>Ga0302319_10000229_pt1 | contig 121557 bp, 100 predicted proteins | sample Bog_T0_2_FD_203319 | JGI IMG/M metagenome (GOLD analysis project Ga0302319, IMG submission 203319) | Peat permafrost microbial communities from Stordalen Mire near Abisko, Sweden - Bog_T0_2 | ecosystem: Environmental > Terrestrial > Soil > Wetlands > Peat | place: Sweden: Abisko, Stordalen...
CTTGCTCATGGTCCGGAATTCTTGGATGCCACCAACCGGGAAGCTTAACGGAAAATTTCGGCAAAAGCAAAAAAGTTCGCGGGGGGAGTGTCAATTTGGTGGTAGGGACATCGCGCTGCGATGTCCTCGCCCGCGCAGCCGCGGGCGAAATGAATCAAGATCCCCACCCACCCAACATTTCCAACACCTCACCCCTTGCGCCGCTGGACGCGGCGCGGACGGCGCAGCGCGCCGTCCCTACCTGATTAGGACACTGTTCGCGGGGGGTGCCATTGGCAACTTTCGGAGCGCGGAGCATTGCTCCGCGAGAGCCAAGGTTCACGCTGGCGGAGCAATGCTCCGCGCTCCATTTAACCCGGATTCCGAAGTTGCCGGTGGTCGCGGGGTGGCAGAGGCCGCCCCGGAGTGCGCCCGTCCTCGGGCGCAGCCACAGGCTTCCTTTCAGCCACAAAATCGTTTCCAACCGCTCACTCATCCCGCGTTGCTGCGGTCGGGACGGCCGCACTCCGTTAACGCGGAAATTTAACTTCGATTTTTGGGTTTAAACAGTGCACCACCCGCCCGGGGAGCGCCATTTGCCGCCATCACTTTCAAACGCGCGTGAAGAGATGGTCGCTGGAACCCAGTTTGCGCCGGCGCCAACCCGGCCCCAACACGCGGGTCAAATGATCCCGGCGGGCCGCGTCGTGCGCTTCGATGATCAGAAATTTTGTCCGGGTCAACGTTTCCTTCGCGCCGGCAATCACCTCTTCTTCAAAACCTTCCACATCAATTTTCATCACCAAAACCGGGCGTCCCGCCAGTTCCTGGTCCAGGGTGGTGACGGCCACCTGAAGGGTCGGGCCGGCGGGTTGCCCGGAAACACAAATGCGCGAGGCGCCATCGTAACCATGCGGACTTTCCAGGGTGGCTGTCCCGGCCGCGCGACCGGCGGCTTTCGCAATGCAGCGAAGGTTCATGCCGTTGCGCTGCGTCAGCGCGTTGATGTGCTCCACCATCATGGGCAACGGTTCAAAGGCGATGATTTCCGCGCGCGGATTCAGGCCAAAGACAAAATGCGAAAACAATCCCGCATTGGCGCCGACATCCACAACCAGGGGTTGGGCCGCCGCCTGCAGGGGGACCACCCAATCCCGGCCATACAGCTCGCGCTCAACGAACATGGACCAGTACATGATGAGCATGTCCGGGGTTCTTAAAACAAATCCGTCGGGCGTGACGAATCCGGGATCGAATTGGCGCCGGGCAAAATAGCGCCACCGGCGTTTCAGCAGTTCACGGGCAAATTCAGGTTGCCGGGAGCGCAGGCGCAACCAGCCGGCCAGGCCGGTCAGGCCGTGTCGCACCGCGTGGGCATATTTGTTCATTGGTGGTCAACCGGCGAACGGGCAGAGCCTCAAACGGTTAGCCGCAAAATTGATGTCATGAACGGCGCGCACCCGGAAAATTTATCGGGAAACTCCGGCAAAAGCAAAAAAGTTCGGTGGCCGGGACTACCGGAGGGCGCATCCCGGTTTCCTGCGGGATAAATGCGCCGTCCAGGAATCCCAACGGGATTCCGTCTCAAAGCCCAGGGTTGCGAGGAACGAGCCACCCTGGGTCATCGTCCCAACCCTTCCCAACCGCAACGCGGTTGCGGCCATTCCACGCCCGCGGGCTTGTCACCCCGGCCACAACGCCGTTGGCGTTGGTTCCATTTTCGGACGTGGACCCAAGGTAGCCCCGAAAAATCGGGCCAACCTTGGGCTGAAGGACACAATCCCGTTGGGATTGAACCGCCGGCAGGATGCCGGCGCTCCCGGCTTGGGCCACAACGCACGGTTCGTGCGATGCCGGCCGCTACGGCTCGATGAGCCGGAAGAATTTCGGGCTGGTGGCCGGCCCGGTCTGGTTGGTGTCGGTGAAGGTAAACACATCGTTGCTCAACCACAGGGCGGGATTGGCGAGGATGGACCAGCTGGCATACGGCAGCGTGAGATTGGTCGTCCATTCAATCTCGTACGAATAATTCGTCGGCGCCACCCATTGGAACTGGACGCTGCCGGCGGTCAGCCCGACGTTGATGATGGACAGCGACTGCGGGATGGGCGTCGAATAGGGATATTCGATGAGCCGGTAGAATTTCCACGGGCCTAATCCGCCGGTCAACGAGCCGTCATCGAGGAACTCGAAGAGGCCGTCCGCCGTGTTGGTGGGGGACACGATGCCCGACCACGTCACGACCAGGTTGGAAATGGTGGTCCACGGAATCGGCGCCACGAGGTTGGTCGCCCATTGCACCTGGAACTGATAATTCGTCGGGGCAATCCATTTCAGCAGGATGCCGTTGGTCCCGCCGCCCAGGTTCGTGACCGTGGCGCTGGAAATGGAGACCGGATTGGTCGAGGCCGTGGCGTAGGCAAAATTCACCTGAAAGACGAACGTAATATTGCTCGTGCCCGGATTTTGCAGGCCGAGATAATAATTCGCGCCCGGCACGAGCGGCGGCAGGGAACTGCCGTTGAGCACGAACGAGCCGCCGGTCACATTGGACAGCATGAGCACGTCGCCCGGGCCGGTGCCGGTGGGCGGATTGGTCTGGTTGAACCATACGTTCACGGGGCCGCTGGCGGAAACCAGGACGTTGCTGGCCGCGATGGCGTTGGCGGGCACGGTGACCGTCAAGGGCGTGATCGTGCCGGCCACGATGACGTTGGTCACGGGCGCGGAATTGGTGATCGGCGCGGAATTCAGACTGGCCAGCACCCGGTAAAACTTCAAGGGCGGCCAACCGCCGCTGAGCGAGCCGTCGTCAAACCAGGAATAATTCCCGTTGGTCGGCGTGGGCACGAGATTGATGACCGGGTTCAAGACCGTGTTCCACGGGATGGGCGGCGCGAGACTGGTCGCCCACTGGATGCTGTATTGATAATTCGTCGGGCCGTCCCACGTGAGCAGGAAACCGTTGGTCACGCCGTTGTTCGTCCGCGTGATGGTGAAATCGCTGATGCTGGGCGGGAGCACGAGATGGAAATTCACCTCCAGCGCGAAATTCACGGTCACCGCGTTGGTGTTTTGCACGCCCAGATAATACGTCGCGCCGGGCACCAGCGGCGGCGTGGTGGCACCGGTCAAAATCGAAATCCCATTGGTCGCGTTGGTGATCAGGAGATAATCCGACGAATAAAAGCCGGTGGGGACTCCGTATTGGTCGAACCACACGTTCACGGGCAGGCTGGCAAAGAGCAGCAGGTTCGTGGCCGCATCCGCATTCGTCGGCACCTGCACTTCATAATAGGCAAAGCTGTTCGGCGGAACCGAATTGGTCGCCGGCACGCCGTTGGCCAGGGGGGTGTAGCGATGGAAATTCACTTCCAACACGAAAGTCGCGGAGGGGCCGTTGGTGTTTTGGACGGCCAGATAATACGTCGCGCCGGGCACCAGCGGCGGCGTGCTGCCCGCGCTGAGGACGGCAACGCCATTGGTCGAGTTGCTGATCAGGAGGGAATCCGGCGGCGACAAGCCCACCGGCACCTTGGTCTGATTGAACCACACGTTCACCGGCACGCTGAAAGAGAGCAGCAGGTTTGTGGCGTAATCGGCGTCCGACGGCACCGTCACCGAATAATAGGCCATGCCGTCTCCCGCGATGGTTCCCGAAATGGTGTTCGTTACCGGCACGCCGTTGGTCAGCGACAGGGGCGTCCTGTAAAGATGGAAATCCACTTCAAACCCGTTGGTCACAGGGAAGGCGTTCGTATTTTGCAGGCCGAGATAATAAACCCCTCCGGGCACAATGTTCGTTGGGACGCTGAAGGTGCTCAAGGTCGAGGAACCGTTGGTCGCACCAGCCAGCAACAGGTAATCCGACGTATTGGTGCCGGTGGGGTCGTTGGTTTGATTGAACCAGACGTTCAACGGCCCGGTGGCAAAGATTAAAAGGTTTGTCGCGTAGTCCGCGTTGGTCGGCACGTTCACCGGATAGTAAACCCAACTGCCCGGCTGAATGACATTGGTCTGCGGCCCGGACGGAATCCCATTGGGACTCGTTCCGGTGGTCACGTAGTTGAACCGCAACTGCCAGCTTACGAGCGACGGCGCGGGATTGGTGGCCCCGACGCGGTCGTCCTGGATTTCCAGCGTCCACAAACCCTGCGCGTTCAGTCCGTCATATGCGTCCAGCGATTCCTCGGGCAGATAATATAAATCATTGGTCGCGGCGAACAGCGGCGGCGCAAATTTGATGGGCGTCGTGGTCTTGTTGGTATCCTCCGTCAGCACCAGGTAGGTGAATTGGTTCGTTTGCAACGCATCCACCGTGAAAGTCCAGGCATCGCCCGGGCCGTCGCTGTTGCCATACGGATTCATGACAATGACGATGGGTGAATTGGTGTAGGGAACGCTGAACACACCGCTCCCATTAATCACGCCCGAATCAAAGAAATTGGTCGTCGAGTTCGTATAAAACAGGGCCAGTTCATCCGGGGCGATGAAAAAGTTGTAACTGATTTGCAGCGTCCCGCTGTTGGTCCCGGGATTAATGATATTGGTGGTGGTCTGGTAACTGCCGGAAAATGTTTGCGCCACGATGCCGCTGCTGGTGAGCGTGGCGCCCATGCGGTTGGCGGTGGTGCCGCCGCGGTTCTCCACCAGCAAATCGCGCGTGCCGTCCGGGCCGATAAGATGGAACACCAGATCGGACACGCGCGGATGATCCACCCGCAACGCCACTTCCAGCGACGAAATCGTCTGATTGTCCGGCACAATGATGGAATTGGTCGTCACCGCATCATCCAGAATCGGCACCGGCCCGCTCGAACTGTAAATCACTTGCGCTGGCACGGTGCCCAAACCAATCGTTGCTATGATGTACACGGTCTGCGCCGACGCACTGGGATTAAAGATGCCAACAAAATAACGACCTGAGGTCAATGGTGGTCCAATGGAAAGGGATCCGCCCGGGCCCGTCAGGCCAGGGTTGTTAAGCAACGTCATTTTATCGAAATTTGTCAGCGTCGGAAATGAACCGAATTTCGCAAAAAGCTGAAGTGGATTGAGAAAATCCGGGGTTAGCGTCACATTGGTTGCCGAGATGGTAAGATTCGTCGCGCCCGGTGGTACGTCTAGATAACCATAAAACCAACCACCCCCTTGGATTGACACGGTTACGCCCGCAAGGAGGTCTTTGTGCGGTTGAAGCGTAACGGTGGAACTTTGGATCGAGCCAGTCTGAGTCAGTGAATTATCGACTTCGGTCAATATCCACGCGCCGACACCCTGCTGACCGATAAAACTGTTCAAGCTGCCCGGCCCGTCCGACGGCGCGTGGGAGTATGGAGTATCGTCATACGCAAACGTGAGTCCAAGTGAATTGCCGATTGAATCATGATTGTTCAATACGTCGGAAACTGCGTTGTGTGTGAGATTACCGATAAGGTCGCCAAAATTTTGATGCGGAATCACGTTGGTGACCATCACCCGATCCACCAGGATTGGCTGGAGGGCAAGGCCGATGACATATCCTATGCCCGGCAGTGCCGGGCTGCCATCGGGGATGTTCACCGGCACCGGCACGCCGAAAACAGTCTCGATTCCGTTTACAACCTGGCTGAAAGGCGTCGCACTGAACACCGATAAGAATGCGTATTCGGACGCCATTTGGTCCTCTGATTTAACGCCGACGTAATAGATTTCGCCGGGTTGGGAATTGGTGTCGGCTACAAATTCCGTACCGAGACGGCTTAATGACGCACCCGCGAAGGTGGTTGGCCCAACCGATGATGCCCCCACTTGTGTGCCAACGACGCAATTGGAAATGGCAACCGGATTCAGGTTCGTCAGCGTTGAATCAGTGGTGACGTACAGGTCAATGTCTGCTTCCGGCCGCGTGGCGTCAGCCTGAGAATTCGCAAAGACGCCCATGCGCGGAATCGAAAGTGTGTCCGGAATAAACGTGACGAATGCTGCGTTGGGAAAGGCGCCATTGGTGTTCTTCACCACATAAAAATGCCACTGGTTGGTCATGCCCACGGTCACCTGCCAGTTCGTCCCCAAATCTTCCGGAGCCGTGACCGTAAATGGAAGCGTGTTGGTGCCCAGCAACGGCGTATTTGCCCCCACAAATTGATTGAGCAGGGGACCGTTGTTGGTGGCTGACAAATAAGTGATTTGCCGGTCGCCGGTGGGATTGGACGCGGGTGAAGCGGCCGAAACAATCATCGCGTTGGTCACCTGTCCGCTGCCACAGGAAATCGCGAGGGCATAATCCTGAACGACATTGTTGGTCTGGGCGGTAACCGCGTTGACGTTGACGCGATAGCCCAGGACCGTGACGGAATAATTGGAGCCGAGCAACGGCGCGATATAGACGTTTTGAATATTATTAACAGAATCAAAATTGGGAGATGCATTTGTGGTTCTTTGAATGTTAAACGTGTTGCCCAACCCAATGTCATTGCCGTAATAGATAATCGTATTTGTGGGGTTATTAAGGTTGGTGACGACCAGAACCAGATTATTCACCAGCTTGATGGCGGCGGCGGGATCGCCGGGCGGGTCTGTCCAGGCCAGTGTAATGCGCAACGGTTGTTGTTGCGCCTGTGCATTGGTCACAGAAACGAAAAACGTCTGGCTATCTCCGGTGGCGAGCGCGTTGGTCGGGTTCTGGTCTTGAATGAAAGCCGAACACGGCACGTTGAGTTGATTGGTGATGCCCGGCTGCAAGGCAGCCGGCAAATTGACCATGCCCCAGCCCTGGAAATTGATGGCATTTTGCACCTGAAAGCTATTGTCGGCCGTTGCTCGCGCACCGTTGATAAGCATGGCCTTGAGCATCGCCGGGCTGGGCAGGACGTGGTAGGCATTTGTGTAAAACTGCTGCATCAATGCCAGCACGCCCGAAACATCCGCCGCCGACATGCTCGTGCCCGATTCGTAACGGTAGTAATGGGGAGGGACGTTCCCGTCCAGCGAGTCGTTCAGCCCTTGGAGCACCTGATAATAATTACCGTTGTCATTGGTCGTCACAATGTCAACCTGCACATCGTAACTCACCGTTTCGCTGGTGTTGTTGCTGACGGCGTATTCCCAGGTCAGGTTGACCGGAGTGATCGGGGGCGGCGGCAGAGCAACGGAGCCCGCACCAGTCAGATATGGCGGTGACGTGCGGGGACTGGATCCATTCCAAACCAGAATGGGCAGGCTTTGAAACGGAGTCGGCGAAGCGATATTGGGTAGCAGTTGAATGGTGACCTGAACGATATTTTTCGGAATCAAGAGCGAATAGAAATTCGCCGAATCAGAGCCCGCCACATCGGAAAACCCGGTCAGATTATAATTTGTCGGATTGTAATACGCGTTCGTGTCCCATTGTTCGGAACGGGTGGAAACCACAAATGTGCCTGGCGCCACGACGTCCGGCTTATAACGACCAAACGTGCCTTCGACGCCGATACCCACGTTGCCACGACTGGAAAAGCCGGCGACCTGATTGCTTGAGTCGGTCATCGGCTGCCAGACGGCATTCGAGGAGCCGACGAGCGCAGTGACTACGTTGGTGATTTTGCGCAGCTGCTCGGTGGCGCCAACGGTGATGACATCCTTAGCCGTGGCGGGAGACAAAATCGTATCGGCATTGCCACCTGCGCCGCTGTCTCCGCCGGCACCGCTATTGCCGGCGGCGAACACAAACAACACCGGCTGCGAACCGGGCACGGCCGGCAAGGCGTCGCGCACCGCCGCGTCATAACTGGCTGCCGCCAAATCGTACTGATTGTCGCCCGCGTAATTCCAACTGTTGTTGGAAATGAGCGCGTTGGTCAGCGCCGGAATTTCCTGAAGCGCCTGGTCGGAAACGACTTTTTCGCCATTGTTGTCCAGTGCCGCCACGGAAAAGAGTGCCGCCCCATTTGCCATGCCGCGGAACTGGCCATTGATCCCCGGCATGGTGGAGCCGGAGACATTGATAAGCGTGGAGGATTTGACGCCAGTTCCAGCAATGATGCCCGCCACGTGCGTGCCGTGGCCGTTGTTGTCCACCAAATCCCAGCCGGCGCGTCCCGTCAGGTTGGTGTCAAACAAATTGCCAAACACCTGCCCGGTCAAGTCCGGGTGGTTCGCGTCAATGCCGGTGTCGTTCACTTCCACTGTCACTCCCGCACCGGTCAAGCCCAGATAATTCCCATTGGTCAGCGAATTCGCCGCCACGCCAACGGTTGCCCGGCTCAAATCATTGGCGGCCATGCTTGGGTAAGCAGGTTCGATGATTTGCAATTCAGACATTCGTGCCAGCGCTGTCACGTCGCCCTGGCCTTGCACCGTAAAAACCATGCCGAAGGGCGACGACTGCTGCGACAGAATTGTCCAACCGGCATTGTTCAGCAATGTCCTGGTTTCTTTGACTGCATCTGGGAACACCGCGATATTGAAATCCGGCGGCAGCGGCTCGTTTTGTAGAATCTTCTCCAAAAGGGAGGACTGGATTTTATAATACGGCTCATAGGCAATGACCGCTTGGGTCAGCGGACTTGCTCCCAGTGTGCCAGCCACGCTGGCGGAAGCGCGGACGAGGTAGGCATTGTTCGGGATGTAGGCAACAATTGTCACACCGGCCTGCGCCAGCATCGCGCGGAAGGCGTTGTCAGTCGGCCCGCGCGCCTGGACGATGTAAGCGCCTGGGTCGCCTGCCGCGCGCAAGTTGGCCGGAATGGAAAGGTTCAGCGGGTTGGCGGTGTCAATCAACGCGTTCTCCAGCAAAACAGCCTTGTTGTCGCGCACCAGTTCACCAATCGTTTTGGTGGTGTTGCTGAGGCGATAGGCAAACCTGTTGGTTTTTGCCGCCGCAATCGTTTTCGCGGCGCCGGCCGGGACGCTTTGGCCGGTCAAAATTTGAGGTGCGGTCGAAAGGGAACGGGTTGTGACTGCGGTTGGGGTGATGATTTTTCCCTGCACCGGTGAATGGCCGGCGTGGCGCAAAAAGAACCACGCGCCCGCCCCGCACAACAGGCACAGCAAAAACAACATGAACCGGCGCAAACGCATAAACTTCAGGTTTGTTTAATAAAGCATATCGCCATCGCAAAAGCGAGGCAGAACGGGAGCACGCCCAGCGTGGCGGCGACGCCTCGTCGCCGGAGGGTGACCGCGCCGCCCCGGCGTGGAAACAAGCCTTTACCGTTCAGTTCAAACGGCGACGAGGCGTCGCTGGCACCTTTTGCGACGAGGGCGTCGCAGCCACCGTCGCAGCCACCGCCGTAGCCACCGTCGCGCCCGGCCTTGATGGCTCTGAATTTTTCTTCATTTTTCATTCTGCCTTCGCCTTGGAGTGCGCCGACACGTCGGCGCTTTGAAAGCGGTGACATGTCACCGCGCTCCAAACTTCCATCTCCCGGCTTCATAAAGTTAGTTGGGCGGCAAAACGTTAAACCGTTCAATCAACACATTGTTGTTGGTTATCGAAGGCACATTGGTCCAGATTAAATCGCTACTGTCGTAGAACTGGTAAGGATTGTTCGCCCGCGTGCCGTTGAAGCGCACCACCGAGCGCGTGGCGGACTCCGCCACCACCTGATAATTCGTGATCATGCCGAACAACGGCCCGCTGCCGGTGTAAATGCCGTTCGGCGCGGGCTTCAACGCCTGGCCGTAGCTGTAAATGACGTAACGCATCGGCGATTGCGGTGTGCCGCTGACACGCAGCAACGACATCACCTGCTGCGGCAGCCATTCGTACATTTCATCGCTGATGCCATTCTGCTGCTGCGAGGGGTCGTTCCAATTTACGAACGGCGATTGCACGGTCAACGCCGGCGCCGCCAGAACATCGCCGGCGTGCTCGAACGCCTGCAAAGGAAACAAGGCGGCGTTTGTGCGTGTGCTGTTGATGCTGGTCACAATTTGACCCAGCGCCGAACCCGCTCCTCCCGGCCCCGCGGGATTGATTGGGAAATTGGTGATTTGAAGCGATGGCCTTGGGAAATAGAGCGCGCCATTCGGCAAGCTGCCGTTATTCGCGGTATTGGTCAGCGCCTGAACTCCGCTGAATAAAGCCGACCACGCGGCAAGCCCGGCTTGAGGATTGCTGGGGTCGCTCGCCCCGACATTCACCGAAAGCTGGCCGCGCGTGGCGTTGTCGTCGAACGCCGTGGTGAAATTATCGAACAACAACCGGTCCTGCACGGGAGCGGTGTTGGTGGCGTCAAAGGCATTGCCATTCCCCGTCCACACCATCCAGGTATTGAGTCCCACACCGTTCTCGGCCAGAACATTTGCGGACTTTAGAAAAACAGTTTGCCACGGCGTGCCGCGGTGGACGCGGCCCAGCCAGCCGACGGTCGGCAATTTATAAGTCGGGAAATCCCAATCGTCTGACGAATAGATCAGCGGATCCTTGAAAGCCAGATTGGAACCATTCGCGTCAACCCCGGCAACCTGGCTCATTTGAGAACTGACCCCCCACGGCTGGTAGCGTTTGTTCATCTGGCCAAGATCGGACAATACTGGATATGCCGACGAAGTTTTATTCCATTGGTTTGTACCGGTTTGAAGGCCGTTATAATCATTCCCAAAATAACTCAAATCGCTGGCCAGATAATGCACCAGCGGATCGTTTGCCTGCCAGGTGGTGTAGTTAAATACTGTCCGCGTGGGCGTGAATGGCACTTGGACAGTCACGTTTAAATTCGTTGTATAGGATACTTTACGCGTGTTTGGATCCGTGCCCATACCCCTTAAGCTTCCATTGATAACCTGGTTCAGGAAGGAGTCGAAGCCGGCGATGGCATCACCAACTGAGCCGCCGCCCTGAGGATTAATCCACGTGCCATCATCGCTGGTCGTGAGGGTATTGGCTTTATTTTGAATTGGATTGTCGGAGTAATTGATTTGGTTGACCACTCCGCTCGGCACAGTGCCTAACAGGTTGGTATTCCACAAACCCAAGCCATTCGGGTCCACATCCGCAAGCTCCGCATTTAGATTACGCCGGCTGTCCGGCCCGGCAAAATGGACATAATCGATGACATCATAATTCCCATTGACGTCCTGATCCAACATGACCACCTGCAAACGATTGGTTGTCAGCAAACCGAACTGGGGCAATGGCTGAATGCCAACATCCGGATAAGCGGTGGTGTATTCAAATTGAGGGGGTGCCGCCGAATAAACGTAGGTCAGGTTTGTGAACAAAACCACATTCGTGAACAAAGGAATGACGAAAGAATTTGAACTCGGAAAATTGGGGTTGGAATTTTGCGACCAAGGCTGTGAAGTACCGGGCCATTGCGCGGGCACATTGGTAACATTTGCCGTCAGAAAAGCGCTGGAAAGAGTAAGCATCCCACTGTCATTGGTCAGCGTCATCGAATTGGTATCTCGCGCCCAAACAAGAACCGAATCTGAGTGATTGGAACTGTACGAATTCCAGCATTCGACGCCGAACACGTTGCTGACGCTTAAAATATACATTTGGTTCGTCGTCAGATCGCTTGGCAGCGCGGCAAGAGTCGGCCTGACAATTTCCAGCTTGCGGGTGACCTGCACGATACCTTGCATGGAAAATTCGTTGAAATTCGGGAAGCCCTTCTTCGCGCCGATAATCCACGGCACGCCATAGACGTTCACATTTGTCCAAACTCCAAAACCATAAGACGGCGGTGTCAACAAATCGGAAACATTCACAGGCAAATTGAGTTGAAAGTCACCAGTTCCTACAACCGACACAACTTGTTCGTAGCCGTTGATATATACATTGGTATAGCCAGAGACGGGGTCGCGGGTGACCAAGAAAGTTGGGCGGAAAACGGATGGGAAATTGGCACCCATTACAGCAGTGTTGTTTGTCGTAGCATCGTAAATATTGGCCGCAAGCTGAAGTACGCGCTGAACGGCAGGCGTGTAAACAAACTGATTGCTGACCCAAACGGGAATGCTGGAAATGCCAAATGGCACGGGCATATTCGTGGGGAAGGCCAGCGTGCCAATATTGGTGGTCAGGTTGAAAGTCGCCACATAGTTCGATGGATTCTCCACCAGCCATTCCTGCGAATAATCGCGCAGCATCCGGTCGGCGGCGTTGGTAAAGAACGTCAACGGTTGCCAAGGAACGAAGTTGGTCGCGCTGGCGGTGCCATTGGCGGTCAAAACCCCGTTTGCACCCGGATCAAGGTTGTCGTAATTCAAATTCATCTTGTCCTGCTCCGGCGCAGATTCCACGCCCAGCTGCGAAGCCAGCCGGTAATACGTGTAGCGGTCGTAGGTGGAAAAGTTGGTACCCGCATTGAGCAGGCGTCCGGTAAAATCGTTACCAGCGGCGACTAGAGCCGGCGCCACGCCGACAGCCGTTTCATTGGTGTTAAACAACTCCTGCAGGTCAAAAAATTGATTGGTGTTATCCGCACCGGACCACGGCAGCGAGGGTTTGTCATTCTGTTGCGGAGTCGTGATATCCCCCGGCAACGGGAAACCGGTCTGCAACGGCCCATCACTGTAGCCGTCAATGTTATCATTTCTGAATGCGACAGATGCCGCACTCCCCGCCCCGCCGAACAATTTGTTTACCGAGGCGAGATTATATGAACCGTTGTAAAAGTAATCGTAGCGATAACTTAAAAGCGAAAGCGCGTCGTCAAAGGCTGCGCCGGTATTGGGTATAGCAGAACCTGGCTCCCGATAAGTATAGGGGTTTGCGATTGTATCCCATTGATTGATGTTCAAGTCCGCAAGAAACGCAGCAAGGTTTATTTCCCAGGAACCGACGCCTTCGTTGCGCATGAATCCGTCGTTGCCGGGAGACATGCTGGCCGTTTGATAGATTCCCATGGCGTCATCGTAAATGGCGTTCAAATCGAGGGCGTTGCCGATAGGCAAGGCGATGTAAGCGTAGCGCGCCACAAACGGATTATTCGGCCCGTACGGCTGGTCCGGGTGCTGCAATACGCCGATCCATTCCGGGTCGCCCACGACAATATTGGTTGAGGGATTGCCCGACCCATCCGTGATGATGGCGCCCGTATTGTCCACGTTCGTCACCCAGCCATTCGGGTCATCCTCGCCATTGCGGTTCAGGTCGAGATAGAAACGGTTTTCCATCGCGCGGGTAACGGTATTGCTCAACCAGACCGGTGTGCGCGGATTGATAAAAAGGTTGGTCAGATCGTCCGGGAGCGGGCTGCTGTTCGTCCGCAAATAATTCGTCGAGACGAGGAGGCCGAAGTTGTAGGGATTGGTTGCGGCCAGGGTGTTGGCGACAATTTCGCCCTCGGCGGCGGCCAGCGCGGCGTCGGCGGCCAGCCGCGCGCTGGTGGTGTCCGTGGTGGTCGTGACCGCGCCGCGTTCGCGCCGGCTGACGGCCAGAAACGTGAGGGCCATGAACGTCACCACCGCGAGCAAAATGAGCGTGATGATCAGGGCCACACCGCGTTGGGAGGCCGGAAGGCGGACGCCAGAAGGCAGAGGACAGAAAACAGAGGACGGATTTCCGACCTCCGGCTTCCGGCTTCCGACCTCCGGCTTCTGGCTTCTGGCTTCTGGAATGGTTTTCATTGGTAGGCCGCCGGGTCAACGTTACGGGTCAGGACGCGCTGGCGGAACAGATGCACCTGCCCGGCGTGATTGGACAAATAATTCAGTTGCGCCGCGCCCGCAAGACCTTCAGCCCGCGCCAAAATGGCGTCTTCCATCACGCCCAGCTCCAAATCCACCGAAGCGGGAATGGTGTTGCTGAACAGGAAAACGGTGTTTTGGTTGGTGGTGATAAAGGTGTTCTGGTTGGCATTGTTCGTCATCAAAAAGCCCTGGGGGGCATAGGCGCGCACCTGCAAATCCACCACGCCATCCATCAGATGGCTCCAGTTGGTGGAGTTGTTGGTAAAGTTGTTGTAAAACACGTCGTTAAGAAAATTGGAAAACAACCTTTCCGGGTTGCCGTTCATCACATTCGTGGCCATGTAAAAACGGTAGAGCGGATACAGCGTCCCGTCCGGCAAATTTGACATGACCGTATAACCCGTGCCCACCCAGCTCGGACTGCCATTGAGGTTCTGCCGGCTCAGGCTGAAAAAATTTTCCAGCACGTTGGTCCGCAACTGGCTGCTCGCCGTCAAAGCTTGAAGGAGCGGCGGGTAACCAAAGTTGGTGTTGGCATAAAAATTCACCGCGTCGCCCGGGAGGATGTTCAGGTAAATGTCTGTGTTGGTATGGCCACCAAGCGACGGCACCGTTCCCTCCAGATCACTGGTCATCAAATTCATCACCAGGCGGCCGGATTCGAGCACGTCAGTCTGGGTGAGGCTGGCGCGGAAGGCTTTCTGGGTGCTGTTGAAGACGACCATGAGTGACAGCACGATGAGCGACAACAACACCATCGTCACCAGGACCTCGACGAGGGTGAAAGCCGTGACACGTGACGCGTGACACGTGACAAGCTGCGCCCTGCGCAGGCCGGTTCCGATCACCTGCCACCTGCCTGCCGTGCCGAAGCCCGGCGAAGGCTGGCCACCTGTCACTCTGATTTCAGATTTCATGGCGCGTTGGTGAAGGATTGCGGCTGGAAAAAATACAACGACTGGCCGTTGGTCACGATTTGAATAATTTGCCCGGCAACCGCCGTGCGAAACGTCTGGCGGCCCTGGCCCGTGCCGCCGTTGGGCAGCAACGGCCAGAGAAATGTCAGGCGCAGTTCACGCAGATTGGCGGTCAGTTGCTGGATATAAGAATCCTGAACCCATCTACCTGAATTATTAGTAGGATCATCACCGGACTGCGGCGGTAGAAGTGGTGTCCCACCTATGATTGCCCGCCAGGAAATTCCATTGAAAAGGACCTCGGCGCCTGCGTTGTAAGACTGGGCCTGCCAATTGGGCGGTGTATTCACCGCCTCGGGCACATTTTGGCAGATGAGTTTGTAGCTGAAGGAATCGCTGCGAATGATGTCATTGTCCTGCGGCGGCTTTTCCACCGCCGAACCGCTGAGGGAACGGACGTAGGCAACGACGTAATTGCTATAACCACCGCTGAAAAGATTGTTGGTTGGATTAAAGTTTAAATCCGTGTATTCCGGGGTGCTTAGGAGGCCGATGATGTTCTCTCCATTGATAAGAAAGCCTGCAGGTCCGTTGGTGTAGCCGATGAGAACGGTCGGGTTGGGATTCGGGTTGTAGAGCGTCTGAAAGTTCGTGATCGCATAGACGTAATTGGTGAGGTCATCGAGGCCGCGCGCGCCGTTGCGGATGTTCTCCATCAGCACGCTGGCGTCCTGGTCAATCAAGGTCTCCTCGCGATTGTCCCGCTGGACGTTGATGCCGAGCGGCAGCACGCCGATGATGGCCACCAGCGCAATGCCGATGATGGCGAGGCAGATGGCAATCTCGACCATGGTAAAACCTGTGACACGTGACGTGTGACAGGTGACAAGATTTTCCGCCCGGCCGGTTCCTGGTAGGGACGGATCGCCGAGCCGTCCGTTCTGGCAACCCGGTAAGATTCCCCCCGGTCGCCCCGGCGGGGCGACCCTACCTGAATATGGTCGGAGAATTTTCATCGAATTTTCGGCTGTTCCGCCGTGGCGCGGCCGGTCAGCGGATCAATGTCAATGATGTTGTAGGTGTTCGTGCTGTTGCCGGGCGGCAACTCGGAAACTTGCGGCGGATTCAACTGCAACACCCGGCTCACCGGGTCAATGGACGGCGACACGCTGCCGCGCGCCAATGGAATGTATTCGTGCCGGCCGGCCATGGTCTGGCCGTCGAACGTCAACTGGCCGAGATAATTGAAGGCGATGCAAGGCAGCGAAATCCACGCCGCCGGGATGACATCGGCCGTGGGAAACGGCACCGCCACCAGGTTGGTAAACGCATAAATGGCGTTTTGATCGGAGTGGGGATAATCGGTGTTCCATTGCAGGAACAGCGGTTGGGAAACCGAAGATACCGGCCCGATCAAGTTGAAGTTGAATTTATTGGTATCGATGAATGTGCCGTCCGGCAGGGTCTGCCACTGCGCGAGATAGTGCCATTGATGCTGCCCCGGCTGGTCCCCCAACGCGCCATAAGCCATAAAAGTATAACCGACCAGTTGCTCACCGCATAATTTGGTCGTGGCGGGCATGGCCAGTTGCGCCGCATTCATGTTGCCCCAAAAATCCGCCGGCACGAAAACCATATAAACCGTCGTGTGCTGGCTGATGGCCAGCTGGCGCGCGCGCCCGACGTCGTCGAGCATCTGCTGCGCGGCGGCGGTCATGGCATCCGAGTGGCCGAAATTTTTGAGCGCCGGCACAGCCAGCGCCGCCAGCACGCCCATGATGGCAATCACCACGAGCATCTCGACGAGCGTGAAGGCCCGCCTTCGCTCCGCTCCGGCGCGGCAAGCCCGGCACCCGTCGGCGCTCCGCTCCGGCACGGCAAGCGTGACGCCCGCCTGCGCTCCACCTTGGCGCGGCAAGCGTGACGGGTGACGCGGGACGAGAAACGGTGAAGGAGCGGGCGCCGCATTGGCTGCACCCATCCCGATTCCCGTTACTCGGCTCTCGGCGTTCATTTTATTGCCAGCTTAAAACGTTGTCCTTGTTGGCGTCCTGTTTGGCGGACATCGTCGGGTTGATTTTCCCATCCGGTCCGGCGGACCAGACCATTACGTTGCCGTGATAAAGAAAATTATTGTCGTTACCGTTTGGATCCGTCGGGTCAACCAAACCATAATAGCCGACGTTCTTGTTTTCCTGGGACACCGCTGACAGGCTGTAAAAGGCGTCCTTGCATTGATTGTCCGCATTCAAATCAATGGTGATGACATAGGGATTTCCCCACGGATCGCGATAGACCAAATCCGGTCCCACCCCCGCCAAATTTGTATCGCCGGACAATTTGGCGTTCAGGAAAAGGGTCTGTTGCGGGTTTTTCTGATGGCTCATGTTCACGGTCGGCCCGGAGCCGTCGGGATAATTCGTGATGTCCATCAAGATGGCGATGACCTCGGAGTTGTTCGACGTGCAATTGACGGAAGTTATCGGAGCCGGCGTATAAGGCGCCAAAACCGGGCCGCCATAGGTAAATTGACCGTTTTGACTGTTGACGGCAATCGATTGGACGGCGCTCGACACCGGCATGCGGCTGTAAGCCGAATCGTAATTTTGAATGGCGGTGACGAGGTCGTTGATTTGGAGTTTCGCCTGGGTTTTCTGGGCGTGGACCTTGGCCGCCGACAGGGCCGGCAACAGCATCGCCGCCAGGATGGCGATGATGGCGATGACGGTGAGCAATTCGACGATGGTGAAGGCCAACGCGTGACGCGTGACGCGTGACACGTGACCCGAAAGGGCAGCGCGCGCCTTCGGTGTCATCCCGCCACCCGCCACCTGGCACCCGTCACGGTTTATAATAATTTTCATAGGTTTGAAAAAAAGTTCATTCAGGGCAGCGGGCTGTTGATTTGCACCTGCTTGCTCCAGTTGCAAATGAGGTTGGTTTTCCCGGCAATCTTCAGTTGAATCCACAAATCGTAGGAGCCGGGATTGTTGGTGGGATTGGAGGAATTGTAACGCCAGGGATTCACGTCCTGTTGGCCCAGAGGTTGATAGGATGGGTCCGGTCCGCCAGCTGAAGCAACGAGCAAGGTCACTAGCACGGTGTTATTTGTTATATTTTGCGCGATCTGGTTCGGCTTCAGGTCCGGCAGAAAATCCTGTCCCCGCGGAGTGGACTCGTCCGCGTTAGTCCTGCTGCAATTAATAAAGCCGCCAATGCTCGCATCAAAGGCGGGACTCACGGAGATGGCGGGAATCGTCGTGTTGCCATCGAGCGTTTGATAGGTCCCGTTGATATTGGTGGTACCCAACAATTCAAAATAGAGCGGATTGATCATCGGATTGTTGGTGTTGCACGGCGGATAAAACCCGTAGGCGGATTTGTAACGGTCAATGGCGGTTTCCAATTGGGCCATCTGGGCCTGGGTGGCGCGGATGACCGCACGCTGCTTCACGATGCTCCCCACGGGCAGGAGGAGTGCGGCAATCACGACAATGATGCCGATGACGGTCAGCAGTTCGAGCAGGGTGAAAGCGGACACGTGAGACGTGACGCGTGACGCGTGACCGGAACGCTCCGCACCTGCCGGGTCCGTCCTGCCATTCGTCACGCGCCTGCCGGGCCGAAGCCGGGCGAAGGCTGGCTGTTGATTACTTTTGTTTGTTTTCATCGTTCACGCACCTCGTGTTCCATTCGTTCGCTGAGCCATTGTTTGATCATGCTCTGGTAATTCAAATAGCGCGACCGGGCCAGGCGCTTGATGCGCGCCAGCATCCGCGGGTCCATGCGCAGCGTGATGGTCACGGACTCGGAGCCTTCGGCGCCGCCGGCCACCGCCGATTCCATCAGGCGCAGGTCCGGCCGGTTCTCCGACCAGAAGCCGGCCTCGGCCGCTTCAGTGTCGAAGATCGGGACTTCTTCCCAACTGGCAAAGGTTCTCATTAAAATAAAACGTGATGCGTGAAACGTGAGGCAAATCACTTCCGGCCAAACCTTCTCACGTTTTACGTTTCACTTCTCACCCGCGGTCAAAGTCTGGTCCATCTTTCGCTGATAAAAAAACCGTTCCTCCGGTTCGAACGGGCGCGCCAGCAACACGCGCACGAGCCGGCCATTTGTCCGATAGGCGCTGAAAATTCCCGCGCCGCCCGCGGACAGGCCCAGGTTGAAAAAGCGCGCCTGCACGCCGAATCGCGGCGAGTCCGGCAACAGCCGGATGGCAAACGGATCTTCAAACGACTCTTCAATTTCCCGCTGAGTCAAAGAACCATCCATTTCAAAGGGCGGATTATTCCAATCAAACTCCATAATGAGCTAATTGTAAATAGATCGCCCATGCAATGTGTTTACATTGTATTTACGCATGGAGGTCTTTGTTTGTCAATGGTTTTTGTACAGCCCGGAACGAAGCGGTCGTTTTGACCACAAAACCTATTCGCCGCCGCCCGACCCTGACCCGTTGAGGTTGTTGATCATGGCAATCAACGGCAGGAACATGGCGATGACGATGCTGCCGACTACCACGGCCAGGAACACGATCATGATCGGCTCCAGGAGCGAGGTCATGGCGGAGACGGCATTGTCCACGTCCTCGTCGAAGTTGTCGGCGATGCGCAACAACATTTCCGGCAGGGCGCCGGTTTGTTCGCCGACGTCGACCATGCTGACGACCATGGGGGGAAAGACGCCCGAACTTTCGAGCGGCGCGGTGATGGTTTCACCCTCCTTGACACTTTCATGCACACTGGCGACGGCATTGCTGATGACAACGTTGCCGGACGTTTCCTTGACGATGGTGAGGGCCTGCAAAATGGGCACGCCGCTGCTGACGAGGGTGCCGAGGGTGCGGGCGAAGTTGGAGATGGCCACCTTGCTGACCACGGGACCGAGGGCGGGGACCTTTAATTTGAATTTGTCCCAAAGCAGCCGGCCCATCCGGGTTTTGAGCAGCAACATAAACACCACCACAAACACGGCGACCCCGCCGGCCGTGGTGATGAAGTGGTCCTTGACGGCGCTGCTGATGCCCAGCACGAAGGTGGTAAACCACGGCATCTGGATGTTCATGCCGGCAAAGACGCCTTGAAAGCGCGGGATGACAAACGTCAACAGGAGAATCATGATGCCGAGGGCAACGACGAGCACGGCCACCGGATAAAACATCGCGGCCTTGACCTTGCCCTTGATCTTCTGCGCCTTTTCGGAAAATTCCGCCAGACGTTTCAGCACCACTTCCAGCACACCGCCCAGTTCGCCGGCCTTGACCATGTTGACGAAGAGGCGGTTGAAAACCTTCGGATGTTGCGCCAGCGCCTCGGAAAACGTGCTGCCGCCCTCGATGGCGATTGCCAGTTCGCCCAGAATTCCCCGGAGCGTGGCGTTGCGCTCCTGTTTTTCGAGCACGCGCAGGCCGCGCAGGAGCGGCAGGCCCGCGTCCACGAGCGTGGCCAGCTGGCGGGTGAAGGTGGTCAACACCTTGGGTTTGACCCGTCCGCTCAGCCCGGGAATCTTGATCTGGATGTCGAGCGAACCCCGCTTTTTGCCGCCACCGGCCCGGGCCGGCGTCCGGGTTTTTTTGCGGGAGGCCTTGGCCTGGGGAGTTTGCGCCTCGACGATTTTGGTCGGGAAAAAGCCCATTTCCTTGACGCGACCAATGGCCTCGTTCTGGCTGGCGACTTCGATCGTGCCCTTGGTTTCTTTCCCGTGCGCATCAAGCGCCACATAACTGTAGATCGGCATGGCGGGTCTCCGGTTCAGGTATATTTGACGATTTCCTCAATAGTGGTATCACCTTCGAAAATGCTGCGCAAGCCGTCTTCCCGCAGGGTGACCATCCCCAGCTCGACGGCCTTCTGGCGCAACACCACCGTCGGGGAGCGCTCGTTGATCAACGTGCGAATCGCCTCGCTGATGACGAGCAACTCAAAAATGCCCTTGCGCCCCTTGTAACCGGTGTCGTTGCAGGTGGAACAGCCGCGGCCATAATGAAACACCTTGTCGCCCAGGTCGTGCGGCGAAAGATTCAGCAACCCCAGCTGTTCCTCCGTCGGCTCAAACGGCGTCCGGCAATTTTTGCAGCTGGTCCGCACCAGCCGCTGGGCCAGCACCGCCATCAACGTGGATGAAATCAGAAACGGCTCGACGCCCATGTCCAGCAGGCGGGTCACCGCGCCCGGCGCGTCATTGGTGTGCAGCGTGCTCAACACCAGATGGCCCGTCAGCGATGCCTGGATGGAAATCTGCGCCGTTTCCAGGTCGCGCATTTCCCCCACCATGATGATGTCCGGGTCCTGGCGCAAAAACGACCGCAGGGCCTTGCCAAAGGTCATGCCGACGGCCTCATAAATGGGCACCTGCATGATGCCCTCGATGTCGTATTCGACCGGGTCCTCGGCGGTGAGCAATTTGGCATCGATGGTGTTGATGCGGCGCAGGCAGGAGTAGAGCGTCGTGGTTTTGCCGGAGCCGGTGGGCCCGGTGACAATCATGATGCCGTTGGGGCGCTGAATCGCCTCGGTCACGTAATCATGCACGTACTTGGGGAGGCCCAGCGATTCGATGTCGAGGTTGACCGCCGCGCGGTCGAGCACGCGCAACACCACCGATTCGCCGAATTGCGTCGGCAGGGTGGACACGCGCAAATCAATCACCCGGGTGCCCATCGAGAAGGTGATGCGCCCGTCCTGCGGCAGCCGGCGTTCGGAAATGTTAAGGTTCGCCATGACCTTCAGGCGGGAAATCACCGGCAGGGCGAGATGTTTCGGCGGCGGCGACATTTCATAGAGCGCGCCGTCCACGCGGTAGCGGATGCGGAATTCGGTTTCAAACGGCTCGAAATGAATGTCACTCGCGCGGTCTTGAATGGCCTGGGACAGAACCAGGTTCACAAACTTCACGATGGGCGCCTCGTTGGCGAGATTCGCCATCAGCCGTTCGTCGTCCTGCGCCCCGGCTTCGCTCACTTCGCGGGCGATGTCCGCGTCCGCGCCCAGTTCCTTGAGAATGTCGGCCACATCCTCGGTTTCCTGGCCGTAATGCTGTTCAATCGCCTTTTCGATGTCGGCGGGGTCGGCCACGACCACCTGCACCTCCTTCTTGACCGCAAAGGTGATTTCGTCCGCGCGCGACGTGTCGAGCGGATCGGCCAGCGCGATCTGCACGGTGCCGTCCTGCTGGCCGACGGGCAGGCATTGGTACATGCGCGCGACGTTGGCCGGAATCGTCGCCAACAGTTCGGGGGTGAACTGCACGCTGCGCAGGGAAACCACCCGGGTGCCGAGATAATTCGCCATCACCTGCAGGATGTCGTCGAGCTGCATGATGCCGAAATCCTGCAACAGCTGGAACGCGGGCGCGCCGCCGCGTTTGAGTTCGGCGGCGACCTCTTCGTACTGCAGATCGTCAATCAGCCCCAGCTCGCGGACGAGCGACAGCAGTGGACTTGAAATTTCGTCGGCCATGGGGGGAAGGTGTTATTTGCCCCGTTTGGGCGGGGCGGCGCCGGGGCTCAAGGACTGGGCCAGCTCCAGTTCCTGCAATTTCTGCTGGACCGTCGTCGGGTCCTGCGATTTGGTGATCACTTCCTCGCGCGCGATCATGCCCTGCTGATATTTATCGAGCAGGAACGAGTCGAGCGTGACCATGCCGAATTTCGCGCCGGTCTGGATATCGGACTGGATGCGGAAGGTTTTGTTGTCGCGGATCAACGCGGCGATGGACGGCGTGTTGACCATGATTTCAAAAATGGCCACGCGGCCCGGCTTGTCCACGCGCGGGATCAACAGCTGGGAAATGACCGCCTGCATGACGGTGGAAAGCTGGATGCGAATCTGTTCCTGCTGGTTCGTCGGAAAGGCGTTGACGACCCGGTCGATGGTCTTGGCCGCGCCCGTGGTGTGCAGCGTGCCGAAGACCAGGTGTCCCGTTTCCGCCGCGGTGATGGCGGCGTCAATCGTCTCCAGGTCGCGCATTTCACCGACGAGCACCACGTCGGGGTCCTGGCGCAGCGCGCGGCGCAGGCCTTCGGCAAAGTTCGGCACGTCCACGCCGATTTCGCGCTGGGTGATGAGCGCCTTTTTGTGGTGGTGATAATACTCGATCGGGTCCTCGATGGTGATGATGTGCGCCTCGTCGCGCTCCTCGTTGATGATGTTGATCATCGAGGCCAGCGTGGTGGTTTTGCCGGAACCGGTCGGGCCGGTCACGAGCACCAGGCCGCGCGGCTTGTAGAGCAGTTCCTTGGCGCTGGGCGGGATGCCGATCTGCTCCATCGTCAGCAGCTTGTTGGGAATCTGCCGGAGCACCAGGGCGAAATGGCCCTTCTCCTTGAAGACGCTGACCCGGAAACGCGCCGCGTCGCCGAACGCAAAACCGAAGTCCGCGCCGCCGTTTTCGCGCGTGCTCTGAATGTGCTCCTCGGACGTGATGCTGCGCATCAATTCCTCGGCATCCTCCGGCTTGAGCGACGGGCCCTCGACGCGGTGCAGGATGCCGTGCACCCGGATGGTGGGCGGCGTGCCCACGCGGATGTGCAGGTCGGACGCGCCTTCGGACACGACCAGCTGCAACAAATCGGACATGGAGTAGGACATAAATTTTACCGCATCAGGATTCGTCGCCCACGGTCGCGCGGATGACCTCCTCGGGCGTCGTCAAGCCGGCGAGCACCTTGCGAATGCCGTCCTCGCGCAGCGTGCGCATGCCCATTTCCCGGGCGCGGGCGCGCAAAACGGACGACGACGCCTTGTCGTAGATCAATTTCCGCGCCTCGTCATCAATGACGAAAATTTCAAAGATGCCCATGCGCCCGCGGCAGCCGGTGTTCGAACAATTGCTGCAACCCCGGCCCTTTTGCATCGTGGCATTTTGCATGTTTTCGGGCGTGAGGTTCAATCCGCGCATTTCCTGTTCGGTCGGCTGGTAGGGCTGCCCGCAGTGGCGGCAGATCTTGCGCACGAGGCGTTGGGCCATGAGACAGCGCGTGGAGGAGGCGACCAAAAAGGGTTTCACGCCGATGTCCACCAGGCGGGTGACCGCGCTCGGCGCGTCATTGGTGTGCAAGGTGGAGAAAACCAGATGGCCGGTGAGCGACGCATTGATGGCAATGGACGCGGTTTCCATGTCGCGAATTTCACCGATCATCACCACGTTGGGCGCCTGGCGCAAAATGGAACGCAGCGCGGTGGCAAACGTCAGGCCGACGGTTTCACTGACCTGCACCTGGTTGATGCCGGACAGCACGTATTCCACCGGGTCCTCGACCGTGATGATCTTGCGGTCGGGCCGGTTGATGAAGTGGAGGCAGGAATACAGGGTGGTGGTTTTGCCGGAACCGGTCGGGCCGGTCACGAGCAGGATGCCGTCGGGCAGGCCAATCATGCGCTCGAACGTCTGCTGGTCGTCCGTGAAAAATCCCAGTTCCGGCAGACCGAGCCGCAGGCCCTCCTTGTCGAGAATACGCATGACGATGCTTTCGCCGTGGTTGGTCGGCAGGCACGACACGCGCAAATCAATGAGCTTGGTCCCCACCTTGCTCTGAATGCGTCCGTCCTGCGGAATGCGATGCTCGGAGATGGACATGTTCGACTGGATCTTCAGCCGGGTGATGATGGACGCCTGCAACCGTTTGGGCGGGGCCTTCATCTCGTGCAGGACGCCGTCAATGCGGTAGCGCAGCCGGAACCGTTTGCTCAACGGTTCCAGATGAATGTCCGAGGCGCGCATCTTGAAGGCGTCCACGATGATCTGGTCCACCAGCCGGATGAGCGGCGCATCCGCGTCCACCGCCCCGCCATCGTCATCCAGCCCGCCCTGGGGCACCACGACTTCGCTTTCGGTGAGTTCCTGAATCGCCTTGTCCACCACCGTCTGGCCCGTGCCGCCGTAATATTTGTTCAGCGCCGCCTCGATATCCGATTCCGACGCCACGCGCAGATCAATTTCCGCGTTGAGCAGATGCGTAAGCGTGTCAATGGTGTTCAGATCGGACGGGTCGGCGATGGCCACGGCGACCTTGCCATCGCTTTTGAAAACGGGAACGACGCGGTATTTTTTGGCGATGTGCCGCGGGATGATGGAGATGACGTCGTCGGGAATCCGCAGGCCGCCCAGCTGAATGACTTCCGCGCCGAATTGGGCGGCCTTGGCCTGGGTGACGTCCGCCGGGCGGACGAGTTTGTTGGCCAGCAACAAATCCACGACGCCCACGCCGGAAGTTTCGGCTTCCTGGCGCGTCTTGGCGACCTGGTCGGCATTTACGATGCCGAGGTCCACCAATACGTCTGCCAAATAATCGTCTTTTTCAGCCACGGTTTGCTGTGTGCGTTACAAAATTTTTGGTCTGGTTTGGGCAACGTACGCAAGCGGGCGGCATTGTCAATGCGGCTCACTTCCCACCCAAACTGGTGCACCCACCAGGAGTTGAACCTGGAACCTTCTGATCCGTAGTCAGACGCTCTATCCAATTGAGCTATGGGTGCGCCCAAAGGGTAGAAAACTTACGGGCCGCCCTCCGTCCGCGCAACATATTTCCGGGGGTTTTCGCCACGGAACACCGCCGGAGCGCCGCCCGGCTCAATGAAAATTCAGGTTCCGCAACGCCAGCACCAAAACCGTCAACAACAACATCAGGCCGCTGGGCATGAATTTTTTTGTTTTCGCCAGGCGGACGGCGAACACCACCAACAACACCGCCAGGAGCACGTTCACCAGCTCGCGCGCCACTCCGGGCTCAAAAATTCCGGTTTGGGTCAATACCAGCACGGCCGCAAACACCGCCGACGTGATGAGCGACACCTTGCTCTTCCCCTTGAAGAATCCAATCATTCCGCCGACGAGCAGCAGGATGATGTAAACCCAGAGGATCGTGCCGGCAAAATTGTGCATCGCCCACAGGCTGCCTCAATTCGCCGACACATCCAAGCTCAGAATCTCGCCCGGTTCACACTCGACCACGACCTCAAACGGCCGGCAGCAGACCTCGCAGTCCGTCGTGAACCGTTGGAACGGCGCGGTTGTGTCGATCACCAGCCCGAAGGTCTGGCCGCAAAACGGGCATTGGATGTTTTCGGAAACTTCCACAGGCCAAACTCGCCCGCCGGCCGGCAATTTGCAACTCCGGCATCCACCGGGCGGCCGGGTTGATTCAAGTTCCCCGGTTCAGACATCCTGCAATTTGCCGCTCAGATAGGTTTCGTACGCGTTCAGGTCGAGCATGCCGTTGCCGGAGAGGTTGAACAGAATCACGCGCTTGCGGCCGGCCTCGCGGGCGGCCACGGCTTCCTGGACGACGGCGGCAATCGCATGCGCGGATTCCGGCGCGGGCACGATGCCTTCCGTGCGCGCAAACTGCACCGCCGCCTCGAACACTTTTGTCTGGTGATACGCCTCGGCTTCCACCAGACCCAGCTTGAGGGCATGGCTGACCATCGGCGACATGCCGTGATAACGCAGCCCGCCCGCGTGAATGGACGGCGGCATGAATTTGTGGCCCAGGGTGTGCATCATGAGCAACGGCGTCATCTCCGCCGTGTCGCCGAAGTCGTAACGCAATTCGCCCCGGGTCATGGATGGACAGGCCGACGGTTCCACGGCCACGATGCGATATTTCTTTTTCTCCGTGATTTTTTTGCGAATGAACGGAAACGCGATGCCGGCAAAATTGCTGCCGCCGCCGCAGCAGGCGATAATGGAATCCGGTTCCTCGCCTGCGAGTTCCATTTGTTTGATGGCTTCCTGGCCGATGACCGTCTGGTGCAGGCAGACGTGGTTCAGCACGCTGCCCAGCGAGTATTTCGTGTGCGGATGCTTGACGGTGTCCTCGACTGCCTCGCTGATGGCGATGCCGAGGCTGCCGGGACAATCCGGGTCGTCGTGCAGCAATTTGCGGCCGTACTCGGTCTGGTCGCTGGGACTCGGATGCACCGTGGCGCCCCAGGTGTGCATCAACATCCGGCGATACGGCTTGTGCTGGTAGCTCACCCTGACCATGTACACGTTGCATTCCAGCCCGAATTGACTGCAGGCGAAGGCGAGCGACGAACCCCACTGGCCCGCGCCGGTCTCGGTGGCGAGCCGTTTGGTGCCGGCGACCTTGTTGTAATAGGCCTGGGCGACGGCCGTATTCGGCTTGTGGCTGCCGGCGGGGCTGACGCCCTCGTATTTGTAGTAAATATGGGCCGGCGTTTGCAGCGCCTTTTCCAGCCGCACGGCGCGGAGCAGCGGCGACGGCCGCCAGAGCGCGTAAATTTCACGGACCGGTCCGGGAATTTCCACCCACCGTTCGGGGCTCAGCTCCTGCTGGATCAGGTTGTCGGGGAAAATGGCCTGCAACGCCTCCGGCGGGATGGGTTGCCGGGTGCCCGGATGCAGCGGCGGCGGCAGCGGTTCGGGAAAATCGGCCAGCAGATTGTACCAATGGGTGGGAATGTCCTCCTCACGCAGGGCGAAATTGATTTTCGTGCTCATGATGCCAAAACGAATGTTGGATGATAACTACTACGCGCTGACAAACCACTTGTCACCCCATTACGGCCAAAAAGCCAGAAATGTATCAACAAAAACAAGATAAAGTCGTTTGACCCAGTCCAAGCACAACGGATGGCAATATTGCCGGTTCAACCTCTATAGCGAGCCTTCAACCTGCATCCAGCGGATGGCGTGTTGCAGCAGGTCGTTGGCGTCCTTGAGATTCAGCTTCTCCTTGATGCGGGCGCGGTAGGTTTCAATCGTCCGCACGTCCAGATGCAGTTCATCCGCAATCTGACGCGTGCTGCGCCCCTGTCCAATCATCTCGAAAACGCACAGTTCACGATCCGAAAGCTGGTTGACTGGCAGGCTGGCTTTGGTTTGCGCGCGACCGACCGCGCTGGCGGCAATTTGCGAGGCCATCTTCCCGCTCAAATAAACGCCGCCGGTCAGTACCGTGCGAATGGCCAGCATGATTTTCCGCGTGGCTTCCTGCTTGGTGATGTAGCCGTGGGCGCCGGCGCGAATCACCCGTTCCGCATGGAGCGTCTCATCGTGCATCGAAACGACCAGCACTGCCAAAGCCGGATACCGGCTGCGAATGTCCTTGATCAATTCCATTCCGTTCGAACGCCGGAGCGTGAGGTCCACGATGGCCAGATGCGGACGGGTGGCGGCGATCATTTCCAGGGCCCGGAAGCGGTCTTCCGCCTCGCCGCAAACGGCCAGATCCGGTTCGCGCTGGATGACTTCCGTCAGCCGCTCACGCACCATGGGATGATCATCCACCAGCAAGATGCGCATTTTTTCGGGCGCCACCGGCGATTTATTATCGATTGCCATAATGGAATTCAAGCGGCTTGCCGTGGCGCCGAACACGAAACCACCGTCCCGCCCTTCGGCCCGCGCTCGATAATTAACGTGGCCCCGATCGTTCGCGCGCGATAATTCATGATATGCATTCCCATCCCGCGGGCCGACGGGAGCGGAATGGCAATGCCGCGGCCATCGTCGCTGATGGTCAATTCAATCCGGTTCGGGCCGGCTTTCAACTGAATTATAATCGCAGCGGCCCGGCTGTGTTTGACCGCGTTGTTCACCGCTTCCTGCGCAATCCGGTAAAGGTGGGTCGCCACGGTATTGTCGCGAACCAGCACGGGTTGCGGACAATCCATCTGACAATTTACCCGGGCGCGGGCGCGCGTGCCCGCTGCGAGTTGCTGCAGGGCGAGGTTCAGGCCGTCCGACTCCAGCTGCACCGGGAAAAGCCCGCGGGACACGGCCCGGGCCTCTGTAATCACGTCATCCAGCACCTGGCCCATTTTTTGGGCGGCGGCCGTTTCGGGCAATCCGCGCGCGGCGAGTTGCTTTTCGAGGGATTGATTGTCGAAGCCCAGACTGACCAGCTGTTGACACAGCCCGTCATGCAGGTCCTGGCCAATGCGCGCCTGTTCCCGGTCGCTGATCTCCAAAATTTCACGCTCCAGCCGGTGCCGGTCGGTGGTGTCTTCCGCGATGCCCACAATGCGGATGACCTTGCCGGATCGATCCCGGATCGGAAAGGCGCGATCCCGAATCCAGCGCCAGGCGCCGTCGGGTCTGACAATGCGATATTCCTGGTTGTATTCGCCGGTGGCCTGTTTCGTGAGCATGGCCCGGGCCACCATCTCGCGGTCTTCCGGGTGAACTGCCTCCAGCCACGCGTGCGGCGACTGGTAGAGTTCCTTGCAGCTCCGGCCCCAGATTTTTTCGTATGCCGGACTGACATAGACCATGCGGGTTTCCTCCGAGTCTCTCATCCAGAAGGCATCGGTGATATTTTCCGCCAGCTGGCGCAACTGTTGCATGGCCTTGCGCAATTGTTCCTCGGTTTGCCGGCGCTCGCCCACTTCACGCTCCAGGGCCATGGTGCGTTCCTTCACCCGCTGCTCCAGATGCTGGGTCAGGTTGCGGACGGCGGACACCAGCAAAACCACAAACACGGAAATGCCCGTCTGCACTCCCAGATTCCAAATCAGAACCCCCAGCTGTGAATTGCGGCTGACCTGGTCAATAAACGCGGCGAGCGAACCCGCCAGGGCAATGAGAATGCCGGCCCTTCGGCTCCCGCTCCAGGCGGCAAAGGCTGCGATTAACAGGTAAAACAAGGTAAAACTGACCCGCGAAGTGGATTTGTAGTTAATGCTGGCAACCAGGATGGTCAGGAAAAGGCAGACCACGATGATAACGGCTTCAGAAGATCGTTTTAACTGACGGGTCAGATTTCGCCCATCGACCTGGGGAATGACGTGGTCGCCAACGAGCGCGCTCAATATGGCCGGAAGGGAGGCCGTCATTTCCATGACAGCTTCGAAACGCTGCCTTAGCCAGTTGCCGGGTTTTCGCATATTTGCCCTCGTTGGGCGGGCGATACGGTTTTTTGGGGGTCAACCATGCAATTGGATTTTTCAGCCCAGATCGCTGACCCAGCTTGTCATTTTTGTCGCAGGGAAACAACGGGAAACAACCATTGTATGACTGGAAAAGCGCAAGCCCGGTTTTGGGATTTGCCACTTCCCCCGGATTCAGTGATAATGTCCGCCGTTTTTTCATGCGCCATTTATGAAACCCCAGGTCGAAATCTATGACACGACCCTGCGCGACGGTTCGCAGGGTGAAGGCATCAATTTCTCGGTCGCGGACAAACTCCGCATCGCCGAGAAGCTCGACGCGTTCGGGGTGCATTACATCGAAGGCGGCTGGCCCGGCAGCAATCCCAAGGACATCGAGTTCTACGCGCAGGCCAGACGCCGGAAATTCAAAAATGCGCGGCTGGCCGCGTTCGGTTCCACGCGTAAAAAGGGCGTGCCGGTCGAATCGGACGATCAGGTGCGACTGCTCATCGAGGCCGAAACGCCGGTCGTGACGATTTTCGGCAAAACTTCCATGCTGCACGTGAAGGAGGTCCTGCGCTGCACCCCCGATGAAAATCTCGCCATGATCGGCGACACCGTGCGCTTCCTGAAGGACCACGATAAATTCGTCATTTACGACGCCGAGCATTGTTTTGACGGCTACAAGCTCGATCCCGAATACGCGCTCGCCACCTGGCAGGCCGCGGAAAAGGCGGGCGCGGATTTCATCGTGCTCTGCGACACGAACGGCGGCTGTCTGCCGGACGAAATCGCCGCCATCACGAAGGTCGCCGTCAGCCAACTGAACTCCAAGGTCGGCATTCACACGCACGACGACATCGGCCTGGGCGTGGCGAACGCGCTGGCGTCGCTGGCCGCCGGCGCCGTCCATGTGCAAGGCACCGTCAACGGCTACGGCGAGCGCACCGGCAATTGCAATCTGACCAGTGTCATTCCCTGCATCGCGTTCAAGCTGAAGAAAAGCTGTGTGCCCGCGAAATCGTTGCCGAAGCTGAAGGAGCTTTCGCAGTTCGTGGACGAAATCGCCAACATGCGCCACAGCCCGCGGCAGCCGTGGGTCGGTTCCTCGGCGTTTGCGCACAAGGGAGGCGCGCACGTCAACGCCGTGCAAAAGCTGACCACGAGCTACGAGCACATTGATCCCGCACTGGTCGGCAACCGGCGCACGGTGCTCATCAGCGACCTCGCCGGCCGCAGCAACATCGTCATCAAGGCGCAGGAACTCGGCTTCAAGATCTCGAATGATACGCCGGAATTGAAGTCCATCCTGAATCGCGTCAAGGAACTGGAAAACCAGGGCTACGAATATGAGGCCGCGGAAGGCTCGCTCGCCCTGCTCATCGGCAAAACCCTCCGGCAACGCGACGTGCCGTTCACCGTGGAGACGTATCACGTCTCAATGCGGCGCGATTCGCGCGAATCGGTTTGTGAAGCGACCGTGCGCGTGCGTGTCGGAAAAAAAGTTCATCATGAAGTGGCGGAAGGCGACGGACCGGTGAACGCGCTCGACGGCGCCTTGCGCGCCGCGCTGGCCAGATCGTTTCCCCGGCTTAAAAAGGTGACGCTGACGGATTACAAGGTGCGCATCCTCGATTCCGGCACCGGCACCGCGGCGAAAACGCGCGTGTTGATCCAGTCCACCGACGGTCAGCGCGAGTGGGGCACCGTGGGCGTCGACGAAAACATCATCGAAGCCAGCCTCCAGGCGCTGGTGGACAGCATGGAATACGCGCTCCTGAAGAAATAAATGTTTCAACATCGAACATCCAACACCGAACACCCAACATCCAATGGTCCTCGGACGGGCATCACTGGGCGTTCGATGTTGGTTGTTGGATGTTGGTTGTTTTAATTCCATTCCGGTCAATTTCCATGAGCGAGATTTCCAAAGCCTACGAGCCGCAGTCCGTCGAGGACAAATGGTACCAGTTCTGGGTCGACCAGAAATGCTTCGTCGCGGATGCGCGCTCGAAGAAGCCCGCGTATTCCATCGTCATCCCGCCGCCGAACGTCACCGGCGTGCTCACGATGGGCCACGTCCTCAACAACACCATCCAGGACATCCTCGCCCGCAAGGCGCGCATGGACGGCAAGGAGGTCCTCTGGCTGCCCGGCACCGACCACGCCGGCATCGCCACCCAAACCGTCGTTGAGAAAACGCTGAAGAAAGCCGGCGAAATCCGGCACCGCGACGATCTCGGCCGCGAAAAATTTCTCGAACGCGTCTGGTCATGGAAGGAAAAACACGGCGGCATCATCATCCAGCAGTTGAAAAAACTCGGCGCGTCGTGCGATTGGACGCGCGAACGGTTCACCATGGACCCGGAATATTCGCGTTGCGTCCAGAAGGTGTTCGTGGAGCTTTACCAAAAGGGCCTCATTTATCGCGGCAAACGCATGGTGAACTGGTGTCCCGCGTCGCTCACCGCGCTGTCCGATGAAGAAGTCATCATGAAAGAGCAGAAAGGCTCGCTCTATTATTTCAAGGTGGAGGTGGTGGATGCGACGCCCTCGTCGCATTCTGAAAACAGCGGCGGGGGCGCCGCTGCTACCTTTCTCACCATCGCCACGACGCGGCCGGAGACGATTCCCGGCGATACTGCCGTGGCCGTGAATCCCAAGGACCCGCGCTACGCCAAATACATCGGCAAGCATGTCATCCGGCCGTTGCCGGCGGAATTTCCGCGCGAGCAGAAGCTCATCCCCATCATCGGCGACGAACACGTGGATTTTGAGTTCGGCACCGGCGTGCTCAAGGTGACGCCCGCGCACGACAAGGCGGACTTTGAAATCGGCCAGCGCCACAAGCTGGCGGTGATTGAAGTCATTACTGCCAACGGTCACATGAATGAGTTGGCCGGAAAGGATTTGAATGGTCTGGACCGGTTCAAGGCGCGCAAGGTGGCCGTGGAAAAGCTCACGGAGCTGGGGTCGCTGGAAAAAGAAGAACCGTACACCAATAACGTCGGTTTCAGCGAACGCGCCGACGTGCCGATTGAACCGCGTTTGAGCGAGCAATGGTTCTTGAAATATCCGAGCGTGGAAAAATCCCGCGCGTGCGTGGAACAAGCCGGGAGCGCCGGCTTCCAGCCGGCGAGTGGCTCAACAGAAAACGCCGCCAAGATGGCGGCGCTCCCGGGTAAAATGCATTTCCATCCGCAGCGCTGGGCGAAGGTTTACGACCATTGGATGGGCAACATCCAGGACTGGTGCATCAGCCGCCAGCTGTGGTGGGGACATCGGATTCCGGTGTGGACATTTAAGCTAAGCAGCGACATCGGGGCTGTTGCAATGAATGCGATTAAAGAGTCTGTGGCTAAAGTTGAAAAAGCTCATTACCCGGGGAAATATTCGCTAACCACCAAAATGGAGGGAGATATTTTCGTTGTCGCAACAGATGATCCTGAAATTCAAGCAAGCTCGGAAAAACTTGGCTTCACCCAAGACCCCGACGTCCTCGACACCTGGTTCAGCTCCTGGCTCTGGCCGTTTGCGACCATGGGCTGGCCGGAACAGACCGACACGTTGAAAAAGTTTTATCCGACCGCCGATCTCGTCACCGGACCGGACATCATTTTCTTCTGGGTCGCCCGCATGATCATGGCCGGTTACGAATTCATGGGCGATTTGCCGTTTAGGAACGTTTATTTCACCGGCATCATCCGCGACAAGCAGGGGCGCAAAATGTCCAAGAGCCTCGGCAATTCGCCCGACCCGCTCGATCTCATCGCCAAGTTTGGCGCCGACGCACTCCGGTTCGGCACCATGCGCAGCGCGCCGCTCGGCCAGGACATCCTGTTCGACGAGCAGAACGTCGAGCTGGGCCGCAATTTCTGCAACAAACTCTGGAACGCCTGCCGCTTCCGGCAAATGGTGGGTGGCAGCGACGCCTCGTCGCCGAACCAACCCCGTGACGACGGGGGCGTCGCCGCCACCTATGAAGTGCAGGGCGAAATTGATCCCAAACTCCTGACCTCCGACGACAAATGGATTTTACTGAAGCTCGACGCGGCCATTCGCGAGATGAACACGGCGTTCGCCGAATACAAATTCAGCGACGCCACGGCCACGTTGTACCGTTTTTTCTGGAGCGAATATTGCGACTGGTACATTGAAGCCAGCAAGGCGGCGCTGCAAGGCAGCGATGCCGCGGGCAAGGCCAACACGCTGGCGGTGATTGATTTCGTGCTCTCGCACACGCTGCGGCTGTTTCATCCGTTCCTGCCGTTCATATCGGAGGAACTCTGGCACGGGATGGGTTACGCCGAGGACATGCCGGAAAACCAGGGTGGCCGGACCATCCTGTTCGCGCCCTGGCCCAAGCCGCTCGACGATGATTTCAAATCGCACTACCGCCTGACCGGCCAGGACGAAAAATACATTGAGGCCCGCAACGAACTGGTTTCCCAAGGCCGCAATTTGCGCCGCATCGGGAATATTCCGGCGAACAAAAAAATCAAATACGTTTTGAAGCCGCTGAAAACCCTGCCGGCGCATGACGCAGATGTGCTCAAGCTGCTGTTGAACGCCGAAGCGCTCGAAACCGATGCCGCGTATCAAGCGCCCAAGGGGACGCCTTCCGTGTACACGGAATGGGGTGAATTGTATCTGCCCCTGGCCGGGCTGGTGGATGCCGCCGCGGAACGGGCGCGCCTCACGAAGGAGCTCGAAAAGGCCCGGGCCGAAATTGCCAAGGTGGGAGGCAAACTCGCCAATCCCGACTTCACCCAAAAGGTTCCGCCGAACGTCTTGCAGGAGCATCAGCAGCGGTTGTCCGACTGGCAGGCGAAGGAGAGGCAAATCCTTGATTCGCTTGAAAACCTGCCGGCGTGATGGCGCAACGGCAGGCGGTTTCAGACCTTTTAAACTCCGGCTCGACCTCGTGGGGCGCGTCTGTTAAAGGTCGCGCCCTGTGGAACAAGGTTTGGTCATAGATATTGCGCTTTGCATCATCGCCGCGTGGGTGGTGGCGGTGATTTCGCAGGTTACCAAACAGCCGTTGTTGCTCGCGTATCTCGTGGCCGGATTTGCCATCGGCCCGCACGGATTCCGGTGGGTGACCAACCCCGATTCCATCGAAACCATTTCCGGCATCGGCCTGAGCCTGCTGCTGTTCATGATCGGGCTGGACATTGACCTCAAGAAGATGGTGAGCGCCGGCCGGGTCATCACCATCACCGCCGTCTGTCAAATTGTCGGGTGTATTGCGTTGGGCTGGCTGTTTTTCGGCTTGCTGGGTCCGGGCAAGACCTGGCTGGAAGCCTTTTATCTCGGCGTGGCATCGGCGATGAGCAGCACGGTCATCATCGTCAAGATTCTTTACGACAAGCGCGAACTCGAAACGCTGGCCGGGCGCATCACCCTCGGCGTGCTCGTGCTGCAGGACATCGCCACCATCCTGTTCCTCGCCATCCAGCCGAATCTGAAAAATCCCGCCGTCGGCCTCCTGGCCCTGGCCCTGGGCAAGGTCCTTTTGCTGGTGGCGGTCGCCTATGTGGTCAGCCGGTTCCTGTTGCCGCCCGTTTTCAAATTCGTGGCGCGCCTGCCGGAACTGGTGCTCGTCGGCGCGCTGGCCTGGTGCTTCGCACTGGCCGGGTTCGCCGATTTCCTCGGGCTTTCCAGCGAAATGGGCGCGCTCATCGCCGGGGTGATGATTTCCACGTTTCCCTACGCGCTCGACGTGGTGGCCAAGGTCACCGGCATCCGCGACTTTTTCGTGACGCTCTTTTTTGTCGGCCTGGGCATGACCATCCCCATGCCCACCTGGAATTACCTGATCTGGATGGTGATTTTTTCCATGGTCATCGTCGGCGGCCGGCTGCTCACGGTGTTCACCCCGCTCTACCTGATGAAACAGGGCTATCGCATGAGCCTGTTGCCGGCCATCAATCTGGGCCAGATGAGCGAACTCTCGCTCGTGCTGCTCGCGCTGGGCAAGGCGAGCGGCGATGTCTCCGACACGTCCGTCGGCATCGCCGCCTTCGTCTTCTCGTTCCTCGCGGTGGACACGACTTACGCGATTTTGAAAAACGATTACATCCTGCAAAAAACCGTTCCCTGGCTGGATTGGTTTGGCTTCCACGACCTCGCCCAGATTTCGGCCGAAGCCAGGGGCGCGGTGCATAAAAAACGCGTCTGTCTGCTGGGCTTTTACTGGACGGCGAGTTCGTTGCTGGAGGAAATCAGCCGGGAAAAACCCGCGCTGTTGCAGGACCTGCTGGTCGTGGATTTCAATCCGCACGTTTACGAACGGCTGCGCCATCGCGGGGTGCAGGTGGTCTACGGCGACATCACGCAGCGCAACGTGCTGGAACACGCCGGCGTGACCCACGCGGAAATCATCATCTGCTCGCTGCCCAACACGGTTTTGAAAGGGGCGAACAATTTGAAATTGCTGCGCCAGCTGCGCGAACTGAATCCCCAGGCGCAGATCATCGTCCACGCCGAACAATTGAATGACGTCCCCACACTTTATGCCGCGGGCGCCAATTACGTGAGCGTCCCGCGCCTGCTGGAAGCCACCGATTTGATGCGCGCCATCGCCGCCGCCGAACAAAACCTGCTCGGCGACAAACGCGGAGAACTGACCGAACAGCTTGAAGAGCGCCACGAGGTGATTCCATGAAATCCTTGAACCAAACCCGGGCGCTCATTTGCGCCGTGAAGGCGGCCCGCGCCGCCGGCCGGCTCATGCGGGCCAACTCGCACCGGCCCAAGCACGTCAACGTCGTGGATGCCCACGACATCAAGCTCGAACTCGACGTGCGCAGCCAGAAACTCATCGAAAAAATCCTGCGCACCGCTTTCCCGCAAATCGCGCTGCTCGGCGAGGAAGGCGTTTCGGGTGACCAGAACGCCGCGTATCGCTGGGTGGTGGACCCGATTGACGGCACGGTGAATTATTTTTTCGGCATACCGCATGCCGCCGTTTCGATTGCGTTGCAATCGAACAGGGAGAGGCCGCCGGTGGCAAGTGACCGGAAAAACACCCCAAGCCGCGGACAAAATCAGGCCACCCGTCACCCGTCACCGGTCACTCTTTTGGGCGTGATTTACGATCCGTTCACCGACGAACTTTGGACGGTGGTTCGCGGCGGACCGACCCGGCTCAACGGGCGCATTGTTCGCGTCAGCCGCCGCGCGCGGCTGGACGAGGCGGTCATCGCGATGGGCTTTTCCAAAAGCAGAACAAATCTGAAGAAAAGCCTGCCACACCTGAACCGGCTCGTGCGGCGGGTCAAAAAGCTCCGCATCCTGGGTTCGGCGGCACTGGAACTGGCTTATGTCGCGTCCGGCCGGCTGGACGCCTACATTGAGCGCTCGATCAATTTGTGGGACATCGCGGCGGGCGCCTTGATGGTGGAATCTTCCGGCGGTGAGTTTTACACCCAGCCCGCGCCGGGCGGGAAACTCCGGATGGTCGCCGACAACGGCCGGTTGCGCCGGAAGCTGCAGGTGGAAAACCTGCTGAAATAGACGGTGGTGTCCCAATTTGGTGGTAGGGACATCGCGCTGCGATGTCCTCGCCCGCGTAACCGCGGGCGAAATGAATCACGTCCCCACCCAAATTCCACATCTCACACCTGGCGCCGCTGAACGCGGCGCGGACGGCGCAGCGCGCCGTCCCTACCTGATTAGAACACTGCCAAATAGACGGTCAGATTGCGCGAAAATTCAGGGTATGATATAATGCTGTTCATACCGCATTATGAAGCACCGGCGTACCCTCAGTGTTGTTTTGTCTTTTGTGATTCCTGGCTTTTTGGTTTTGGGTGCACCGGTCGTGGATCTCATTCCCAGTGCCAGCATTCCCGCCGGCAAATCCTTGATCCTGCCGGTGACCGCCAGTTCACCGAACGGCCGGCCCTTGACGTTTACGGCCACGAGCAGCACAAACGCCATTACCGTTCAGATCCATACTAATGAACCCTTCTGGAAACTGTCCGTCGTGCAGGCCGCGCCCACGAATGCGCCCGGCGCATTTTCCACCCCGTTCCGCGGCGGGGTGGTGACGGTAACCAACATCGGTGACATGACGTTCATGCTCTTTCGGGAAATCGCGCCGCATACGATCGACGTCATTCAAGGACTTACGGAATCCGCTTTTTACACCAGCAACACCATCTTTCATCGCGTCATCACCAATTTTGTGATCCAGGGGGGTGATCCCAACACCAACGGCCTGGGCGGACCGGTATTTCGTTACGATGATGAGTTCAATCCGCAGGCCATATTCAGCGGCAACGGACAACTGGCGCTGGCCAACACCGGCAAGGACACCGATGGCTCGCAATTCTTTGTCACCTCCGGTCCGCAATGGTCCCTTGATTTCGGCTACACCCTGTTCGGACAACTGGTGCGCGGCTTCAACGTGCTCACCAACGTCATCAGCACGCCGGTGGACACGAACAGCCGTCCGCTCGCCGACGTGATCATCACCGTGGCTTCCTTCGTGCCCGACACCGCGGACACGGTGCTGACCCTGGCCGGCACCAGCGTGGCGGGGGTTTCGGGAACCATCAGTGTGGTGGCGGACGACGGTGCCGGCGGACGGACGACCAATTCATTTACGGCAACCACGGTGGCCGACGCGAACAATGACCCGCCATTTTTGTATCCCATGACCGTCACCAATCTGGTCGCGCCGATGAACGTTGGACTGACCAACATTGTTTCGGCCCTCGATTTGGAGTCAAACGCAACTTATTGGGGAACCTTTGCCTTCGACCTGAACGCCACCAACTCGAGTTTCAGCATCGTCAATGGCCAGCTGCAAATGGTCATCGTTCCCAATACAAACTATGTCGGCCCGACCAGCGTGGCCGTTCGCGTAGGACCAAACCCGTTTTTTACCACCTACGACAAACAGATTTACACGTTCGCCTTCGGCGACACGGCGATCGCCGCGCTGGGAACCAATTTCGTTGCCGGGGCGCTCACGCCCTTCACGAACCAGCTCCTGGCCACCTTCACCAACGGCGTGCCGAACAGCCCCACCAACAACTTCACCGCGTATATCAACTGGGGCGACAACTCAACCAACAGCGGCATCATTGCGACCGGTTTCAACGGTCAAAAGGCAGTGCTCGGCGCGCATACCTATACCAACAGCGGGGATTATCCCATTTACCTCACCATCCAAAGCGCGGCCGGCGCGAGCGCAACAGTGGTGGCCACCGCGTCCGTCCCACCCGGCCTGAGCCTGGCCGGCAACGTCGTCCGCTGGCCGGCTTGGGCGACTGATTATCAGTTGCAGTCCACCCCCGGCCTGTCCCCGGCCAGCTGGCTGGCGGTCGGCAATTTTTCAACTCTGGTCGGTTACCAAAGCGTGGTCACCAACAACAACCCCGGCAGCAACCTTTTCTTCAGACTGATGAAATGATTGGGGGAAGTCGTGTGCCGGACCGTCTCAGCCAGCGCGGCGGAGCCATCCCCGAAGTTTTGCCAGCGCCTTCGCCCGATGGCTCAACTGGTTTTTCGTTGTCTCACCCAGCTCGGCGAACGTCTGGTCGTAGCCGGTCGGAATGAACAGGGGATCGTAGCCAAAACCGTTTTGCCCACACGGTTCAAACCCGATGCGGCCTTCACAAACGCCTTCGAACAGTTCCACCGGCATCTCCCCTTCCGGCATATAACAAACCGGCGAAGCGTTCCCGGTTCCCGGCTCCCGGCTCCCGACCACCACGAGCGCCAGCACACAACGAAACCGTGCCGTGCGCTTTTCCGCCGGAACGTCTTGGAGCCGGCGCAACAATTTTGCGTTGTTGTCGGCGTCGGGGGTGTTGCCGGATTTGGCCGAATCCGCGGCGGCGAATCGCGCCGAATGCACGCCCGGCGCGCCGTTCAGCGCGTCCACCTCCAGACCCGAATCGTCGGCCAGGACGAAATCGGGTCTGGGATCCGGGGTCTGGCGTCTGGGGAATTGGCCTCGCAGCCAGTGCGCAAGCTCGACGGCTTTCTTCGTCGCGTTGCCCGCAAACGTCGGAGCATCTTCGACCACGGGCGGCGCGGCGGGGAAATCAGCCAGGGTCAACAGTCTGAAGCCATCGCCGAGAATGGCGCGGATCTCGCCGGCTTTGTGCGCGTTGCGGGTGGCGATAAGCAGGGAAATTTCAGACACGGCGCAGGACAGCTTGCGAAAGATTGCGGGCTGAACCAAGTCAAAACTCCCAATGCAGCCGTGCGGCAAAAATCGAAACCGGCCCGCGATCCCGGTTGAACGCCGGGTCGGCGACAAACTGGTAATCCAGCGTGGCATGAACCGTCTGCCAGATTTTGAAATCGTAATAGGTTTCCAGAATTTTTTCCCAACCATAGGACAACCGGCCGTCGCCGGTGAGAATGCCGGTTCCGCCGGCCTGAAAATATTCCTGATGAACCCGGGCCAGGCCATTGGCCACGCCCGCCAGACCAAACGTGTCGCCAGGCCGTCTCCACGATTCGCCATTGATGCTGATGCCGGTGGTCGCCGTGTAATCCACATCGCTGAACACCCACGCCTCATTCTTACCGTCGCTCCAGCCCACGCGCGAAAACAGCCCGGTGTTCCTGGCAATTTCCTGTTCCCAGTTCAGGCCGAAACCATATTTGTAACGATCGGCGCGCGTCCGGGTGAGGTCCGTGTCCGGAACGGAAAGCGCCGCCTGATAACTGCCCATGTGCGCGTGATTAAGATAGGCGAGCAACCGGACGGTCCCGGGATGATCAGCGACAGTGTAACGGCGTTCCCATTCCGTCACCATGCCCCAGGCTTCAAAAAAACGGAAATCCAGCGCCGTGCCATTGGAAACGCGCGGCATCTGAAAAAAACCGTAGCGGAGCGTCCAGCCTGGCTGATTCAATTCAGCGGCGAAACCAGTGATGTAGCCGAGCGCGTCCGCCGGATAATCCCAGGCTTCGTTGGCCATCAACGCCCAATTCATAAACTGGGTGCGCGGGTCGTTGGCATAGGTATTGTTGTCGAAAATGTCCTTGGCACTGAATTTTCCCAGCGTCAGCGTGAGCCGCGACACATCCCGCCTGCCGGCAAGGTCAAGGGGATCGTCTTCAATGTCTTCCTGTTCGCCGCCGAAGCCGATGGTCTGGCGGATGAACAGCCGCGGAATGTTCAGATTGGGAACCGCCGTACCCAGGCGAAACGCTTCGCCGTTGGGAAAACCATCCACTCCGAGCGTGTTGTTCACGCCGAAGCCCTGCCACATCAGGCCGTCCATATGCGCCTCAGTCCCGCGCCACAGGCGGACTCCCGCCATCAAATCCAGCGAAACCGTCTCGCGCGTCTCGCCGCCGGACGCCAGGCTGTCCGGTCCGAAATACCTTGCGGGAAATGCCGGATAACCCTGCACGATGTCGGTGTTCTGGACGTGCCAGTTCCAATTTTGCCCGCCGACCGGTGGTTGAACGAGTCCCGGGGCGGATGGAAAATTGGTGGGATCCTGCGCCACCGCGGAAGCGGCGGCGCACGCCAAACCCGTGGTCATTGGCAAACACCTGATTTTTATCACAAGCAATACCCTGCAGCCAAGGACGCAAACCGGGTTGCCAGTGGTCAACCAGAATGTAGCTTGAGCTACATCATCCCCCCCCGGTTCGCCGGCGGAGCCAAAGACAGGTTGACAACCTTCGCGCTACCATATACCCCTACCCCCCATATTGCGTCAATCGCCATTTTGGCGTGGCGCGCCCGGTGAAACCTGTTAAGTTTTTGTCATGAAAGCCAAGTACGTTCGTCCCGGACTGGAAAAACGGGCATTGGTTGTCCGCCTGCGGAAAATCAAGGGCCAGATTGAAGGCATTGAAAAAATGATGGAGGCCGACGCCGATTGTTCGGATGTGCTGATGCAGGTGGTCTCGGCGCGCCAGGCGCTGAAATCATTCAGTGAAAAGGTCCTCGAATCCCATATGCGCGCGTGCCTTGACGGCGCCACAAGCCGGCCCGAAGGGCGCCATAACCTGCGTTCCCTGCTTACGATCCTGGAGCGCTACGCCGTCTAAACATTTATGCCCGTTGAAAAAAAATCCAATGGCCAGCGCGCCGCGGATTTGGTGCGCGATGCGGCAACTCAAGAAACCGCTGAAATTTTGCAACGACTGAACACCTCGCCCAACGGCTTGAGCGAAGAGGAAGCGGCCGAGCGATTGGAAGTTTTTGGTCCCAACGAAGTCGCGCAGGAAAAACAGCATGGCTGGTTGTGGCGGCTTTGGATTGCCTCGCGTAATCCGCTGGTCATTTTGTTGACGGTTCTCGCCATTTTTTCATTCTTTGCCTATTTTCATGCAAAATCGGAGGACAAAGACGTTTCGAATTTGTATACCGGTTCGGTCATGCTCGTCATGGTCGCGCTGGGTTTGTCCTTGCGACTCGTTCAGGAAACCAAAGCCGACAACGCCGCCGCCAAACTCAAGGCGATGATTAAGGTCACCGCCACCGTCATGCGGGACGGCCAGCCGAAGGAAATTCCCATCGCCCAACTTGTCCCCGGCGACATCGTAAAACTTTCCGCCGGTGACATGATTCCCGCTGACGTGCGTTTGATTTCCGCGAAAGATTTGTTCGTCATCCAAACCACGCTAACCGGCGAATCGCTGCCGGTGGAAAAAAGCGACGCGCGCGATGCGCGGCCAAACCTTTCCGTCATCGAACACTCGAACCTTTGCTTCCTTGGCACGAGCGTGGAAAGCGGTTCGGCCACGGCCATCATCGTCGGCACCGGCGTGCAGACGTATTTCGGGAAAATGGCGAGCAGTCTTGCCGGCCAGCAAGTCGAAACGGCCTTTGACAAAGGCGTCAAAAAGTTCACCTGGCTGATGATTGGATTCATGGCGGTGATGTCGCCGGCGGTTTTTCTCATCAATGGTTTCACCAAACACAGTTGGGGCGGGGAAACGTTTCTTTTCGCGCTGGCCATTGCTGTTGGCCTGACGCCGGAAATGCTGCCGATGATCGTCTCCGTCTGTCTTTCCAAGGGCGCGCTGGCCATGTCCAAAAAGAAGGTCATCGTCAAGCGGCTCAACTCCATCCAGAACTTTGGCGCGATGAACGTGCTTTGCACCGACAAGACCGGTACGCTCACGATTGATCACGTCATCCTCGAAATCCACTGCGACGTTTTCAAAAATGAAAGCGAAGAGGTTCTGCGCGATGCCTATCTCGTCAGCCATTTTCAGACCGGCCTGAAAAATGTCCTCGACCGCGCGGTTTTGAAATACTCGGAACTGCACCGCGAACTTGGCGTCGAGAAGATTTCCAAGGTGGACGAAATCCCGTTCGATTTTTCGCGGCGCATGATGTCCGTCGTCGTTGAAAATCCCGACGGCCAGCGCCAATTGCTGACCAAAGGCGCGCCGGAATCGGTGTTCAAAAAATGCACGCATTTCGAAAGCGAAGGTGAGGTTTTCCCGATGGAACCCATCCTGGTCGGTAACCTCATCGAGCAGGTCAATGACCTCAGCGAAGATGGTTTTCGCGTACTGGCCATTGCCAGCAAAAAAGTCGGCGCGCAAACCGCCTATGCCAAGGCTGACGAGGAAAACCTCGTATTGACGGGCTATCTGGCGTTTCTCGACCCGCCCAAGGACACGGCCAAAACCGCCATTGCCGCGCTGCGTCAGCACGGTGTGACGGTGAAGGTTTTGACCGGCGACAACGACTTGGTCACGCGCAAAGTCTGCACCGAAGTCGGCATCAACGCCGAAAAAATCCTGCTCGGCAACGATGTGGAAAAAATGTCGGACGAGCAACTGGCTGCGGCGGTTGACGGCACGGACGTCTATGCCCGCCTTTCGCCCGCGCACAAAAAACGCGTCGTGCAGGCACTCCAGAAAAAAGGACACGTCGTCGGTTTCATGGGCGACGGCATCAACGACGCGCCCGCGCTGCGCGCCGCCGACGTGGGTATTTCGGTGGACACGGCGGTGGACATCGCCAAGGAATCCGCCGACATGATCCTGCTGGAAAAAAGCCTGATGGTGCTGGAAGAAGGCGTGCTCGAAGGCCGGAAAGTCTTCGCGAATATTTTGAAATACATCCGCATGGGCGCCAGTTCAAATTTCGGAAACATGTTCAGCGTGCTCGGCGCGAGCGCGTTGTTTCCATTTCTGCCGATGCAGCCGCTGCAAATCCTGACCAACAATTTGCTTTACGATTTTTCGCAGGTGCCGATCCCGACGGACAACGTCGGCGCGCAATACATCGCCAAGCCGCGCCCGTGGAACATCGGCGAAATCGCCAAGTTCATTCTTTTCATCGGCCCCATCAGTTCGATTTTTGACTACAGCACTTTTTTTGTAATGTGGCTTGTCTTCAAATGCAATCAGGTGGGGCTGACGCCAGATTTGATAGCGCGTTTCGGGCTCGACAACGCAGCAAACCACACTCACGCCGCCGCGCTTTTCAACACCGGCTGGTTCGTCGAATCCATCATGACGCAGACGCTCATCATCCATGTCATCCGCACGGGCCAGATTCCGTTCATTCAGTCGCGTGCAAGCTGGCAACTGACGATGACGACCATTTTGATCATGGGCATCGGCGCATATCTGCCGTTTTCGCCGCTGGCGCGATTCCTGGGCTTCGCGCCGCTGCCGTGGCAATTCTGGCCGATTCTCGCCGTGACGCTGCTTTGCTACGTCGGCCTGACGCAACTCATTAAAATGTGGATGGTGCGGAAAAATTGGATTTGAGGGCTGACTGTGCGGGTGAACAAATGCCGTTCCGCATCTCACGGAACGGCATGGTCAGGCGGGCGCGGTTTGATCGGCGCCGCTCAAGCCTCGAAGGATTTTCCGCAACCGCAACTTTGCTTTGCGTTGGGATTGGAGATTTTAAAACCGCCGCCCGTCAACGCGGCGCTGAAATCCACCACGGTGCCGCGCAGGTAAGGCGCGCTGAAGGCGTCCACCAGGATGGTCACGCCGTGCTGCACGGCAATCTGGTCGCCGTCGCGTTTTTCGTCAAAAACCATGCCGTATTGCATGCCGGAACAGCCGCCCTGCTCCACGAAAATCCGCAGCGTTTTGCCGGCATTTTCAGGCTTGGCGAGCAAAGCCCTGGTCTCCCCGGCTGCATCGGGGCTGAGCGAGACGACCGGTCCGGCAGTGATGATTTCACTCATATTTTCCAAGGGAAGCTAAGCCGGGCCTGCGTCGGTGTCAAACGGGGCCTTAATTCTGGCCCGGCGCGATATGTTCCTGCGCGTTGGCGATTTTTTTCTCGAGCAAATCGTGCAAAGGGGGCAGCAACTCCTCCAGCCGCCGGTACACCTTCACCGCCTGCGGCCATTCCCCGAGCGCCTCGGCCACGCCCGCCGCCTGAAGCCCGGCCTTCTTCACCCAGAACGAATCCGCCGACTCGCCGTCGCGCAGATTTTCCCCGTAAAGCACGTCGAGATAACTCTGCAGCGCCTGTTGCAGTTGCGCGGTCTGGTCCCCGCCCGTCGCCTGCGCCGCCCGCTTTTCAAACACCAGCCCGATGCCGATTTGCGCCTGGCTGCGCGCGGCGGCATCCGCCTGCGGCGAGTTGATGACCTGCGCATAGGCATTGGTCGCATCGTCGTAAAAATGCGCGCCCAGCGGCTGTCCGGCGAGTTGCAAATCGCAATTGCCGATTTCGCCCCAGGCCAGCGCGGCCTGTTCGGACTGCGGATACGCCTGGACAATGGCTTGGAACACCTGAATGGCCTGGCCGAAATTGGCCAGGGGATTGTTGGTGTCATCCGAATCCATCAGCGCGCCGCCATAAGCGAACAACGCCTGCGCGTTGAGGTCCGGCGGACAATTGGTGTCGCTGGTCAGGCTGATGAAATACTGGATCGCATCCGAGTAGCCAAGCCGGCCCATGGCCGCGCGGCCGGCCGACATGCGCGCCGGATATGCCAGGCTCGACGCAGGCCAGTACTTAAACAGGAGTTGGTAATTTTTTTCCGCGTTCACGAAATCGCCCGCGCGGTAAAAGTGGTCACCGACCCACCATTGCGCGACGGGCGCGAGGCCATTTTGGGGAAATTGCGCGATGAAATTTGTGAACAGCTGAAAGGCGTTGGTCTCGCGCCCGGCCTGGAAATTCGCCCAGGCGCGGGCGTACTCCACCTGGGGCAGTAACCGGATGTTGTTGGTGTACTGCGCCACCCAGCGGTCGTAGATGCCAATGGCCGGGGGCCAGGTGTTTTCCTGCTCATAGGTGCGGGCGAGCGCCAGTTCCACCTCCGACCGCAATGGTGAACCGGGAAAACGTTCCTCGAATTTCTCGAACAACGCGCGCGCCGCCGCCGGTTGCTGCATATCCGCCATCCCTTCCCCCACCAGCAGCACACTGTTATCAGCCAGATTGCTCGTCGGATAAATGGTCAGGATTCGCGCCAGGGCATTGCTCGCGCCGCTCACGTCATTCAATTCCAGACTCGCGCGCAGCATCTGATAGAGCGCCTGCGCGCCGATGGATTTGTTCACCACGGGAAAGTTCGTAAAATCGTTTACCACCGCCTCGTAATTGTCCCGCGCGCCCACATAATCCTTTTGCACAAACAAGGCATCACCCAGTTTGAACCGCGCCACCGCCAGATCCACGGACAGCGGAAGCAATTGCACGGCTTTTTGAAACGCCAGCCGGCTTTCGGGAAATTGTTTCGCCAGCCAAAAACACCAGCCCTGATCCAGATACGCCTTGCCCGTGAGCGGACTGTTGGTGTACGTGGCGAGGAATTGATCGAACTGTGCCGCCACCTCCGGCAAGCCGCTGGTCGCCGTCCCCGATGGGGCGGCGTATTCCTTCAACTGCAGCTCGCCCAGCGTTAATTGGGCAATGTCCGCCGAAGGGGAATCGGGAAATTGCCGGAGGAATTGTTCCAGCGATTGCGCGGCTTCCGAAAACTTCGAGCGCGCGGCAGCCAGTTCCGCAATTTTCAAAATCGCCTGGCGCTGCCAGACCACCGGGACGGTCGGCGCCAGATTCTCCTGATATACCGCCATCGCCTCCCCGGTTTGTCCCATCTGCTCCAGGACGCCGCCCTGTTCCACCACGCTCGCGGCGCGCATCCCGGCCTGGCCGGTCAAATCCGCCAGCCGGATCAGATTCGTTGCGGAGGCCAGCGCGGCATTCGTATCGCCGCCGGCCAGCTGCACGCGGCACAGCAGCCGAACCTGTTCCCAGTTCAGTTCCGGGGTGAGTTTCTGCGCCGCCAGCGAATGCAACACCGTCCCGGCTTCGGCCAGTTGGTTTTGCCGGAACAACGCCTCGGCCAGCAGCAATTGACCGCGCACCACCCGTTCGTCGGCGGGGTTCGTCCGCGCGCCCGTTTGGAACGCCCCGGATGGCTCCTGCAGCAGTGTGCTCACCGGCAACCACTGACCGAGTTTGGCGCGGGCCGCCGCTTCATTCACCGCCGCGTCCAGCCTCCGGCTCGAACCCGTAAAATTCCGCGCCAGCCCCGAGAAGGTCGCCGCGGCCGCGGCATAATCCGCGTTCTGGAACTGCGCCTCGCCGAGCCAGTAAACGTATTGGTCGGCCAGCCTGCCCGCCTGTGGCTTGCGCGCGCGGAGCAGTTCAACGGCCGGTAGATTCTTTCCCTGCTTGATGTCCGCCTCGGCCTGCATCAACACCGCGTCGGCCATCCGTTCGGACTTGGGATATTTCTCGGCAAACTCGGCAAACTCCACTTCCGCGCGACCCCACATGCCGTCCTGAAACGCGCTCGCGGCGGCGGCGTAGGCGCGCTCCTCCCGCGCGCTCGCAGCCAGCATCTGCCCGCCGCTGAGCATCAGCGCGAAAAGAATCAAATAAACACGGCTCACCAAAAACATGCCCCATGCTAAACGACCGTCGGAGGCGAAAAAAGCGCGAAATGCGGGTCAGCCGTCCCTGGCCAACCGGCACTTTTCCGAAATGTCACCGGCTTGTTTCTGATCCGTCTTTGACGATTTTTTGAAAGTGTGGTTGACTGCTCATGAGAGAAAGAAGTCCTACCGACGCCTAGCACAGGCGCTGGCGAATTCTGACCGCCAGCGCCTTCCTTTTACCGCCGAAGCCGGACCACCCGCGTCCGTTGGATTCAGGCGGATACCGAATGAGCTTGCCCATGATTCAAACCTGCGCAAAATGTTTCCTTGCCGGCGCAGGGAAGGGTGGCTGAGTGGTTAAAGGCACCTGACTCGAAATCAGGCGTAGGGGCAACCCTACCGTGGGTTCGAATCCCACCCCTTCCGCCAGGCTGCGATACTTTAGATAAACTTTATGACGATGAAGAAATTGAAAACACTCACAGCCGTTGCACTGGCCGTTCCATTTATGGGGTTACCGCTGGCTGGCCTTGCGGGCAATACAAATTCGGCGGCCGCCTCCAAGCCCGCGCCCTATCCCCTCGACACATGCATTGTGTCAGGCGAAAAGTTCGGCGGCGACATGGGCGACCCCATCGTGTTTGTGTATTCGAACAAGGACGTGAACCAGGAGGTCAAATTTTGTTGTCCGATGTGCAAGCCGAAATTTCTCAAAGACCCGGACAAATATATGAAAATCATCCGCGCCGCCGAGACCAAGGCCAGGGACACCAAGAACTGATGGACGAATGCCAAATAATGTTTGGTGTTTCCCGGCGGCAGTGCGATATTCGAATTGTGAAAAGGGCATGGGCCATCATTTGCAGTTTTGTGCTGGTGGGAACACCGTTCCTGCTCGCGCAAACGCCTTCACCGTGCGCCGGGCAACCGATTAGCGCGTGCTGCCCGCATGGCGGCAAAATGCCTTGCTGTGAGGCGAAATCAACGCCTGATTCACAACCCGCACCGACGGCGCCCGCGCAAACAGACAGCCAAAGCCAGCTTTCGCTTCTCGCTCCCGCTGTTTTGATTTGGACTCTGCCGGCGACGCCGGCGAATTCAATTGCCCCAACTTCCACGACGCCCTCACTCGCGGCCAGCGCTCCAATTTACGCGCGGGACTGCACCCGGCTGATCTGATTTTTCCACTTCCCCGCCCGTAGTGTGCCTTGAACCGGCGCGCTGCGGATTTCCGCTTTTGTTCCACGGAATTTTGTGCCCGTGATTTGTCCCAAGTTGTTCCGCCATGCACAAAGGGCGGTGACTTTTAAAAACCGAAAACTGTTGTTTATGAAAATGAAACTGATTTTAATCGCTGTTCTCGCCGCCATGCTGGGCGGAGCCGCCGGTTGTCTGGTGTCGCATCATCCAGCGTTGGCGAACACTGCCGCCAGCGACCGCAAAATTCTTTACTACGCCTGCCCGATGCATCCGGCGATCAAATATGACAAACCCGGCGACTGCCCGATTTGCGGCATGACGCTGGTGCCAGTCTATGCGGATGAAACCAAAACCAATGCGCCAGCCGCAACGCTGCCGGGCTGTTGTTCGCCCGGCACAACCCGCTGACAAAAAGGACAATTATGAAGCGAATCATCATTTTTCTCGCGTTGATTGCCGCTCTGGCGGGCGGTGCATTCTGGTTGGTCCAACACCATTCGCCGGCGCCGCCGGCCACATCGCCTGAGGGGCGTAAGATTCTTTATTACCAAAGCCCGATGCATCCGTGGATCAAGTCGGACAAGCCCGGTAAATGCCCCATTTGCGGCATGAACCTGGTGCCGGTCTATGAAAGCGTGGAAGGCACCAATACCGGCTATGGCCTCAAGCTCAACGCCGACAGTGTGAACGTCGCCAACGTCCAAACCGCCCAGGTCGAACGGCGGCCGATCGTCCGCACCTTGCGCGTTGCGGGGAACATTTCGGTGAACTCATGGACGCAATCGTGGTTTGAATTCGACGCCTACGAACGCGATATCCCCTGGCTTAAAATCGGCCAGACCATTGAAGTCCGGGTGCCGGGCATTCCGGGCAAAATTTTCATGGCGGAAATAAAACTGCACGGCGTGCGACCTTACGCGGATCAAAAGTTTGATTCCTCCAGCGACAGCACAAAGGTGCGTGCGGAAATTTCCAACGGCCCGGTGGCGCTGGGTGATTTCGGCCCGGGCAAACTGTTTAGCCAACTTAATGCCGAAGGCGGCGTGCGCGCGGAGACCCTGAACGTTCTCGCCGTACCGCGCAGCGCCGTGTTGTCGCCCGGCGCGCAGCCGTTCGTATATGTATCCGAGGGGAATGGTTATTACGGGCAGCGCAAGGTGAAATTGGGCCGCGTTGGCGATGAATATGCCGAAGTGCTCGATGGCTTGACGGAAGGTGAAAGAGTTGTCACCTCCGGCGGCCTGTTGATTGACGCCGAAGCGCAAATTTCCCGAAGCAGCGACAATTAACCCCCATTATCATGATCAATCGCATCATCGAATGGTCGTTGCGCAACCGTTTCCTGGTCTTTTGCGGCGTGGCGTTGCTCATCGGTTTCGGCATCCGCGCCGCTTATCAAACGCCGGTGGACGCGATTCCCGACCTGAGTGAGAACCAGGTTGTCGTTTTCGCGGACTGGCCGGGGCGCAGCCCGCAGGAAGTGGAGGACCAGGTCACCTATCCGCTCTCGGTGAATTTGCAGGGGCTGGCCGGCGTAAAAACCGTCCGCGCCAACTCCATGTTCGGCTTCTCGCTCGTCACCATCATTTTTGATGACAAGATTGACAATTATTTCGCGAGGTCGCGCGTCCTTGAGCGGCTGAATTATCTTGGCGATGTTCTGCCCGCCGGCGTCGAACCGAAGCTCGGCCCGGACGCGACCGGCCTCGGCTGGGTTTATCAGTATTACCTCGAGGTTGACCCGAAACTCGCACCGGAGGGCGGTTACGACCTTGGCCGCTTGCGCGCAATTCAGGATTGGTTCGTGCGTTATCAGCTCAACGCCGTTCCCGGTGTCGCTGAAGTCGCAAGCATCGGCGGCTTTGTGCGGCAATACCAGATAGAGGTTTCGTCGCTGCGGATGCGCACGAGGAATGTAACGCTGCAAATGGTCATGGACGCCGTGCGCCAGAGCAATTTGAACGTCGGCGGCAAGGTGATCGAGGAGAATGGAATGGAATTTGTCGTGCGGGGCGTCGGGCTGGTCAATTCCAACGCCGACCTGGAGAACATCGTTCTTACTCTGAACCATGGCACACCCATTTACCTTAAAGACGTGGCCACGGTGCAGGTTGGCGGCGATTTCCGGCGCGGGGCGCTGGATATTGACGGGCACGAAGCGGTTGGCGGCATCGTCGTCATGCGCACCGGCGAAAACGCCATGCAGGTGATCCGCGACGTAAAGGCCAAGGTTGCGCAAATCTCGCCGAGCCTGCCGCCGGGTGTCAGCCTCAAATCTTTCTACGACCGGAGCGAACTGATCAACCGCACGCTCGACACGCTCAAACACGCGCTGACCGAGGAAGCGGTGCTGGTCACCATTGTGATCATTATTTTCCTGTTTCATTTCCGCAGCATTCTCATCGTCACGCTGCCATTGCCGCTTTCGATTCTGGTTTCGTTCATCCTGATGAACCAGTTCGGCATCACCTCAAACATCATGTCGCTCTCCGGCATCGCCATCGCGATCGGTGTGCTGGTGGACGCGGGCATTGTCATGGCGGAAAACGCCATCCGCCACTGCGAACTGGCGGAGAAACAGAAGGGCGCGCGCCTGAACCAGGCCGAGTCAATGCAAGTCACCCTTGAAGCAGCACAACAGGTTGGACGCCCGATTTTCTTCGCGATGATCATCATCATCCTCGCGTTCGTGCCGGTGTTTGCGCTGACCGGACAGGAGGGGAAATTATTTCACCCGCTCGCCTTTACCAAAACGTTTGCCATGGCCGGCTCGACGCTGCTGGCCATTACGCTCGTGCCGGCGTTATGCGCCACTTTCATCCGGGGCCCATTCCGTTCGGAAGATTCCAATCCACTGATGAAAATCCTGCTGGCAATTTACAATCCGATTTTGGATTGGGCGTTGCGCTTCCGTAAAACCGTGCTCGGCATGGCGTTGTTTCTGGTCGTCGCCGCGCTGATTTTGGCCTTTGGGGTTCCGCGTCTGATGGTGGAACAACTCGCAACCCACAACCCGCAGCTCGCCGCGAAACTCCCACGGGGCATGGGCAGTGAATTCATGCCGACGCTGAACGAAGGCAGTTTGCTCTTCATGCCGGTGCTGCTGCCCAGCACGTCGCTCACGGAAGTAAAGCGCATCATGGCCTGGCAGGATCAGGTCATCCGCCAGACACCCGAGGTCGCGAGCGTCGGCGGGAAGCTGGGCCGCTCGGAAACGGCCACCGATCCCGCGCCCATCGAGATGATTGAAACCACCATCATGCTCAAGCCCGAATCACAATGGCGTCCGGGCATGACCAAGGAAAAACTCGTCGCCGAACTGGAGGAAAAACTGTCGCAAATGCCGGGCTACGTGCCTGGATTTCTGCAGCCCATCGAGAACCGCATCTTAATGATCAGCACGGGCATCCGGGCGCAGGTTGGCATCAAGATTCTCGGTGAGAACCTCGATGCGCTCCAGCAAAAGGCGTTCGAGGTCGAGCGCGTCGTCCGGCAGATTCCCGGCGCGGTTGGCGTCGCCGCGTCGCGCACGGAAGGCAAGCCGTATCTCGACATCGAGGTGGACCGCGCGGCGATGGCGCGTTACGGACTGCGCGCACAGGATGTCCTCGATTTGGTCGAAGGCGGCATCGGTGGCGACACTGTTTCCACGGCGATTTCCGGGCGCGAGCGGATTCCGATTCAAGTCCGCCTGCAACGCAACGAACGCGACGACCTCGAGCGGCTGGGCGATATTCTCGTGCCGACACCGGGGGGTCAGATGATTCCGCTCGGGCAGGTCGCGGCGATTCACCGCGAAATCGGGCCGAGTGAAATTGCCAGTGAAAACGGGCGTTTGCGCGTCTTTGTGCAGGCGAATGTTGAAGGCCGCGACCTGGGCGGCTTCGTGAAGGAAACCCAGGCGCGGCTGGCGCGGGAGATTTCCCTGCCGCCCGGCATGACGATTGAATGGAGCGGCCAGTATGAAAATCAGATCCGGGCGCAGCACACCTTGCGGCTCATCGTGCCGGCGGCGCTGTTCGTCATTTTTCTGCTGCTGTACATCGTTTACCACAGCGCGAAGGAGGCGGCGCACGTCATTCTTGCCGTGCCCTTCGCGTTGACCGGCGGAGTGTTCCTGCAATGGCTGCTCGGCTACAACTTCAGCGTGGCGGTGTGGGTCGGCTACATCGCGCTGTTTGGAACGGCAATCCAAACCGGCGTCGTCATGGTCGTTTATCTCGACGAGGCGGTAAAAAAGAAAATGGCCGGGCGCGGCGAAAATTTTTCGCGCGCGGATTTGATCCAGGCGGTGAAGGACGGCGCCCGATTGCGGTTGCGCCCCAAGGTGATGACGGTGGCCACCATCGTGGCCAGCCTGCTGCCGATCTTGTGGAGTCACCGAACCGGGGCCGAGGTGATGAAACCGCTGGCAACGCCGGTCATCGGCGGGATGGTCAGCAGCCTCGCGTGCATCCTGATTGTAACGCCGGTGATTTTCGCGCGGCTGCGCGAGCGGGAGATGAAAAGAACCTCCGCAAATCGAACGGATGCGTTGCCGCCGGGTTAAAGGCGGCGGAGCATAACCTTGTGGTTTTGATCACGAGATGGCAAAAGGGGGCAGCAACGACCCCTTCCACAATCATCTGAGCCCGGCCCGATTCGCGGCGCAACTCAGTCCCAAAACCAACTTATGGAGTGGTACAGAAAGCTGAACCCGACCAACCTGGTCAACTCCGCTGGACAAGAAAGTAGAACGAAGGCGCAACCTTGTTCTATGATTTGTTCGCTGGAAACTGTCCGGTAGAGGGTGCGAATCCACCCTTACGGCCTTGATCACCAGATGGCAAAAAGGGTGCAGAAACCGCCCCTTCCGCCAGTTTGCCTCTTTCTTCGCGTGAACCCTATTTCAGCGGTCGCTGACACTTTTTCCCTGCCAAGTTCGGCCCGATCAAATAATTGTTCAATGCGCATTGGGCATCGTGTTTGAACATTGTCGAAACGGTTGGAACATTTTTGCGGTTGCGCCCTCTTACAGGGGAACGCCGGAGATATTCACTTAAAACCCGAGTACAAAGTTGAAGGAGCAGCCATGAAAATGACGCACAAAATAATTCACACAAAACTGTTCTTGAACCTTTTGTTCGCACTGGGAACAGCATCCATCGCCTGGGCGCAGGGTGAAACGGCCACCGGTCAGGTGAACGGCCAGCCAAGCGGCAGTTTGTATGATTATACCATAACGCTCGACAACACGTCAGGCTCGGTTTCGATTGGCAGTTTTTGGTATGCCTGGACACCGACGATATCGCCGTTTTTTTATCTGCCATCCACTCCATCCAGCGCTTCGGCCCCAACAGGATGGACGGCCAGCATCGCCGCAAATTCAATTCAATATGTCAGTTCGGGAATACCGCTGGCCCCGGGACAGTCAATTCAATTCCAATACGTTGCGGCTTTTTCGCCGTCGCAACTGACGGGTGATGCCGGGTATTCCTATGTCTATACCGGTGGCATCGAGGGGGATCCCGGTGCTTTGGTAAATGTGCAAACCGTGCCCGAACCCGCTTCGTCAGTTTTGTTCCTGGCTGGTTTTCTTGGCTGGGTTGGCTGCCGCTGGAGACTGCCAAAGGCCGCCGGCGTCGGTCAGAACCATGTGTAAACCAGCGTGGCAAAAACGCTGTGCGCGGCAAAGTCATTCAGATTGCCACTCGTGGGTTCTGAGTATTCCGAAAATTGATAGCGCAACACGCCGGAAAGATTCCGGGTGAGTTGCCGCGTCACGCTCACCAACAAGTCGTGGCGCGTGAAATCAAGCCCCAACGGTACGCCGGCCCCGGCATTGTTTTGTCCGTAACCGGCGTCGGAAAAACTGTAGGAGGCCTGCAAACCGGTTTTCGGGTTCAACGCGTACATTGCAGCTGCGGTGAAGGTATAGATATTTCCGCTGTATGGCGCGACCGACGGGTCCTCATTGACAGCCGTAACCGTGCGTGACCGGCTGTAGGTGAACGTGCCGGACAAATATAATTGCCGGCAGGGCGTCAGGGTGGCGCTGAAGCCAACGGTTTGCGCATCAGACCGCCCGTCCGGGATTGGGCCGCCGGGGGATATGCCGAAATAAACCGGGTCCGTCTTCGATGAATATTCCGTGGCGGTGAGATGATAGCTCAGGGTTGTTCTCAGCCAGTTAAGCGGACGCAACGTCAGCCTGGTTTCAAATCCATCGCTTTGGATCTTCCGGTTGAGAATGAACGCCGGATAACCATTCGCCGGGGCAACCGATGTCGGGTCGCCATAAAACGGGCTGACGAACACGTCAACAAGATGGTTGTAATCTGAATCGCTGTATTGCCTTTGATATTCCGCATTCCAGGCAACCCAGCGCCAGGGTGAGGTGTTGAAACCCGCCCGCAGATTGTAACGGTCGCTCGTTACGTCGGTTTGATTCGTCAACTGCCCGGAACCCTCCTGCTGGAATTTGCCGGCGCTTCCCTCTTCGAATCGCGCTTCAGCAAACAAAACCGTGTAGGGAATCCTGGTGAAACGCAGATCCGCGTTTTGGGCGGCCTTGAATTCATCATAATCCGAGCGGGCAAAGGTGTTGTTGCCAAATTCAAAATCAGGGACGCTGCCGCCAAAACCTTCCTGATGTGTCCATTCGTTTTGTGTGCCGAGCGAAAAGCTCAAATCTTTGAGCGGCAGGAAAATGCTGGCCAGACTGAAAACCTCCGAATCACGCCGCAGCGTAATCCGGCCACTGCTCCAGCCCGACGGGTCGTAGCCCTCAAAGTTGGGGCTGTTGGTCTGGATGAAAAAGTCGCTGCCTTCGAGTCTTGAATAGTAATAACCGCCGGACAAAAACCACCAATCGCGGATTTGCTTCTCCAGCATCAGCGTGTTCATGCCCTGTACATGATGATAGCTGTCCGATGTGGGGGTGGTGCCGCCGGTGGTGCCGCCACCCTGTTGAAAAACATTTGCTTCGTAGCCGCGATTGTTTTCGCTGTAAAACTCGACTTCCGCATGGTCCTCCAGGTGCCAGTCATCGAAATCGCGCGTTACATCGAACTTCAGGATTTGGGTCTGTTCGTCAATGGCCTTCGTCGCGGGCGCAATATTCACGCCGCCCGCCTGTCCCCAGTCCAGCATGGCTTCGGTGCTCTTTTTAAAATCATATTCATAACCCAGCACGATTTGCGGCCAGCGCGGCAAGGTCAGACCGAAATCAACCCAAAAGCGCCCGTCATCGACATACAAATTGCGATTCAAGCTTAACTCCGGGGGCAGCACCGCCGAATCGTATCCGCCGCGGTCGTCGTAGTATTTGCGCCATTCATCCAGCCCGGCGTGAATGAAACCCCGATCCGTTTCGTCCACCGCCAGCTTCAAATTATAATCCCGATCGGGAGCAAGCACCTGCCCGGCGAGCGAAAATTTTTCGGTGGCGCTGGTTTGTTGAAAAAACGAAAAATGCTCAACGCCGCCGGAAAATCCATCATTCACGCCCTGAAGCTCGCGAAATTTTGCCCGGTCACCTCGGACATCAATCCAGCGAAGCGTGGGCGCGAAGGTAAAGGCGACCTGCGCCGGTTGATTGGTCGTGTTCCAGCTCGCGCCCTGGTCAATCCACGCCCGCAGCCGGCTGATTTGCCCGGAAGCGAGCGGCCGGCCTTTGCCGGTGGGCGGCATTTCCATGTCCGTCACTTGAAGCGCCACATATTGGATCAACCAACTGTTGGCACTGCCTCCGGGAACAATGTCGTTGGTGTTCTCGTCTCCGCCGCTGAGGGCCGCTTTGCGGTCATCAAGCCGGAAGTGACTCCTCGGCTTTTCCCCGCCGTGACACTGCAAACAGGATGTTTCCAGTATGGGTCGAATGTCGCGGTCGAATACAATTTTTACCTGGGCGGGTGGCGGCAAGCTTACGGAGTTGGTTTCCGCCGCGGAGAGTGAAAAGCAAAAAGTGGAACCAAAGATTGAAACGTGAAACGTGAAGCGTAATAGGCGCTTGGTAGTCGTGCGGCCATTCGACTGTTTATTCATTTCACGCATCACATTTCACGTTTAATATCTCAACAGGGGGTCCACATTGGAGCCGTGGATCGCCGTATGGCATCCGGCCGTCCAGCAGGTCCCGATTTGCAGGAACGGGGTATGGTCGGTGTTTCCGATAAAAATGCCCCCATCCGCCCCCTGGACCTGCGCGTGACAACGCAGGCAGAGATTGGGGTCGCTCTCGATGAGCATCTTTTGATTAATCGAGCCGTGTGGGTCATGGCAAACCGTGCAGCCTTCGCGCAGGGCCTCGTGCTCGAACACAAAGGGGCGCGTCTGCTCGCGATGGCATTGCGCGCAACTCTCATTCTGCCGGGCCATGGCCAGCCCGCCGTGCGGTTTGAAAATATCACCGCCATGCGGATCGTGGCATGGCACGCAACTCATGTGTCCTTCGATGACCGGGTGATGTTGCGGCAGATTGAATTCGGCTTGAACATCCAGATGGCACTGGAAACAAGACGTGGGATCATTGGCCGGGTTGATGATGAATTTTGCGTTGCCGCCGGATTCAATGTGTTTGCTGCCGGTACCATGGCAGGATTCACAGCCGGTCTCGCCAACCATGGCCGCGTCCTCAAAATGAACCCGCGCATGCGGACTGGCGGGAAATTCCCGGACGATCTCCGCGTGACAATCCAGGCAGGCCTTGTTTCCGACACAATGCGCGCCGGGAATTTCCAGCGGCACCATCACTTCAGCGGGCGTGGTGGAACAGGAATTCAAAAGGACGGCAACGAGACCGGACGTTCCCAGCGCCACGAGGATGACCGCGGTTCGCCCCGGCTTCATCCCGCCCTGCGTCGCCTTGAACATGACTATCAGCGTGCCGTGGGTTGATTGGTCACGGCGGCAGCCTTGATCATTTCGGCAACGATGGAACTGGAAAGGTCTCCACTGATCGGGAAGACCGTCTGCAAGTGGCCGTTGCCGTCCACAATGAGCGTGCGGAAGTTGTGGTTGATGAATCCGCCATAGGACTCGTAATGGACGCCCGATAATCGGGCAAGTTCGGCGATTTTGTCCGGCGGACCGGTCAGGAAACTCCAATGCGCCGGGTTGTATTGATAACTTTCACCATAGGCCTTCAACACCGCCGGTGTGTCGAATTGGGAATCAAAGGAGACCGAAAGGAAATGCCAGTTGGTCGGGGCACCCGCCAGGGAATCGAGCCTTTGCGACGCCGCTTGAAAATTTCGGGACAGCCGCGGGCAATAATCCGGCAGGGGACAGCGCGTGTAAATGAAAGTGACGGCCAGTGCCCGCCCGTGAAAATCGTTCAAACTGATGGCCTGCCCCAGTTCATTGGTGAACTTGTAACTCCACAGCGGATTCCTGCCTTGAACAGGTTGCGTCGCCGGTTCAACACGGGATGCAGGAGCGTCGGCGACCGGCGCTCCAATCCCGATTTTTTTGATTTGATCCACCCAACTTTCCGTTTGGGTCACATGAAGCCGGAAGGAAACCTCGTCGCCGGGCTGTAAACCGGCCAGTTCCCTGGCATTCCTGACCTTGAATGGCATGGTCATGGCGCTCATGTAATTGGAAAGCGCCTCGTGACTGATGGTGATCGTTCGCTCGACGGAATCAATTCCGCGTACAACTCCCCGGGCCACAAACATGCGTGCGCCGCTTTCGCCCGCGTCCGGCAACCCCGATGATTTCACACTCGCCAAGGTCAGCGCGCCCAAACAAGCAACCCCGATGATAAATCCCCGTGACCGCATACTTTTCGGCACAGGAAAAATCATGGATTCGGCAACAAGCCGACCCGGTAAAATCCTGGATTGCCCGAGGCGGTGGGATCATCGAATAACACCGGACTGCCGCCCGCCACGTTGGTGCTCATGGTCGTCCAGGTGCCCGAACTCAAATTCGACGACCGTTGAATAATATAAGTCAGGCCCGTATTCGCGGTGTAATTGAATTGGAAATCTGCGGGCGGCAAAAATCGTGGTGAACTGAGAACAATCGCGATGGGCGTGACAACGTGAATGGTGACAGCGTTCGTGGCGGTCAGCCCGCCGTTATCGGTGGCCACGGCGGAAAACGTGTAATCTGCAGCGGCAAGATTGTTGACCGGCGTCGTGTAAGGGCTGCTGGCCACATTGCCCAGCGAGGTCGCTCCCTGGAAAAATTGAACGTTGGTGACCGTTCCATCCGGATCGGAAGCCGTTGCCGCCAGCGTGAATGAAGCTGGCGCGCTGAAAGTGGCGCCGTCGGTTGGATTGGTGATTGAAATGTTTGGCGGCAGTTCGACCGCCGCTACACTGATCAATCCGGTCATGCCAAAAGAGAAGTGAATCTGACAGTAATACGAAAAATTGCCAGGAGAAGTGAACGTATTAGTGAAAGAATGGGGACGATTATTCACGCCCGAACCCCACAATCCGCTGGGCACCCCATTATCATCACCAGCCGCTCCGTTCGTGCCGCTGGTCGTGGAATGGTTAAGCCCCTCCCAAACCCACACCACCTGGTCATTCACGCTGATATTGGTGCTGGGGGGCACAAAAACATCGGCGGCCAAACCCGAGAGGTTGGTGTTGCCGACGAACACCGTGACCGTTGCGCCAAACCCCGGAAGCGCGCAGGCACTGATCGCCACGCTCGCGCCAATCCATATCCAGTGAAAACATTTTCCCATGGCATGCATATTTTTCATCCCTCCAGTTTATGATTTTTCAATCGGCGGAATCCAAAATCGGGCAACCCATCGAATCACCGGCATCCGGCTCTTTACCTCCGGTTTGCCCGGAGCCACACAAACCAATACAGTTTCCCGGCGAAGTGAGCGGCAGCTTCGATGCGCACATTGATGATTTGACCGGCCGCGGTGCGAAGATTGACCAACGGCGGTTTGCTTGCGCCCGGAGTTTGAATTCGATTTTTTCATATTTTACTGGGTATGAAGGAACACCACTCTTTCCTTTCCTGGCTTCAAGTGTATGAGGGTTGCCGGGACGATTTGTTCCAGCTTGTTTCGACGAAACAAAAATTGGAGACTGACTTTCAAGGCCATCCGCCTTGCGAATCCCGCAAACGAACTGGCAAAGTTCGCGAAAGAGATTAATTTACGGGAACAATTGGCAAACGAACGGCTCTTAATTTTGGTGTCGCGATATGGCTAAAGGCGTGGACTTTGAAAGTCTGGTGACCCGTCATTACCAGCCGTTGTATCAATTTGCCTTCAGCCTCACCCGGGATGAAGCAGATGCCTGCGACCTCACCCAGCAGACGTTCTGCATCTGGGCGGCCAAAGGCCACCAATTACGCGATGAAACAAAAGTGAAAACCTGGTTGTTTACCACCCTCCACCGCGAATTTTTGGGCGCGCGGAGGAAACAAATCCGCTTTCCTCAGATCGAACTGGACCACGCAGCCGCCGAACTTCCCGTCGTGCCGCCGACTTCGCTCAACCAGCTTGATACCGCACAGGTGCTTGCCGTCTTGGCGCTTTTGGATGAGACTTACCGGGCGCCGGTCGCACTGTTTTACTTGCAGGATTATTCCTACCTTGAAATCGCTGAAATCCTTGAAGTACCGATCGGCACCGTCAAATCGCGCTTGGCCCGCGGGCTGGATCGATTGCACCAATTGTTGACGAGGGGAACCGCAACCAGACCGCCGACGCAACCACCCGATTAATGAATCGCGACGACGCCAAAAATATTCTGCTGCTCTACCGGCCCGGCCCGGCGGACGCCACGGATCCGCAAGTCGCCGCGGCGCTGGCATTGACGCAACAGGACGCGGAACTGGCGCGCTGGTTTGGCGAACATTGCGCCCGACAGGAGATTTTGCGCGCAAAATTCCAGCAAATCCCGGTGCCCGCAGGATTGAAGGAACAAATCATTTCCGAACAGGCGGCCCGGGAAAAAGCCGCTGTCTGGCAGCGGAACATTCCGCTCCGGGTGGTGGCAGCAACGATCGTCGCCTCGTTGATTCTGGCCATCCTCTGGCTTCGACCCCAGGGCGGCGACAATACGCTGGCTATTTACCGCAACCGCATGGTCGGTACGGCGTTGCGCGGTTACGCGATGGATCTGGCAACGAACAATCCGGCGCAAATTCGCGCCTATCTCGAACTAAACCGCGCGCCGGCGGACTATGTCCTGCCGGGACCGCTGCAAAATGTTGCCGTAACCGGCTGCGCCATCGAAAGCTGGCAGGACGCAAAGGTTTCCATGATTTGTTTTCGCACCGGCAAGCCGCTTCCGCCGGGTGTACAAAACGATCTTTGGCTGTTCGTGGTTGACCGCGCCTCGGTTAAAAGCGCGCCGTCCGCCGGGCCGCCGCAACTGGCCAAAGTCAATCGACTCGTTACGGCGGTTTGGATCCAAGGGGACAAACTTTACCTGCTGGGCACGGAAGGCGACGCACAGACCATCCGGCGGCTCTTGTGAACCGCGACCCAGGACCATTACTCACTTTCCACACTCATGTGGGAGGTCACCCACTGGAAATCCCCCCAATCGCTGTGCGGCAGTGAGATCGGCAGGTTGGCGTCGTCGGGGAATGGCGGCCGGATGGTGCTGGAGAGCGCCCAATGGTGCAAGGCGCTGTGGCCGTCGGCAAAGGAAAACGCCGCCGACCCGTTGTGATACGATGCCGGCAAATCAAGCCACTGCCAGGAATAGGCGCGATTGAGAAAATAGCCGTCGTCGATGCTGTCGGGATGCTCGTCGAGGAACACAAAAATTTCCGCGGGATGCTGAATCTGTGTTATTTTAAAAAATTGCACGTAATCGGGATTGTTCGAATTGGTTCCGCCGGTCGTGAATTCCCCCGCGTCGCCGACCATCTCATTCATCGAATAGCTGCGGATGCGCGCCGTCCAGCCGGCGGCCTGTTGCACCGCGCTTAACACGTGGTCGGAGGGGCACCGATAAATACTGGTTTGGCCCTCAACGTACGGACCGAGGCTTGCGCCGGTAATGGTGGCCAGGTTGGTGTTGTCGGAACCCGTATCCCAGGTCATAACATTGTTCACCCAATTGATGTTGGTCCGGCTTCCCAATGGCGTCATGACCAGGTTGTAAGGCAACCGGCCGCCGTGGTCGTCCGCGTAAAGCTCCCATGCCAGCTCAAGTTGCCGCGTGTTGCTGAGACAAATCAGGCCCCGCGCCCGTTCGCGCGCCGCGGACAGGGCCGGGAGTAAAATTGCCGCCAAAATGGCAATCACCGCGATCACCACCAGCAGTTCAATCAAGGTAAACCCCATCGCCAATGAGGGCGGCAGCTCCCGCAAATCGGAACGGGCTTTCATGGTATGGAAATTCTCCGGCTTGATTGCTGAAAACTACTTACGCCGTCCGGGCCGTCCTGTCAAAGCGCATCGCCAAATTCGCGATTTTTCCGCACCCGTGGGGCCGGGAAATGGCAAAAATTATTGGAACAAAACGACCGGTTGATCATCTCACCTTTGCAGCGGCTTTAAACCCGTTTACGGAGAACAGACATGAATGCGAAAAGATTTCTTTTGATTGTTTCGGCCAGTTTCCTGGGCTGGTCCGCCAGCCATGCGAATGTCACCAGCATCCCGACCTGGAATTATAGCGGTGGAATTTATTGCTACGCACCGGTTTTAACCACCGACAGCGGGACCGGGGACCAGGCTGTGACACTTAAAGGAAATCAATCAGGTTTCGGGGCAATGGACCTGACGTTGATAACCGATACCCCGTCGGATCCAACCCTCACGCTCAACAATTCCATCAACAATACGTCCTCGTTTGCCTGGACGGAATATATTGTCAATGTCGCCATGAATCAGACCTTTTCCATCAACTCGGCGGGGGTGGTTGCACCTTCGGGTTGGGCCGCCAACATCACCCAGCCGGGTGCGCCGGTAAGCGGGATTTATACCGGAACGATTGATTTTACGGGCGGCGTGCCGGTGGCGGTTTTCCCGGCGTTGAACAGCACGCTGGATTTTGGCTATCAAGTCACCTTCGCTGGCGCAACGCAATACAGCCTGACCGAAAGCGCCAGCCCGGTTCCCGAACCCGGCGCGCCCGGCCTGCTGTTGCTCAGCGGGTTGTTGCTCGGCGGACAGATGGTTGCCAAACGCCGGCAGGCTGTTCGCCGGCCTTTCTGACGCCGGTGCCGGGCAAGGCTTGCTTCAAGCACGCAGCCTTGCTGCCCGGCCGGTGCGCCATCTCTATTATGGCCGGTTAACCTTCCAAGCCCGTTGTTGACTCGCTGCGCGGGATTTTCAACCATGGCGTCGCGTGTGGATGTGACGTCATGAAAAGAAACGCCTTCGTTTTTGTCGTGTGCGGCAACGAACACGCGGCCCGCACGGGCATCGCCCTGAAATTCCTCAAGCGTTTTTCACACCGCGACATCATCGTCGTCAAAAGCCGCACCGATTTTCAGCCGGATTGCAGCCAGGTGCTGGAACCGAAGGTGCCGGCGGGATTCGACAACCGGCAGGCGGGAATTTTTCTCAAAACGTCGCTCCCCAAAATTCTCGGCTCGGGCCCGGGCCAATTTTGCTACCTCGACAACGACGTGGTTGCGGTCAACGAAGAGGTGGATGCCATTTTTGACCACGCCCGCAGCCCGGTTTCGTTTGCGGCGGATCATTGCCATCTCCGGCAGTTCAGCCGGTATGCCGTCCGCTGCGGCTGCACGAAATCCGAATGCGACCATCTGCACGCCGCCATCCGCCGGCAATTCGGTGTGAACATCACCGATAAAACGTGGCAACATTGGAACGGCGGGGTGTTTGTCTTTGACGAGGCCGCCGCTGAATTCATGGAACACTGGCACCAAAACACGCTGGCAGCCTTCAAAAATCCCTATTGGCAGGCGCGGGACCAGGGCACGCTGGCCGCCACGGTGTGGGAGTTGAAGCTGCAAAATCACCCCAACCTGCCGCCCGGGTTTAATTTCATCGTGGATCCCTGGTTGGGCGTGCCGCGCGCCCGACGGAATCTCGTGCAGGCACATGAATTGTTGCCCAACCAAAGCTATTCTTTGCAGGGCAATTCCACCAAACCGCGCCCCAGATTTGTCCATTTCATCAATGGCGGCATCGGCAAACGCGGCTGGAAAAACTGGGACGACGCGGAGCGCCTGATCGAAACGCAACCGCCCCCCGCCGCCTTATCGCCGGACAATCGCGTCGTCCACAGCCTGTGGATCGGCTCGACGCTTTCGAAGCTGGAATTGCTGACCCTCCGGTCGTTTCTCCGTCATGGACATGAGTTTCATCTCTGGGTGTATGACAAAATTGAAACGCCCTTGCCGAAGGAGGTCATTATTGAAGACGCCAATCAGATTATTCCGAAAAAGCAGATCATCAAAAAGGCGGACACCGACCCGGAAACCGGCGTCGGCCGGGGCAGCTTCAGCTCGCCGTTTTCCGACTTGTTCCGCTACAAGCTGCTCCACGAAAAGGGCGGCTATTGGGTGGACATGGACGTGACCTGCCTGCGTCCGTTTAATTTTTCCACGCCGTATGTTTTCCGGCCGCACCGGGTCGGCATCGTCGGGAACATCATCAAATGCCCGCCGCGCAGCCGCCTCATGAAATCGGTTTACGCGCAGGTGTCCCGCCAGGCCAGCGAACATGCCGACTGGCTCATGCCGAACAAGGTGCTTTCGCAGGCGGTCCGTCGGTTGAAGCTGACCCGTTTCATCCGCGGCGGCATCTGGAACCAGGAATCGTGGTGGGGCGCCATCCGGCCGCTGGCCCTGGGCCACGACCCGGTGCCTTCGGACTGGTTTGCCATTCATTGGATCAACGAGTTCTGGCGCACCCTCAAGGAAAATGGCGGCGTTTACCGGGGACAACGCCTGTTCGCCGCCGCCCCCGACAAGGAAAATCCAACGGCGGGCAGCGCGCTGGCGCGGCTTTATTCAGATTACGGGCTTTCACTTCAAGACCCCAAAGTGAACCGCGAGCCGGTGAAGCCGCAACCACCGCCCGCACCCCTGGACAAACCGGCGGATCGGCAGCCGGCCACGCCGCAATTTCTGATGACGAGCCATATCAACGTGTTGTTGCCGAGCCTGGCCCGCGGCGGGGCGGAGCGGAGCGTTCTGGAAACCCTCAATGGGCTGCAACGCCGGAATTCATCCGGCAAATTATTTGTCCTTCATCAGACGCAACCCAGCTATAGCTTTACGGGCGCAGGCAATCTCAAGCTGTACCGGCTGAATTCGCTGGACCTGCCGGCCAGGTTGCATGCCGTCGCCATGGAGGTGCTCGCTTCACCTGAACCGGTTCTGTTCACCCACATGGTCAAGGCTGACCTGCTCCGGCAGTTGTGGGAACGCGGCGTCAAAACGGTTCCGGTCATCCAAAATTCCCGGCCGGGCTGGCAGGATTCGCCCGCCGCTTTCAAACATGTGAACGTTCCCTTCATCGTGGCCGTATCAGAAGCCGTGGCGCAGGAACTGCGGGAGGCAAACTGCCCCAAACCGGTGATCGTTTTGCGGCATGAATTGCAACGCTGGTTTACCCCGGAAGAACAACACCAAAACCGGCGGCAGATTCGAGAGCGGTATGGCATCCCCGACGACACCCTCATCATCGGCATGGTCGGCGAATTCAAATCGCAAAAAGTCTATACGCGGGCCGTTCGCGTCCTCGCGCATCTCCGCCGGATTCGTCCCGCCAAATTAATGATTTTGGGCGGATGGGATCATGATTGGGGCCATGGACGCCAGGCTTACACCGCCACCTGCCGGCTGGCCCTGGAGTTGGAGACCATCACGGACCTGATTGCCCCGGGACCGGTGCCGGATGTGGAAAAATATTACGCGGCCTTTGATGTGTTTTTAAACACGAGCGCCTACGAGGGATTAAGCGTGGCACTGCTGGAAGCCATCCAGGCAGGTTGTCCCATTGTGACCGCCGATGCGGGTGGAAATCGTGAGATCCTTCCGGAACGTGCCGTGCTGGTTCAGGATTCCTCGGACACCGGCGCCTACGTGCGGGGCATTGCCCAGGCGCTTCAGTGCCGGTCGCGGACCCTCATGACGAAGCCGGCGGATTTCGACCTGGTGCCGCGGCTCTGGTGTTTGCTGGGACAATACGGACGGCCCGGCCGCCATACTCCGCTGGCGAGCCGCGACGGAACACTGTTTATCACCAATGATTTGAACACCGGTGAGGCGGCCCGCACCTTGACCCGCCTGCTCGGCCAGCTTTCGCCGGAAACCCGGTCATGGCTTTGCGTTTTGCAAACGGCGCACGGGCAGGGTCATCTGGACGAATTGCAAAAAGCGGGGGTCCCGGTTTTTTCGCTGCAAAACTCCGGCGATTATATCGAACGCGTCGAGCGCATTCTTTCCATTCTCGGACGGTTGAATGTCCGAAGCATCTGCTTTTGGAACGTCGAGCCGCGCATCAAATTGCTGCTGGCGAAAATTCTGCCGCCCGGCCCGGTCCGCCTCGTGGACGTCAGTCCGGATTCGTCCCTCTTCTTTCAAATGGAACACGCCGCCCACTTTCAGCGCCGCATTGCCTTTCCCGCAAAAGATTACTGGGCGCGGCTGGATCATTTCGTGGCCAAACACGCCGGGGGCGCGCCGCCCGGCGTCCGTTTGGGGCGCCGAAAGTTGGTGGTGATTCCGGATGGCGTTCCGACACCGGCGCCGGGTGAACCGGCGTCCTCAATATTGCCATCCCAGACCAACCCGGATCTGGTGATTGGCACCCTCGGCCAGATCGCGCCGGGCAAACCCATCGAATTTCTCATGGACCTGATGCAGGAATTGAACCAGCGATTGAATGGGGCAACCCTGATCCTCGTTGGCGGGCTGGAGCCTCAACGGGCGGACTACTGGCCGGTTCTGCTCGAAAATCTTCAGGCGCGGGCCATCACGAACATCCAGTTTGCCGGACCACAAACCAATCCGGCCCCGTTCCTGAAATTGTGCAAGGTGTTTCTGTCGATCTCGGAATGGTCGGGCTTTCCACCGGGTTGCCTTGACGCCATGGCCTTGGGGATTCCCGTGATTGCAAATGCCCAGGATGTCGCCAGGGCGCTGAATTCTCACGGAAAAAATGGTTTCGCCTTCGTCGGAAACAATCCCACGGCGGCAGCACATCAGGTGCAACGCCTTTTGACAAATCCCGCTTTGCGCCGGCGTCTGGGCCGGACCGCCAGAACGGTCGCAGCCAGGAAATTTTCCCAGCGGAACCAACTGCGCAGCTACCGCCATTTGTTTGCCGGTCCGGTCCAATAATGCCCGCGGCGCCCCTCTTGACTTCATCGGCTCGTGACCTTAGGGTTGCGGCGCGCGAGGGGCAGCATCAACCGGGTGGTTTTTGAAACAGGAGTTGCCATGCATAAAATAAAAATAATCGTCCGGCTTCCGGACGACCGCGATTACGCCGGCCAGATTTGCATTGAAAATTCCGCGGGCCAACGGCTCGCCGGGCCCTTCCCGGTCTGCGGCCGGGCCGATGACAAACTGGCGCGGGAAAACCAAAATCCCGGACGCGACCCCCTCCTGCCATTTGGCGACCTGCCGTTGGGCGAATACCAATTGAGGCAAATCATCGGCAGTGGAACAGGCACACCTTATCCCGGGGGGGAATTTGGGGCGGCCGGAATCATTCTCCTGCAACCGAAGGCCGGCGACGCCGCCCTGGCGGATGCCAATGGACGGTTCGGATTTTTCATTCAGGGCGGCGCCTTGTCGCGCGATGGCCGGTTGCGGCCCACGGATGGCTCATTGCGATTGTCCAACCGCCACCAGCGCAAGCTCATCAATGTGTTGCGGCGAGGCAACGGGGTTGACTGCCAATGTTGGGTGCTCGATGCCGGGAGCGTGAAAACAGGCCGGAAAGTTGCCGCCACCGTCATGCCGGGCCTGCTGGCCCAAGGCAAGGCACTCCTTTCCGGACTGCTCGGGGCCGGTTCCCTGGAAGCCTCCCACCGGTCTTTGTTGAAAAAAATGCTGCTGGCCGGACGCATATCCATGTCCATCCCCAGCCTCATCATGCTGTCCACCCACGCGGCCTTCAGCCAAAACCCCGCCGACCGCGAGGGCGGCAATTTATTGTTCGCCAGCCGCGACGCCGCCTCCAGTCCCGTCCTGTTCGCTGACGCCACGGACACCGGTGCCAGTCATGATTACGCCGGTCAACTGCCGGATACCACCCACGCCAATCAGGATGCAAACGCTGTTTCCGATAACAGTCATCAGGCTGCGAACGATGCCAATCTTGAACAAGCCAAACATGATTCGGGTGTTGGATTCGATACTCCGGCCATTCCGCGCAGTTCAACCACGACTCCCGGCACCTCCACCCCCGGACCGGTCAGCCCGTCCGGCGCGGAACCCCTCAACATTCCCGCGGCCATGGCCCAGGATCCCGATGTGCAAAATCTGAACAAATACGAGGATCAGTTGAAACAAGATCAGGAGGCCGCGCAAAAGGCCCAGGCGGATTACGACCAGAAGAAACAGGCCGATCCGAATGCCAACATGGCGGACTTGTTGAATGCGCAGGCCAGGCTCAAGGGCACGGAGAACATGGTCAAATACGAATCTGACCAGGTTAAACGAAAACTCCCCGCGCTCCCCGCAACACCGGCCCCCGAGCCTCCCCAAAAACCAACCGCGCCGCCCAACAGCCAGTAAGCCGGTACCGTACGCCATCATTTGCCCATTGGCTGCGCGCGGCATTTTGCCGGGCGCGGGAATTCTCCAGCCAGCCGTTTACACGGCCACCGCCAGCGCGGCAGTTTCTTCCATCGCTTCTTCGTCAGCGGGTTGATCCCGTTCCTCCATCTTCGCCCGCAATTTCTTCAGCGCCTGCGCTTGAATCTGCCGGATGCGCTCGCGCGTCACTCCCATCCGCTCGCCGACTTCCTCCAAAGTCCGTTCCCGGCCGTCACGCAGCCCAAAACGCAGGGCCAGAATCGCGTTTTCCCGCTCGTCAAGCGTGGTCAGAACCTCCCGCACCAGTTCGGTGTCGGTCTCCTGGACGAGCCGGTCAAACGGCGCCGCCGCGTTGGGATCCGCCACAACTTCGGAAATGCGCTCCGACGCATCATCACCGATGGGGGCGTCCAGGGAAACCGGCGCTTTGGACGCCTGACGATATTGCCGCACGCGCCGGGGATCCATATCCAGTTCATGCGCCAATTCTTCATCGGTTGGGTCGCGATCCAGGGTTTCGCGCAATTTGATTTCCGCCCGCCGGAGATGGGCCATCTTATCAACCACATGCACGGGCAGACGGATGGTCTTGCCCTGATTGGACAGCGCGCGCTTGATGCTCTGCTTGATCCACCAGGAGGCGTAGGTGGAAAGCTTGGCCCCTTTCCGGGGGTCGAACCGTTCAACGCCCTTCATCAAACCGATGTTGCCTTCATTGATCAGGTCGAGCAGCGGCAATCCCATCCCCTCATACTCGCGGGCGATCTTCACCACCAACCGCAGGTTGGCCTTGATCATGTGTTCGCGCGCCTGCCGGTCACCCCGCTTGATCCGTTTGGCCAGCGCAATTTCTTCCTGGGGCGTGAGCAACTTTACCTGGCCGATCTCGCGGAGATAAAGCTGCAAAACATCACCATGCGGCAAATCGTCCGGCAGGGGTTCCGCCGGTGCGGTTTGCCGGGCCGCCGGCGCCACCGGTGAAACCTTGGTGACTGACGGCGCCGCCGAACCGCGTAGTCGCCGCGATGAACGCGGACTCATCAAGCGAAGGCGGGAAGGCACCAGTTTGCCCGTCCGCGACCGGTATATCCGTTCGAATGTGTTTTTCATCCGTTTTTCTCCCTTCTCATGCCGTCACGGCAATCTCCTCCAGTTTGGACACAATGGTTTTCTTGCCAACCACCCCCACCGTTTGGTGGCGCAGTTCGCCATCGGCAAAGTAAAGCAGGGTCGGAATGGAATGGATGCCAAACCGGGCGGCCAGGGCGGGTTGGTCGTCCACGTTGACCCTGGCGACCTTCACCCGGCCGCCCTGCTCGGCGGCAATTTCATCGAGCAGGGGCGCAAGCATCTTGCACGGCCCGCACCATTCGGCCCAAAAATCCACGAGGACCGGCTGGCCGGATTTCAGGACCTCAGCCTCGAAGTTTGTTTCACTGATTTCAACTGTGGTTTTCATGTTTCCACGACCTTTCCATCATATGTAACAACTAATGTTACATAGTTGTTCAAAAAAAAGAGATTGTCAACCGGCTTTTTTGGGGGGGCAGGCGCCGGAGGCCTTCACCTCGTTGATGACATCGGCCAGATTGGTCTTCTCCAGGTCCCGTTCCATGGCTATCTGCGCGGACCCGAAAATCCGGTTCAATGCCTTCCGGATGCAATGGCCCACCGGACAGGCTTCGTTGGGCTTTCGCGCCGGCGTGGCAAAGGGTTCGACCTCTTCAACCGCCCGATAAACTTGCGCCAGATTGATGCGCCCCGGCGAACGGCTCAGCCGGGAACCGGACCCGGCTCCCTTGCAGGTTTCCACCAGTCTGGCCCGCTGCAAGGACAGCAGGAGCCGCCGGATAATGACGGGGTTGGTGTTGACGCTGCCAGCCAGAAAGGCGGACGTAACCCGGTCACCCTCCTTGTAAGCAAGGACCGCCAGCACGTGAACCGCCATGGCAAAACGACAACTGGTTCTCATAAAATGCGATTGACATATAAGTAACACCTGCGATTACATTTGTCAAAGTGGAATTCCGCCTGCCGAAAAAAGTCTGAGTGAACCGGTTGGGGTAAGGCGCCGATTACCAGTCTTTGATGGACTGCCGGTTGTTCTGCGGTTTTCCCTGGGGTTTTAGCTGCAGAAATTGTTCGTCGCCCTTCTGCGCGTCCAGCATCCGCCTGGCCTCCGCCGGTGTCATTTGCCCGGCCGCCGGCGGCTGACCCTGGCCGTTTTGATTTTCCGGTTGCCCGCCGCCCTGCGGTTCATCTGATTTTTGCGGTTGCGGCTGATTGGGTTGCCCGTTGTTTTTCTGGTCGGACGGTTTCTGTTCGTTCTGCTTTTGCGGTTGTGAATTCGATTGGGACGGTTGTTGGTTTTGCGGCTGCTGGTTTTGCTGGCTGCTGGATTGCTGCGATTGCGACTGCTGCTGGTTCGGTTGTGACTGATTATTTTGCGATTGCTGCTGCTGCTTGAGCAATGCATACAGCTTTTTCAGCTTCGCATCATCGGGATATTGTTTCAGCCCCGCTTGCACCGCCCCCAATGCCTGGGGAATATTGTTGGAAATATAGGCCTGCGCGCCGCCGTTGAAATAATCATCGGCGGACTGGGCGTGCGCGGCCTGCCCGGCCAGCAGCAGGCTAACGCTGAGGAGGAGTGACAATCGCATCAATGTCCTTCAATTTTTTGATGTAATCCTGAAATTTTTTGGCGGCAATCGGATTGTTCAGGCTTTCCATGATTTCCAATGCGCGATGGTATTCATTCCGCCGGACTGCGTCGTCCGCCGCGACCTTCGCCCGGCGCATCGCTTCGCGAAGCTGGGCGATCAAGCCCATCTGCTGCTTCACAAAAGCCAGGTTGTCGGCGGCGTCCGCATCGTTCGTGTTCAGTTCCGCCGCATGCGCATAACTCTTGAGCGCTTGTTGCCAGGTTGCCTCCATCGCATCCAGGCTTCCGGTCTCGGGTTCGAATTTAAGTTCGCCCTGGCGATACAGCGTATTGCCCAGATTGTAATACGCCTGCTCTTGCAGCTTTAAATCCTGCGACCAGGTCGCCAGCTGAAAATCGGTCAGCGCCGCGTCAAAATTGGTCGCGCGATACGCCGCCGCGCCCGCGTTGAAAACCAGCCGCAGGTCATTCGTATTCGACCGGGCCAGCCGTTCAAATTCCTGCAGCGCGTTTGTGTAATGGCCCGCATTGTATTCACGCAGCGCCGACGAGGGCGACGCCGGGGCGTCCATGGGCAGGAACAGGATTCCAACCAGCGCCGCAACCGCCGGCGCTTTGACTTTGGACGATGGCCCTTGGACAGCGGGCCGCTTCCGTTCCGGCAAAAACATTTCCGTCAACAACAGCAAAACCGCGGCCGCCAGCGGCCACCGATACTGCTCGTGATAACGGCGCACGAGCCGTTCCTCGCCTTCCACCCTGGGCAGCGGCGCCAGGCCTCTGGCGCAAATGGTTTGCATCGTATTCGCTCCCCGCAGCGGGAGATAAAAACCTCCGGTCGCGGCGGCAATCTGCTGGAGCAGGGTTTCGTTCAAATGGGACTTCACCACGTTGCCGTCCGGATCCCGGATGTAATCCGAATTGCCGTTCGCATCGGTGATCCGCAACAGGGTGCCGGTCGCGGTTCCAATCCCGACCGTGAAAATTTTCAGCCCGGCCCGGGCCGCGTCCTGGGCCGCGGCGAGAGCCTCACCCGAATTGACATTGTCCTCGCCATCAGTGAACAGCACCAGCACCTTGAAATGGTCGCCTTCCTTGAACGCCGCCTGCGCCGTCTGGATGGCGGTGGCAATGGCGGTGCCGCCTTGCGGCAGCGTATTGACGTTTAGTGCCTGAACGCATTGTTGAAAGGCCGTATTGTCGAAGGTGAGCGGGCATTCCATAAAGGCGTCGCCCGCAAATGCCACCAGGCCCAGCCGGTCCGATTTCGACCGCTGCATCAGATCCAGTGCGGCCAGCTTGGCCCGTTCAAGCCGGTTCGGCGCGATATCCTCGGCCAGCATGCTTTTGGACGTATCGATGGCGACCACGATGTCCAGACCGCGTTGTTCCACCTTTTGCAAATCAAAACCATATTGCGGCCGGCCCAGCGCGATAATCAACAGCGCCACGGCCGTAACCAGGCAGCCAAACCGGATTTTCCGTCGCGCCGGCGAAACGCCGATGGTCAACGCGGACAACAACCGGGCCTGAATGAACTGCGCTAGCAATTGCTGACGCCGGCGCGATGCCCGCCAGAAAAACAGCACCAGCGCCGGCAACGCCAGCAGCAGCCAGAGAAAATCTTTGTTTCCGAATTGCATGATCAAATCGTAAATTTCATGGCAGCCTCCGCAACCAGGTCTGACCCAAAATCAACTCGGCCAGCAACAGCACCAGCCCCAGGGACACCGCCCACGGAAACAGTTCCCGGTATTGCGTGAATTTGTTGACCACCGCCTCGGTTTTTTCCAGCCGGTTGATTTCCGCATAAATTTGCCGGAGTTTTTGAGAATTCTCGGCCCGATAAAACGTTCCGCCGGTCGTTTGCGAAATTTGTCCCAACGCATCGTCATCCGGCAAAAAACCGGGCGGCAATCCCATGGCCTGGACCAGTTCGCGGTTGCCCAGGCCAATGGTGAAAATTTTGACCTGCAGCGCCGCCGCCGCCGCCGCCGCGGTGTTCGGGTCTATCTGACCGGAATTGTTCGCGCCATCGGTCATCAGCACGATGATTTTGCTCTTCGCCTTCAGATCCCGCAGCTGGTTCAGCGCCGTGACCAGACCGTCGCCGATGGCCGTGGCGTCCGAATTGATGGTGCCGATTTCCAGCCGGTCGATGTTATCCAGCAAAAAGTCGTGATCCAGGGTCAGCGGCGAGGCGAGGAACGCCCGGGCGGCAAACACCACCAGACCGATGCGGTCGTCCGGCCGCTCCGCCACAAACTTTTCCAGGACGGATTTGGCCAGGTTAAACCGGCTGATGCGCCGGCCATTCACCTCGTAGTCCGGCGTGTTCATGCTGCCGGATAAATCGAGCGCGACCACGATGTCAATGCCGCTGGCCTTCACTTCCGTCGTGCTTTTCACCAGACGCGGCTGTGCCAGCGCGACAATGAACAGCGCCAGCGCCAGCCAGCGCAACGCCGCCAGGAACGCACCCGACCGCGACCGGCGCACCCGGGTCAATCCCGCCACCAGCCGCACCGACGAATAAAGAAACGCCGGCGGTGAACCGCGCTGTCCTTTCAGCCACGCCAGCAACGGCAGCAGCAACAGCAACAGCAGATAATAGGGTTGAGCGAAGGTCATGCGGGCGCCATCTGATTTTGGACGTTGGGCTCCGGACTTTGGACTTCCGCTGGTTCCGTCTCTTCCACCAATCGAACGGCGGAATTATGCAGCTCCTGCAATTCGGGTTCGCGTGGCTCATATTTGGCAAATTTCACGAGGTCGCAGCTTTCGAGAAATTTGCCCAGGCTTTCCTTTTGTTCCGGCAACAACAAATCCGTCACCTGCAATTCATGCAGGAATTCCTCGGTGGTGCGCTCCGGCGCGCGAAAATCAAACTGTTCCTCGAGGTAGGCCCGGATGGTGTCAGAAACCAGGATGCAAAACGGTTTTGGCTGCGCGAGCAATCCGAGCGCTTCCTGGAGCTTTTGTTTCGCGCGCACATGCGCCGGCACCGGCGGCACCACGGGAACATTCGCGCGCCGGTATTGCCACCATTTCCACAGCGCAAACAAAAGTGCCGCTCCCGCGAGGACGCCGGGTGCCAGCCAGAGCCATTCCCAGCCATTCGGAATAACCACCGGCGGTTTGATGTCATGGATGTCATTGAGATTCGAAGCCACTGGCGCCATCTGGACTGCGGCGGCAAGCGTAGCGCGACGCCGCTTTTGGCCACGGGGCAAAGTGCCGCCGCCGCTGCGCCCGGTCAGCGCAGTCCAAACCTTGTCCGACTTTGGACTCACGCCCGCAACCTCCGCTTTTCGCGATTCTCAAAAAACCTTCCGAGTGCCGCCGAGTAAGGTTCGGCGGTATGAAGTTGAATGGTGTCTATGCCCGACGAACGCAGTTGCCGCGCAATCTCGGCGCGTTGCTTTTCCTGCCGCAAGGCGAACGCGGCGCGGCTCGCGGCGTGGGCGGTGTTGACCTCCACAATTTCGCCCGTCTCGGCGTCCTCCAAAATCAACCGGCCCAGCGCCGGCAGCCCCAGTTCGTAGCGGTCCGTCACATGCACCGCCACGACGTCGTGGCGGCGATTCGCCTGGCGCAAGGCGGTTTGAATCGGCGGCGGCGGCAACCCGCCGCCGGCATTGGAGATGAAATCTGAAATCACCGCCACAATGGCCTTGTGCGGCAAAACCCGGCCCATGAATTCCAGCGCGTGCGCCAGGTCCGTCCCGCGCCGCTTCGGCTCGAAATATAAAACCTCGCGGATGACGCGCAGCACATGGCTGCGGCCTTTCCGCGGCGGAATGAAGTGCTCCACCTCGTCGGTGAACAGCAGCAGACCCACCTTGTCGTTGTTGCGGATGGCGGAAAACGCCAGCACGGACGCAATTTCGGCGGCCAGTTCGCGCTTGGATTGCTCGCGTGAACCGAACAGGCCGGAACCGCTGACGTCGACCACCAGCATCACCGTCAATTCGCGTTCCTCGACAAACTTTTTGATGAACGGATGGTTCATCCGCGCGGTGACGTTCCAGTCAATCGCGCGCACGTCGTCGCCGGGCTGGTATTCGCGCACCTCGTCAAAATTCATGCCCTGGCCTTTGAAGACGGAATGGTACTGGCCCGCGAGCGTTTCGGTCACGAGCCGGTTCGTGCGCAGCTCGATCTGCCGGATTTTTTTGAGAATCTCGCGGGGGATCATGGGGAAATGATGAAGGAAGAATGCAGAATGAAGAATTCCGCACGGGCGGAGTTCGCCGCCAGCAATGAATCCCAACGGGATTCAGGCATATAGCCCAGGGTTGCGATGCAGGAGCTACCCTGGGTGAACGGAATTAAATTTTCACCAACCCCAACGGGGTTGTGGCAAATCCCACGCGTGGCGGACGGAAACGGAATGGCCGCAACCGCGTTGCGGTTGGTGATGCTGGCGGAACGATGCCCCAAGGTAGCTCGTTCCTCGCAACCCTGGGCTTTGAGACAGAATCCCGTTGGGATTCGGGCAGAGCCAAGACTTGCGGGCGCGCTCACGCCGCGGTTCGTGCGCAGTTCGATCTGCCGGATTTTTTTGAGAATCTCGCGAGGGATCATTTCAGAAAAACCTGTTTTGCCTCCGGCGTGCCGACGAATCGCCAGTGCCAGGGTTCGTAATGAACGCCGCGCGGATTATTTCGCGGATAGGACAATTCAAAACCAAACCGGGCAGCGTTCGCTTGCAGCCACCGGGACGCGCGTGTTTCTTCAAATGGGGGTTCAACATCGCAGGCCGGCTCGTTCCCGTCACCCAGGTCCACCGCCAAACCGGTGTGATGTTCCGAATGGCCGGGACGCGCCACCCAGCGAACCGCCGCGTCTTCGGAACCGTATTTCGCCACCGCTCTCTGAAAAAGCGATTCCTGGTACGCGACGGTGCGAAAGCCGGAAATGGGAATGATGGCCACGCCGTCGGCACGGGCTTGAGTCATTAAACTCAGCAAGGCGGCCGCGGCCTCCGTCCGCAGCCTGACTTCGCGGCTGGTTTGCCGGTACCGGCCCATGACAACCAATTCATTTTCAGCGGCTTCGATCATCACGGCACCGGCAGTTCATCAAAAATTTTCTGGATGATGATTTCACTGGTTTTCTCCTCAGCCTCAGCCTCGTAGGTGATGGCCACGCGGTGGCGCAACACGTCCATGCCGATGCTTTTCACGTCCTGCGGCGTCACGTAGCCGCGGCCCTTCAAAAACGCATAGGCCTTGGCCGCCAGCGTCAGGTTGATGGTCGCGCGCGGCGACGCGCCGAGCTGGATGAAATCACGGACCTGAATCTTGTACTTGTCCGGCTCGCGCGTGGCGCAGACCAGGTCCACGATGTAATCCTTCACCTTGTCGTCCACGTAAATGTCGTTGATGACTTCGCGCGCCTTGAGGATGTCCTTCGGCTCCACCACCACGCCCGCAACGGGCGTGCCGGAGGTTTTGGCCATCATGTCCAAAATCTTCCTCTCCTCGTCGCGCGTCGGATAGCCGATTTTCAATTTTAACATGAACCGGTCCACCTGCGCTTCCGGCAAGGGATAGGTGCCCTCCTGCTCAATCGGATTTTGCGTGGCCAGCACGAGGAAAGGCTCCTCCAGTTTGAACGTTTGATCACCAATGGTGACCTGTTTCTCCTGCATCGCCTCGAGCAACGCGCTTTGCACCTTGGCCGGCGCGCGATTGATTTCGTCCGCCAGGATCAGGTTCGCAAAAATCGGCCCTTTGCGCGTGCTGAAGCCGCCCGATTGCGGATTGTAAATCTGCGTGCCAATAACGTCGGCCGGCAGCATGTCGGGCGTGAATTGCAGCCGCGAGAATTTGACGTGGATGCAGGCGGCGAGCGATTTCACGGCAAGGGTTTTGGCCAGGCCGGGCACGCCTTCGAGCAGCACGTGGCCGTTCGCCAGCAGGCCGATGACCAGCCGTTCGGTCAGATAATTCTGGCCGACGATGACCTTGCCGAGTTCATTGAACAATGGATGCGTGAAGGCGCCCGCCTCCTTGACCGCATCGTTGATGGCTGAGATTCCCGTATTCATTTTTTATCAAGTGATTGGTTACCGATGGACAACAGATTTTACGACCGTGTTCAACAAAATTTTTGGGCAGGGCGGGCAGTCCTCTGCCCACCGCGTGCGAATGCAAAAACGGCGCGCACGGAGTGACACGTCCCACCCATTACACACCAGGCAGAACCTCCACCTGGCTGGCCGGCAGCCAGCCGATCCGGCCGGAACCGTCAGTCACCTGCAGCCAGTTATCCCGACGGTCGAGCACGGCCAGTTCCTCGCCGTCATGCGCCTGAAACGCATCCTGTGCCTCGGCAAACGGCCCGCTGCGCGCCGTTGCCGACGGTTCAATGACCACCGCGGTTGTTTTTGAAAAATGCATTGTCGCCGCCGCGCCCAGGCCGGCGCAGAACAAAATGGCGAGCGCCACCACGCCGAAAGTCAGGCCGCGCAGCCAGGGCCGCCAGGCGGGACGAAGCTGCCGTGCGGCGAAAAGGAGGAAGGCCAGCCAAAAGGCGCCCGCCGCCAGCACGGTCCACTCATTGAGCGTCAGGGTGCCGAGCCAGTCCTGCCAGCGGCTTTCACGCAAGGTCGGGCCTTCCACCTGTTTGCGCACGAAATCCAGATTCGCCCGCACTTCGGCATCGCGCGGCGCCAGTCGTTCCGCCCGCCGGTACGCCGCGATGGCCCGGCCCGGTTGGCCCAGTTTGAATTCCGCATTGCCGTAATTGAACCAGAGCGCCGGGGAAACGGCGCCGGCTTGCAGAATCTTTTCGTAAGCGCCGGCGGCGGCGGCAAATTTGCCTTCGGCGTAAAGTTTGTTCGCCGCGCTAAATTCCGCCGGGACATCCGCCGCAAATGCCTTCCCGCCCAAGACCAGCGCCAATAAAAACAGCAGCGCCGTTTTCCCAATCGGCCGCATGACACCCACACGCCGGACCGGGATGGGGCGCTCCGCCCGCGATGACGCGCACTCTTCGCCGCACCGCCGTCGCGGCTGTCCCTGACTTTTAAAAATGGAGACCGGCGCGACGCCGGTCCTGCACCGGGTGTTCATGTCTTCAACTCCTGCAATGGGCCGATGAGTTTTTCAAACCGCGCGGCCACCGAATCCAGTTCACTGGCGCCGCGCACCGGCGCGTAGCGCGCCTGGTTGCAGAGCTGAAAGAGTTCGTGCAGCGATTCCCGGGCGGACGCGCTGAGGCCCAGGTGACTGAGCCGCGCATCCACCTCGGCCCCGGTGATGGCGCCGGCCGGACAGTCAAGCCGTTCGCCTAGTTGCTCCTGCAACAGCCGGTAAAGCAGGGCGAAAAATTCTTCGGACTTGTTTTCGGCCGCGAATTGGCCCAGGTCACCCAATCCGTCACGGACCAGTTGCGCGACCTGCCGCTGCCGTCGCAACCGCGGATTGTTGGCCAGCTTGTCCGTGCGTTGGCGCCAGATCAGGGCGGCGAGAAACGCCAGCATGGGCAGGCTCTGCAGGGCGAGAAATGCCGGGCGCGTCATCAGCGGCAAACCGGCCCGGGTGAGTGCGCCCAGTTCCTGCTGGATCGGCAAAATGTCCTCCAGCGCCGGCGGATTTTGCGGGTTGGCGGTCGGAGCGGCCGCCACGGTTGGCGCGGGGGTCGCCCCCGCGGAACGGACCGCCAGCGCCACGGACGGCTCCGTCAGCGTGCGATAGCCGCCGGTGTCCGGGTCAAAATAGCTGAAGGAAAAAACCGGCAGTTCGTGCACATCCGTGTTTTGCGGCGCGACAATCTGTTCAAACGTCTTGGCGCCTTCCAGACCCAGCGCATCAGTGGTCGCCACCTTCGACGTGGGCGGATAAATGGTAAAGTCATGCCAGGCCGGCTGCGGGGGCAGGGTGAGCAACCCGAGATCGCCCCGGCCGGAAATTTGTATGCGCACAGTGATGGGATCGCCGACCGCGACATTGGTCGGCCCGGCGGTGACGGTCATGGTGTACTGACCAATCGCGCCGTTGAAATTCGAGGGCACAGCCGTTGCCGGCAACGGCAGCGAATTCACCGTCGCCGTCCCGGTGGCCAGCGAGATTTGTTGTTGCGTTCCACCCATGTTTCCAAAGGGATCCCGAATGCCAAATTGCTGGAGAAACGGATCGTTCGGCTGGCTCGGTGCGGAAACCACCAGAACCAGGTTGGCGCTCAAGGGGCCAAGGCTGAGCGGGCCCGTCCGGGTGGCCGTCAGGGCGATGGCAACCGGGACCACGGTATAAACCCGGCTGCCGATTTGTTCGCGGCGCGGCTGGCTCTCGCGGATTTTGCCCACGGTGAATCCGTCGGCGGGCATGGCGGTGAATTGAAAATTGCCGAAATTACGCACGTCATCGCGCAGATAAAGGTCCAGATTGGCGGTGACCACTTCGCCCGCGTAAACCTTGTCTTCCGGCAGGGCAAGTTTCATAAAGGCAATTTGCGAGCCGGAATCGATCTGCGCCGCCGACGCCGCGCCGGGTTGCACCACCTTCAACGACAATGAGGGGCAGGTCAGCGGTTGGCCGTCCACGTCCACCAACATGGCGGGGATGGCGAATTCACCCGTGCGCTGCGGCGTGACGGAGAAGGCCACCGTCACGGTTGAACTCATTGAGCCGTTCACCCAACTGACATTCTGTGAGGTGCCCGCCTGGCTGAATTGCAGACCCGGGACGCTCGGCGTCGGCACGTTTTTGGGCTGGCCGCCTTCAAAGGTGAGCGACAACGTCGTGCTCTGGCCGAGCGTCAGCGTGTCGTCATCCAGCGAAGCGGTGAAGGTTGCCGCGCGGGCCGACGCCACGGCCAGCCACAGCAGGGTGAGACAAAAGCCGGCGACAACCGGAAGAACATTCAACCGGCAGTCACGCCAACAAAAAATACTTTTGCCTCGTAAACGTTCCATTCCAAACACTTTACGGTTCCAAACCATCTGTCCTCATCATGCCATCTGCGATTCACAATATCTTGACGCGTGCAATAGAAAGACAATCCACCGGCAAAAATGTTCACGCGTTGAGCGTGGATAATGTCAAAAGGCATTCCCCGCTTCGCCGGCGTGGAAAACCTGAGACCGCCAGCCAGTGTGCCGGTTGCAACGCCGCTCGACAAAACTTTTTTCCCGCGCCATCCTGTTCGTGATGGCATTTGAATCGGATTCGCCGCTCGACCGGCTCTGGCAGGAATACGGCCGGCCGTTCGAGGAATGGGACGACCTGACGCTCGCGCGCTGGCTCGCCCAGACCCTCGGCCAGCTCGAAGGCCGGGCGTGGCGGCTGTCGCATCCGCTCGTCGGCGCGTACCGGCTGGCGGCGCAACTGGCGCACAACCGCCAAATCTGGTTCAAGCGGCTGGCCACGCCGCCGGCGGCCTATGCGGAATCGCCGTGCTGCCGCGCCCCGTTCCTGCCGTTGCTCACCCGCGATGTGCGCGAATCCGGCCTCATCTGCCAGCATTGCAACGAAACGCTCGTGCCGTTCGAAGAACTGGCCGAAGAGGTCCGCGCCGAACTCGATGTCTGGTCGAAACAATACGAACCCGTCCATGCCGTCGCGCATTGGGACGACCGCGAACGCCGGCGCGTCAGCCATTACGATGCCGCCTACGAGAACGCGGCCAAGGAGGCCGAGCGGTTTCTCTCTCGCGCCGGCCGCGAACTCGCGCCGAAGTTGCTGAATCTTTATCCGACCATCATCTGGGAGGACCAGGACGAGTGCCTTGAAGTCCGGCCCGAGGACGTGGCCTTGTGATTTACGATTTGATTCGTCATGCCATACGGCTCGTAAATCGTATATCGCAAATCGTAAATGATTAAATTCATTTTCAAGTGGCTGTTCCGGCTGGTCCTGCTGGTGGTGGCCCTGGTGGTCATCCTGTTGCTGGCGCGCAATGCGATCCTGCGGGTTTACCTCGAACACCAGATTTACGCCCAAACCGGCATGGACGCGGAGATGGGAAGCTTCTCGCTCGGCCTGGCGGAACCGACCGTAACCATCCAGGATCTCCGGCTTTACAATCCGCCGGCTTTCGCCGGCACGCCGTTTCTCAACATCCGGGAAATCCACGCGGAATACGACCCCGCCGCGCTCGCCAAACACGAACTGCATCTCACCCTGATGCGTTTCAATCTCGGCGAGATTGACATCGTCAAAAACCAGGCCGGTCAGACCAATGTCTTTTCCCTCGGCCTGACGGCGCCGCAGAAAAAACACGGCGGCACGGCCGGCCGGGCGTTCACAAAACAAACCCGCCTGACCTTCACCGGCATCGACGTGCTCAATGTCTCCATCGGCACGGCCCGATACATTGACCTGAAGGATCAACGGAACAATCGCACCCAAAAAATTGACATCCAAAACTGCGTGCTGAAGGGTGTGAAGTCTCCCGCCGACCTGGGCGGGCTGGCGGCGTTCATCGCGTTGCGCAGCGGCGATTTCTTTGGCTCGCTGCAGGACCGCAACAATCCGGATCCGGGCATCCGGCAACTGCTCGCCCCCTGAAATCAGCCGCCATTTTTGCATTTTCCGCGCGCGAAATCTCTTTTAACCTCGGCGCGTGCATCGTGACCCGCTCAAAACCGCCGCCCGCATCGTGGTAAAATTTGGCACGGGCGTGCTCACGGACCGCCACAAGCAGCCCGACCCCGCGCAACTCGAACAGCTCGTCGCCCAAATCGCCGGGCAACGCAAGGCCGGCCGGGAAATCGTGCTCGTCACCTCCGGCGCGGTCGGCGCGGGCATGGGCGCCCTCGGCTATGAAAAGCGGCCGACCGAGCTGTCCGCGCTCTCGGCCTGTGCCGCCGTCGGCCAGTCGCAGCTCATGACCCTTTACGAAAAACTTTTCGCCGCGCACGGGCTGCGCGTCGCGCAGGTGCTGCTCACGCACGACGACCTCGAACATCACGAACGCCATCTCAACGCCCGCAACACGCTCGTCACGCTGCTCAACCGCGGCGTCGTGCCCATCATCAACGAAAACGACGCGGTCTCATTCGACGAACTCAAATTCGGCGACAACGACAAATTGTCCGCGCTGGTCGCGTCGTTGTTGCCCGCCGATTTGCTGGTGATTCTCACGACCGTGGACGGCGTCATCGAAAATTTCGGCAAGGCCGACCCCAAGACCATTTCCGTTATTGAACACATCGATGCCGCGATTGAAAAACTCGCCGGGGGCACGGACAGCGACACCGCCGTCGGCGGCATGAAATCGAAAATCGCAGCGGCGAAGATCGTGGTGCGTTCCGGCATCCCGCTCGTCATCGCCTCGGGCAAAAAAAAGCAGGTGCTCGCCAAAATTCTGGGCGGCGAGGACGAAGGCACAATATTTGTCGCCCAACCGGTGAAGTTGCAGGGGCGCAAGCGCTGGATTGCGTTTTTTCATCACCCCCAGGGTGCGTTGATCGTGGATGACGGCGCGAAACTGGCGTTGCGCGAGAAGGGCAGGAGCCTGCTGCCGCCGGGCGTCGCGCGCTGCGAAGGCGAATTCGCCGCCGGCGACGTGGTGCGGATTTGCGATTTGAACGGGACGGAATTCGCCCGCGGCATCACCCGGTTCGATTCGGCCGCCGTCCGCGCCCGCCAATTGCCAAAGGAGGAACTCGTCCACCGGGATGACCTGGTGATTCTCTAAATGAAACATCCAACAACCAACAACCAACCTCCAACGCCCAAAGCTGCGGCTTGCCGTCGTTCCGGTTCATTGGATGTTGGATGTTCGATGTTGGACGTTGGATGTTTTTCCAAATGAAAAAACGTCCGGCGATAGGAGACTTACTCAAGGTCATGGCCCGGCTGCGCTCGCCCACGGGCTGCCCGTGGGACCGCGAACAAAGCCACCGGACGCTGCGGCGCCACGCCATCGAGGAGGTCTATGAATTGATTGACGCCATTGAGGCGGAGGACGACCACGAAATGGCCGAGGAACTCGGCGACCTGCTGTTGCAGGTGGTCTTTCATTGCCAGCTGGCGCGCGAACGCGGCGCGTTTGATTTTGAAAAGGTCTGCCGGTTGATTGTGGAAAAACTGGTGCGCCGCCATCCGCACGTCTTCGGCCGGACCAAGGTCAAAAGCGTGGATGAAGTCTGGGCGAACTGGGAAACCATCAAACGCGCCGAGAAAAAGGGGACGCGGCACGAACGCGCCTCGGCCTTCGACGGCATCCCGAAACATCTGCCCGCGCTGCTGCGCGCCGAAAAACTGGTGAAAAAAGCGCGCAAAATCTTTGCCGCCGGCCACCACCCGGTAGGGCTGCGCGGCCGCGCAGCCAAAACCAATCCCGGACATGCAGCCGCCCGTCCCTACCGGAAAAAAACAGGCAAAACGGCTTTGGCCACGGAGCTTTTTGAGCTGACGGAACTGGCGCAGCGCCACGGCTGGTCAGCCGAGGAATTATTAAGCGACGAAACCAAGCGGCGCGAGCGAGCGTTCCGCCGACGGGAAAAAACCTGAGTCAGGAAACCGCCAAGGCGCCAGGCACGCCGAGTCCCGAAATGGAAGAATTCCAAACCCTGGCGTCTTGGCGGTTATAATCCGTTCCTTGGTTGTTTTGTGGTTAAGCAGGTGCCATTTGACAGTCATTGCAACTCGCACCACCTTCCGGTGTTGAACTCATTGACCGGTTCAGGTGTCAAATCTATTGATTCTATGAAAACTCGAAACCTTCAAACGCTTCCACTGACCGTTGTAGCCCTGGCGGTACTGGCTTTGACCGCGGGCAACGCCGTGGCGCAGAATGCTCCAACTTCCACGACCACCGCCGCCCCGCCGGCAGCCGCCGTTCAGGCCGTGCCGCAATTGTCCTACGGTGTGCCGGAGGTCCTGCAACTTTCGCAGGCAAAAGTCAGCGACAGCGTCATCATCAGTTACGTCCAGAATTCGGGAAACAACTATGGACTGAATGCGGCCCAGATCATCTATTTGAAGCAGCAGGGCATTTCCTCCGACGTCATCAACGCCATGATCAACCAGCGCTCGCAGTCGGCGCAGCCCGCGTCAACCGCCGCCGCCACTTCACAGTCGTACAATGCGGACGCCAACACCCCTCAAACCACAACCCCTTCGCAGCCGGCGGTGACTTATGTTCAATCGGTTCCAACCTCGTCAGTCTATGTCGTTCCCGACACGCAGACCTATTATTATAACAACTGGCTTTACTACCACAATCCGTACTACGGCTATTATCCTGGTTATTATTATCCTTACCCGGCGGTGTCGGTTTCATTTGGCTGGGGCGGCGGCTGGCACGGTGGCGGTCACGATGGCGGGTTTCATGGTGGTGGTCCCCGCGGTGGCGGCTGGCATCACTAAAAGCGACCTTTTCGATTGTAGCGGCGGTCTGTGACCGCCGCATTTTTCTTTAGAAGGTGAAATACGTATGCGGCGCTCGCAGAGGCGCCGCTACAACATTCCCGCCGGGCGGGCGCTGACAAATTCCCGGTGCAGCCGGGCGTAAACCCCGTCCTGCCGCAACAAACTTTCATGCGTGCCGCGTTCCACAATCCGGCCCTGGTCCAGCACCAGCACCAGATCCGCCTTCCGGATGGTGCTCAGGCGGTGCGCCACCACAAACGATGTCCGGCCGCGCAGCAAAATTTCCAGCGCCCGCTGCAATCGCGCCTCGGTGACCGTGTCAATCGCGCTGGTCGCCTCGTCGAGCACCACAATGCGCGGGTTCGCCAGCAGCGCGCGCGCGAAACACACCAGTTGCCGCTGGCCGAACGACAGCGCCGCGCCGCGCTCGGACACCGGTGAGTGCAATCCCTGCGGCAGCGCGTCGATCAGATCGGCGCAATCCAGCGCCGCCAGCGTCGCCCGCACGTCGGCTTCGGTTGCGCCGGGCCGGGCGAACCGGATGTTGTCCAGCACCGTGCCGGAGAACAGGAAATTATTCTGCTGCACACTGCCCATCTGGGAGCGCAACGAATCGCTGGTGACCGCGTTCAGGTCCGCGCCATCCACCCGCACGCACCCGCCGGTGGGCAGATAAAATTTCTGCAACAAGCCCACGAGCGTCGTTTTGCCGCCGCCGGTGTGCCCGACCAGCGCCACGGTTTGTCCCGGCTCGGCGGTGAAGGTGATGTCCCGGAGCACGGGCCGGGCCGGCAGGTATTCGAAATGGACCGCCTGAAATTCCACGCGCCCGGCGATGGGCGGCAACGGCTTCGCGTCCGGCGCGTCCTGCCACTCCGGTTTTTGGTCCAGCATCCGGAACAGCCGTTCCGCCCCCGCCATCGCCATCAACGCCTGGTTCAATTGATTGCCGATGACCTGCACCGGGTCGAAGAACAGGTTGGCCAGGAAAAAGAACATCACGAGATCGCCCACCTCCATGTGCAGCCAGCCGTGCCAGCTCAAGGCCCCGTACGCGCTCAACAACGCCATCGCGCCGAGAAACAGCTGGCTCTTCAATTGCAGCAACGGCACGAACACCGCCGAGGCCTGCGCCACGCCGACGTTGTTCTCGCCGTGCACGTTGATCAGCTTGCGGAAAAAACCGGCGTTGATTTCCTGCCGCACAAACGCCTGGGTCACCCGGATGCCGCTCACCGATTCGGCCAGCGTGGAGGTAACCCGGCTCCAGGATTGCTGCACCTGGCGCAGGCGGCGGCTCATCTCGCGGCGGTATTTTGCGTTCACCACCCAGATGGCCGGCGCCAGCAGGAGCATCAGCGAAAACAGCTTCCAGTTGTACCACGCCATCAGCGCCGCCGAACCCGCCATCTGCAGGCATTGCACCACCAGCACAAACGCCACGTCCTGCACCCCGGCGCGGACACTGTCGATGTCCGACGTCAACCGGCTGATGACGCGCCCGAACTTGGTCCGGTTGAAAAACGACATCGGCATCGTCATCAGCTTGCGGAACAAATCCGACCGCATGTCGTGCACCACCGCCTCGCCCAGTTCGAGCGCAAACCGTTGCCGGAAATGAAACGTCAGCACCGTGGCCAGCGCCAAAAGGAAATAGGCCGTCGCATACCGGTAAATGCCCCGCAAATCCCGTCCGGTGATTGGCCCGTTAATCGTTGCGGCAATCAACCACGCCAGCGCCGGCAACTGCAACCCGCGCGTGAACGTCAAAATAAACAGCCAGTTCCGCCGGGCCGCATACGGCCGCGTGTAGCCGAAAATCCGGCGGATGAGCGCCCATTGCAACGGCGCCTCGTCCGCCTCGCGCTCCTCCACCGGATTGTAAAACGTGAGCGCCTCCCGCGCCGAAAAGTCGTCCGGGGCGACCCGGTCCGCCGGCGATTTTATGTTCGTTCGCTCGCTCATGCCTGTCCTTCCCCCAGATCCATGATTTGCAGCAGCGCCGTTTCGTGATATGGCCCGGGCCGGTGCACCAGTTCCGCGTGCGTGCCCGTCTGCGTCAACCGCCCGCCTTCCAGCACCAGAATCAAATCCGCCCGGCGCAACAGACTCAGCCGGCCCGACACCACAAACGCCGTCCGCCCCGCCAGCGCCTCGCGCAGCGCCGACACAATCTCGTTCTCCGTCCGCGCATCCACCGACGCCGTCGGGTCGTCCAGAATGAGAATCGGCGGTTGCAGCAACAACGCCCGCGCCAAGGCCAGCCGCTGACGCTGGCCGCCCGACAAATCCACGCCCGATTCCCCCAGCACCGTCTCGTAACCCTGCGGCAGCGCCATGATGAACTCGTGCGCGGACGCCAGCCGCGCCGCCCGCTCAATCTGCGCCATCGTCGCATGCGGATGCCCGAACGCGATGTTCGCCGACACGGTGTTGGAAAACAAAAAGCTCTCCTGATACACAATCCCGATCTGCCGCCGGAACGTGTCCAGCTCCAGCTCCCGCAAATCCCGTCCGTCCGCCAAAATCCGTCCCCGTTGCGGATCGTAAAACCGCGGAACCAGCCCCAGCAACGTGCTCTTGCCCGCGCCGGTCATGCCGAAGATGCCCAACACCTGTCCCGGCTTCGCCTCGAACGACACGTCCGTGAGCGCCGGTTTGTCCGCGTGATAGCCAAACGTCACGTTCTCAAAGACCATCCGGCCCGTGAGTGGCGATGGTTTGATGGCGCCGGGCCGGCTTTGCACATCGAGCGGCGTGTCCAGCACCTCAAACACACGCCGCGCCGCCGTCAGGCTTTGTTGCACGGAATTTGCGATGGTGGAAATGTTCGCCACCTGCCCGGTGAATTGCTGGAGCAATCCGGCAAACACCACCAGCCCGCTGCCCAGCGGAATTTTCCCCTGCACATACAGCCAGCCGCCGCCGGCGAATAAAATCACCAGGCTCAACTGCGACAACATCTGCGTGCCGGGCGTGAACACGGACAAATCCCAGAAAATCCGGCGCTGTTGCGACGACACCTCGTCATTGGCCGCCTCAAACCGCCGGACCTGGTGCGGTTCCGCGGCGAATCCCTTCACCGTCTGCATTCCGCGCACGCTCTCGCTGAACAGCAGCACCATGTTTTCCGTCAGTTCACGGTTGCGCAGGTAACCCGGCCGCAGCCGCGCCGAATAAAACTGTGCCAGCCACCACAACGGCAGCGACACGCCCAGGCACGCCAGCGTCAACGCCGGCTGGATGCGCCACATGAAAACCGCGTAGGCCGCCAGCGTCAGAATCATGGTCACGCCCTGCAACAACACGCCATCCACGAACAATCGCGTGTTCTGCACATCGCCGGTCACCCGGTTGAAAATCGAATTGGACCCGTGAACGTCAAAGAAGCGGAAGCTCAGGCGTTGCAGTTTGGCGTAAAGTTGGGCGCGCAGTTCCGGCACGATTTCCCCCTGCGTCAGCCGCGCCGTCACCATGTTGTAGGCATAGGTAAATCCCGCGCGCAACCCCGCCTGCACCACGATGGCCAGCGCCAGGGCCGTGGCCACCTGCAGCGCCGACCAGCCCGCCGGCGGCTGCCAGCCGAACGGATACACCGGCGCCGGCAGGGACGGGTCCAATGCGTACCGGATCACGTCAATCACCACGCCCAGCAACTTGAGTCCCACGATGCCGAGCAACAGCAGCACCACGCTCAGCACGAGCGACCACATGCAATCCCCGCGGAACCGCCACGCCAGCGCGAGCAGCCGCCGGACCAGTTCACCGGTGGGATACCGGTGATCATCGGGCACAAGCGGGGTTGGTCCGGACGTTTTCAGAACTCCCAAAATGCCGCAGCCCGCACCCGCAATCGATTCAAAAACGATTCGAAACCGCCAAGCCGCCAGGAACGCCAAGAAAAATTCCCAGCCACAGATGGACACAGATTTTCACAGATGTTTTATCTGAGTTTCATCTGGGTCCATCTGTGGCTAAAAAAATTGGCGCGCTGGGCGGTTAAAATATCCGTTACAATCCGTGCATCCCGTGACTAAACTCGCCGGCATAATGACCAAATCATTCTTCCCCCATTTGCTCCTGGCTTTCACCTGCCTCGGCGCCTTCGTCGGATGTGAACCCAACCCTCCGTCCGCATCTGCGCCACCCGCCATGACCGGCAGGCAGTCCACCTACGTGATCGTGCATGGCGCCTGGGGCGGCGGCTGGGATTGGCAACACGTGGCCGGCCTGCTCACCGCCGACGGCAACACGGTTTATCGCCCGACACTCACCGGCCTCGGCGAACACTCCAACCTCGCCGGCACCAACATTGACCTCGACACGCACATTCAGGACATCGTCAATGTCATCCTCTGGGAAAATCTGCATAACATCGTCCTCGTCGGCCACAGTTACGGCGGCATGGTCATCACCGGTGTGGCCGACCGCGTGCCCGACCGCATCCAGCGCGTCGTTTACCTCGATGCCCTGCTGCCCGAAAACGGCGAGTGCGTGGACGCCGTCAAGCCGAACCGGATTAAAACATCCGTTGTGAACGGCTTTGTGATCGGGGACTGGATGCAGGGCAACCTGCCGCCGCCGCACGACGTTCCGCAATCGGCCCGGACCTTCCGCGAACCCATCACCCTCACCAACCAGGCCGTCGCCCAAAAATTGCCCGCCACCTACATTCTCACCGTGGACCGGGGCGCGCCGCCGGAGCAGGACGATTTCTACCGCTTTTACGAGCGGGCCAAAGCGCGCGGTTGGACCACGGAAATCATGGAAGGCGACCACAACGTCCAGCGCTCGCATCCGCAGGAACTCGTCAAGCTGCTCGAACTGGCGCGATAAACCGCGAACCCGATCAAACCGCCAGGGCGCCAAGGTTTCTAGCCACAGATGGGCACAGATTTTCTCAGATGTTTTATCTAAGTTTCATCTGGGTCCATCTGTGGCTTCGAATTTTCAGTTTTGCTTTCCCACCGGTAATTTCCTAAACCACAGGCCATGCACTTGCCCAAATTTCCGGTTCCGCTCACATTGCTGTTCTTGACCGCCTCCCTGTTGCCCGCGCACGCCCAATCGCTGACGCGGATTGAGGCGCACGATTTCGGCAAAATGCCCGACGGCACCGTCATCCGGCAATTCACGCTGCGCAACGCCAACGGCATGGTCGTCAAAGTGATGGCCTTCGGCGCCATGCTCAACGAAATCGAAGCGCCCGACCGCCGCGGCGTCTTCACCAACATCGTGCTCGGCACCAATTCCTTCGAGGCGTACCTGAACAACACCTTCACCGCCCAGGCGCAGGTCATCGGCCGGTTCGCCAACCGCATCGCCAAGGCCCGGTTCGCCCTCGACGGCGTGGAATATCAACTCGACGCCAACGCCGGTCCGAATCAAATCCACGGCGGACGCAACGGATTTGGCCGGCAGGTCTGGCAGGCCCAGATGCTGCCGCCGGGCAAACACGAAGCGTCCGTCCGGCTCACCCACTTCAGCAAGGACGGCGAGGACGGGTTCCCCGGCAACGTGACCGCCAGCGTCACCTACACATTGACCGATTACAATGAACTGCGGCTCGATTTTCAGGCCACCACGGACAAGGCCACGCCGATCAACCTGTGCTGTCACCCCTATTTCAATCTGGCCGGTCACGGCAGCATCCGGGACCAGGAACTGTGGCTGAACGCCGATCATTACACCGTCACCGATTCCGAATTGATTCCGACCGGTGAAATCGCCCCCGTCAAAGGCACGCCGCTGGATTTCACCCAGCCCACGCCCATCGGCGCGCGCGCAAACCAGCTCAAACCCCATGCCGGCCTCTATGACAACAACTTCGTCATCAACGGCGCCGGCGCCGGCAAATCCCTCGTGCTCGCCGCGCGGGCACGCGACCCGCAGAGCGGTCGGGTGCTGGAAGTGCGCACCACCCAGCCCGGCATCCAGCTCTACACCGGCAACCCCCAGGCGTTTGCCCTGGAAACCCAGCATTATCCCGACTCGGTCAATCATCCCAATTTCCCCACCACCATTCTTCGGCCCGGAAAAACCTTCAAGAGCACAACCGTGTTTTCGTTCTCGACCAAATAAATAATCAAAATTTAACCGCCAAGCCGCCAGGCACGCCGGGAAGAATTTCAAGCCACAGATGGGCATAGATGAAACTCAGATAATACATCTGTGGAAACCTGTGTGAATCTGTGGCTGAAAAAACCTTGGCGTCCTTGGCGACCTGGCGGTTAAAACCTGGGGTTCCTCCGCGTCTCGGCAGTTATCAAATACGGGGTCTTCGCGTGCCACCTGGCAATCGCATCCGCCAGGGTGTCCATGGCCCGCCGCCGCGCTCCCATCGTCCAATGCCCTTCCATATGCAGACGGATTTCGCGGACGCTGCCATCGGACAGGTTGATGTGCAGGAGAATGTGCGCCATGCCGCGCTGTCCCATCCGGCGCTCCAGTTGCGCCAGTTGCTCCCGCCCGATGCCAAATTGCTCGCCATCGCCGTGGTAAATCAGCACGTCCTGCCCGACCCACATCGCGCCCAGGTCCTCCTCAACCCGGCCAAATCGCTTGTCCAAACCGCTCGCCGGATTCGACAGTCCCACCAGCACCGCACTCTGCAATTGCACCCGGGTGACGCCCATGGCCTTCAGCCGTTTCCAGATGATTCGCCTTTCCAGCGGCGCCCAGACCAACACCCACAAACACAAAATCGGCACCGCGACGATCATGGCCATCACCGGCAGCAGATGCGCCGCCAGACCCGCCTTCAAGCCCAGCTTCACCAGCAACCATTCCAGAAATGCCGCCAATATCAAACCCGCACCCACTGCCAGCAACACCAGCTCCACAATGCTCGCGAAAATCAATTGCACCTTCACCGCCGGCCAGACCGGGTGTTTGTAACTGGGAGAGAAAGCGCCGGTGATTATTGCCAACCAATAACCCACCGCACCCAACCCCAGAAACAGTCCTCCGAAAGCCAGCGTCCCGAAGGCGCGCGCCATGCCCTCCGCCGGCAGGCGATTGTGATTCCACCACCACCAGAACACCACCCAGGACACCGTGACCACCGCCACAAACAGCCACAGGAGGACAACGCTTAACGTCGAAGGCCGCTGGCTGGTCGGTTCCATAAATTCGTCCGGCTTTGGGTTTGGAGGCGTGCTTGACCGGATGATTCCCGCCCCCGCGAAAAAGGCAAACGAAATCAAACGCCCTGCCAGCCGGGCGCGCAACACGAATTCCCTGGTCACAGATGAACACAGATTTTCACAAATGCTTTTATCTGTGTTTCAACTGTGGCTCAAACCTCCGCGTCCTGGCGGTTAAAACCTTGGCGTCCCTTTGCGCGACTTGCGGCATCCGACCTGCTTCAAAGGAGAACCCATATGGGCACAGACCGATACGGACGACGTACGTTCCGCCGCGAATCACTGATCGTCATCGCGGTGATTTCCCTTGCCGGCCAGATTGCTTTTGGCGGGTTGGCCGGACCGGCCGGACCCCAACCGGACCCCGGCATGGCCCGGCTTTCAAATTCGTTGCCTTCACAAATCATCACCACCGACGGAGCCATTTATAATGACCTAAAACTCTCACGCATCGAACCGGATGGATTGCTGGTCGAGTTCCGGCCAGCGACCGGCGGCGTCGGCCTGGCCAAGCTCAAATTCGCCATGCTGCCGGAATCGCTCCAAAAACAATTCGGCTACGATCCCGGCAAGGCCTCCACCTTCGAGCACGAACAAAAGCTCGCCACGTTTGCCCTTGCCCAAAAACTCCGACATGACGAAACGCGAAGCATGGCGGTGTCAGAGGATATGTCCGACCGGCCCAATTTGACCGGAGCGGTTACGGTGAACAGTTTCGATCCCACAGTTACCTATACGTATTATGCTCCCGGCCAGAAACCAGACGTGCTCACCGGCGGCATCGCCATCTGCGAACACGATTACCAATGCCGTGCCGAGTTTGATGTTCATTCGGAACCGGGTCACACCGGAGGCCCGATTCATTTTTACATCGACAAGGTCAGGATCTCGTTGGGATTGAATTGCCATATCACCGAACCGCAGTTCCCGTTTGATAAAGTCAGACTGCATGAGGAAGGACGCCGGAAAATATACGAGTATTTTTACCAGTTCGGATCGCAGATGGCGCAGCGCGTCGGTGAATCCATGATCGGCAAGCAATTCAACCCACCCGGAATGGACTTTGAAACCGCTAAAGCTGGCGCGCTGAGTGTGGCTCAGGCGATGATCCAAGGCCAATATAGAGCCCGTCTCGATTCGATCGCCAGTCAGGCAAACCAATACTATGAAAAGTTGACCGACTATGATGAAAACGACTTCAACACGGACCAGGCTGTTCAACAGGCCATTGCGAAGTATGCCGGTCAAATCAACGTCGAATCCCAAGCACCATTTAGGCCGCCGCCTTTACCCGCCAATCAAGTCATGTTGCCACCGACCTTCCCCCGGGCCTTCCCCATATCGCCAAACTGACTCGTTTCGAAACCTTCGAATCGCAGATGAACGCGGGAAAATACTTGCCCCAAAAAGCGCGAAATGCGCATAAAAGATCCAGCGGATTTTATTTTGCGCCTTCTGTGCCTCTTTGCGGCAAAACTCTGTGCCTATCTGCGGTTAAAACCTCTGCGTCTCTGCGGTTGTCGTCATTTTTTGTTTTCCCAACTCCCAGACCCGAAACCCGGGACCCTATTCTCACTGCCCTTGTATCCGGAAAAAATCAGGCGTGCCCATCACCGGCAGGGACACGCTTTGGACATTGGTCGTCACCACGTTGCTCCATGAACCCGCCGGCAACGCGCCCGTTTCCTGCACCACAAACGGCGCCGTGCCGCCCGTCCAGCTCAGAATCACATTCGTCCCCGCTGGTGTGATGGATAGGTTGATGGCGCTGGTCGCGGTGTAAATCGCCGCGTCGTAAGCCACGGCATGCACGCCGTCGGCGGCGCTCAATTCCAGCGTGTAGACGCCCGGCGCACTGAACGTCGCCGGCGTGTTTGTCAGCGCCGCATTGCCAAATGTTACCGTGCCCGGCCCGGAATATAGCTTCCACGAAATCGCCGGTGGCGGGTTCAAGTAACTCACCGCGCCCGGCAAGGTCACCGGCACCCCGACCGGCACCGTCTGGTCCGGCCCCGCGCTCGCCACCGGCGCGCCCGGCGACCGCGGCCCCTCCGCCGGCCCGGTCGTCTGGATGACCTCGAAATTCGTGGCGCTGATGCCGGTCAAATCGTTGAAACAATTCGCCGGCCAGCGATCATCCGGCGTCACCGAAATCGAAAAATAATTCCCGTTGTCCGCCACCATCGCGCCGTATTTCTTCAATCCGGCGAGCACCGCCTTTTCCTCCTTCGTCCAGCCGGCCGGAATGACGAAGCCGGCCTTCAGCCGCAACCGCTGGCCCATGGACGGCAGATTCACGTTCGTGTTGCCCGACGGCGCGGCATAGTGCGTGGCCGGATAAATGTAAGTGTTGTAACGCGACCGTTTGACCACAATCCGGCACGCGTGCTCCACCATGCCGCGCTCGGCTTCGTCGTAACGCACCAGCGCGGAAAACATCGGGAACCCCGCCGCATCACCGGAGGTCCAGCCCGCCGGCCGCAGCCCGTTGGTGTTTAAATTGAACTCCGCGCCGTTGGACGCCTCCCAGTTCGTGCCCGCCAGTTGCGTCAGCCAGGTTTCCCAGATGAAACCACCGCCCGGCGCCACCATGATGGCGTGCCGGTCGCTGCCGTCCGCATTCGTCTGCCATTGGTACAACGTCTGGGTGCCGGTCCCCACCGGCCATTCCTCAATCGGCAGGTTCGGGGGAATGGGATACAGCCCGTCCGGATACGTCCCGCCGTTCAGGTCCGATTCATCCGGGTAATTGAAAAAATCAATCAACACCCGCGGCTGATTGTCCGGCACCAGCACAAAATTCATCTCGTACTCGGGCGTCAACACCGCCCGGCTGGCGCCCAGGTCCGTGACGATTTGCGCCATCATCGCGGTCGAATTCGAAAGCACCGGCCGCTGGGAAATGTCCTCGTTCCACGGATTGGTCACCGGAAAAATCTGCATCGCCGCCACCACGGCGTCGGCGTTCGATGTGTTGAACAGGATGGCATTGGTCACCACCGGCAAGGGTCCGAGGATGCGGCCTTCCTGATTGATTCGTTCCGCAAGGGCGGGCGGGGAGAAAGTCAGCAACACCAGCAGACCCAGTGTTTCCGGTACAACCTGATGCTTCATATACGACCGGCGAAAACTTCGTCGCCGGACCGACGACAGCACAAACGACGCCACGGCTTTAGCCACAGATGGACACAGATTTTCACCGATGCTTTCATCTGTGTTCATCCATGGGTGAAGAGTCATTTGCCTTTCGCGCCCCGGTCCAAATCAACGCGCAAATCTCAACCAGCTATTCGAAATCCACCGGGTGGGTCCGGTCTGGGCAGGGTGACGTATATTGCCCATGCCTTCTCCAGATCCCCGTATTGCAGTGCCAGAAGTGCGTCGGTCTTGACCTTTTCCCCTCCCGTTGGAGGATGATATTGGGTCCACTTTTCCAGCAGGTATTTGTAATCAATTGCCGTGACGCGGAGTTTGCCTGCCAGGCCGGTGGCATCCGCTGGCGTCTGATGGGTGCAACCCCGCAGCAGGCAGTCAATCACCACCACCGGAACATCCAACTGGCCGGCGAGGGTTTGCTTTTCCGGCGTTGTCAGTTGGTCCAACCGGCTGACATCAATCTTCTGTTTGCCGCCAACTTCCAGCGTGGTCCCGTTCACCACGGTTATGGCCGGTGAGGTGCAACGGTAGGCGAACACTTGATAACTGGGTTGCCGCCGCCCCTCCGCCGCCAGCAACGCCGGGGATGCCGGTTCAGCTTTCGCAGACGGGCTTCCATTTTCCGGAGGCTGGAGCGTTTGGCCATCGCTCCCGAACATCATACCCTGGGTTAAAATCACCAAGGCGGCCACGCTGATGCGAATCAGCGACAACCTTGAACCTCCTGGCTTCGATTGCCAGCGCCGCAATGCGTGGGCCGGACCTTCGTCAGGCGGGATTTTTTCGGTTTTCATTGCAGGCTAACAGTAGGTTGGAAATCATGGCGACCGCAATGGGGTGTTCACCTTAGGCAAGGTTTTCATCAATCCACCCGGACGGAGCAACCGCCAAGGCGCCAGGAACACAAAGGGGAAATTAGCCGCGAAAAGGCGCAAAACGCGCATAAAATATTCAGCAGGTTTTGTTTTGTGCCTTCTGTGCCTCTTTGCGGCAAAAATCTGCGTCCATCCGTGGCTGAAAAGTCTTCCACCATTTCGCGTATTTGGCGTTTTTCGCGGTTAAATTGTTTTGTGCCTTCTGTCCCTCCTTGCGGCAAAATATAAGTGGCTCCAACCACAAGCCTTAAGCCCCTGTTTCCGAATGGCAAGCGTCATCATTTCCCGGCCGGTTGGCACAATCGGGCTTATGTGGCATATTACAACAACTCGGAGACTTAAATTCCCGGGAGGAAAATCCAATACCATGAATACCAGTTGTAAAACCGTCACGGGAATTTTTGTCGTCATGCTGCTCGGCGCTTTCCAAACCGCGTTCGCCCAGCAGACCCTGACCGTCAGCCCCACCGTCACCAGCAACACCTACCCCGGCGTCATCACCCTGACCATCACCGGCCTGACCAACGGGGAACAGGTCGCTGTCCAGGAGTTCATGGACCTGAACGCCAACGGTTCCGTTGACCCCGGCGAGCCCATGATGGATGCCGGCAAAATCACGGACAACGATCCTTCCAAAGCCATCATCGGCGGCGTCACCAACATCAACATCCCGATTGACAGCAATTCCGCCACCGGCGCCATCACCACCACGCTGAATTTCGCGCCGCCGCTCGTGCTCGAGAATTTTGTCGGGCAACGCCTCTTCAAGCTGGTGAGTCCGACCGGACGTTTCGCGCCCGTGACCGCCACGCTGGTGGTGACCAATGCCGTCACCGCCCAAACCTTGAGCGGCATTGTTTACAGCAATGGCATCGCCCCGCTCCCCAACGCCGTCGTCGTGGTGCAGCCGGCCGACGGCAGCGGTTACACCGCCGCGACCGTGGCCGACAACAGCGGACATTACAGCCTCAATGTCAATCCGGGCAGCTATGGGGTGATGGCGGTGGTACCTGGCTATTTCATGGACACCTCCGTCGCGCCCCAGGTGACGCTGACCAACGGCATGTCCGCCATCAACAATCTCTCCCTGTCCAACGGCACGACCGTCATTTCGGGTAATTTTTATGACGCCGGGAACAGCAACGGCGTCGGCGGCGCGATGGTTCAACTGGAATCCGGCAATCTGTTTGCCATCAATTTCACCGATACCAATGGCAATTATTCCGCCGCCGTTGCGCCGGGCTTTTGGAAGATCAAACCGACCAAGGAACGCCTGGCCCGCCACGGCTACGTCATTCTGCAACAGAGCCTTCAGGTGGATGCCACCGGCGGCAACGTGACCAATGCCAACGTCGCCCTCTTCAAGGGCAACGCCCTCTTCTACGGCCGCATCACCGACAGTTTCAGCTCGCCCTTTGCCAACGTCCAATTCGCCGACAACGACACGAACGGCGTGTACACCGCCAAGGGCTACAGCGACGCCAACGGCGATTACGCCGTCGCGGTTTTGGCCGACACCAACCTCCTCGACACGACCAATTTCTGGAGCAGCAGTCCGAACACGGAGGCCAACGCCACGCTCGCCGGCTACATCGTGAATAATTTCGCCGACACAAACATCAATGCCGGCCAGGCCATCCAGCAAAATTATACGGCCCAGCCCGCCACCGCCTCCATTTCCGGTCGCGTCGCGGACAATCTCGGCAACCCGGTCACGGGCGTCTCGCTCTATGCCACCACGCTCATCGGCGGCATTACCTACCAGTCATTGCTCGGGCAGACGGATAATTCCGGAAATTACACCCTGGGCGTGACTTCCGGCGCCTGGCAGGTCTATTTCAGCTACGGCGGCGGCAATGATCTGCCCGGCTTTGGCCTGGTGGATTATTTTGCACCGTACAACGTGTTCCTGCCGCCCACCAACGCGGTGCGGAATATCACGGTTTATCAAAACGGCACGCCGGTGCTCGGCCAGGCCCAGCGCGTTGCGCCCGGCCAGTTTGGTTTTAATATCTACGGCGGCATCAACGTGAACTACACCGTGCAGGTCTCCACCAATCTGGCCACCACCAACTGGTCCTCGCTCTACTCGCTCCAGTTGACCAACAACCCACTCTTCCTGACGGACCCGAATGCCACCAACCGCGCCCGCTTTTATCGCGCCCAAAAAAACTAGGATCCGCCCGAAAGCCCAGGCGCCCGTCCTCCGTAGCATTTACTGCGGAGGGTGGACCAGGAACGCCAAGGTTTTAGCCACAGATGGACACAGATTTTCACAGATGTTTTTTATCTGTGTTTCACCTGTGTCCATCTGTGGCTGAAAAGTCTTATGCCTTTTCGCGTATTTGGCGTCTTTCGCGGTTAAATCCCATTTGCAGAAAGCGTGGGCAAGAAACAGGAGGACCGAGCGGGCGGGCGCAAGCGGGTCCATTTACAGAATCAACCCAATAAAACCCATTCCAACCATCCGGTTCATCCGGTCAAAAACCCGGCCGATTGATGCACCAGAGCAGCACCGTAATGAACAGGACACTGAAGCCCCCGGCCATCACGGTTAAAACCAGGGCTCGTTTCTGCTGATTGGACAGACCCGGTTTACTCCTGCGAGTGACTTGGCTTGTCATAATTGCCTCGCTTATATCTCAGGCCGCACACATCCGATATAAGGTGTTTTCCCCATATCGGTTTTTGCAAGTTCAGCCCGGACACATCAATCGCCCAGGACGCAAAATGGAAAAATTTGCCGGCCGTCGCCCTTCGACTTTCTGAGCGTTCTGTGCGTCTTGGCGCGAGGTTCTTTGTTATCTGTGCCCATCTGTGTTTATCCGTGGTTAAAACCTTGGCGTTCCTGGCGCCTTGGCGGTTCGCTTTGGCCTTTTTCTGGACAAAATGTTTCCTTGAATCGAATTTGAAACCGATAAAAAATCACCGGACCACTATGAAGCCCAAATTTCTGTTGAGCCTGATGCTCCTTTGCTTGGCGGCCAGCCGTTCCATGGCGGACGACCTCACCACACTTGACGGGCAGAAATACCCGGGCATCCGGGACGTGTCCCCGAAGCCCACGGGCCTGTTCTTTGTGACCGGCGACGGGGATTCAATGAAGGGCGTGACCGTCGCCTACACCAATTTGTCGCAGGCGACGAAGGACCAGTATCATTGCGACCCTTACGAACTGGCGATGGCCTTCGCGCGGCAAAACCAGGTCGTCTATTTGAACAAGAATCTTGCGTTCTCGCTCGACAACCTTGAAGCCGCCAAGAAAAAGGCCCGCGATGAAAAGAAACTGCTGGGCTTCGTTTTGGAATGGGACGCCATGATGACTCCGGCGCGACCGGTGGGGAAATATAGCAACAATGCCCTGGCCCATTTCTACGATGTTTTTCATGACAACATGGTGCTCGTGTTTGTGCGGCATGAAGATGAACTCGGCAAGGTTCCCGCCGCGGTAAGTCAAGGCTTCGGCGGCCCGGACGAAGGCGGCTACGCCCCGAGCATGGCGGTGGTCACGGCCGATTGTTCCCATTACATCTGCGAGATTCCCTACAGCAACAAAGACTTCGCCGGTCGCGAGCAGATTTTCCGGCAGAAAATAGCGGTGATAAAACAATTCCAGGCGGCAAACGGGGGCAATTAAAACCTGGCGCGCGCCCGGGTCAAGCGTGGCGGCGTCAGTTCAAAGTTGAAGGTTGAGTGCTTGTGATTTTGGTGCTTTAGCCTGTTTGGCGTCTTTCGCGGTTAAAAATCCGCATCCGTTTGTGTTTATCCGTGGTTAAAACCTTGGCGTTCTTGGCGCCTTTGTCGTTTTCAGCGACTTTCCAGATTTGCGTCTCAACCCCCCAACCGGGCGAATTTGATGCCGCTTTTTTACTTGCTTTTTTGGTAGACATAAAATATTCAATGGCTATTTCAGAGCAACAAAGGTTGAACCAGAAGGCAACTGAACAGGGCGCAAACCTTCACGGAGAGACAATGGGTGAATTGGAACAGCTAAAGAACTCGGTGAATCAACTTGCCCGCGCTCGAACGGTTGATATTTGGATTTTGATTGTGGGTGCGATTGCTGCCGTTGCGGGAGTGGTTGGCATTGTGATTGGATTGCTTTCTCTAAAGCATTAAGCCGGTGATTCAGGACAAAGAAGCAGCCTTCAAGGCAAAAGATCGCCACAAACGCCAGCGCGAACGCTGCGTCTTGGCATGTTTGGCGGGTAACAAACAAAACACGGCCAAAACCCTTTGGACTACTGCCTTTTCTCGCTAGGCCTCAATTTTGGCTCCAAAGCGATAGAGCATGACCCCCCGAGGCATATGGGTAAAACACCCCATTGTGATTCAAGCTCCAAAGCGGGTATAATTGTTGGTCAAAAAATGGGGATGTGGACAGGACCGAACGGATTGCCCGGCCCCAATGGCACGAAACAATGAAGGGAAAAATATAAAAATGAGTAATTTTATTCAGCTGTTTGGGGAATATGTCAGATTCATTCCGACTGGGGAGATCCTCAAACTAAAAAGCTATGACCCGCAAAGTCAAACGCTGGAAATTGAATTTCCCAACGGAGGCTCCACCATAGCTCGTCAGCATAAGATCAGTCGGATTACACGAGAGCAGGAGTTGGGAATTCGTCGCTCGGAAAAAAAGACTTGATCAGGACGCAGAGTAACACCTTCGCTCCTTCGTTTGCTTCGGTGGCCGCACACAGCCCCGGCGTTGGCTGACGGGTGAACAACTTTCCATTGACAGTTTCTTATGATTTTGTTTAAGTAGCCTTAATCAAGTTATTGAACATCCTCAGAAGAACATGAAAACAATTTTCACCCTCGGCCTGGTGTTCTGCAGTCTGACGCTGGCGCAGGCGCAGGTTTATTTTGACGCGAATCTGGATCCGTTCCAGGAAGTTCCACCGCACAACACCCCGGGTTATGGCTCCGCCGATTTCACCTTGAGCGGCACGACCCTCAGCATCAACGCCGGTTCCGGCTTGTATGCGGATTTGCTGGCCGGCGCCAGCACCGTCACGTTGTCCGATGCCGCCGTGGGCGCCAATGGCCCGACGGTTTTCCTTTTTAATCTGGATACGCCCGGGAACACCAGCGGAACGTTCAGCGGTTCCGGCACTCTGACTGCGGGGCAAATCACCGACCTTAATAACGGCAACCTCTACGTCAACATCACCGACGCGGTTTTTCCGAGCGGCGAAATTCGCGGGCAAATTTTGGCCGTGCCCGAGCCGGCAACGCTGGCGCTGGCGGGTCTCGGCGGGCTGGCTTTGCTGGCCGTGCGCCGCGCGAAGGCGGCTTGATTTAAACAGCGGGCACCGGCTTTGCGAGGTAGGGACGGTGCGCTGCGCCGTCCGCGCCCCAAGCGGGCGCAACGTTCCGGCGGCCTTACCGCCGGTGACGCCGCAGCGCGGCGTCCCTAACAATCCGACGGACATCGCAGCGCGATGTCCTATCAAAAAAATTCAAACCCTTGGCGGTCCTCCCTGTCTCGTCGAAGTCCCGCAATGCGGGACGCAGGCGGATGCGTCCTGGTGGTTAAAACCGCGGGCGGGTCAGCCGGCCGGGTGACGCTTTTTGACCGATGACGGTTTGGATCGGGAATGGCCGTTTCCGTGGCCGAGAAATTTGCGCATGCAGTGGGACAGCTCGACCATGTTGATGGGTTTTTGAAAGACAAACCGGAACGGAGCATAGCGGGAGGCCGACAGATCCGGCGGCTGGTTCAGACCCGTCATCAGGATGACGGGCACCTCGGGGCGGATGGCTCCCAATTCCTCGGCCAGATCGGCTCCCTGCATACCGGGCATCGTATGGTCGGTGATGACCAGGTCGAAACGATCCGGATCGGCGCGGAACGTGTTCACGGCTTCCTGGCTGTCCGCCCGGGTAATGACCCGGTATCCCATTTTGCGCAGTTGTTGCTGCAGCATGTCCAGCACGGGCGTTTCGTCGTCCACCACGAGGATTTGTTCGCGGTGACCGTTCAGGATCTCGTTTCGATCCGCCAAAGCCGGGGTGGGCGGTTCCGGGGATTGGGGCAGATAAATATGGAAGGTGGTGCCCTGGCCTTCCTGGCTGTTGACCTTGATGTATCCGCCGCTGCGGCCTACGATTTTTTGGACCAGGGTCAGCCCCAAACCGGTGCCCCGGCCGGGGGCCTTGGTGGTGAAGAAGGGTTCAAAAATTCTTTCGACGACCTCGGGGCTCATGCCGCGGCCGGTGTCGCGGACCACCAGATGCACATAGTCCCCGGCGGGAATGGCCGGGGAGCCCGGATCGGATTCGAGGTGCAGGGCATCCAATTCGTATTCCAAGCGGCCGCCTTTCGATTTCATGGCATGCCCGGCATTGGTGCCGAGGTTCATGATGACCTGATGCATTTCCGTGGCATCCGCCACCACCACGTCCCGGTCCGTCCGGACGTCCACGTGGATGGCAATGGACGACGGCAGCGTGGCGTTGAGCATTTTCACACCTTCCTGGAGGATGGCGCCGAGCTTGAGCGGATGACGCTCGGTATCCGCCGGCCGGCTGAAGGTAAGAATCCGTTTGATGAGGTCCTTGGCCCGGTGGGCGGATTTGAGCACCATTTGCAGATTGTCCCGGCTCGCGCCCTTGACTTGCGGGTCCACCAGGGCCAGTTCGGTGTAGCCGAGGATGGCGCAGAGAATGTTGTTGAAATCGTGGGCCATGCCGCCGGCCAGGGTGCCGATGGCGTCCATCTTTTGGGCGTGCAACATTTGCTTTTCGAGCCGGGTCCGTTCCGCTTCGGCCTCCTTGCGGTCGGTGATGTTGTCAATGAACCCTTCGTAGTGATGGACCGCGCCGGTGGCGTCCCGGACGGCACGGGCGCTTTCCGAAATCCAGATGACGCTGCCATCGCGCCGCCGCACCTGATATTCCAGCCCGTGAACAAACCCGGTCTGCTCGATTTGCTCCTTGAACCGTTGCCGGAAGGTGGCGTCCACATAAATCTGGGTTTGGATGTCGGACACCTGGTTCATCAATTCCTCCGGGTGTTCGTAGCCGTACATCCGCGCCAGTGCGGCGTTCACGACCAGATAACGGCCATCGGGCGTGCTTTGATAAATACCTTCAATGGCATTTTCGAACATGCCACGGTATCGGGTCTCGGCCTCTTTCAACTGCAAAAACGTTGTGTCGCTGTTCATCTTCCCTCTCGCTCACCGCGTGGGTAAGCAGTTCACCTGCCAACGTTTACGCGGGCAAACCGTTGAAGGAGATTTACGTCGCCCTTTCCCGAAAGCACCCGCTCGCGATGTCTATCGGGGTTCGGAACGGGACACGGGATGTGCTGTACCACAAAGCGACGAATCAGTGAGGTAGGAACGGCGGGCTCCGCCGTCCGCGCCCCAAGCGGGCGCAACGTTCCGGCGGCTTTACCGCCGGTGACGCCGCAGCGCGGCGTCCCTACCAATACGTTCACCACCGCCGAGGTTTAGGCGTTCGTGCGCGAGCTGGAAAAGCTCCACCCCGACACTGGAGCCATTTGGGGGAAATGACGATTGCCCCGAGTTTTAGTCAGACTGACAGAATGGTTCGGAATTTTTTGTTCCTCTGGTTGATTCTGTCAAAAACCGCGTGGCATCTGGCGTTTGCCGCAAGGTAGGGTTACACCCCATGGCTGGTGACCAGCCGATGGCGTATGTACGTGCTGTTAACGTAACAAGCCAAACAAAAATTATCCTTATGAAAAAACTCATCATCGCCTGTTTCGCCGCCGTCGTCATCGCGTCAGCACTCTCCGGTTGCGCAACTCCGCCTCCGACCACCACCACCAGCACAACCACCACGACTCCCGCCATGCCTGCCGTGCCTGCCACCTCGACCACCACCACGCAATCCCAATAACCGTCAAGGTCAACAGCGGATCGGTTCCGGATGTTGTTCGCCAGCTTTGCGAGGCAGGGACGGCGCGCTGCGCCGTCCGCGCCCCAAGCGGGCGCAAGTTTCCGGCGGCCTTACCGCCGGTGACATCGCCGCGCGATGTCCCTGCCAAAAAAAATCAAACCCTTGGCGTCCTCTGCGTCTTGGCGGTTAAATCCCCGCGGTTTTGTCCGCTGAGTTCTGCGTCATCTGCGGATGACTTTGGGTTCTCTGCGTTCCGGCTGCTCGGCGGTTAAAACTGGCCGTTGGAATCAGTTTGGGGCAATGACGTGGAAGGCGTTGGATAGCACCTCCACATCCAGACCGGCGTAGATGCTGTTGGCAGAAATCACTGCAGCCGGATGCTGCTTTAAATACTGCAATTGCGCCTGCAGCTCGGAAGGATTGTTAAATTTTCGTTCCACCACAACCCGCTCGGCCACGTCCCGGCGCAAACAATTTTCCAGGAGCGCATAGTCCTTGCCGGCCAGATCCAGGTTCGTTTCGCTTTGCCGCATGAGCCCGGTCAGCTGGTTGGTCAAATCCATGACGCGCCGGCCAAATATTTGATTTTCCGCTTCCACCCCCGCGAGCTGCCGGGTCAGGTTGGTGATTTGTTCCGTATCGAGAGCGACGTTGGATTCGGCATCATTCAGCTGGTTCGAAAACGTCAAGGCCGCAGACTGACTCTCATCGAGACGGTTGGACAAGGTGAGCATTGTTCCCTTGCCAAAGGCGACCTGAATTTGCGCCGAGTCCAACTGGTTCGAATAATCGGCAATCGCGCCGGCATCCGTTTCATGCTGCGCCTCATCACCCCGTTTCATCACCACAATCGAAACAACCAACCCGGCGCAGGCCAGGGCGAGGACGATGGGCAAATAAAGCTTCATAGGTCGGCCAGCGCAATCCGACGGAGATCGCGTCCGGTCATCGCCAAAACCTTCGCAAAGCCAAACCGATTGGACAAGAACGGATTTGTGACGATTCCGTCACGTCCGGAACCAGCGCTGATGGAGCGCTTTCACGTGAATTTAATTGCAGACAACTTTCGCGTGGTTGAAGGCTTCCCGCGATTAAACCTTCACCTTCCGTCGCGTCAAACCATCGAAAATATTCCCATCGCCCAACGAGGTGAAAGTAAAACCCCGAAAACCTTCGGGGCTGGAAATGGGACATGCCGGACACGGTAGCGGCGGTCGGTGACCGTCGCAAATCTTCCGGCGCCCCAGCGCGCAGGGGCGGTATTAAAAACAGACCCTGGATTTACCGAGCGACAAGCCAATGAGGCCAAAGCCGACGAGAATCATGGCCAAAGTTGTGGGTTCAGGAACAGCGATGGGAGCGCCGATCGTGAACGCGTACCCCTGGGTCAACTCGACCGTGCTGGTCCACGAGAGCTGTGTGAAAGTCCCGTGAAACTCAATCGTACCATTGGATTCAAGGCCGAAGATCGTATTACCGATTTGGGATATCGAGGTGCCCCCAAATTCGGCAGACGGTCCGCCGCTCTCGATGGTAATGGGCTGCGCTGTCTGGAACGTGAAGGAGGCAGAGCCGCCCAGATTTCCGAGGCTCCAAATCGCCATGACCGGATCGACGACGGGACTCGAGAAGGTAACGGTATCCACCACCGAATTGCCGCCGGTGAGCAGGATATTGCCTTCACTCGCCAATGGTGGATTGCCGACCGCGCCACCGCTGTAAGTGGTCGCCGGCAGCCAGCTCGGAAAAACCCCATCCCCACGCGGGGCATCGACCTCGCCGCTGTAGCTGACGTTGAGGCCGAGTCCACTAATCGTTCCCGCGGCCGTGCCACCGCTGGGGTAGCCAACCGTGGAGCTATTCCATTGCGTCCAGTAAATCACAGAAGCTGCGGACGCGGGTGTGGCCGAAATGAGCGCCGCGGTCAAAGCCGCCGCCCCCAGAATATTTCCGACCAGGATCCGGTTCTGTGCGCGGTTGCTGATGAGAGCCGGCAGGTTAACTTTGAACCTGTGGATTTGTGTGGGTAATTTTTTCATAATAACTGAGGCAATGTTCCAATGCTTGGTTGCGTTTTTAATACTGTTTACAGGTTTCCTCTGATTTCCTGCCATAAGAACAGCTTTTCCAGCTGTGGGGGCGGTTTTAGCTTCCCGGTTCATTTCTGTCAAGAAAGCTTGTCCAGATTCCGTTGCCACGTTTGCGACAACCCTGTAAAAAACGGGGCAGGAATCCGCCAGCAACCCCAAGCCCTCCGCCTTTGTCTGATTTCGGTGGGGCAGGTCGCGTGAAATAATTTTTACTGCCGCCCATGGGGGAAAGACCCCATGGCAACCCAGCGGCGACGTGTTACCCTGCCGGCATGAATGTATTATTGCTCATATTGGTTCTCGTTCTCCTGTTCGGCGGCGGCGGATTTTACTTTGGCGGCCCCGTCATTGGCGGCAGCGGGATTGGCCTGATTCTGGCGGTATGCCTGGTCATTTATCTCCTGGGCGGATTCCGCACAAAAAACCCATAGGTTCGCGCGCCGCACGACTTTTTCCGCAGGGCGGGATTATTCCTGGGCGCCAACGATGCGATGGCGAATGCCCCGGGTCTGGGACAGGATGACAGCATATCCGGACTTGATTCCGGTTCATCCGGTTGATTCGGTCGAAAGCGCGGCACATCATCCGTCTTCGCTCCGCTTCCACGCGACCAGAGCACGACGCTGAAAGGCGGGTCCGGTCTTAAGCTGGGCGGCGTTCGGGCTGCAACGCGAGCTGTATCGCTTCCAGCAGTTCCTCAGGGGAAAATGGTTTTTGCAGCACCTCTGTTGCCCCGAGCCGCTGGGCCACCGCCAACAGCGGCAGGGCCAGGGCATCGCCCGACATCGCAATAATTGGAAAATTCGGGAACTGTTGCTTGAGCTTCTTTATCGTTTCCAGCCCTTCCTGTTTGGGCATGAACAGGTCGACCAACGCGAGATCCACCGGCATGGCATGGTATTGCCGCATGCCTTCCAGGCCATTGACGGCCAAAATCACTTCGTGACCGGCTGATTCAAGGATTTCTTCAATGAGAATCCTCGTATCCGCTTCGTCATCCATTACCAATACGCGTGACATATCCAGGTAATTACATTTCCTCCAAGTCAGATACGGGGGAAAAGGCGAAATCTTTCAAGCCGGGCCCGGATGCTGCCGGATGGCCCCGGGATTGGGACCGTATGACCGAAGGTTCGGACCCGATTCCGGTTCAACCGGGTGTCCGTTTTCCACGGAATTCCACCCGCCGCCGAAGCCATTTTACCCCGAAATTCCTCCCATCCGTCCCCTAATTCCCATAATTCAGCCGGCTTGTGTTAAATATGGGCAGTCGGTTGCGTGGGTGACCGGATGCGAAATGTTGAGTGGTACGGAACAGATTATGAAAAAGTCATGGCAGCGGTTTTCGGTGGGCAGCCCGTTGACGGCCGGCGGTCCGGCCCGTCAGCGCCGGCGGTGCAAGTTTGGCTCCCGCCCATGGCCGCGCGGGACCACGGCAGCTTTGAACCCGAAAAAAAGATTTTAATATGAATATGTCATCCCCATCGACCCATCCGGAATCGCTGTGCGACACGACGCCGGATTCGCAGGACGTTTTCCGGAAAAGTCCGTCAACCGTCAAGGTGGCGGATGGCGACTCGGCGCCGGCGCGACGTTCGGTGCGCGTATTGTGCATTGATGATGACGAGATGATTCTGGAGAGCGTGAAAGATTTCCTCGCGTTCTTCGGGCATGAGGTGGAGGGCGCCGCCGGTGGCCTGCGCGGGTTGGAAATGTTTCGCGCCGCCATTCTGAAAGGCGATCCCTACGAGGTGGTCATCACCGATCTGAACATGCCCGACCTCAATGGCTACATGGTGGCCGAGACCATCAAGGCCAGGTCTCCGCAAACACCCGTCATCCTGATGACCGGCGCCGCCAACCCCGCGATGGACGGCGGCCCGTCGTCCACGTCCGTGGACGTGGTGGTCAACAAACCGGCCTGCATCCAGGAGCTGAACGCGCTGCTGCTCCGCATGGCGGGGCCGGCGTAGGCCGGACTTCAGGAATTTTCCGGCGAAGCAATGAACATTATTCGTTGCCGTTGCGAGGCCGGGACGCCGCGCCCCAAGCCGGGCAGGCTTTCGGGCGGCGGGGCGGTCAAACCGGACCGGCCAAATCCACGGGTGGTTATTGGGCCGGGCCGGTTGTCCGGTCGACGGAGTTTTTGCGGGTGACATCGGCGACTACAATGTGCATCCAGCCCTGATCACCATCTCGAATATAATTCAGATCCCAGTTTTTCCAGCCCCGGCGTCTGGCTTCGGTGGCCGCCACGGTCGAGGCCACTTCTTTCACAAAAATGATGCGCTGCGTTCCCGGCAGGGCGGAACCCTGATGGACGGTGACTTGAAAATGTGTGTCGTCCACATTTCCAATGGTATACCTGGGTGAGGTGGGAAGATTTTGATGAAAATCCCGATTGTAGGATCTTTCATTGTGGGTGGCGCACCCGGCGGTTAAAATCAACAGGGTCGCATTTAACAACAGCAGCCGGCGCGGCCAGCGGAGTAATTTTATTTTCACGCTGCCAGCTTAACCGATTCCGGCGCGCTGGCCATACGGTAAACACCCCAGGTGGCGCGCTGGCTGGCCGGCCAATAAACGTCACGGCTTCGGACGCCCAGACCTTCGCCCGCTCTGGCATCCTTACCTACCCGGCACCGCATGCTGGATGTAACCTCAATGTAACCTCGCACCGCTTTACATCTTCTTTCGTGTGCTGGTAGAGTAACGTCATCTTATTCACATGAGCCTGAGCAGTAGACTTTTTCTCATCACCCTCACCGCCGCCGCCACCGCCCAGGCGGCGGTCATCAACGGCGATCTGACGGTGAACTCGTTTGCGGCCTATGCCGGCCAGACCAATATTGTCCTGCAGGCCACCGGCAACATTATCTTCTCCGGCGGGACCCTGAACCTGCCAGCCCTGCCACCCGGCGCTGCCGGCGGGTGGCTCACGGTTCAGGCGGGAAACGATGTGGTGGTCAATGATGGCGTGACGATCATCGCCGACACCGGCTGGTCGGTCGACCTGGCCGCCGGCACGACGGTCTTTGGGCCTGACCCCGTCGTTGCTCCCGGCATTGGCGACATCAATTTCCTGGGCAACGGGTCGCTCCTGGTCACGGACGGCTCCATCAGTTTCCGGGCCGGCAACAATGTGACGGTCGACGGCGGGGCCGTTGGCGCCGCGGGTGGCGGCGACATAAACATAATCGCTTTGGGCAGCGTGAGCGCCGGCAACGGGAATCTCCCGGGTCAAATCGGCACCGTGGATGGCGGCAGCATCAGCATCTCCGCCGGAGAAGACATCTCCGGCAACATCATTCCGGACGGGGGTGTGGTCGTCACCAATATAACAGCCGGTGGCAGCATCACCAATTCGCCCGGCGATAGCATCGGCATCCCGATCAAAGGATGTGCTCATGGCAGGTTCTTCCCGCGCGACGGCCACCACCCAAACCCAACCGCGGGCAAAGCTCGGACCCGTCACCTCGCTGAACCCTGTTTTCGTCACCCGACGCGACCGGACCTTGGACGCGCTCAACCTTGCAGCGGCGGCCGGTGACCATCGCAAATCTTTCGGCGGGGGAAACTTCGGAAGCCACAATCATGCTGAACCATCAGGGCGTCGTGAAACGACGCCCTCCGGCAGGTTCAAGCGGAAACCACGCCCAGAACCCGCGGCAGCAATTCACGACTAAACAAATCCACCCATCTGCCCTCCCGATCACGAAAAGCCATGCACTTGAAGCCTTCACATTGAACCTGCACCGGCAGGCCCAAAACCGGCAACGAGCCGTATCTGGGCTTGTTCAATATTCGAGCTTTGTTCTCCATGCAGCAACCTACGCTGGAATCCGGGAACGCGCTCACTTTATTACAGAATATATTCTCCGCGGAGGAAGGAAATGGGACAGTCGCGGGCGCGGGTGCCCAGGGATGTCCGGACGCCGGGCGCAGACCGGTAACCTTCATCTGATACACTGAAGTCTCCTTCCGGCCGGATGCGGTGGCCGGCGGCAAAATTCCCCGACCCAAACTTGAACGCCGCCAGCGGGTGCGCCGTCTATTAACGGTATGGATACCATCACCCGGAAACTCATCCTGGAACACGCGGTTTTTTGCGACGTGTTTGACCAAATTGAACGGGTCCTGGCCGGCTCCACGTCCGTGCCGGAAGTCAGGCTGCTGGCGTCGGTGGTGGAAGGTCTATTGCGCGGCCATGGCGAGACCGAAACGAACCTCGCCTATGCGGCCCTGGATCACGCCCTCGCCGACCGGGGAGCGCTGACCCGCCTGTATCAGGATCATCGTGAAATTGACGACCACTTCAAACGCATCCATCGCACAACCGAACCGGCGGAGGCGCAGCTGCTGCTCAAAAAGGGCCTGGCGGCCACGCGCGAACATTTCCGGCGCGAGGAAAAACACGTGTTCCCGTTGCTGGAAAAAACGCTGCAGCCGGACACGCTGGGGATGCTCGGATGGAAGTGGACGGAAAGCCGTTCCGTTTCCGCCAGGGTCTGACACCGGGCGCAGGGCCGCGCGCGCACTTGCGAAGTCTTCAAAACCGTGTTTAATCCCATCCGGGCCGGCCCGTGAGGCGCCCGGCCTGAACGCAAAGCAGTCCCGGTGCTGATTTAATCCGCCAAAGGAATCATCTGATGGACACGACCAACCAGACCGCCGCGACGGTGATGTCGCGGGCTTATCATTTTGTCTCCGGCCATGATTCGTCCACCGGAACGCGGCTCCTGCTCATCGTGGTCCTCGCGGTTCTGGTGCATCTGACAGTCCAGGCCATCCGGAGCTTCAGCGAATGGCTCATCAGCAAAAGTCACGCGCAAAAAAGTCCGCTCGGCTTCGTCACGCAGCAGCCCAAATTCATCACCCTCACCCAGCTCATCGCCAATAGCGTGACCTTCATCATGTATTTCCTGGCCATGGGACTGGTGCTGCAGGAAATGGGCGTGAACCTGGAAGTTTACCTGGGCAGCGCCTCCATCGTCGCGCTGGCCATCAGCTTCGGCTCGCAGGGCCTGGTGCAGGACGTCGTCATCAGCCTGACCCTGATTTTTTCAGACGCGATGGACGTGGGCGATCTGGTGGAAATCGCCGGCACCGTGGTGGTCATCGGCCGCGTCGAGGAAATCGGCCTGCGCTTCACCACGCTCCGCAATTTTTTCAACCAGGTGGTGTTCATTCCCAACCGCACCATCGCCAACGTCAGCCGGTTTCCACACGGCGGGGTGTTTGCGTATGCGGACGTCCAGCTTCCGGCGGGCGTGGACCGGGACCAGGCCGTCCGGGCCATTGGGAACGCCGCCCGGGGCATGTGGGCGCAATTCGGGGCGATCATTCTCGGCGAACCGGCCATCGGCCCGGTGGAAACGGCGCCGGGCGGCGGCTGGGATTTTGTGCGCGTCCATTTCAAAATCTGGCCGGGCCAGGGTAATTTGATTGAAACCACCTTCCGCCAGCAGATCATCAACGCCCTGAAAACGTTCAGTCCGGATTACGCCGAGTGGCAGGTGCCGGTGACGTATCGTGCCATGACGGCCGCGAAGCAGGTGCAGCCGCTGCCGGAATCCGGTTCCGGCCAGCCGCCGGGCTGATCCAGGTTCTTGATTCCTTTGAAGGGGCCATCCGTAATTCAGCTTCGGCGCTAATCCTTGATGCACGGCCGAAGCTGGACGTCCAGGTGCGGGATGTGCCCTTCAATCCACTCACTGAGGGTGCGATGCAGGCTCCGGAGAATATCGGGCCGCAAACCTTCCCGCTGGCTGCATTCCTTGAATTCACTGATAAACTTCAAAAACTGTTCGTGCGCCTGTTTGTTCTTCGCGTGGGCCGGACACCGGTAACGCTCCATGCACTGTTCCTCAAACTGGAAATGGGTGATGGCGTAGGACTCCAGAAAATCGATCAGATGAATCAGAAACTCGCCCTCTTCGCGCGTCGGATTGGTGTCAGTCAACATGCTCTCCAGATGATTGAGGTTGTTGATCAACATCCGGTGCTGTTGATCAATCACCTTGGAACCCGTCGCGAACCGCTCAGTCCAATTTACCATGTTAAAAATCCAGGCCGGCGGCGGTTCAAGGTCCGCGCGCGAAAATCGTTCATCCTACACTTTCCTACCCTTTCAACCCGGGCGGTTTGCGGACTACGGATTTTTTGGCGAACGTCCACCATAAATTGCGCGCGGGCGGCCCATTGGCAATTCGCTCGAATTCCCCTGGCGCACCGGCTAGAGTGATTCCCATGTTGCTGATCACGTCGAACAAGTCGAAGCAGTTGCTGCAAATCCGTTACCTCGGAGAGGTGCGGCTGGAGGAGCTGCAGCGCGGCCGGGAGGATCTGCTGACGCAACTGCGGGAGCTGGCACCGGGCTTTCGATTGCTGGCAGATTTCAGCCAGTTGGAGTCCATGGCACTGGATTGCGCGCCGGTCCTGGGCCAGCTGATGGATTTGATGGGACATGCCGGCATGAGCCTGGTGGCGCGGGTCATTACCGATCCCAGCAAGGACATCGGGATGAACATCCTCACCGTGTTTCATTACCCGCACGGTCTCCGGGTGGTCACCTGCGAGAACCTGACCGACGCGGCCAGGGCGCTCGGGCTTTAGGAGGCGACCGGCCCCGGTCAGGCGGCGGTTGCGATCTGGGGCTGCGGCCGGCGGGGCTGGACGTTGGGCACGGACGGGCCCTCGGCCTGTTTAAAATGGATTTTGGAGCGCAGCAGCAGCGTGCCAAAACACAAATCGGCCAGCGGCAACACCACGTTGAAATTTTTGCCCATGTAACGGTGGTGCAGCAGGTGATGGCCGTTGAGCCGGAAAAAAATTCCCGAGCGTTCGATGTTGCGTTTGCGCGGCAGATGCATGCACCAGTGCATGTATTCGTAGGCGCCGTAATAGGCCGCGCAGGCCAGCGCGGCGCCGGCCAGGATTCCCCATTGGCCGGATAAAATCGCGGCGACCAGAAAGGGCGTCAATCCAACCAGAATGAGCACCGGGCCGTTCCACCATGCCATCGGAATGGTCCATTTGTCCGGTTCGTGAATCAAATGATAGGTGTGGTCGGATTTAAAAATGTGATGATGCACCAACGCGTGGCTTTTGAAGGGATAGGTGAACTTTCCCAGCGGCCGGTGCATGATGTAACGGTGCAGCGTCCACTCAAACAGCGAGGCGTAAACCACGGCGATGACAAAGCCGATCGCCATCCAAAAGAAAAACCAGGAGCTCAAGGCACTGGGGGGGTTGAAAGCTGGACGGAATCGTTGGCGATTCGCGCCGTCCCGGCAAACAATATTGTGTTCATCATGACTGTTTCTCCGGACTCACCTGTTTTTTTTACGGGCGGTGGGTTCCCGCCGGCGGGTTTCCATTCACTGTGTGGCCAGCAAGATACCGGCCCAACGGGACAATGCAAGAAGTATTTTCACTGGCAGGCAGAAGCAGTCCTGCTGACACAGCCTGCGCCCGGCGGGAATTGAATTGGAAATACTTCTGTACCTGGCCGGCACCAACTGTTCTGCTGCGGGCTGAACCCAAGGCCGTCATGCCGATGCACTTTTTAGGAAAATTGCTGTTCCCGCGTTTGCAGCCCAGCCAGCGCTGGTATCAGCTTAAAACCATCATTGCCGCCGTGCTCATTGCCATGGTTTTCTCCGGTGTCATGATGGGGCTTTTATATTGGAAAAATGCCTTGTATAGATAACGGTCGGGCATGAAGCCTTAAGCACGTAATTGCTCAAAAAACACAGCATTGACAACCTGGCGGATTTCTGGTCTTATCACACCCCTTTTGCAGGAAAATTTATGTACGCCGTATTGGAAACTGGAAGCAAACAATATCGTGTGGCCGCGGGCGACACGCTGGAAATCGAGCGCCTGGCCATCGAGGCCGGCAAACCCGTCACCTTTGACCGCGTCTTGCTGGTCAACCGCGATGGCAAGGTCGCCGTCGGCGCCCCCACCGTCAGCGGCGCCAGCGTCGTGGCCGACGTGGTGGAACACAAGCGCGGCGAGAAAAAACTCACGTTCAAGATGAAACGCCGCAAGGGCTATCATAAAACCATCGGCCATCGCCAGGAACTGACGGTCGTGAAAATCAAGGAAATCAAAGGGTAAACCGGTAGGGACAGCGCGCCGCGCTGTCCGGACGCCGCAGCGCGGCGTCCCTACCAACCAAGCAAAGAATTTATGGCACATAAAAAAGGTCAAGGCAGCGTCCGGAACGGTCGCGACAGCGTCAGCAAACGGCTCGGCGTAAAAACATTTGGCAGCGAATCCGTCACCGCCGGCAGCATCATTGTCCGGCAGCGCGGCTCCCGGTTTCAAGCGGGCCAGAACGTCGGCACCGGCCGCGACTGGACGCTCTTCGCGCTCGTGGACGGCAGGATCGTTTTTGACAAGAACGGCCGCCGCGTGAACGTGAAGCCCGAACCCGCCGCCAAGAATTAACCGGCGCGCAGGCAATTTCACGGCGAGGCCAGGCGCCTCGCCTTTTTTGTTTCCGCGCTGCTTGATCGTAATCTTAATCTTACGCTTGATCGGATTTCGCAACCGGGATTGGATAATGATTAAGACCAGGATTGGGATGATTCAGCATGTTTGTTGACGAAATCAAAATTTACGCGCGCGCCGGGCACGGCGGCAAGGGCTGCGTCGCGTTCCATCGCGAAGCCTACATCGCCAAGGGCGGTCCCAGCGGCGGCAACGGCGGGCGCGGCGGCAGCGTGATTTTGCAGGCCGACCACGACCTCAACAATCTCATCGCGCAGTATTACCAGCCGCGCCTGATCGCGCCGGCCGGCAAGGCCGGCATGGGCAAGGGCATGGACGGCCACGCCGGTCCGGACCTCGTCGTCAAGGTCCCGTGCGGCACGCTCGTCTGGCGGATGGCGGGCGGGACGGAGGAAATGGCGGAGGACACGGACGAAGGCCGCGTGGAAAAACCGCGGTTCAGCACCAGCGCCGGCCAGCGGCCATTGTTTCGCACGGCCAGCGGCGGGAGGGCGCAGGAAATTGATTTGTCCCGGGAAGAACCGGGCGCCGGTGCCGCGGCGCACGCCAAAGGCGAACTGGTGGCCGACCTCACCCGGCACGGCCAGCAGTTCATCCTCTGCCAGGGCGGCCGCGGCGGATTGGGCAACCGTAATTTTGCCACCGCCGCGCGCCAGACGCCGCGCTTTGCCCAACCGGGCGAGCCGGGCGGGGAAGGCGACTACTTGTTCGAGCTGCGCATCCTCGCGGAGGTCGGGCTGGTCGGCTATCCCAACGCCGGCAAATCCACGCTGCTGGCGGCGATTTCCAAGGCGCGCCCGAAAGTCGCGCCGTATCCGTTCACCACGCTGCACCCGCAAATCGGCATTGTGGAATACCCGGACTTTCACCGGCTCACCGTTTGCGATGTGCCGGGCTTGATTGAAGGCGCGCATCAGAACGTCGGATTGGGCCACGCATTTCTGCGCCACATTCAACGCTGCAAAATTCTGGTGCTGCTGCTCGACATGGCCGGCGCCGACAACCGCGCGCCGTGGGACGATTACCGGCAGTTGCTCAGTGAACTGAAGCTTTACGATCCGGCCCTGCTCGACAAACCGCGCCTGGTGGTCGCGAACAAAATGGATGAACCGGCCGCCGAAAAGAACCTGAAGCAGTTCAAAACGAAGATTAAAAAAGTTTCGCTGCTGCCCATTTCCGCCGCCTTTGACCAGGGCGTGGATAAGTTCAAAAACACGATTCGCGACGCGGTGGCAGCGGCGACCCAGGAGTGAGTTGCCCGCCGGGCAGTCCCCATTTCAGGAAAGCGTCAAGGCGCTTTCTCCCGATTCCAAAAACCGCATCACGCTGTCGCCGTGTTTGAGCGCCTTCACCTCCCGCCACGGCTCCACCAGGGTGAGCGTGTCGCGTTTGGCGTGGCCGAGCACAAACCGGCCGCCGACCGCCAGCAGCCGGGGCAGATTCGGATCGTCGAGCAACTGCTGCGCGGAAGAAGTCGAGCGGCGCCCGACATTCTTCTCACCATACGGCGGGTCGGCTAAAATCAAATCAAACTGCCGGCCGCCTTCCACCAGTTGCTGGATGGCCGGAAACACATCCTGCGTCCGGACTTCGAGCGCGGAATCGAAATTCGCCGTGTGCGCGTTGGCGCGGATGTAATCGGTGTGCTTGTGCGATTTCTCAATGCACAGCGCTCCGGTGGCGCCGCGGCTGAGGCAATCCAGGCTCAACGCGCCGGAGCCGGCGAACAATTCCAGCACCCGCGCGCCCACCACCCGCGCGCCGAGGCTGTTGAAGACCGCCTGCTTGACGAGGTCGGGCGTGGGACGCACGTCGAATCCCCGGGGAACCTTGAGGATGCGTCGGGCCGCGTTGCCGCCGGTGATGCGCATGTTATTTTTATTTGGAAGGGTCGCCGTGTCGGCGACCCAAAATTATCGGGAGGGCGGGCCGCCGTCCCGCCCGGAAATTATTTAAAAATCCCGTCGAAAAACAATTTCATATATTCCCAGGAACGCTGGTCGGCGCGCGCGTTGTAGGCCGCGCCCTTCGCATTGTCGCTGCCGGCATTCCATTGGGTGAAGGCGTGAACCGCCCCGCCCAATTTGATGAGCTGCCAGTCCACCCCGCCGTTGCGCATTTCGCCTTCCAGCGCGGCGATGTCCTGCGGTGATGAAAAGGGATCATCCGCGCCATGCAGGATCAGCACCTTGCACTTGATGTTTTTGCCGTCGTCCGGGTTGGGCGCATCCAATCCGCCATGAAAGCTCACGACCCCGTTCAGGTCCGCGCCGCTGCGCGCGAGTTCCAGCACCGTCGTGCCGCCGAAACAATAGCCGATGGCGGCGATGTGTTTGGGATCCACCAGCGGCTGCTGCCGCAGCGCGGCCAGCCCGGCGCTGACCCGCGCGCGCAAAAGCGGACGATCGCCTTTGTATTTGCCCGCCAGCGCGCCGGCTTCCGCCGTGTTTTGCGGATGGACACCCTGGCCGTAAATATCCGCGCAGAACGCAACGTATCCAAGTTGGGCGAGCATTCCGGCGCGCTTCTTTTCGTAATCGGTCAGCCCCATCCATTGATGCACGACCAGCACACCGGGCCGCACGCCGGTCAGGGCGTCGTCCCAGGCGACAAATCCTTCGAGCGTGGTGCCACCCTGTTTGTATTCAATGATCCTGGTCTGGATGGCCGCGCGAACCGTCATGGCGCAGCAACCTAAGGCCAGAACAACGGGAAGTAAATTTTTCATAACCCCAGACCAATAAACCACGATCCGCCAAAAAGCCAGCGCGTTTCAAGCCCGGGGCACGCTCTGCGAGATCGGCCATGAACGTCAGTTCAATTGCGACGGTCATAGACCGCCGCTACAATGGCCGGGCGTGAAGTCAATCAAACCGGTTCTCAACATCTCGAATCTTCGCGTCGAGCGCGGCGGCACCACCATCCTCGATGGCGTGAGCTGGCGCGTGGAACGCGGCCAGCATTGGGTGATGCTCGGCGCCAACGGTTCGGGCAAAACCTCCCTGTTGAGCGCGCTCACCGGCTATCTGACGCCGACGGCCGGGGAAATTTCGTTGCTGGGAAAAACCTACGGCGGCTCCGACTGGCGTGAATTGCGCAAACAAATCGGGCTGGTCAGCTCCGCCGTCCGGCAAATGATGGCCGGCGACGAACCGGCGCTCGAAACCATCGCCAGCGGCAAATACGCGATGATTGATTTCTGGGGCCGCCTGGCGCGCGCCGATCGCGCCCGCGCCCGGCAAATTCTCGGGCAGATCGAGTGCCCGCACCTCGCCGACCGCCCGTGGGGAGTGCTGTCGCAGGGCGAACGCCAGCGGGTGTTGATTGGCCGGGCGCTGATGGCCCGGCCGCGGGTGCTGATCCTCGACGAACCCTGCGCCGGGCTGGACCCCGCCGCGCGCGAACATTTCCTGCAATTCCTCCAGCGGCTCGGCCAAAGCCGGAACGCGCCGACGCTCGTGCTCGTGACGCATCACGTCGAGGAAATCATGCCGGTGTTTTCGCACGTGCTGATTTTGCAGGCCGGCCGGGTGCTGGCGGCGGGGGGAAAGCCGGCGATGCTCAAAACCGGGCTATTGTCACGGGCTTTCAACGCGCGGACGAGGCTGCAGGCCGGGTCGGGCCGTTACACGCTGCGGGTGATGCCGAAACGGAATGCCGTGGTTTGATTCGAATTCAGGGACGGCGACACGCCGTCCCTCCCGTGATTTTCAAACCGTCACCGCCGCGGGTTTTTCACTCCAGCCGAACAGCCGCTTGGCCTTGATGACCTGGACAATCGGCGGCGGGACCAGCTTTTCCCAGGCGGCGTCGCCGGCCTTGATTTTGGCCAGCACATCGCCGGAATAAACCGTCAAATACCCGGGGTTGTAATTGCGGATGTTTTCCACAAACCGGTTTTCCACCAGATGCGCATAGAGATGGCGCAGGTGCGGCGCGACCTCCATGTTTTCCACGGTGGTGAGCTTGCCGGTGATGCGGTCCAGCGACGGATAGACGTAAACCTTCGCGCCGTTTTTGAACAACTGGCCGAGCGATTCCATCAGGCCGCCTTCAAGGTCGGTGTAAAAGCTCTCGTCCATCACATCCCGCAACCGCACCAGCCCGAGCGGCAGACCGATGGTTTTCTGCGTGTACTTCGAGAGATACATGACCAGGCGGTGGTAGCGCAGGAAGCTGGAAATGAGGACCGTCTTGCCCAGCGCGCTCAACGTGTCCACGCGGTCGAGAAAATCGCGGTGATCAATCATGTCATCCACCTGCAACTGGCGCAGGGTCATTTCCGTGATGACCACCGGCGTCTCGCCCTGAAGGGATTCCTCCTTCAAAAATTGTTCCTGCGCGCGTTCCAGCATGTCGAGCATCGGATTGGTGAGGGGCCGAAAACTGCCGCGCTCGACCAGCACGGGCTTTTTGTAAAGCACCTCGCCCGCCACCACCGTTTCGCCGTCGGCGGTGAACATGGCGGTGTCCGTGAGCTGCTGTTCCACCAGTTGCAACGCCATCAGCCGGTTGTCCACCCCGGCAAAACACGGCCCGGAAAACTTGATCATGTCCACCTCGATGCGGTCGCGCGTCAAATCATCCATGAGCAGGCCAATCAATCGCTCCGGCTCATCGTGATGATAAAACGCGCCATGAATCAGGTTGACGCCAATGACGCCCAGCGCCTCCTGCTCGCGGACATTGTCCCGGTCGAGCATCCGCACGTGGATGATGATTTCCGAGGCGGTAGCGTGCGGCTGGGTCTGAAATTTGATGCCGAGCCAGCCCTGGCCGTCGGTTTGATGGGAAAAACTGTGCGTCGCCACCGTGTCGGCAAAGACGAAAAAGGCGCATTTGTCGCCGCGCGACTGGTTCAGGCGCTGCAGCAGCAGGTCGAATTCGTAATTCAGCATCGCCTGCAGGCGCTTGCGGCTGACGTACCGGTCCGACGGACCGTAAATCGCGTCGCTCACCGCCATGTCGTAGGCGGACATGGTTTTGGCCACCGTGCCCGCCGCGCCGCCGACGTGAAAAAACCAGCGGGCGACCTCCTGGCCCGCGCCGATTTCGGCGAACGCGCCGTACTTGGTGGCGTCCAGATTGATTTGAAGCGCCTTTTGTGCAGTGTTCAACTTCGGCTCACTCATAATGGCTTCGACCCCTTCGCGCGCCAAAATACACGAAAACCGCGCCATGTCCAACAGCAGTTGTTTTCGGCCAGTGGCTTGGTTTTGGTAGGGCGCGTCACTCCGTGCGCGCCGAATCTTCGCGGGCATATTGATACGCGGACGGTTTTTCTCCCTCTCCTCCATGAAATGGAGGAGAGGGCCGGGGAGAGGCGGTGCGTTTTTTTATTCTGCTCTCCGCGTTCATTGCGGAGAGCAGAGGCAATTATTTACAGGCTCAAATCCCCTCGCCCCAGCCCGCTCCCCGCTTGGGCGGGGAGCGGGAGTGGTTTCCCTTCCTTGCGCAGGGCCAGATAAACCTCGAATCCCACACCGGCTGCTTTCAGCTTTCCGCCACCTGATAACGTGCTATAATCATTCGCATGTATCGGACGCAGGATTTGCACGTCAAAGAAATCGTCCGGCTGCTGACGCCGCGCGAATTGAAGGCTCAGTTGCCGGCGCCCGACGCCGCGAACGCCACCGTGGCGCGCAGCCGCGAACGGGTCATCCGCATCCTGCGGCAGGAAGACCCGCGCCTGCTCGTCGTTGTCGGGCCGTGCTCGATTCACGACCAGAAAGGCGCGCTGGAATACGCCACGCGTCTCAACGCGCTGCGCCAGGAATTTTCCAGCCGCCTGGAAATCGTCATGCGCGTCTATTTCGAAAAACCGCGCACGACCATCGGCTGGAAGGGATTGATCAACGACCCGCACCTCGACGGTTCGCAGGACATCGAGACCGGCTTGAAAATCGCGCGGCGGCTGCTGCTCGACATCACCGCCCTGTGCCTGCCCACGGCCACGGAATTTCTCGACCCGATTGTGCCGCAATACACCGCGGACCTGGTGACGTGGGCGGCGATTGGCGCGCGCACGACGGAATCGCAGACGCACCGCGAAATGGCCAGCGGCCTTTCGATGCCCATCGGCCTGAAGAACAGCACCGACGGCAGCCTGCAGACGGCGATTGACGCCATGGGCGCGACGCGGCATCCGCACAGTTTTCTGGGCATTGACCAGGACGGCGCCACGGCCATCGTGCGCACGTCCGGCAACCCGCACGTGCACGTGGTGCTGCGCGGCGGACGCGCCAAGACCAATTACGACGACGCGAGCATCCGCGCGGCGGAGGAAAAATTGAAGGCGGAAAATCTGCCGCCGGTGCTGATGGTGGATTGCAGCCACGCCAATTCGAGCAAACAGTTCGCGAAGCAGGAGGACGTGTGGCACAGCGTCATTCAACAGCGCGTCGAAGGCACGCGCTCGCTCATCGGCCTGATGGTCGAAAGCAATCTCAGCGAAGGCAACCAGCCGATAGCGAAAGATCTGAAGGACCTGCGCTACGGCGTGTCGCTCACGGATTCGTGCATCGGCTGGGAAACCACCGAACGGATGCTGCGCTGGGGTTACGAAACGCTGGGAAAATTGCAGGAAATTTCAAATTCGGCAACGTGAGGCCGGAGCGGACGCGCGGCAGCGCGTCCCTGCCAATCTAGGGCCAGGTCCAGGTGAAGGGAAAACTCAGCCGATAAAACTGGAACGGGCCGGAAAGCGGGACAAAGACAGACTGCGTGGAATTGGTGCTGCTGAAGTTGGTCACGGAAGTCCAGCTCACCAAATCCGTGCTGCCATTCACGACGCCCCCCAAACCAACCGGCACGTTCGTCATATCCAACCGGTTGCTGCCACCAAGCAAAGCAATCTTGCTGAATTGCACCGGCGAGATGAGCTGCTTGGCTGCACCAGCCATGATTGCATTGACCTTTGCAGTCGGATCTATCTTATCCCAAAAAATGTAATTTTCACCCGGGCCATTCAGGGATAGATCCATCAATGAATTATCATCGAGCGCATCAATGCTTTGCCCACCATAGAGAGCGTTCGTTACTCCATAGGAGGCAGGATTCGCCAAAATGTTGTCAAGCAGTGAGAAAAAGTCCGGTTCGTAAATTTGCAAGCCAGGGCACGAGGTCATTGCATTGCTCAATGTCGCGGAAAAAGCGCTATTGAAATAAATGACCATTTGGCGGATGAAACTTTTACTGGCCGCAGGATAAGTATCGTAATAAGGAATCTCGGTGATATCCACGGCATTCGGCATGACCAGTGTGCGTACGCCCTTGGCATAAAGATTGGTAATAGCCATGTAATGATTGGTCAGGGACTGGTTGATGGCGTTGGTCCATGTGACGATATTGGTGGAAGGGTAAATGGTTCCCATGTCGTTCACAAAATCGGCGTCATTGACCCAAACGACGAACAAAGCGTTTGAAGCGTTTGGTGGCGCAGCGAAGGTGCTGACATTCGCAACCAGACTGGAACTGTAATCTTGGTAATAGGACCAATTATTGCTGGAGTACGACCAATTGGTGCTGGAAGCAGTCAGGTTGGTGTATGACACCTGGTTTGCGATATTATTGGAGTACCAGTAGTTGTTGGTCAGATTCAGTTGCTGCGCCAGCACTTCAACCCAAACCCGGCCATTACAACGACGCAGACCGTAATAAGGTAATATGCCAGCCGAAGGATTATTGGTAGTGGTGGAAACGCCGTCGCCAAAGATGTAGAGGGAGGTGAATGCGGCTTTTGAATGAGGAACGCCGAGTCCAAACAACAAAATACACAATGTGAACCAAATGTAACCTTTCACACGTCATGAGTTTAGCTTCACACCCTATTAAAGTAAAGACAGCATTCAGCCAACGGGAGGAATACGGCGGGGCTGACAAATTCT
>Ga0302319_10000230_pt1 | contig 121551 bp, 102 predicted proteins | sample Bog_T0_2_FD_203319 | JGI IMG/M metagenome (GOLD analysis project Ga0302319, IMG submission 203319) | Peat permafrost microbial communities from Stordalen Mire near Abisko, Sweden - Bog_T0_2 | ecosystem: Environmental > Terrestrial > Soil > Wetlands > Peat | place: Sweden: Abisko, Stordalen...
GGCCCCCGCGTTTTGCTGCCTTCTCTACCTGTTCCTTGTCTTCCATGGTAACACTCCTAGTTTCATTGGAGTGTTACCCAATTTCCCAATTATCGTGTGTCTACGATCTGGTAGTTAGCACATGCACTTGACTCAAAATCGGCCGTAGAAGCCTCGTTTGATTTCCTCCCTGAGGGAGTTCTTTTTCCGAAGGCTCTTTGCGTTCACCATGCGTTTGGCGAGCGCGCCAAGTTCCTCGCCCGAAAGCTGACGAACTACAGATTCAGCTTTGCCTCTCTTGCTGGGCTTTGAGGCCTGGCGGATATTCTTGGGCTTACTCATCGGGATGAGGAAATGGGGTGCTTGAGACAAGTGCATACCCCGTTAATGTTAAGGCCGCCGTGTCAGCGTAGGTCACAGCTTTGGCGTTGGGCCCGGTGGGCTTCTTCTTGGCCTCCGGCTTCATCGGGCACGAGCGCGTTGGCGTTCTAGGAGGATTTTCTCCAGTTCGTCACTCACGGTGGAAGGTGTAGCCATGAAGCGGCGCAGAGCGTCGCTTGGAGGGGCGGAGAGCTTGGCTTCGAGCTCTTTCCATGCCGCAAGGTCCAGGCAGAAGCCGCATTCGGACTGGTCGGAGGGTTTCATCCGTGTGATGTCGTGTCAGCGGAACCTGGGGAACGACGCGTCCTCAAAATGGCCATTTGCTCCCGAAAATCCCGCCATGAGGCCATGACCTCGTCGTGCTTCGCGACCAGCTTACGATGGAGTTCCTTTTCCTGCTGTTCGATATACGAATCCATTTAGCAGGTGGTTTTGTAGTCGGCGGCCGCAGCGCTCTCTAGGCACTCCTCCGCGACATCTATTATTTGGGTTCGGTACCACAGGATGCGGTTCGCCTTAGAGGCGAACATGCGAACCGGCGCTAGCTTCCGCTTCTTGGCCTTCATCCGAATTTCTTGATTTGCCCCAGGGCCCGGATCACCTTGGCCCGGCCCCTGGCAGTCTTGGACGCGTAGAGCGGGATGGTGGCTAGGTTGTCGTTGACCCTAATCAGCCACTCTGAGGCAACGCCTGCGTCGCGGAAGCATGACAGCGTCGCACGTGCCACCTTCGGATTAAGTGCCTCCAGGTCTAACTTGAGCCGCATCCCATTCTTGACGCGCTCGAGGTGTCGATCCCAGAACCCCTCCGCGATCTTCTGGGCGGTGGTCTGCCGTGGAGCATCCGCCATTCGCTTCGCGGCGGTCTTCGGCGACTTCATGAGAACACCCCGTGCTCCAGCCTACCCAGAACCTGTAGTACGTCCACCTTCTGGCACGCCACGGGGGGTTTGCCCCAGAGCTGGCGCATTGGCGTGGTCAGCCACACGGCCGCTAGCTCGGGCTTAACAAAAACCCGGAGCGCTCGACGGGCCACCACGTGGTCCATCCTTTCAAGGTAAGATAACTCTAGGTCTGCCCTAAATATCCTGGTTATGGCATCACTCCAGTATCCTAGGACGATGAGCTCGCGCGAGCTGGGCTTCCGCTTGGATTTGGATCTTTTAGATTTGAGCACTTCCGCACGAAACTTATCCACGATTTTCTGGATCCTCATCGTTTCATGTGATGCATACACGCCGAATATGTTGGCCGGGAATTCGGAGCCGGCAGGTCGACTCGCTGCAGTCTTCTTCAGCACCCTTCGACTGCGCGTGGATGCGGTGTGTGCTGCCAACCGCAGCCTCTTTGGTCTAAATTTTGGTCTCATTCGCTTGTTGCGCTTCCGAAAGAATGGGCTCGTGCAGGGTCAGTGTAGGATTAGGTCGGTAGCCTAGAGACGCTGTCGAGTTGCACGAGCGCTGCACCACGGTCGTCAACCTCTTGCTTTAGGTACTGGCGTTCATTCTGCGCCCGTGTTGGATTCACGGTCTCCAAGTCGATTAGTCTCTCTTCGTACCATTGAAGGTCGTCGTTGAGTTCCGTGATCGCTCCCCATAACGCGGAGATTTCAGCGGAAGCGTTGATTGAGGATTTGGGATTAGGCCTTCGATTCGTTTTTTTCATTATTCTCCGCCAAGTAAGGGCGGTTAATGGATTCCTCCGCAAGAAGGGCGCAAACGAACCAAGTTTTTTCAATGGAAACGCAAGTATCTCATGGAACGATAGAAAAGAGATTCTTGGATCCCGCTATCAGTCATGAGCACAGCACTCACCGGAGCTGGAGGGGAACACTTCGTTGCTTGCAAACAATTCTGAGCGCGGCGCATCGGGCTATAGCCGAAGAGCCCAATGACCTTGGAGGCGAAAAATTGAGCCCGGGACGTCGCAAAACATACGTACGTTCGATAAGGAACATCGGCGATGATCGGACGTGGGGCGGATATGGGTGACTTTGTACGTAATTCTGCGCGAAATTGCCGATTGGCTAGGTTCGAAAAATCGTTGGATTTACAGGCATTATGAAGGAAGGCCAACCGATCCTCTGCACCGTTCAGATAAAGGAACTTCAAACGGTACAGTATTACCCGCTGCACATAGACGAGCCACCGTTCATTGTGGTCCAAGAGATGGAGCTTGATGGGAAAAAGCAGCTCTCGTGTCTGCGTTTAAACCCGGCTGAAATTGTGCCTGACCCTGCGAACAAGGAGGAACGTCTATTTCATCGTACAAAACTGTCGAGTGAAGATATAGAAATCAGAGAGATCGATAGATAGCCGTGACTGAGCGCTCATGGTGCGGTCTACTACGGCGAGGATATTCCTGCGACCCCGGACCTCGTTCAGAATGCTATCGAATGCTTCGCTTGTAATTTACAAGCCAAGCATCAAAAGAATTTAAGCTTTTTAGCAGCTCAACGATAAAGTCATATTCGGTCTTGGGGTCCAGGACATGAATGACTGCTGCGGCTTTCGCCGAGCGGTGAGCATGAGTACCGCGGCGCTTGCCGAGGGCATCCAATTTCATTAGCAAATCAGCGCTGAAGGCTGCCGTAGGAACGCCGAGAGGGCCGAATAGCTGTGCAACATTGTGCTCTTTGATGCCGTTGTTCTCGGCAATTATCGAATAAAATTCGGGGAGATGTTTTAAGGACGCATCTTCATATCTTGCTCGGACGTCCTTAACACCCGGGTCACTGATGTTTGTCGGAACACCAAGAGGCTTACCAATCGCCGCAACAAGAAAGACAAGGGGCTCCGTCAATTTTCCACGGAGAATCCAAAGATCCTCGGTTTTGCGGGCTATCTCCTTGGCCCAGTCTTCAAGGTAACTTTCGATTTCGGCGTGGCTCAATACGAGGAATGCTCTAGTATGAGCCTGGATACGAATTGAATTTGGATAGACGCCAATTGGCGAAAAGACCTTGGGAAGGAAATGCGTCCTCAGGCGTTCGATTTCCTTTTCCAACGTCCTCCAGCGAATTGACGAGGGCATTGCAGTCTGCTGCCGCCAGTAGAAGGGATTAAGAAGAAGCAGCTCGTTGCGGAGCGGGCTTCTCGAGACCCGAGACAGGAATTGCCGGCGCAGCAAACCGCTTACCCGAAATCCTAGAAATTACGTCTGCCCACATATTTAGCCGCGTTGACGTATTTGGCGCGCCCGCCGTATCGCTTTCGATGGCTTTCGCAAATGCCGAGTCCGGAGAAAACAGATTTTCGTAAGCTTTTCGGACATGCGCATGTTTGCTTCTAAGCGCCTTGCGAACGTCTTCGTCTGATTGAAAGTAGATCAATGCATCAAAGATCGCTCGATTAAACTGGGGTGACGTGGGCTTTCGAGCCAGTCCGAATCCGAAGATCTTGATCAGATCTTCGATCCCTTTCTCGAAATCGGCGTAGGCAGAAGCCACCCGCTTTTCGAACGATTTCCAATTATCATTAAACTCTTTGAACGTGTCGTCGAGAAACTCCTTCATCCTTCCCGGATATTCTGTCGCACGGAACCTGAATGCGAGAAAACGGGCCAATATCTCGATATCGCGCATCCGAGGGTCGGGCTGCGCGGTTCCTAGAAGAATCCGTAGTCCGGGCGATGTTCCGGCGTTGTCATCTACGTAATCCGAGAAATGTCCTGGTAGCAGGGCTTGTCTTAACTCCTGAGGCGATAGGTTCACGCTTCCCGTGTTAAGCCTAAGAAACACCGTGTGCAGAAAATCTGTGTCTTTCCAATTCCGGATTACGACTGTCCGAATTGGCTGATTGCTAAGAGCGTTGAAATCGTCCCGACGAGCAGCCCTTTTTGACAACTCTTCAAATGTCGTTTGCTCGAGGTCCTTTCGAATTGTCAGCCCAGAAAGTTTGTACGCATTATTGGGCCCCTGACCGCGGCCCCAGAACTGCAAAATCGCTAGGAGCCGCTGTTTACCGTCCAAGACGATAAACTTGCCCCTCTCTTTTTTTGACTCGGCGAGGACGATTTGAGGAATCGGTAGGCCTACGATCAATGACTCGATAAAACGGCTCTTTCGATCGATCTTCCAAGCGTCGCGCCTTTGAAAGCGAGGAGATAGCTGGATATTCCCTTTCTCGAGTTGCGAGACGACAGTTTCGGTTGTCCAGTCGTTGCCGCTGACAACGGCGGCTATCGCTTTAGGCGGCAGTTGCTCTGATACGTCTTCCTCGTCGCCCTCGTTGTCCACTTCGACTTCTTGTAGAGGTGCTTTCGTCATAGCTTTTAGGGATTTACTCGTGAATAGCTTCTGAGGTTTGCATGGTGCGGACAAGCCGCATTAGCGAGGTCATAAACGCTACAGAATAGGGTTGATTTAACCTTGAGTGTGCTCCGTCAGCGATTACGGGACACGGGATAGGATGAGAGGCTGGCCGAACACCTGCATGAATATGCTATCTACGGATACCGAGTCGAAGGCCACTAGCCATAGGAGCCGGCCCACACCTTTTCCTCCGCGGCTTATTTTGTAGGTTGAGTCGTAGGTCTCGAACGACTTGTAGTTCTCGTCGGTGAACCCTATCCCGTTGTCAGTTATGACGAAACTCTTAATTGGGCGGGATCCATCGATTCCATCGAGTTGGGCTTGGGATGTATCTCGCTCTATGTGAATATTGATAGAACCATTCGAGGTCTTCGCATCCTCAATGGCGTGAATCGAATTGACGATGGCTTCGAAGACAGGCCAGAGACCTTTTCTTAATGGGAGGTGACATTTCTTGAGGCGTCCTTCGAGATTGCAGTCCATGGCGTTTAAGGCTGGAGGGTTGAGAGGGTCTCTCCACCTAGTTGGTAGGGAGCAGGCCGCCTGAGAGGGCTTCGAGATCGGCGAACGTGGTTGGTTGCAGGCGAGTGTATTCAGTCTGCAACACCTTCAGATACGCCCAAGGCCTGCTGGTGAGGCGGGTTGCATTCTCACACCAGAGCTTCGCGGCGCGGTCCTTGTTAGCCACGTTCACGTCCTCCAATCCCTTGGTTTCAGCGATGTGATGAGTGCCATCGTCTGTCAGGACCACAAAATCTGGTTCGTAGTATCGAAGGTTCCCGACGCCATCCGTATATTCGATTACGAATCCAAATTGCTCCGGCAGCTTTGCAAAACGCTGCACGTCCTCGGCGTGCTCTAGAAAACGAGCGAACTCCTTTTCAAATTCGTTTTCGCAGGGCACTAGATTGAATATGGACTTGCTCGCGAGCATCGTGGCGCGAGACCAAGGGAATGGTGCTGTTTCGCCAAGAGACCTTCCTCCGTGTAGGAGCTGGGGTTCCAGTTCGGACACTGCAATCTTCTTCAGGGCTTCCGCAAATGTCTTGACCGTAACATATTGGGCCACGTTGCTCGCGATTGCTTTGACCATAGCGGGCTCCTTTAAATCCACCCGTTCTCCGAATGCCTGGACCTCAAGGAACTCCCGCACCTTGGGAGCAAGGGCGGAGAATTGTGTAGGCAGCTTCACCTCCTGGGCGATGCGCCGGGCGTAGTACCCTATAACCTCTTCGGCGGTCTGTGCCTCCGGCATGGTGTATTCTCGCTCGACCAGCTTCTGGAGCGTGATTAGGTCGATGCCCTCGTAACGGAACTGCTTCGATGCCTTGTCGTCAGATTTTTTCGGGAGCACCGGACATTTGAACGTTGTTACATCCAACGAGGCAATCTCCTCTGCGAGTGATTTCTTGCGGGTGAGGATGGGGCTGAGCACCGGAATCTGCATATCCCGGTCCATTTTCTTCGGATCAGGTGCAATGGTGACGATGACGACCTTGTCCTTACCAACCTCAAACGTTTCGAGCTGAAGGTCCTCTTCGCGTTCCAGCTGTTCAACGAACTCAATGAAGGTCTTGTTTCCTATGACGTCGACGCGTTCGGTGTAGTTGTTTCCATGGCCGCGGAACATGAGGCGCAGGCCGCGGCCGACCGTCTGCTCTGGTAGGATGTTCGCTTTCGAGGTGTACGGGCGAAGGCCAACGATGACAGTGACGTTTTGGACATCCCAGCCTTCACGGAGCATCAGCACGCTGACGATACAGTTCACCGGACTGCCTTCGGAGTCCACTTGGCGGGCTAGACCACGTGCTACGTCGAGATCTTTCTTAGAGACTTCACCGGAGCGGTCGGTATGTATGATGAGCAGCTTGTCGCCGCCGAACTCGGTCTGGTATTTATGCCGCAGCCAGTCACCGACCTCATCGGCGTCCTCTGTACTGTTCAGCATCACAAAGAGGACAGGTTTCCTTTTGTAAGGAGCGAGCTGGCTCCGGTATTCCTTCCAGCGTTCGACGCCTGCCGCGAGATAGGCTGCGTATCGTGTGCTGGCAATATCTGAGCGGGCTTCGTTGATGCCTTTTGCAATTCCTTTGAGGGGGCGTTTAACGACATTGTCGAGGATCGCTTGCTTGAGAGGGTAATCGAAGACGATCCAGGAGAATAGTTCTCCCTTGGCATGTCGCGGTGTGGCAGAGAAATCTAACTGCGCTGCCAATCCACCTGGCACCGACGTGTGCAGACCACGGATGAACTTGTTCCATTCACTACCTTCGTCGTGTGTGTGGTGAGCCTCATCGTTGACCACGACGATCGGACCGCCCCGGGATGCGATGCGGGGAGCGAAGTCCTCAATCTCTTGATTATCGGCGGGCGGTTTCGAGCCCATCATTGCAGCCATCGCGTCCGGCTCATTGTCATCGTTGCGACCACGTTCGTGGAACTGCTGGATGTTGGTTAGATAAAGGGCACCAACTGAGCCTGCCCGTTCTCCTTCGCCGCGCATGTAGCATTGAAAGTCCCAGTAGATTCTAAGCTCTTCGGGGATAATAGGGTCCGATCGGAAAATCCGAGCGCCTTCGAAGTCGGTCTTTAGGCGTTCAAAAACGATCACGTTGGGCGCGATGACCAGGAAGGTCTTCGCGTAGTCGTCTTTGGCTTCGGCCACCGCGTTGAAATACTGCCATGCGATGGCGAGAGACATGACCTTGGTTTTACCGCTTCCAGTCGCCATTTTCACGCAATAGCGGGCGAAGTCGTCGTATTGGAGAAGCCGAGCATTCGCGGGCAAGCCGCATTGCTCCGCCATCGTTTTGAAGCGCCTCAAACCAGCGACCTCGTAAAGCCAAATGAGTGTCTCTACTGCTTCTTGCTGGAAATAATGGTAGTTGAATTTCTGTCCGCCAAGTAGGCGGTGTTCCGCTAGAAACCAATGGTTGAGTAGAATACGGGTCGTATCTGTGGCACCTCTGTATTTCTGTTCACGCCAGGCTTGCACCTTAGCGCGAATCGCTGGGACACAAGGTGCCGTCCGGACCTTGGCTTCTAGCAATGCAAGTTGCGCTGCGTCGGTCTTTATCTTGCGAGCCATGGGCTACCTTACCTTGATTCGGACGCTCTTGGTGGTGTCGTTGCCAAGGATGTCGATGACTTTCACGACAACGGTGTACTCACTTGGCTCGGAGTAGGTGTGCTCTGTTTCCAGAGCCAGATCTGCGGCCTGTCTTGTGCGGAATGTCTGCCATTCATTGTGGAAAGTATCGCTCTTGTTGTCCCAATCGACAGCCCAATAGTCGATCCATTGGCTCCAATGCTTCACTGAGCTTCTTACTTCCTCCGGAACGTCATCTGGTGGAATTACGAAGTCCGTGAGCTTAAGCTTTACCGCTCGTTTTGCTGCCTTGATATCGACAGCGAGAGCTGCCAGTTCGAAGAAGTGGATGTCTCCTTGTTCAACGGCGCGTTTGTCCATCACGTCTCGTGGAATTCGGAGGAACCTTATCTTGAGATTAGCCTTGGCCGCTTGTTGTTTGGCGACCTCATTGATCTCAAAAGCGAAATCCCAACCGAGAACGTCGACGCCGCTCGTTTCCGGAGCATTTTCTCCTGTTCCAATGGCCTTGCGGAACTCAATGGCGATGTTCGATACGTCGCCGATGCTGATAGGTGCGTCAACGGCGCCGACATGCACCATCCGTCCACTCTTGATCCCATGTAACCAGGTGTAACCTTTAGTCGGCTTTGCGTGGTAGAGATCGATAATGAACGCTGTGTAGGCGGCGTGCCGACGGGAAAGCTCCTCTGTGGTCTCGGCACTCGCGCCGGTTTTGAACTCTGAGCCGGCCCAGAGCTGTCGTTCGTACTTGCCTAGATTCTGGACGACAAAAGGGCGAACACCCTTAATGGAGAGCAGGCGCTTGCGGGCCGTGTGGATGGCAAACCGGCCGAGATCGCAAGTGACCCAGCGACGTTTTAGCTTTTCTGCGACCGTTGCCGTGGTTCCTGAGCCGCAGAAACAGTCCAAAACAAGATCCCCTTCATTGCTGGCCAACTTGATCATGCGTTCCAGCAAAGCTTCTGGTTTTTGGGTAGCGTATCCAACCGCCTCGATTGCTTGGGAGTTAATCGCATTTATATCGGTCCACATATCTTGCAAAGGGAGCCCCGGCATTTCGTCCAAGTATCGTTTGTACCTAGGCACGGCCCCAGGGCTTGGCTGCACGATGCGCCCCGCCTTGTATAGCGCATCCATGTTTTCGCGTTTATAGCGCCAAAACCTCTTAACCCCGAGAAACTCGAAATTAGGATTACCTTTGGCTGCGCCTCCTGGAGCGGTAAGATTGTCTAGTTCATATCGGCGCCCTGTCTTTGCTTCAATATTGCTGTAATGCGACGCCAAGTATTTTTCGTCGTAAGCGGTATACTGCATGTTCCAGCAGTATCTCTCCGATTTGGAGTATAGAAAGATTGACTCGTGGATGCGCCCCATATGCGTAGCCCCTTGCGTCGTGTCGCCTTTCGCAGTCTGTCGTTTCCATACAATTTCGTTCACGAATCTTTCCGCTCCGAATACTTCATCGAGTATGGTCTTGGCGTAATAGCTCACATGCCAGTCGAGATGGATAAATATAACCCCATCTTCAGCAAGAAGTTCGTGAAGCAATACGATTGTCTCATGGAACCATTGGAGGTAAGAATCCAAACCGCGTCCCCAAGTGTCGCGATATGCTTTTTGCTCAATGATGTTCGGCTGCTTTGTGAAATCGACAGATTCTTCGTCCGCCGTGTCAGGGTGATCTGGAACCGTTGCAGTGAATGAAAAATCAGAATCGGTATTAAATGGTGGATCGATATAGATTAAGTTCACGCGGCCTGAGAATTCTGGCAGCAGCGAGGGTAGGACGTATTTTTTGTCGCCCCAAACTAAACGATTGCGCCAACTGTCGGTGCCGAAGGTTCCAGGAGAATCGAACGAGAGCATTTTTTGGCGCTCTTGAGCCGACTCATTGACGGTCTCGATTGTTTGAAATGGAAGCGAAACCCGGAGTGGGGCGACACGCTTTCCGGCGCTGTCGTACTTGCCATCCCAAATGAGTTCGGTGTGAGGCATAAAAAGTGTTGTTGAATGGTTCGGTACTCAGTGCCTATGCGGGGAAGTTGGACCTTTGCTGGAAAGGCGCTGTTGGATGAGGTAGCGAGTGCCCGGAGTTTGATTCAATCGTTTGGAAAATCGGCAGTCGATCCAGAAGAGTAGCTGTTTTTTTAAAGGAGCTGCATTCGGCGCACTCTCTCCACTCGTTGGCGAAACGAGCCGCTTGAGATCTTTAGAAGCAACCCGTCATCCGGGTGCCCGGAGAAGTCGAAGAAGCTTGTGGGGTCACGAATTAGCATCTGCCCCAAGGATCGCTTGAAAGCATCTTCAATTCCAAATCTGACTGCAAAAGCTCTTGCCCTGCAAAAGACGGCTTCGGAGTCTTTAACAAACGACGAGGTATCGGTGGATTTGAGGGGATGGCGAAAGTGTGGTCCATAGCCGTCGAGATCGATCAGTTTGAGAGGCGTATGCCTTCCGCGTAGAAACTCGGGGTCCTCACCTTCGAGACGTTGGAATGCCGTGAAAGCCAAGAATTGTGCAATTTGTAGTGGGTGTTCGGTTGCGAATGCAGCCGCGCTTCCGGATTCGTCTGCGTCGTGCATGCGCTCGACGAGAATCCCACTTCTTATTCCTTTTCCCTTCGAGCATCGCTCGAAGAAGGCAGCCCATGGTTGAACGGGGATACCGATTGCTTCAGCCACATGGTAACCAGCGATTTCAGACAGGGAACGTGAATCTGATTTCCTCAACCATTCACGGCCGTTCCACCGCACCCACCGATGGTCTTTATCGCTTGGTCGCCAGCATCTGATGCCTTCCCAGTCGGTGCCCGAGAAATCCCAGAAACCTTGATCGCCCATTGGCTTGACTCTCATGGTCGTCATGGCTGGTGGATTAAGCATACAAAATTGTGCGGGCAGCTTTCGCGTGCTGCGCACTGGAGGATTTTCTTCCAAGGACTAGGGCGCTGGTTTGCCTTGTTAAATCCGACAATTTGCTGGTCGCGGAGATAGAATGCTTAGGGATCGGAATTGTTGTATAACGAATGCTTGGAAAGCTCTTTGACGTGTCGGCGACGTTCAGAGAGAGAGTCAATAGAGGCCTAAGACATTGGAGAACAGATTATTACCGCGCCGTTAACGTTGGGAAGAGTGGGCAAATCACGGAGCATAGAAGAAGATTGACGTTTCTCGTCTAGGAGACGCCGACGATTTGGTTATTTAGTCACGAACAGCCTTGGCGTAAACGATGGTTCTGGAATGGGTCCCTTAGCTCCAATGAATTGGTTGGCTCTAATGATCGACGTCGTCTTGTTGGCCGCGTTGATCTGGAGCACTTGCAGGGGAGTGCGGGCAAACACGATTCTAGGGCGCATCGTCGCCGATTGTGTCGTCTATCTGGTCGTTATTGCGCTGATCTTTTTCGGTACCCTCCTTCAACAGGTAGCGGGTTTTCTATGGTTTGATACCTTCGGCGACCACCGCATGTTCGAGCATACGGTATTGGGGTTCAGTAGCATGATTCTGGATGCGACCGATGGTATAGATCAGACACTTTTCCCGTCGATTGCGTTCTCGGCTCTTAGCGTGTTGGCGCCGCTGGTTCTCGCGAGGATGGGCTGGAAATGGCTTCAGGCGCGCTGGGCTCAGGTACTTTGCGGTACTCTCGCTTTCATGGTTGTACAGTCAGGCATCGATTGGGTCCAGGCAGCCCTTGGATGGAATTGGTTCGTTCGGCCTGTTCTTTGGCAAAGCTACGTCGCTAACGTGTGTGGAGCTCCCTTCCTTTGTGTTTTTGTGACCTGGTTCTACTACAGGTTTACTCCAGTGATTGTTGCGGGCTTTACCCCATCGCGGAAGCTGCTGCTTCGGCGGTGTATCTCGATCTTTGCTGGAGTTGGAGTTGGCATATTCCTCTTTGGATATCGAATCCCGGAGCCATTCGTGTTAACGTTTGCAATCCCGCGATTTGCCCGTTTGCGCCATGCGATTGCAACTCCGGTATTATCGCAGGTATTGAGGACGAAGAAGATCTACGAGCTAAGTGGGACTGCCTTCTCTCCGTTGAGAATCCGGTCAGTTTATGCGCCGGTCCATTCGTCACCTTTGTCGATAGCAGTGAGCCGAGATCGTTCACTGGGGCTCGATACGGTAGACACGAGTATGCTGGATCAGCTTTTCAGCAGAGAACAGGTGTCAGCGCCGATCCGCATCGATGGGGGCGGATTACTGGTGTCTTTCGGCCACAATCCTTCTAGTCAGAATATCGATTTCGATACCTTATCCGTAATATGGACGGATCTCGTGATTAGTCGACTTGAGGTAGCAATTGGTGCCGGGCCGGAGCACCAGGAAGTGTTCCGGGTTCATGCCCGCTTTACCTCGCCGGGGATTTTGACGGCGACGACACCGATCAATGCGCCATTAAAGTGCGAGTTAATCCAGATGTGGCGCCACTACGATTCGCACCCGATCCTAGGCAAGGTGGCGACAATGTTTAGCATGCCAATGGATCCTCCCATTAGCTTTGCCGAGGAAGGGCAAAGTCCTCCTTTGTTTGTATCCAAAGAGCCGACCGCATTTAGGCTGTCGCTTTTGCTGAAGCCGCCGCTGCCAAACGCCATCACGTTCAATTCGCTAAATGCTCTAGATTTTGATGTCCATGGCCCTCTTGATAAGAGCGGTTTCTTCGGGGGATATGCATTTGCGGATGAAATTGAGGTCGTTGTAGATGACGGTGTGATTCGGATGTTCTCAACAGATGAGAACCTTCGAGATGGTGATCGAATCGTAATTCGGGGAGAGACACCATTGTTGATCGAGGTAAAGAATTCCGGTGCCCTTAAGGTCACTGGTTCATTTGAGACACTAACCATAAATGGTGACCAGACGCGAAACACGCCGTGGGACAGATGCGACGGCTACGTGCGAGCAGGTATCGTGGGCTCTTTAGGCTTGGTAGTCGCTTCTTTGGGGAGATGGATGTGGGGAACACCAGCGGCGAAGAAGCAAAGGGTCTGACCCTGTCTGAAAGAATTTGGCGTGTATAGGCACGGCATTGCCTTAGCGATGGCTGAATGCTTTTGGGAGATAGGCTCCGGACTCATTTACCTGGAGCCCAATTAAGATATTGGATTACAGGAGTTAACGTCTGCCGCCGGCAGCCAATTCAACGGAAATGATAATAATGTCTTCGACCAGAAATGATGGGGAGTTCCCGCCACTCCCCATCATTCTCGCCCTTCACTCCTGAACATTCGTGCCCGCACTCCTCATCATTGTTACCCAGTCCTCGGCATTATTACCCTCTTACAACGCCTACCTGTACTCCTCGCCTGTCTGGGCGTTGATGATCTTGAAGTTCTCGATGTGGTAGTTCGGGTCCGCCCTGAAGGCGAGCTGCACCCCGTAGGTCTTCTCCATCCGGACTAGTAGCCCGGCATCCTCCACGCGCAGCCGCTCGAGCACCGACGGGTGGACGAGCACGCGAAGCGAGTAGACCTTCCCGTCCTTTCGGGCCTGGAGGCGGCGGGCGACCGATGAGAGCCGGCGCTGAAGCTCCACGGACATCGTCGTGTCGGACTTGACGATGCCGCGGCCGCGGCAGTAAGGGCAGTCCGTATAGAGGTTGGAAGAGAGCGACTCCTGCTGGCGCTGGCGTGTCATCTGCATGATGCCAAGCTGGGAGATCGGCAGGATGTGGTTCTTGGCCTTGTCGCCGGCCATGAGCTCGACCATCTTCTCGTAGACCGCGTTGCGATGGCGCCTCTCCTTCATGTCGATGAAGTCGAGGATGATGAGACCGCCCAGGTTGCGCAGTCGGATCTGCCGGGCGGCCTCCTGAGCCGCCTCGAGGTTCACGGCGTAAAGGGTGTTTTTCTCGTCGCCGGAGCGGTTCTTGTGGGAGCCGGTGTTCACGTCGATGGCGATCAGGGCCTCCGTCTCATCGATCACGATCTCGCCGCCGCTCGGGAGCGGCACCTTGCGCTGGCCGGTCTGCTCGATCTGGCGCTCGATGTTGAAGCGCTCGAATATCGGTATGCTGTCCGTGTAGAAGGCGATCTTTGAGCGCGAGCGCTTGGAGATCAGGCCCACGAGGTCCTGCGTCCGGTCATAGTCCGCCTTGTTGTCGATCAGCACCCGGTCGACGTCCTCGGTGAGGAAGTCGCGCACGGTGCGCTCAACCAAGTCGGGCTCCATGTACAGGTTGCAGGGGGATCGCTCGGACTGCATCTTGCGCGAGATCTCCTCCCACTTCTTCAGGAGGAGGTGCAGGTCCCTCACGAAATAGCGGGGCTTCTTGCCCTCGCCGGCCGTGCGCACGATGACGCCCATGCCCTCGGGGATCGTGAGCTCGTTGATCAGCTGCTTCAGGCGCTTTCGCTCCTGGATGTCCTCGATCTTGCGCGAGATGCCGCAGCCGTCGCTGTAGGGGGTCAGGATCAGGTAGCGGCCCGGGATGGAGAGGTTGGTCGTCGTGCGCGGGCCCTTGGTCCCGATCGGGCCCTTGGTGACCTGGATAACGATGTCCGAGCCCGGGGGGTATAGGCCGGGGATGTCCTTTACGGTGACCTCGCCCTTGGGTGCGGAGTCGCGCTTCTTGTTCACGCGCACGACCTCGACCGACGAGTCGGCCGCCGCGGGCAGCATGTCCCAGTAGTGAAGGAAAGCGTTCTTCGCGTAGCCGATGTCAACGAACGCGGCCTTTAGGCCCGGGTCGAGGTTCTTGATGCGGCCCTTGTAGATGCCGCCTACCATGCGGTCGTCGGACTCGCGCTCTATCTCGTACTTCTCGAGGCGGCCGTCGACCAGGAGCGCAACGCGCTTCTCAAGCGGCTCTGAATTGATGATGAGCTCGCGGTATGAACCCTTTTCCTTCTTGAAGGCCGCCAGGATCTTCTGGAGCAGCGGCCGCTGCTGGGCGCGCTCGGCGGCGCCTGCCTTAAGTTCGCCGGGGCTTACGGATGCGACCTCGCGCTGGATTGGGGGGCTCGCGAGCTCGGAATCATACTTCTGGGCGACGTCTGGGTTGACGTCGGAGTTGGGCTGGGATGTTTCGCTCATTGGGGGCTCTGTCTTGGTTGTGATCGGGGCCTCCCCGGGCGCGAGTTGCGGCGCAGGAAATTCCGGCAGAACGGTCGTTATCGCGGGTCGGGCGCATGGTTATGCGAAATCCTTCCGGAAGCGATAGACGCTCTGGACCAGTCCTTGCAACAAGCAGCAACTGAGCACGAAGGTGCCACCGTAGCTTATAAAGGGAAGCGGTATGCCCGTGATGGGCACGAGCCCGATGGTCATGGCGATGTTCACGAACACGTGCACCATGAACAGCACGGTGACGCCTAAGGCGAGCAGCGTGCCGAACCGGTCCTTTGAAAGGCCGGCGATGCGAATGCCGTTGAACAGCAACAGACCAAACAGGCTGAGAACCGTTATGCTTCCCAGAAATCCTTTTTCCTCGGCGATTACCGAGAAGATGAAGTCGTTGTGCGCCACCGCGCGGGGCAGGTATCCGAGGCGCGCCTGCGTCCCGTCGGTCCATCCCTTGCCCGAGAGGCCGCCGCTGCCGACTGAGATCAGCGACTGGCGCTGGTTCCAACCGATCCCCATGGGATCGATCTTGTCGGGGTCCACGAACGAAAGGATGCGGTTGCGCTGGTAGTCATGCAGGGGGAGCCAGCTGTGCTTCTCGTACAGGCCCCGGTCGGCCTGGAAGGAATACCCCTTCGACTCCATAAAATCCATGTAACGCCATGTATCCCATGCAATTAGCCCGGTCAAAATCAGGAAAGCCGCCAGGGCCCCGGCGAAAAAACGCCCGGAGAGCCGCGAGACATAGAGCATGGAAAAGACCATCGGCGGTAAGACAATCGCGGACTTCAAGTCCGGCTGTCTCAGAATCAAGAGCATGGGAACACCCACCGCAAGGGCCAATTTCCCCAGCACCCCGAGCGACTGCTTCACCGTGCCTATCTCGCTGCGAACCAACAGGCTGGCCGTGATGAGGAGGACCGCGATGATCGCCGTGTCCGAGGGTTCGAATTGGAAGGCCCCCAGCCGGATCCAGCGCTGCGACCCATAGACCTGGGTTCCGATCCCGGGGATGAGCACCAGGACCAGGGGCACCATGCAGGCCGCATACACCCAGTGGGCGACGCCGAGCCAGAACTGGTAGTCAATGAGGGAGACCGTGGTGTAGATGCCCGCCCCAAGTGTCAGCCACAGGAGCTGCATCATCCAGCTATGCCCCTGGACGGGAAGCTGGGCCGAGTAAATGAATGCGACACCGAAGGTTCCCAAACCCGCCATTGCAATCGGGGACCAGTGATCCCACCGTTCGCGGGTGGAAGTATTAAAAAGACTGAAGGAATCGACGGGTAAGCGTAAGTTCACCGTGCAGCCGATTCAGAACCCAACGAAGCACCGTTTGCAACTGGCCATTCGCCCGACGCAATCGAGGTATAATGCGTTTGGGGTGAAGCCGGGCCGCTGAGCGCCTCCGCCCGAGCCCAGGCGCTGGCCATGCCCAGCGTTGTCCAAAAGATCACTGCCCCCATGGGTCCTTCAAGGACCACGCCGAAGGTTGCGCTGGTAAGGATGGCGCAGGCCATGGCCCATGAGCCCATGCTCGCGTCGCCGACCTTCGCCGACCGCCAGGTGCGCTTCAGGATGATGATTGCGAGGCCGACGAAAGGTATCAACCCGAGGAGCCCTGACCGAGCGAACAGCGTTATGAAAACGTTGTGAGGGCTCCGTACCGAGAAGTCCTCACCGCCCTCGGGATAGTATACCTTCACAAAAGACTCTGCCAGGTCGTAGCCCCATCCCAACCCAGTCCAGGGATTCCTTTCTAGGGTCTCGTCGACAACGATGCGCCACCAGGTGGAGCGGAAAACATTGTTGTCGCCCTTGTAGGACGTCTCCTCCCCGGAGTAGCTGCGCTCACCAAAAGGATCGGTCAGCGAAACCGCCCGCTCGTACATGCTGTGGAGAGCCGACTGTTCCCACGGCACCCTGCGCGTCCAGTCGGCCACGATCAAAACGAGAACGCTCGCTAATGCTGCGCCGCAGAGGACCAAGAAGAACCTCTTGCGCCCGCAAAGGGCTAGGATAACCGCGGGAACGATAAGTCCCAGCATGGACGCCCTATTGTTCGTCGTCATGGCTGCGCCGGCCATGAGGAGGCTAAGTATGAATGCCCCGCGAGAGCCTTTCTGCTCGAAGCGGACAAAAAAGCCGACCGATCCGCATGCGAGGAATGTGCCGAGCAGGTCTCCCTTGAAAAAGATCAGGGGCGTGCCGCGGAACACGAGCCGTTCCAAGAAGAAATCCTGGTATCGTTCGTAGAGCGGATAAATGAAAAGCAGAAAGGTGCATCCGGCAAGTAGGCAGCCCGAGAGGAAGTGCACTTCCCTGCGAGTGGACGCGGCCTTCTGGGCCAAGAAGAAAAACGCGGCGTAATACACGGTTGCGTAATCCCTGAGGGCCAACACGCCGAAGTGATGGAGGTCCACGATGATCCTCAGCGACGAAAGAACGATCCATGTGATGATCATCGTGTTCAGGCTGTCCTTCACAATGGGTAACTCCCTGAGCAGGGCGCTCCGCACGATCAGGATGCCACCGGCGACCACGAGCACGAACTCCGCTGGAAGCAGCGGGAAAAGGTTCGACACCGACAGCTGGGCAAACCCGCGGTTGCCTGCGATGTATCCGAACACTATGCAGCCCAACAGCAGCGTGCCGAGCGGTATCGGCTGAAGCCGGTTGAGCGCAATAGCGGCGAGCAAGCCGGCGACAAGTTCCGGCCAGAAGTAGTCCGACTGGGCGATGTCGTTGCCCAGCCAGATCGCGAGGATCGCAGCGCCGGCAACCGAAATTCTAGAACGCCAGACATTTGGAATCATGGTCTTACCTGGGACGGTCCATTCCGGTACGCTGCGCCGCGCGAGCCCGATCAATAGCCTCCCTGCAAGCGCGTTCAACCGCCTCGACGCTCCAATAGTCGAGGCATGCCATAGGCGACTGGGAGTTCAGGCACCGGTTTGGTGAGGCGATGAGGTGGTCGCAAGGCATGCATGAGAGTCCTTGCCTGCGAAGCAGCACAACGCGATCCCGATGCCAAAAAGGATCGCATGCCGGCAGGGTCGGTCCGGTTGGAACGACGCAAGCCAGTCCCATTGCGGAGGCTAGGTGCAACGGCCCGGAATGGTTGCCCACAAAAAGGTCCGCGGACGACGCCAACCTCATGAAATCCCCCAACGATTGCGAGGGCGCGACCTCAACCCCGGGCGCCGGCTTGGTCCATGAGGCTTCAGGTGCCTGCACCCAGACAACGTCGAAATCGGAGGCAAGCTTTGCCGCCAGGTCGGCGAAACGCTGGGCCGGCCAGCGTTGGTAGTCGCGGCTGGCACCCGCGTGAACAAGGATCCTGGGGCGGGCCCGCGGCCGGCCAGTTGCCGGCACACCCACTTCGGGCGGCGGGGGGCTCTCGGTCCACTGAACGTCAGTTCCACTTAGAAGGGCTCGGGCCATTTCCCAGTCCCACTGAGCGAGCGAGTGGCCTTCCATGATCTTCACCTCCCGGGTTATGCCGCGGTTCCAACGGACGGCGGAGCCGGCTCCGCCTATCCTTAGCTGCGCGCCCGAAGCCACGCCTAGGATTCGCGCCATGCTCGACTGGTCGAAGCTGAGCATCGCCGCATCGGGCCTAAGGTTCCTGAGCCGCCGCAGCAGGGAGACAAAGAGTAGGGGGCGGCGCCAGCAGCGCCGCAGGGCCTGCCTCTCGAGCGCGATGACATTGCCTTTCCCAATGCTGGGGCTGAAAAGCTCAGCGCAAAGGGGAGTCGTGACGACGGTCAATGTCCATTTTGGCCTTAGGCGCCGCAGTGCCTGCACCACCGGCAGGAACATGACGGTATCGCCTATCGGGCTGACTTTGAAAAAGACGATGTTCATTGCCTCCGCCAGAGAAAGTGCTGCCGCCATTCCTGACGCACCGCGGGCCAGCATGTCCACATCGCAGCCGCCCAAGTGCCTCCTGCCACGCCGGCAATCAAGATCCTGTGGACGGGGATTTGCCCTGGCGTAAGGCGTGCCGAGAGGAGCAGCAATGCCGAGAGCACGAGGCCCGACGCGATAGGGCGGACCATGGCGAGGACTGCGTCGCCCGGTCTGACGATGTCCCTTGAGCCGATGAAAGCCAGCCCGGCAAGCGAGCTCGCCAGGGATGTAGCCCCCATGCCGAGGGCGATCCACGTTGTGCCCTGCGTGCGCAATAGAAGGCACGCGGCGACAGGCAGGGCGGTCGCAAGGCTCGACCAAGCCAGAAGGCGCCTGCTTGGACCGGCCGCGAGGAATACCCATCCGCAGCCCATCCCGACCGGCAGCGCGAGGAGCCCGACGGAGAGGCCCCTTAGTATGGTTGCGCCGCTTGCCCATCGAGCGCCGAGGAGGACGACAATGATCTCACTGGGGAAGCACGCGAACGCTACCGCGGCGGGAACAGCTATCCAGGCCAAGCTGTTGAGCAGCCGGCGCCAGAACTCCCGGGCCTCGGCGGGAGAACCGGAAAGGTGCCTGAGTGAGGAGACGGCAAGGTTCGACAGCGGATCGCCGACATAGATGGTGGGCAGCGAGGCCATCTGGGCGGCACGCCCGTAGACTCCGAGCGCACCGGCGCCAAACCACCGGCCGACGAGGAACAGGTCGACGTTTCTCTGTGCATACCGTAGTCCGTCGTTTGCCGAGAGCCCTGCTCCGCTCCGCAATAGGTGGGCCGCGCCTAGGCCCAGGCGCCAGGTCTCCGGCCTCCAGGACTGCTTCGCCCAAACCCCTATTGCAATGGCTACCTCTGACGAGAGCACCAGGGAGACGAGCGCCCACGATCCGGCGCCAAGCCAAGCAAGTCCGATGGCAATGGCGGTGCTAGAGGTGAATGCGAGGGCCTCTATGCGGTTCAGCTCCGTGAAACGGTGATCCCTTACGAGCTGCGCCCGAAGCTGGGTGTGGGCGCCGTTTATGATGAAACTGACAGCCATTGCTGGCAGCAGGAGCCGCAATGCGGGTTCATGGAAGAAGGCCGCGAATAGGAACCCCACGGAGGCCACTACCGCCGATAGCGTCGCCCCCAGGGTGAGATTGAGCCAGAACAGCGCGCTTCGCTCGCTGTCCGTTAGGTCAGGCTTGCGTATCGTCACGGTTGAAAGACCGAAGTCTTGGAACACGTAGGCGAATCCATGGACCGTGGCAGCCATGCCAAAGATGCCGTAGTCGAGCGGCCCTACCATCCTCGCGAGAGCGACGGTCCCTCCCGCGCGAACGGCCAGCCTCAGGACCTGCGTCGCGATAATGGACCGGCTCGACCTTGCGGAGGCGTTCGGTGACAGATCGGGAGGATTAATCTCTTGTTTGATTTGCTTTGGAATGGGGCGCCTTTTGTTTGTATCCACTACCGTTGACTGTGAAAGCCATTAATCCGGTGGCGGCGCCACAAGCTTTCGAATCGCTGCACTACGTCGGCTACACGGACGACCGGGGTGGCATCGTGTCGGTCATCGGTGCACTGGCCGCCGAACCCAGCCTGGGCGTCGTCATGGGAGTTGGCCCTGGATTCAGTGGTCGCCGGAACGCTGCGCTTCGGACGATGGAGCTTCCGGCGCTCGAGGCGGAGCGGCTCGGACTTGGCACCCTGTGGCGCGCTCGTGGCGTTGCCCGCGAAGTGGTTCGCTGGATCCAGGGTGGCGGGGGCCGCATCTTCCACGGACATTCAAGGGCCGGGCTAGCGGTCGCCCTTTGGCTCAATCTGATGGGAGAGAAGAGGGCGGTGGCGAGTGTCCACTGCTACGGACGCCAGCGGTGGTTCTACCGCTGGAGTTCCCGTAGGCTTGGCGGCAGACTTTTCTGGTTGAGCCCGGCAATGAGGACCTACTACGGAGCTGGGGGCGATGCCTGGGAGCATTGCATCCCAGGCTGTGTTCCCGAGGCCGCCAAAGGCGCGCGGGCAAGGGGCAAAGCCCCCGGGGAACCGGTTCGAATTGGCGGCATCGGAGCCCTCGTTCCGTGGAAAGGATGGGACCTGGTACTCGAAGCGATTGCGCGCCTCCCGCCGGAGGCGCGGGATAGGATAAGGTTCACCCAGATCGGATCCGGACTCGGCACCCCCGCGTCGAGGAGGTACGAGGCGAAACTTGCGGAGCGGACCGCGGAGCTAGGGCTTGGGGCAATCGTCGAATGGAGGGGGGAGCAGCCGACGAGCGCCGATTTCCTGGGGACGATCGACTGCTTGGTCATTGCCTCCACTCGCGAGCCGTTTTCCATCGCCATGTTGGAGGCCATGGCGTCCGGGGTCCCGGTGCTTGCGGCCAATTCGGGGGGAGCGGCTGATGCGGTGATCCCGGGCAGGACCGGGTGGCTCTTTCGCACCGGAGACCCGGCCGACCTCTGCGCGCGATTGAAACTCCTTGCGGAAGGGGCCCCCGCGATGGCGGCCCATCCGAACCCCGGCGATGTCGATCGTTTTTTGGCCCCCGTGGTCGCCAGGCAGTGGGCCGCGGTGTATGGTGCCGTACTAGGTGGGCGGGGACCCGAGCGCCGATTTTAACGCGCTTAGATGGTGTCCGAGCGTGAAGTGACCCAGGTAGTGACTGCGTGAGGTGCCATTTGGCGCGGGAGCGGCGGCCGCGGATTCTATCGCCGCCGCCAGGTCAACCGGACTGCCGGCTGCGGCGAACCACGCCCCCACCGGAGGCATCATTCCAGGGATGGCCCGCCACCTCGTGGTCACGATGCGCAGATCATAGGCGAGCGCCTCCACCAGCGCCAGCGGCTGCCCCTCGTGCCGGTACCGGGTCGGCAGGCAGAAGACATCGGAGCCGGAAAGCAACGCGCGCTTTTGGAGTTCGTTCGCGAAACCCACGTGACGGACGAGTTCCCCGAGCCTCCCGGAACGCTCCTTGAAAAGCCTCTGCTCCTTCGTGCTCGGGAAGCTCCCCGCGAAGGTCAGCCGAAACGATCCGGGCCGCCGCGCACCGAGGATGCCGACAGCATCCACAAGGTCGAAAAGTCCCTTCTCCACGTCACCCGATCCCAGAAACAAAAGCTCACACCTTGGGTTGGGTGATCGATCGGGAACGGGTCCGGGATCGGCCAATCCGTTTGTCACGACGGCAATCCTCTTGGGGCTGAATGCGGCGGCATCCTCCGCAAGCTCGGGCGCGAGCACGAGGGCGAGATCCGCGCCGCCGATGGCCCGCATTGCGAGTGACCGCTCCACCGCCGATGCCTTTTCTCTTACCCAGGTGCCCAGTCCGGGTGCATGCCAATGAAGCACCAATGGGAGGCCGCGGGTGCGGCACAACGCCATTGCGAGCAGGTCACGGTAGAGCGCGCCGCGCTTGGCGGGAGCTGGAACATAGTACAGGGCGTCGCACTTCTCGGCCTGCGCGATCTTCCGGGCACGCAGTGCTGCTCCCGCGACTGCAAAGGGCTTTCCTATTCTCCATCGGCCTATGTCGCCGTGCGATTGGGACAAGCGCATCTGGACGTGGCGCACCTCGATCCCGCATCCCGGCAAACCGTCTAGAAGTGTCTGCACCATCAGGCTCTGCCCGTGGACCGGTGGGGGGGTCTGCGCGAGGACGAGCAATTTCATTTTGGGCCCGCGCTGAAGCCGGCTTTCGATGAACCGGCGGGATGGCGGACAATGGGCATTCCCTCGAGCCTAGCTCCGTGGCTTATCCAGCCAATATCCAATGTTGGGTCGTCGGATCAGTCGCCGCCACAGCCCTCGCCTCAGTGAGTGTTGGCTTGAATGGGTAGTAGGGGTCGGAGACTCTGGCCGTGGCGCGCCGCGAATTGGCGGCCTCGGCAACCCATTGTGAATGAATAAATCGACAGCGAGGCCCCATTGGATGCCCGTGATGGCTTGCTCGGTCGCGGGCGCTTTGCTCTTCCAGTTCCTTGGCAATTCGACCCACGGATACATAGCCTCGGACTCGCTTTTCTACTGGTGGGGTTACCAGTGGGTTAATCCCGAGTCCGAGACCGAGCACGCATGGCTGGTCCTAGCGCTGAGCCTTTTTCTCTTTCGACGGAGCCTTGCTAGGGACCACTCCGGATACTGCGAGAGGCCGATTGGCCCGTCGATCGCCGCCCTGGCCGGCCTCGGGCTCCACACGATGGGATTCGTGGCTCAGCAGCCGCGCATTTCGATCCTGGGCCTCCTTGCCTACGTCGGGGGCATGCTCGGGCTTTTCGGCGGCCAGAGATGGTCCAGGGCTTCCTTGTTCCCGCTGGCATTCATGGTGTTCGCGATTCCGGTCAATGCGCTGGATACGGTTGGCTTCTGGCTGCAGATGGCCGTCGTTCAGGCAGGCGAGCGCATTGCGCACGCTGCGGGTATCGCCGTGGTCCGAAACGGCACCCAGCTGTTCGGGCCGGACGGAAGGTACCAATACGACGTCGTGGCAGCGTGCTCCGGAATAAGGTCCCTGATGGCCCTCATGGCGCTGTCCCTGTTTATCGCCTATATCTGGTTCAAGCCCTTCTGGGTTCGGGCGGTCGTTTTCCTTTCGAGCATTCCCCTCGTGGTTCTGGGTAACGTGGTGAGGATCACGGCGATCGTGTTTTCAGCCCAGTACTGGGGCCAAAAATGGGGGGACCGCGTACATGACGTCTTGGGCTTTGGCGTGTTCGCCATTGTCCTGGGGGGAGTGATTGGTGCGGCAGAGGGGATCGCCCGGCTAAAGCCCGAGTGGACGAGCCCGAACACGCCGATGCCGTCTGGAGTGGGGCGTCCGGGAGGGGCTCACATCCGGGTTCTCTCCCTTGTGGTCGTGGCGGCGGTGATTGGCGATGCTGAGTTCCTTTTCCACAGGTCTTCCGTCCCTTCGGATGGAAAGCCCGGCGTCGTTCTGTCCTCCGATGGGGCCAATCCCGCCGAGCTTCCGACCTACCTTGGGTCAGAGTGGATGGGGCGCCGAGTCGAGCCCGCGGCAATTGAGCGGGAGATCCTGCCGCCCGACACAGGGTTCTCTCGAAAGCTTTACGTGAACCTCGAGGACCCAAGCCGGCAGGTGCTCCTGTCGATCGTGCTGAGCGGCCGAGACCGCACTTCGATTCACCGGCCGGAGCTTTGCCTCGTGGGCCAGGGTTGGACCATCGACGGTTCGTCGACCCACAGGTTCAGGTATGCCGCGCAGCCCGGCGGGGGATTCGATGCCACGGTATTGAGCGTTCATCGCGAGGTAGCGAGCGCAGGGGGGCGGATTTCGGTCCCCGAGGTGGTGGTATACTGGTTTGTGGGCGACGACCGGGTAGTCGCCTCGCAGGGCGCGCGGATGTTGAGCGATGCCTGGAGCCGTATAGCAAGGGGGCGTGCCCCCCGTTGGGCCTATGTCTTCCTCCAGACCGGCGCAAAGGAGGGCATAGATTCCTCCCTCGGGAGGATCCAGGCGGTTCTCGACTCGGCGCTTCCTATTTTCCAGCCGCCCTCCGGCCGCTAGGCGTCGGACCGGTGCGGCGGTTGCCTTTTCCGCACGCAAGCCATCCCCCAAAAGGCTACTTTTTGATGACGCGCACCGAAACCGCCTGGGTTGAAAAAGCGAGGTACTCGTACCGGAAGCCCGTGGCTGCGACCAGCTCCTGCCAAGCCTTGAACTCGCCGCCCCTCCACCCCCGGTAGCCGAAATACTCGTCGAAGATGATCACGGTTCCCTCCGTGATCCGCGAAGAGATAAGTTCCAACACTGTCTTGGCGGCCTCATAGGTATCGCTATCCAGATGGACGATCGCGAACGGTAAGGCATTTGCCTGAAGGAAGGATGGCAGGGTTTGGTCGAACCATCCCTTTACGAGTCGGACGTTCGACCGCACTTTCGGCAGTTTACCCCCGAGGCTAAAGGTCCCTTTGGGCTCGCTCCACCCGGACCAGTCTTCGCGCAGCCCCTCGAAGCTGTCGAAGCCATACACAATATCTGGACTGAGCCTTTTGGCGATGTGATTGATTGACTGCCCCTTCCATACCCCAAATTCGGCTGCCATACCCGTCTGAGGAGCCTTGCCTATAGCATAGTCTAAAAGATCTGCCTTCCGTTCAAATTGAAGGGAAGCCGACATCCTCGACTCGACATAATCGGCACATTCCTGAGCTGTGCGCCGTTCTAGCTCGCGGAGCACCGTGGTCGCCGGGAGGCGCCGGGCAAAGTAACTGCAAAGCGGCAGAAGGACCGAATCCAGCGCCCTTGCAGCCCATGTTTTGAGGGTCTTGGTCATCCTGGGTTAACGAGCATTGGTTCTTTCTGGCTTACGAAACAGTCGTACCGGTTAGCAGTGTCGCAGGCGATTGGCAATTAATCGCTTGGGGTGGGTCGATGTGCAAACGGCCGCCGTCGGTCGTCCTTTCGTCCCGGTAAAGAGTCTTGAGATTTGGTTCACGTGCCTCATTATGGTCAGACCCAATACTTGGCCTTAGAAACCGTAGCCGAAACCACATCAAGCCTGTCAGGCGGATTCAATGACGCGGCCTTCCCCGTCTCCCTTTTCCTGGGAGCGCTGGCTGGCTTTGTCGTAGTCTGGATCGTAACTCGTTACTCAAGAAGGGCTGCACACGAGCAGGCGGCGGAGCTTATCGAGGTGGCCCGGCGCGAGGCGGCCGTGGCCGCTGAGGAAGTAAAGCAGAAGGCCGACGCCGAGATCCATGACAAGAGGGCCGAGCTCAACCGGGAGTTCGACCGCCGGGAGATCGAGGCAGATGTCCGGCTTCGGGAAATCAAGGCCCACGAGGAGTCGCTCGGCCTCCTGGACTTCCAGCTGGAGCAGCGCCAGGAGCGCCTGAACCGCGAGAACGCGGCGATCCGCCAGGCCCGCGATGCGATCCGGGACCTTTCCAAGAACGTCCGCAAGCGCCTTGAGGGCGTCTCGCAGCTCGACGGCGAGGAGGTGCGCAAGCAGCTCCGGGAGGAGGTCCTCCTGGAGTGCCAGGACGAGCTCCGCGCGCTCCGCCGGGACATGCTTGAGAAGAGCGAGCAGGAGCTCCAGACCCAGTCGCGCCGCATCCTGATCGCCTCGATGCAGAGGCTCGCCAGCAAGCCGAACACGGACTTGACGGCGTCCCTGGTCCACCTGCCGAGCGAGGACATGAAGGGCAGGCTGATCGGGCGGGAGGGGCGCAACATCAAGTCGTTCGAGGCGGCCACCGGGGTCACGCTCCTGATCGACGAGTCCCCGCAGCTGGTCCTCCTCTCCTCGTTCGATCCCGTCCGCCGCGAGATCGCGCGCAACGCGCTCGAGGCGCTCGTCAAGGACGGAAGGATCCACCCCGCGAGCATCGAGGAATACGTGAAGCGGGCCCAGGACGAGATAGACCTGTCGACGACCCAGGCCGGCGAGGACGCCGTGAACAAGCTGAACGTGAACGGCCTCCATCCGGAGATCATCAAGCTCCTCGGCAAGCTCCGGTACCGCTTCTCCTACAACCAGAACGTGCTCGACCACTCGGTGGAGACGGCTTTCCTCGCCTCGCTGATCGCGAGCGAGATAGGCCTCGACCCGAACCTGGCGAAGCGCGCCGGCCTCCTGCACGACATCGGCAAGGCCGTCTCCGGGGAGATGGAGGGAAGCCACGCGGGGATCGGGGCGGAATTCATCAAGCGCCACGGCGAGACGCCGATCGTGGTGAACGCGGTCGCCGCCCACCACGAGGAGGTGAAGCCCGAGACGATCTACGCGGGCTTGGTCATCCTCGCCGACACGATCTCGGCCACCCGGCCCGGAGCGCGGGCCGAGTCCATGGAGAGCTACATCCAGAGGCTAAAGCGCCTCGAGGAGCTCGCCATGAGCGTGGACGGCGTCCAGCAGGCGTTCGCGATCCAGGCCGGCCGCGAGATCCGCGTGGTCGTCTCGCCCCAGGGGGTGACGGACGACCGCGCCCGCGAGATCGCCAAGGAGCTCCGGCACCGGATCGAGGCCGAGCTCCAGTACCCGAGCACGATCAAGATCACCGTCATCCGCGAGTCCCGCTTCACCGAAACCGCAACCTAGCTAACGCCACCCCTGCATGGAAGCGCACCTCATTGAGATCCTCGGCATGCTGGTGCGCTGGCTCCACGTGATAGCGGGCATCTGCTGGATCGGCTCCTCCTTCTACTTCGTGTGGCTTGACCACAGCCTGGACCCTCCCGAGCCCGACTCTGAGGAGGCCAAGAAGGGCGTGGCCGGCGAGCTCTGGGCCGTCCACGGGGGCGGCTTCTACAATCCCCAGAAGTACGCGGTCGCGCCGGCAAAGCTCCCGGAGAAGCTCCACTGGTTCATGTGGGAGGCCTACACCACATGGCTCTCGGGGACTGCGCTCCTGGTGCTCGTCTACTGGATGAACGCCCAGTCGATGATGGTCGATCCCTCGATCGCGGCCCTCACGTCGGCCCAGTCGATCGGCATCGGCCTGGCGAGCATGGTGGTGTCGTGGGTCGTCTATGACCTCCTGCTGCGCTCGCCCATAGGCCGCCACGATGGGATCGTGGCCGTCATCGTTTTCGGGCTCCTGACGCTCCTCGCGTGGGAGCTCACGCGCCTGCTGGGCGGAAGGGCCGCGTTCATCCACGTGGGCGCCTCGATCGGCACGATCATGGCCGCGAACGTCTTCTTCCTCATCATCCCGGGACAGAGGAGGATGGTGGCGGCTATGCGCGCCGGGCAGAAGCCCAACCCGCTGGACGGGATCCGCGGCAAGCAGCGGAGCGTCCACAACAACTATTTCACGCTGCCGGTCGTGTTCATCATGATCAGCAACCACTATGCGGCCACCTACAGCCATCCCCAGGCCTGGGCCGTGCTGGCGCTTATCTGCGCCGCGGGAGTCCTGATCCGCCATTTCTTCAACCGCGAGCACAAGGGGGTCTATTCCTGGCAGTACCTGGTCGGCGGCGCGGTGCTCCTCGGGGTCGTCGCCTTCTGGACCGCCCCTCACATCCAGCCGCTCCCCCCGGTGAACGGCCCGGTGACGCTCAACCGGGTCCGGACGATCGTCGGCCAGCGCTGCGTGGCCTGCCACTCGCAGTCCCCCACCTTCACCGGGATCACGCAGCCCCCGGCCGGCGTCGTCCTCACGAGTTCCGCGGGCATCATCCAGAACGCCCAGCGGATCTACCAGCAGGTGGTCGTGACCCGCATCATGCCGCTTGGCAACGCGACCCAGATCACGGACGAGGAGCGGGCGGTGATCGCCGCCTGGGTGACCGCTGGAGCGCCGGCGAACTAGGGCTTCCCGCCCCGGGGATTGAGGGCGTCGATCACCTGCTTGTGCAGGGCGGCGCTCCCGGAGGCGACGATCGCCTCGGCAGGGTAGGCGGGCCCGCCCCTCGCGTCCGTGATGACGCCCCCGGACCCCCGGATGACGGGCACCAGGGCCGCGATGTCCCAAAGGTGCATCAGGGGGTCGTACATCACATCGGCCTTCCCCGAGGCCACCAGCAGGTAGCCGTAGCAGTCGCCCCAGCTCCGGGTGAGCGCCGCCCGGTCCATCAAGCCGGCGAACCCGCGGCTAGCGGGAAGCCTTGCGATCATGGCCGGATCGCTCGTCAGGAGCGTCGCCTGTTCGACCCGCTCCACGGAGCGGGTCCGCACCGGCTTGCCGTTGAGGGTCGTCGTCTTGTTGTCCCCGATCATGAGCTGGCCGAGGATCGGCTGGTGGATGCAGCCAAGCACGGGCTGGCCCTGGTGGAGCAGCCCTATGAGGGTCCCAAAGAGCGGGACCGACGTTACGAACGACTTCGTCCCGTCGATCGGGTCGAGCACCCACACGAACTCGGCCCCGGGGTTCTCGGTCCCAAACTCCTCGCCCACGATGCCGTGGCCGGGATACCGCTTGTGGATCAGTCCCCTCATGATCTCCTCGGCCCCCCGGTCCGCGGCCGTGACCGGGGAATGGTCGGCCTTGATCTCGACGGCCACGTCGGCGCGCCCGAAGAAGGGGGCGATGAAGTGGCCGCTCAGCTTGGCAAGCTCGACCATGAAGTCGCGCAGGGGATCGAGGTTCACGCCTACCGTTGAATCCGCGAATGCGACGAAAGACACGAAAAATTGAGCTCGGAGCCGGCGGGATTTCCGGAAACATCGCGGGATGGCGTGGACCGAGCAGCAGGTGTTCTTCATCGATTTCGAGGGCAGCGTGTCGTCGGGGGTCCTGGAATACGGGGTCGTGACGGTTCATGGGGGCGACGTGACCGCCGCGGCGACGCGGCTCTGCGGGCCCACGGGGCGCATACGCCCCGAGGACACGGAAATCCACCGCCTGCGCGGGGACGCGCTCGCCCGCCTGGAGCCCTTCTCCGCCGACTGGGAGCTTTTTGCGCGGTACCGGGAGAACGGCCCGCTTGCCGCCCACCACGCGGGAGCCGAGAACTCGCTCATCCGCGCGACCTGGCCCTATCCCCGGAACTCGCCCGACTTCGCCCGGCCGGGCTCCCGGGCGATCGACTGGGGCCCGTGGATCGACACGGCGCGCATCTACGCCCAGCTCTACGCAAAGCTCGATTCGACGCGCCTGGAATCCCTGGTCACGGCGAGCCGGCTCCAGGGCGAGCTCGACACCTTGGCCGCGCGCCATTGCCCCGTGGGCCGGCGGTTCTACCACGCCGCCCTCTACGACGCCCTTGCCGGGGCGCTCCTCCTCGTCTCGCTGGCCCGGCAGCCCCAGCTGGCATCGCTTTCGGTCACGCAGCTCCTTGCGTTAAGCACCCTGGACCCGGGAAAGCGCGACTCGATCCTGCAGCGGGAGCTTTTCTAGGGGGTGGAGGCGCCCTTATCCCCAATAGTCCGGGCCCACGCCGCGCGCGATCGCCTCCGGAGGCCTCCTGCCGGCCTTCTGGAGGGCGACCCGAAGGAAGAAACCCGGACCCTGCACGAGGTAGCGCCCTGCCAGGCGCCCCGGCTCCTGGCCCAGGCGGTAGAGCCATTCAAGGCCCCGGTCCTGCATCCATCGGGGCGCCATTTCCCGGTCCCCCGCCCATAGGGCAAACGCAGCCCCGACCCCGATCAGGGGCGCCCCGACCCGGGGCAGCATGGAGTGGATCCAGGCCTCCTGCCTCGGGCAGCCGAGGCCGCAGAACACGATGCGCGCCCCGCTCTCGTTGATCGCCCGGGCGTCGTCGCCCGCCTCCTTCTCCGTGGCCCTTCGAAACCGCGACGCGCGCTCACCGGCCACGCGCAGCCCGGGGTGGGTGGCCATCAGGCTGGCCGTCAGCCGGCTCAGGGTCTCGGGGGCCGTCCCAAAAAGGAACACGGGAAGGCCCTCCCGGGCCGCGGCGGCGCAGACGCTCCGCATCAGGAAGGGCCCGTAAACGCGCTCTCGAAGCGCAGTCCCGTGGAGGAGGTTCAGGGCCCATCGCACCGGCTGCCCGTCCGGCGTTGCGATATCGAGAGCGTTCAGCCGGGCGCGGTAATCGGGATCCCCGGAGGCCTCCATGAGGGCGTGGACGGCAAGCGCCGACACGCCAAGCGGAGACCCCGCCTTCGCGGCGTCGATGATCCGGAGCGTGACCGACTCCGTGTCGGTCGCCGAAATCCCCACGCCGAGCACGTTGTATCGCGGCACGGGGGGCGGGCTCATCTGCCGAACCTAGCCTGAAGCTCCCCGAGTCGGCAATCCGCGAGCGAGCCCACCTCAAGGTCGACGTGCCCGAAGTCATGGTGGCTCGTCGACGCATTGGGGACGGCCACGACCCAGAGGCCCGCCCGCTTTGCGGCGAGGGTGCCGGTGTGGGAATCCTCGAAGGCGATCGCCTCGTGCCCCCGGAGGCCAAACTGGTTGAGGACCAGCCGGTAGAGGTCCGGCTCGGGCTTGGGCGAGGGCACGTCCTCCCGGCATGCCACAAAGTCGAAGCGGTCCCCGAGGCCAAGGGCCGAGAGGTGCCCCCCGACATGCTCATGGCCTGAATTGGATGCCAGGCCTATCGGGAGGCCCGCGGACCTCGCCTCGGCCGTGAGCTCCATGAAGCCCGGCAGGACCTTCTGGCTCGAAATCCGGGCCTTCTTGAAGACGAGCCTCTCGTCCTCGAGGCGCGCCCGGTCGGCCTGGGCGCCGAAGGCCTTCCAGGGGTCGAATGCGTAGTCGGCGTGCCCGACGCTCCGCGTGAAAAGAGGCCGGTCAAAGGGCAGGCCGTGGGCGGCGTGGACATCCCCGTAGGCGTCTATGAGCGCGGTCTCGGTGTCGAGGATGAGACCGTCAAAGTCGAAGATGAGGGCGCGAATCATGCGGGGGAGGGCGGCGACTTTTTCGTTGCGCCCGGGTCGATGCAAGCGTTGACCGTGTCCCACCGATGATAAAACGCCTCCTGCTGGTCCTTGGCCTCTCCAGCGCAGTCCTCGCGAAGGCCGACGACTCCTTCACGAAGAGCCTTAACCCCGAGGATTTCCAGGCCGCGGGCCTTGGGAAGCTGACCCCCGAGGAGATCGCCAGGCTGGACGCCCTGATCCTCGCGCGGCAGGCCGGGGCCGTAAGGAAGGCGGCCGAGGACACGAAGAAGGCGGTGACGGCCACGGTGCGGGAGGAGGAGCGCGCGGCCGCCAAGAAGGAGGCGGCCTCCGGGGGCTTCATCGACAAGATGAAGGTGATGCTTAAGCCAGGCACCGAGATCGGCTACACGACCCTGGACGCGATGCTGCCGGCGGGCTACAGCGGCTGGACCAAGGGGCAGGTCCTCACGCTCACCAACGGCCAGCGCTGGCTCGTGATCGACGACGGAGGGGACTACGACCCGCCGTCGGGCAAGCCCGTGCACGTGCGGATCGTGCCTGGCGCCCTGGGCAGCTTCTTCATGGAGATCGAGAACAGCAGCAGGGTGCGCGTGCGGTTCTACGGGAACGTCCCGACGCCGGAAGCGGCGCCGCCCGCAGGCCATTAGGCCGGCGGCGGGGCGGTCTCCTCCAGCGGGGAACTCGTCTCCTCCTCGGTCTCGACGATGCGGGCGATCGAGAGCAGCTTGTCGCCCTCGGCGAGCGTGAGGAGCTTCACGCCCTTCGCGCCGCGGCCGGTCTCGCGGATCTCGCTCACGCGGGTGCGGATGCTCTGGCCCTTGGCCGTGAGGAGCATCACCTCGGAGCCGTCGCGAACGCTCAAGGCGCCCGCCACGTTCACGGACCCGTCCTCGGGAAGCTCGATCGCGATGACGCCCGTGCCGCCGCGGCTTATCAGGCGGTAGTCCTCGAACGGGGTCCTCTTGCCGATGCCGTCCTCGCGCGCGATGAGGAGCCGGTCAAGGGGGTCGCAGACCTCGATGGCCTTCACGTAGTCCCCGTCGATCTTGAAGCGCATTCCGGTGACGCCCACGGTGTCGCGGCCCTGGTCGCGGAGGTCCTCCTCGTTGAAGCGGACCGCCTGGCCCTTGTAGCTTACCAGGACGATCTCGTTCTGGCCGGTCGTGAGCACGCAGCCCACGAGCGTGTCGCCCTCCTCGAGCTTGATGCCGCGCAGGCCTCCCTCGCGGGTGGCGTTCGTGTAGTCCGAGAGGTTTGTCTTCTTGGTGACGCCGGCCTTGGTCGCCATCACCAGGTGGAGCGTGCCCTCGAAGTCCTTCACGCAGAGCATGGCCGCGATTTTCTCGCCCTCGGCGAGCCTCAGGAAGCTCGACACCGACTTGCCCTTGGACGCCCGCGTGCCCTCAGGCACGTCGTAGACCTTCTTTGCGTGGCACTGGCCCGTGTTCGTGAAGAACAGGATGAAGTCGTGGGTGCTCGCCGTGAACAGGTGCTCCACGAAGTCCTCGTCGTAGGTCTCTGTCCCGATGATGCCCTTGCCGCCGCGCTTCTGGGAGCGGTAGTCGGCGACGCGGGTGCGCTTGATGAAGCCCAGGTGCGAGACCGTGATGACGCAGCCCTCGTTCGGGATCACGTCCTCCATCCGGAACTCGCCCGCAGCTGCGATGATCTCGGTCCTGCGGGGGGACAGGTACTTGGCCCTCATCTCGAGCAGCTCGCTCTTGATCAGGGCAAGGAGCTTCGCCTCGGACTCCAGGATCCCGCGGAGCTCCTCGATCAGCTTCATAAGCCCCAGGTACTCGGCCTCGATCTTCCCGCGCTCCAGCCCCGTCAGCTGGTAGAGCCGGAGCTCCAGGATGGCGTCCGTCTGGCGCTCCGAGAGCGGGTACTTCGCCATGAGCTTAACCTTGGCCTCGTCGCGGTTGGCGGAGGCCCGGATGATCTTCACGAAGTCGTCCAGGTTATCGAGGGCGATGATGTAGCCCTCGAGGATGTGGGCGCGGTCCTCGGCCTCGCGCAGGCGGAAGCGGGTGCGGCGCGTGACGACGTCGCGGCGGTGCTCGATGTAGCACTCGATCAGCTCCTTGATGTTCATCTGCTTCGGCCGCTTCTGGTCGAGGGCCAGGAGCGTGACGCCGAACGACGACTCAAGGGCGGTCTTCTGGAAGAGCTGGTTGATGACGACCTTCGCCTGCTCGCCGCGCTTCAACTCGATCACGATGCGGGTGTTCTCGTCGGACTCGTCCCGCAGGTCCCTGATCCCGTCCAATTCCTTCTCGGAAACGAGCTCCGCGATGCGCGTCACCAGGTTGGCCCGGTTCACGTTGTAGGGGATCTCGGTGATCACGATCTGCTCCATGCCGCCCTTCATCTCCTCGGTGTGGGCCTTGCCCCGGATGCGGACGATGCCCTTGCCGGTCTTCAGGTAGCTCAGGATCGCCTCGCGGCCGGAGATCACGCCCCCGGTCGGGAAGTCGGGGCCCTGGATGATGGTGCAGAGCTCATCGACGCTTATCGACGGACGGTCGAGGATCGCGCAGGCGGCGTCTATGATCTCGCTCAGGTTGTGCGGAGGGATGTTGGTCGCCATGCCCACGGCTATCCCCGTCGAACCGTTCATCAGGAGGTTCGGGAGCGCCGCCGGCAGCACCGTGGGCTCCGTGGTCGACTCCTTGTAGTTGGGCGCAAAGTCGACCGTCTCCTCCTCGATGTCCTTCAGGAGCTCCTCGGCCGCCTCGTTCAGGCGGCACTCGGTGTAGCGGTAGGCGGCCGGCGGGTCGCCGTCGACGGAGCCGAAATTGCCCTGCGGGTCGATCAGCGGGTAGCGCATGACCCAGGTCTGGGCCAGGCGGACGAGCGTGTCGTAGACGGAGGCGTCGCCGTGCGGGTGGTAATTCTTCAGCACCTCGCCCACGACGCCGGCGCACTTGTCGAAGGGCCGGTTGTGGACCAGGCCCTCCCGGAGCATCGCGTAGAGGATGCGCCGCTGGACGGGCTTTAGCCCGTCCCGCGCGTCGGGGAGGGCGCGGGCGATGATGACCGACATCGAGTAGTCGATGTAGGCCGTCTGCATGATGTCGGTGATGTTCGCCGACAGGAGTTTTTCGGAACCGGTGTACAAGGGATTGAGGGGGTTTTGGATCTGCTTCTGCCTCGGGCCTCTAGACGTCCAGGTACTGCACGTTCAGGGCGTTGTCCTCGATGAACTGGCGCCTCGGGGGCACCTCGTCGCCCATCAGGAGCGTGAACAGGGCGTCGGCCTTGGCGGCGTCGTTCACGGCCACCTTGAGCAGCCTGCGCTTCTCGGGGTCCATCGTGGTCTCGAAAAGCTGCTTCGGGTTCATCTCGCCCAGGCCCTTGTAGCGCTGGATCGTGAGGCCCTTGCGCCCGTTGGCCCGAATCTGGGAGACGATCTCAAGCGGGGCCTTGAGCTCCGTCGTCGTCTCGCTCTTCTGGCCAAGGTTCTCGGTGATCGTGTAGCGCGGCGCCTCGGTGGCGCTGAACTGGTTTATGTCGAGCCCTATCGAGGCCACGACCTTGAGGATCTTCATCATCTCGCTGCTCTCGAAGATCTCGTGGAGGGTGACGCGCCTCGGGGCGGCGGCGGGCTTCGAGTCCGCCTTGGGAACGGTCCCGTCCGTCTGCTCGAAGAGGTCGGCGTCCAGGCCGTTCCTGAGGATGAAGGCGGCCCTCGCCGTCTCGTCCTGGAGAAACTCATGGGACTCCTTGTTGCCCTGGCGGATCCTCGCAATGTAGCGGGGGAGCGCATGCGTCTCCTTGTCGTGGCGGTCGAGGTAGTCGCTGAGCTCCACCCCGTAGCGGGTCACCCCCGCCCCGAGCTTCTCGAGAGCCGCAAGCGACTCGACGATACGGTCGATCTGCTGGGGGGAGAAGACATGCTTGTCCACGAGGCGCGTGAGCACCACGTCCTCGGAGCCAAGCTCCAGGAGTATCCGGTTGAGCTGCTCGTCGTTGTCGATGTACTGCTCGCGCTTCTTGCGCTTGATCCGGTAGAGCGGGGGCTGGGCGATGTAGACATAGCCCCGGTCCAGGAGGCCCCGCATCTGCCGGTAGAGGAACGTGAGGAGGAGCGTCCGGATGTGCGAGCCGTCCACGTCGGCGTCGGTCATGATGATCACCTTGTGGTAGCGCGCCTTCTCCACGTTGAAGGCGCCCTCGCCCTCGGAGTCGCCGATGCCGGTGCCGATGGCCGTTATGAGGGTGCGGATTTCCTCGTTGGAGAGCACCTTGTCGAGGCGGGCCTTCTCGGTGTTGATCAGCTTTCCGCGGAGGGGGAGGATCGCCTGGTAGCGGCGGTCCCGGCCCTGCTTGGCGGACCCACCCGCGGAGTCGCCCTCGACGATGTAGAGCTCGCCGAGCGCGGGGTCGCGCTCCGAGCAGTCGGCAAGCTTGCCGGGCAGGCCCCCGCCGGAGAGGGCGCCCTTGCGCACGGTCTCGCGGGCCTTGCGGGCCGCCTCGCGCGCCCGGGCCGCGTTCAGAGTCTTGTCGATGATCCGCTTTGAGACGGCCGTGTTGCTCTCGAGGAAGAACTTGAGCTTCTCGCCCACGACCTTCTGCACGATGCCGTCCACCTCCGAGTTGGAGAGCTTGGTCTTGGTCTGGCCCTCGAAGCGGGGCTCCGAGACCTTGACCGACACCACCGCGACAAGGCCCTCGCGCACGTCGTCGCCCGTGATCGCCGGGTCCTTCTCCTTGATCAGGTTGTTGCTCCGGGCGAAATTGTTGATGACGCGCGTGAGCGCCGTCTTGAAGCCCGACAGGTGCGTGCCTCCCTCGAGGTTGTAGATCGAGTTGGCGTAGGCGAAGACCTGGTCGTTGTAGCTGTCGTTGTACTGCATCGACACGTCGACGACGGTCGCCGCCTTCGCGGGGTCGTCGTTGGGAACGGAGTCGGAGAAGGTGATCGGCTTGTCGTGGAGGACGTTCTTGTTCTGGTTGAGGAAGCGGACGAATTCGGTGATCCCGTCCTTGAAGAAGAAGACGTCGCCCTTCTGGGAGCGCTCGTCGGCGAGCTCGATCTTGATCCCGGGGTTGAGGAAGGCGAGTTCCCGAAGGCGCTTGGCGAGGATCTCGTACTGGAACTCGCGGGTCGAAAGGAATATCTCCGGGTCGGGCTTGAAGGTGATCTTGGTGCCCGTCTTTCGGGTGTCGCCGATCACCATCATCTTCTGCGTCGTTTTTCCCTGCGCGAAGCGCATCTGGTAGACCTTGCCGCCGCGGCGCACCTCGGCCTCGAGCCACTCCGAGACCGCGTTCACGCACTTGGCACCCACGCCGTGGAGCCCGCCCGAGACCTGGTAGGCCCCCTTGCCGAACTTGCCGCCGGCGTGCAGGTTCGTGAGGACAAGCTCGAGCGCGGGTATCTTGTAGATGGGGTGGGGGTCCACCGGGATCCCGCGGCCGTCGTCCTCGACCGAGCACGAGCCGTCCAGGTGGATCGTCACCTTTATCGTGGTGGCGAAGCCCGCCAGGGCCTCATCCACCGAGTTGTCCACGACCTCGAAGACGCAGTGGTGCAGACCCCGCTCGTTCGTGTCGCCGATGTACATGTCGGGGCGCTTGCGCACCCCCTCGAGCCCTTCGAGTTTTTGTATCTTGGAGGCGTCGTAAGCGTCGGCGCCGGCCTGTGAATTGGAGGGTTTCTGCGGGTCGTTTGTGTCGGCCATGTACGGTTCGGTTCGGGGCGGAAAAGAAGCCCGGATTCTGTTCCGATATAGGCGGGTCACGCGAGGGTTTTTTTGGGAAAAATTCGGCTTTTTTGGCCATTCTAAGGGCCCTCCTAGGCCCGCGGGCCCTCCACCCGCTATCCCCATGCCTCCCAAGCGCCTCCTTGAAACCGTTTTTGGCTCTGCGGGGACGTCTGGGAGGATGGGATTGACCCTGTTTTTGCAGGGTGCACTGTGGGGATTCCATGCGTAGCCCGACGATCGACTTGCTCCTCATCCTCCAGGATCGCGACACCAGGAGGCTAGGGATCGAGGCCCAGCTGAAGGGCGCCCCAAGGGAGGTCGCCGCGGTCGAGCAGCGGATCGCGGCCGAGAAGGCGGCGATCGAGGCTGCCAAGAACGAGTTGCGCGAGTACGAGTCGAAGAGGAAGCTCCTGGAGACCGAGATAGGCTCCGCCGAGACCCAGCGGGGCAAGTACCAGCTCCAGCAGCTTTCGGTCAAAAAGAATGACGAGTACCAGGCCCTGGGCCACCAGATCCAGGAGGTCCAGAGGCAGATCGGGGAGCTCGAGGGCAAGGAGCTCGAGGCCATGTACGCGATCGACGAGGCGAAGAAGCGCTTCGCCGCGGCGGAGGCGACGCTCAAGCAGAACATCGTCGGGCACGAGGCGCGCATCCGCACCCTTAGGGAGAGGGAGGCGAGCCTTGCCGAGGAATTGAAGGAGGCCGCGGCGGCTGTCGCCGAGGCCCGGAAGCCCCTGTCCGAGGCGGCCCTGGAGGCCTACGAGCAGGCCGCCAAGAGGCGGATGCCGGCTGTGGTCCCGATCCGTGGCGGAAAGTGCGGGGGATGCCACCTCAAGGTCTCCAGCGAGGTCGAGTCCGCGGCGCGCGGCAAGGCGGCGGACCTTGAGTTCGCCCACTGCGACCAGTGCGGCCAGATGGTCTATTGGGAGTCCTAAGAAGCTTGCCGGCGGGCCCTTCGGGCCCAACGCTTGCCCCCTTAGCTTTGGGGCCTGGTCGTCGCTCCAAGTTCTTTGATCCCAAGGTGCGGGTAACGCCGCGCCCGATAGAAGTTTGGAGAGGAAAGTCCGGACACCGCAGGGCAGGATGCTGCTCGAGCCCAAAAGGCAAGCGCAGGCGCCGCGGGTTAAGCCGCGGCGACGGACAGTGTCACAGAGAATATACCGCCGTGCGGCTCCCCCTGGGATCCGCAGGGTAAGGGTGAAAAGGTGGGGTAAGAGCCCACCGCGCCCCGCCGCGAGGCGGGCGGCACGAAAAACCCCTTCCGGTGCAAGACAAAATAGGAGACTGGACGGCCCGTCCCAGAGTCTCGGGTATGTCGCACCTGTCCGTTGCCCCATGCGGCTTGCCGCTTGGGGGACGTACGGGCGGGCCCCGCAAGGGGCCCGAGAGAAATGACGGCCGAAGCGCCGCGAGGCGTGGAACAGAATCCGGCTTAACGGCCCCAAAGCTAATTTTTCAAAATCGTCACGAGGTTGATCCCGGGTTGTTTCAAATGGGGGGTTTAATGGGCTCCTGTGAGCCTTACCAACCTGACCCACACCTACCGTAACCGCAAAATCGCAGCAGTCCTCGCGGCTGGCTGCTTCCTTATCCAGGGCCTTTCAGCCCAGACACCCGCCCCCGCAGCGTCGCCGGACGCCTCTGCAAATTCCGAAATGGCCGACAAGACCATCCGCTTGACGGAGGTCGAGGTCAACGAGGGGAGGGCCTCCGCGCTCACCCAGGCGCCGACGGACGCCAAGCTCGACATCGCCGAGCCCCAGTCGGTGATCAGCGCCCAGATCATCAACAACACGATGGCGCCGACGGACGACTATGCCTCAATCGCGAACATCGCCCCGAGCATCGTGAACATCGAGACCGAAGGTCCGGGCCTGAGCGAATCAAAGATGCTCTCGATGCGCGGATTCCAGGACGGCCAGTTCAACGTCACCTACGACGGCATACCCTTTGGCGACGCCAACGGCGAGACCCACCATACCACGAGCTATTTCCCGGCGAAGGTCCTGGGCGGCGAGGACATTGAGCGCGGGCCCGGAACGGCCGCGGACATCGGCGAGAACACCTTTGGCGGAACGATCGGGCTCCTGTCCAAGGACCCGCGCACCGACCAGGCGACGGTGCTCACGTTCTCAGACGGCTCGTGGAATACCTTCCTCGGAAATGTCGAGGTCAACTCGGGCCTCATTCCGAAGCTCAACGACGCGTCGGTCGTCATGACCTACCAGTACATGAGTTCCGACGGTTACAGGACGTTTTCCTACCTGCAGCGCAATACCTACTACCTCAAGTACATCCAGCCGATCGGCAAGAACACGACGGTCACCATTGTCGGCAACTATAACGACATCAAGTTCAACAACCCGGGCGCGGCCACCCTGGCCCAGATTGCGCAGTTTGGTCGCAACTATGGCCTGGACGCCAATCCCTTCGACCCGAACAACAATTACTACCCCTACAATTACCAGCAGAAGCAGGCGGACTTTGAGTACATCGGTATCAAGTCAAAGCTGGGCGAGCTGAACATCGAGGACAAGGCCTACACGTACGCCTACAACAACGACAGCCACGAGAACTCGGTTGATCCGACCGCCGGCGGGTCGGTCACCAAATACCCGGGGGCGGGCTATTCGGGCCCGGCCTATGTGAACGATTCTGGCAACACGCTTCCGAATACCGGGGCTGGCCAGACCAAGGCGAGCGGCATCCTCAACAACGACGACCCGGGTGGCCGCATCAAGGTGAACTCCTACCGGGCGATCGGAAACTACTTCTCCATAGCGAATGGCGAGGGCACGTCGCTGGAGGAGAAGTTTGGCATCTGGAACGAATACACGGTCGCCGACCGCTACGCCTACCTTCTCGACTACAGTCCCGCTTACGCTGCCGCCAATCCCCAGGACAGCTACTTTTTTGGCTACATCGACACGGCCAACACAAAGGGTTCCACGTTCCAGCCGGGATACCAATGGTACATGCACGTCTACAACAAGACGTTTCAGCCCTACGTGGACCTGATCTGGAAGCCTTTCAAGAACCTGACGATCGAGGCCGGGGTCAAGGACTCGAACTTCACGATCGATCTTGAGGCCCCCGTCAACCAGGGAACCGAGCAGCCCGATTTCAGCAACTACACCTACACGAACTTCGAGCCCCACCTGTCGGTTAACCTGGCGATCACCCAGAACTGGTCGGCCTACGTCCAGGTCGCCGAGGGCATGGCCTACCCGATCGTGACCGACGAGGAGAACGTGCCGCAGGATCCCCTCGACATCGCCAAGACGGGCACCTCCTACAGCCCCCAGAACCTGAAGGAGGAAAAGACGATGAACTACCAGGTGGGCACCGTCTATAAGACCGACCGCTTCAATGCCGATGCCGACGTCTATCTGATCAACATCGACCAGCTTGTGTCCTCGGTGGCCGATCCCAACGATTCGACGAACACCCTCTTCTTCCAGTCCAAGGGCGCGTGGATGAGCGGCGTCGAGGCGGAGGGGACCTTCTATGTGGGCGGGGGGCTGAGCGTCTATGCGAACGGATCTCTCAACCGGGCCGTCTACAAGACCGACCCGGGCGTCCCGCATTTCAACGTCGCCTCGCTTGGGGCCTTTGGCGCCAACGGCGTCCCTAATTCCACCGCTTCCGTAGGCGCGATTTTCAATCGCTCGGGTTGGTTTGCCTCGATCGAGAACAAGTACGTGGGCTCCTACGTCATCTATTCGAGCGCCCTCGTGAACCCCGACCTGGGCCTCTACGGCCAGACTTCCACCGGACAGCTCGGCGGAAAGCCGGTGGCGGTTGCCTCGGGCACAAGCCCGAGCTTCTGGATGACGGACATCGCCGTGGGCTACGCCTACAAGATGCCCCGCTGGACACACGTCCATTCGGTTAAGATCAAGCTCCAGCTCGATAATGTGTTGGACAAGCAGGTCCTCATCCTGAGCTCGGTCGGGGCGACCCCGGCCGCCAACACGTACAACGTGCTGCCGACCACCAACTACTTCATCACGCTTTCCACGGAGTTCTGATCCGTGCCGTAGAAAGGCCCCGGGGATTCTTTCAGCATGGCCCGAAGGCGTGTTGACTCTCCCCTGGGGCCCCGTCCTTTTCCCGAGATCCCCCTTGTCCCCCACATGAGCATCCGGGCCGCATCGCGGTTTGCCCTGCCGATCTTGGCGCTTTGCCTTGCACCGAACCCGGGCGCGCGGGCGGGGGAGACTGCGCCGGCGCCGGCGCACCGCGTGGTGGTCGTGGTCTTCGACGGGATGAGGCCCGACTTCATCTCGGAGGAGACCACGCCCCATCTGTGGAGGCTCGCCTCCGAGGGCGTGTTCTTCGCCCATCACCACCCCGTCTACCTGAGTTCGACCGAGGTGAACGGGACCGCGATCGCGACCGGGGCCTACCCGTCGCGCAGCACCGTGATCGCCAACATCGATTTCCGCCCGCGGATCGACCCGCAGATGGTGATCGGGATTGAGACGCCGCCCGCCGTGAGGAAGGGCGACGAGGTGAGCGGGGGGCGCTACATCGGGTCGCCCACCGTGGCTGAGATCCTGCACGCCCACGGGCTGAGGACCGTGATCGCGGGCTCAAAGCAGGTGGCGCTCCTGCACGACCGCTCGCGCAGGCCGAACGACCCGGGCTCCTCCCCGGTCCTTTTTGAGGGGGCGACGCTGCCCCCCGCGGCCGAGCTCCCGCTCCCGGGGCTCCTGGGGGATTTCCCGCCGGTGTCGCCGCGGGATGACAAGATAGCCCGCGACGCATGGACGACCGGGGCGCTGATCGGGGACCTCTGGAAGGACGGCCTTCCTCCGTACACGCTCCTGTGGCTATCCGAGCCCGACTTCTCGCAGCATGCGACCGGGCCCGGCTCCGCTCAGTCGCTCGAGGCCATCAGGTCGAGCGACGACAACCTGGGGCGCGTGCTTGCCGAGCTCGACAGGCGGGGCCAGAGGTCCACGACCGATGTCTTCGTCGTCTCCGACCACGGGTTCTCGACAATCGCCTGGAAGAGCGACGTCGCCGCCGAGCTCTCCCAGGCGGGGTTCAGGACGGAGCGCGTGGCCCTTGGGGGGCTTAAGCCCGGCGACGTGATGGTGGTCAGCAACGGGGGCAGTTCCCTCCTCTACGTGGGAGGGCACGACCCCGAGGTTGCCCGCCGCCTCGCGGCGTACCTCCAGGTCCAGGACTGGGCGGGCGTCGTCTTCTCGAAGCTCCCGCTTGAGGGGACGTTCCCCCTCTCCGAGGCCCGGATCGACTCGCCCGAGTCCCCGGACCTGGTGGTTTCGCTCCATTGGACGCGCGGCAGGAGCGCGAACGGAACCCCCGGGCTCCAGACCTCCGACCTGGCTCCCACGGCGAAAAAGGCCGGCAACCACGCGAGCCTGTCCCCCTTTGACATGCACAACACCCTGGTTGCCGCAGGGCCGGACTTTAGGCGTGGCGTCCAGGACACGCTCCCCTCGGGAAACACGGACGTCGCCCCCACGGTCCTTTGGATCCTGGGGCTAAGGGACGAGGCGGCGAAGATGGACGGTCGGGTCCTTGGGGAGGCGCTTTCCGGGGAGGCGCCGCCGCTCCGGTCGTACGAGGTCAGGCGCCTTGAGGCCTCCCGAGCGACGCAGGGGGGCGACTGGAGGCAATACCTTCAGGTAAGCGAGGTGAATGGCGTCCGTTACCTGGACGAGGGCAACGGGTCGTTCTCAGCTCGGGCCAAATAGCGCCTTCGCAGAGCGCAGGCTGCCTTCCCAGGAGGAGAAGCCTTTTCCAAGGGCCCAAGATTTACCGTTTCTTAGCCTGGAATAGGCACGAGCCTATTGCGTCCCAGGGCCCATTTTCACAAAAGGGGATGGACCCGGGGACCGTCTGCCGTAAAACACGGTCGACCTCGGTGCAAATCTCAGGCATAAGCAGCAAACGTCAATTGCGGGCGGATTTACGAACCAGCACCTTCACGTCTTGAATACCCCATTCCACATGCCAGCGGGAATCCTGCGCGCACTGCTCACGGCCATGGCCGGAGCGTTCCTGCTCCAAAGCGCGCCCGCGCAAACCTATACGGTGACTCTGATCCCGACGCTTGGCGGAAGCCTTAATTACGCTCTTGCGATCGACAACAATGGGACGGTTGCGGGGGATTCGAACCTATCCGGCGACACGGCGCACCACGCGATGACCTACTTGAATGGGACGGTAGTCGATATCGGAACGCTCCCCGGAGGAACAAGCAGCAACGCCAATGGGTCCAACGTCTACGGCAACGTGGTGGGAAACTCCTATACCTCTGGCGTCACGTTGCCAAATGCGTTCGAGAGCACCTATGGGATCATTACCAACCTTGGAACGTTGGGTGGGACTCAAAGCTTTGCGCAGGCCGTCAATAATTCCGGGGTGGTCGTCGGGTACGCTAACCTGGCGGGTGACGCCTCGCACCATGCTTTCAGCTACAACCTTGGCACGTTGACGGACCTGGGGACACTCGGCGGCGCCAATAGCATAGCGTATGGAATCAACTCTGCCGGCACGATAGTAGGAAACGAGGAGCCGTCGCTGACCGCCCCGGTTAACCACAGGGCCTTCAGCTACTCGAATGGAAAGATGACCGACTTGGGAACCTTGGGAGGGGTGAAGAGCACCGCATTTGCGATCAACGACTCCGGCACGATCGTAGGGGACGCGGCGACTAGCTCCGGCGCGATCCATGCGTTCAGCCTGGTGAGCGGCGGCACCATGACCGACCTCGGGACCATCGGGGGCGCTTCAGGTAGCAGCTTCGCTACCGGAATTAACAGTTCCGGCGTTATTGTCGGCTATTCGAACGTCACGGGGAGCGCAGTCACGCATGCGTTCATCTATACAAACGGCCAGATGACCGACCTGAACACCCTCGTGAGCCTGACTGGGGTCACGCTCACGGGCGATGTCACCGGTGCCGTTGCTATCAACGATCTGGGGCAGATTGCCGCTAGTGGATCGAATGGAAGGGCCTACCTTCTCACGCCTGCAGCGGTCCATCTGACCGTCAGCGCCCCGACCTCCGTGAATCAAAACTCGTCGTTTAGCGTGACGGTGACCGCGATCGACGCAAACGGCAACGTGGCGACGACCTACGGCGGGATCGTGGCCTTCACGAGCACCGACTCGGCAGCGGTGCTCCCGTCCAGCAGCGTCCTTACCAACGGAAAGGCGACGTTCAAGGTAATGCTAGCGACCGCCGGCACCGCGACCATCACCGCGGCCGACACCGTGATCCCCACGGTCACCGGCACGTCGGCCTCGATCAGCGTGATCCACGCGATCTTCCCGTCATTCAGCGTCCAGCCGGTGGCGGAGACGGTGAACCTGGGCGCCAACGCGGTCTTCTGGGCCGTGGCCAGCGGCTCGGCTCCGCTCACCTACCAGTGGTACCTGAACGGGGTTCCCATACCCGGCGCGACGAGCCCCATCCTGCAGGACGTGGCGGTCGGCTCCTTCGGGCCGGGAAGCTTCTCGGTCACCGTGACGAACACGGCGGGGTCCCTGTCGAGCTCCGCGGCGGCCTTGTCGCTGAATGCGGCTGGATCGGGCAATCCCCTTCATTTCGTGAGCCAGCCGATATCGCAATCGTGCGCGAGCGGGAGCACGGTCGTCTTCTCGGCGCTCACCGCGGGATCCGACGGCGGTCCTCCCACCACTTACCAATGGTTCCTGAACGGGGTCGCTATTCCGGGCACCAACTACCCGGAATTGGTGATCCGGGGGGCCGGCTCCTCGAATACGGGCGCCTACAGCTGCGCCGCGATGAATTCCTCCGGCGCGGTGCTGAGCGGCCAGGCAACGCTTAACGTCTTGGGCGGCGCGAGCCCGAGCCGTCTCTCGAACATTTCGTGCCGCGCCCAAGTCGGCGCGGGCGCGGGCGAGCTGATCGTTGGGCTGGTCGTGGGCGGCCAGGGCACCTTCGGCGCGGAACCCGTCCTCATCCGGGCCTCGGGCCCCGCCCTGGCCCCCTTCGGGGTCACCGGATTCCTCCCGGATCCCAAGCTGACGCTCGTCGGGCCCGCCGGCGTGATCGCGAGCAACAGCGGCTGGGGCGGAAACGCGGTCGTGGCGTCCTTGGCCGCTTCCGTTGCCGCGTTCCCTTGGGCCAGCGCCACGAGCGACGACTCGGCCCTGGTGGAGGCGCTCACCGGCGGGCCGTACACGGCCCAGATCGCCGGCAGCAGCGGCGATTCGGGCATTTCCCTGGCCGAGGTCTATGACGCCACCGCGTCGGGCACGGTGATGACCACCACGCCGCGCCTCATCAACATCTCCGCCCGGGCCCAGGTCGGCTCCGGCGGGAATGTACTCATTGCCGGGTTCGTGATCGGTGGGACCACCTCCAAGGCGGTTCTGATCCGGGCCTCGGGTCCCGCCCTTTCCGCCTTCGGCGTTGGCGGTTTTCTGGCCGACCCCGAGCTTCAGCTTTACTCCGGCAACAACAACGGGACTTCGAGCTTGGTCGCCTCCGACACAGGTTGGGGTGGGGACCCGCAGGTGGCGTCTGCGGCGGCGTCCGTCGGCGCATTTTCGTGGGGGGCCTTTGGCACACCGGATTCCGCGATCCTCGTCTCGCTCCCGCCGGGCTCCTACACGGCCGAGGTTTCCGGGGCCAGCGGGGACCAGGGCGTTGCCCTGGTCGAGGTTTACGAGGTGCCTTGAGGTCCGCCCCGGCCATGCTATTCCTGGGCGGTTCCCGGAAAAGGGTGCCCGAGAGGGGGAGGCTTTTGGGCCCTTCTTCCCACAATACCCTTGACTCGACCCTGTCCGTTTGAGTCTCTGGCCGGCTCCGAACTTCACAACGACCATGGCCAACACCCAATCTGCCATCAAGGCCGCCCGCAAAGCGGTGCGCCTGACCCTCCGCAACAAGGCCTTAAAGACCCGTCTTAAGACCCTCCACAAGGGGTTTGACGCTGCGGTTAAGTCGGGCGACGCCGCCGCCGCCAAGGCTTCCGGCAGGGCCTACCTGTCCGCCATGGACAAGGCCGTCAAGTCGGGCGTCGTTCACAAGAACGCGGCCTCGCGCGCGAAATCGCACGCGGCGAAGTACGTGCTCGCGAAGTGATCGCGATTTTGGGATGGCTCCGTGCCATCCCAAGTTGAAGACACACCCCGGGGCAGAACTTTTCCTTTCGCGCTTCGCCGACGGCGACTGGCGGGGAATCATTCGTCCCTGGCTCGAATCGGGCCGGGGAAGGCTGGAGCGCTCGATCGTGGTCGCACCCACCCGCGGCCACACGCAGGCCCTGAAGCAGCGGTGCGTCGACGAGGGCGTGTCGCTCCTGGGAGTGGAATTTCTGACCCCGGGGCTTGCGCGCAGGAAGTGCGGCATTGAGGCCGGCCTCGGCCGAAGCCTGCAGGTTCTTGTACTCCGGTCCCTTATCGAGCGGCGCCTCGCCGGGCTTCCCGATGAGGATCCCGCCCGGGGCCTCTGGAAGAGCCTCGCGAGCGACCTCGAATCAGCGATCGCCGAGTTCGAGGACCTCCTGCGCGCCGGATTTGGCCCGGAGAGCTTCCGGCTGCGCGAGCTCCGCGAGCTTTTCGTGGGATTCCTGGAATGGCTGGTCCGGCACGGGCTTTCCCTCGGGCCCCTCATCGACAGGCAGGCCCTGGCCGGCGCGGGGGATAGTCCGCGGCTGGCCGACCGGCTCCTGGTCCTTGCGGGCGGCCCCGAGGGCTGGCCGGAGTTCCTGGGGCTCCTGGCGCTCGCGGGGCGCTGCCCCAGGGCCTGCGTCCTGGTGGCCGAGCCGGAGTTCGGCGGAAGGAGCGCCGCGGGCGAGGAGTGGGTCGGGCTCTGGGAAAAGGCCCTCGGGGTCGACGCGTCGGTCGCGGACGTCCCCGACCCCGCGATGTCCTGCTCCCCGGTGGCCGAGCTCTGGATGGGAGGTGAGGGCTCGGCCGGTCTCGCCCGGGCCATTGTCGCCCGGTCGCGGACCGAGGAAATGGAGCTCGTGGCTGACGAGGTCGCGCACCTCCTTTCCCAGGGCTCCGACGCGATCGCTGTCGTCTTTCCCGGGCCCGGGGCCGGACAGGCGCGGCTCGCCCGCCTGCTCGAGGATCGAGGCGTGGCCTTTGCCGACCTGATCGGCGTCGCTGGGACGCCGCCTGTCGACACCCGAATCGAGCGGGCGCTGGCCGAATTCTTCAGGCGGGGATGCAGGCTTGAGGAGCTCCTGGCCCTGTGGCCGCTCCTTCGCTCCGTGAGCCTCACGCAGCTGGAGCCCGGCCGGGCCCGCGCCGCCTGCCAGAGGCTCTTTGACGAGGTCCAGTCGCACGCCCTGGAGCCAAACGTCGGGCGCCTGGTGGCGTCAGACAGCCCGGATTCAAGGGAGGTGGGCCGTGTGGCGGCGATGCTCATGCCTCCCTGGCCTGCGACGCTCAGCCCGGTGGAGGCCCTTGAGCGCTTCAGCACCGCGCTCGAGAGGCTCGGCCTGGCGGAGCCCGAGGGTTGGTCCGGACTAAGGGATTTTGCCGGGAGAGCCTCCGGGAACATGCCCGCCGCTGCGCTCCTTGAGGCGATCCTGGCGTTCCTGCCGGAGAAGGGCCCGATGACGGGCTCCTCCCGGAGGAACGGCTTCGCGCGGGTCACGCTCACCACGTGCCGGCGCGCCGCAGGCGTGTCGTGGTCGGACTGCATCTTTGCGGAGTCAAACGCGGGCACCTGGCCCGAGCGGCGGGAGCCAAGCTGCTGGCTGGGCGACGAGGACCGGCGCCAGCTCAGCTCCGCGGAGGGCCGGCTCCAGGTGGCGCTCCCGACGAGCGACGACCGGGCCGCGCTCGAGAAGCGGCTCTACTGCTCAATCGCCCGCGACACGCGCCGCCGGGTCATCTTCACGGCGGCTCTTTTCAGCGAGGAGGAGCCCGAGGTCCGGCTTGGGCCCAATGTCTGGCTTGAGCGCGTGATGTGGGCCCAGGGCCTCTTCTCGGGGGCCGATGGCGGCTCGGGGGCGTTCGAGCGGCTGGCTTCACCTCGGATCAGGCCGAGGTCGGCCGCCCCGGCCCCCGCCGCATGGGGGCAGGTCTGGGCCCGGAGGCGGGACCCGGCGGCGCCCTTCGACGCGTTCTTCTTCGGGGACCCGGGCGGCTCCTCCAGTCCCGCCCGGCTCTCTGCCAGCCAGATCGAGCGCGGGATCAGGGACCCGGCGAGCCTCTGGTTTGACGCGGTCCTGGGCGTGGCCCGCATCGAGTGGCGGCCCTTCGCGCGCATGCGCGGCAAGGCCGTGGGCACGGCCGTGCACCGGGCTCTCGCCGCGGCCCTCCGAGGGGCACCCGCCGAGGGGAGCTTCTCGGTCCTTCCCGAGCTTCCCGCGGCGGAGGAGCGGCTCAGGGCTGAGCTTGCGCGCCTGCGCGGGTTGTGGCCCGCGGACCGCTACTGGGATTCCTTCCACGGGGACGTGGCCGAGGCCGCGCGGGCGCTCCTTGCGCGCGTCTACGAGCTGCCGCGGGCCCCGTTTGGAGCGGTCGAGGTGCGCCTGCCCGGGGGAGCGACCGTCCCGGTCTCGGACTCCGCCGTGATCGGCGTCAGCGGCCAGATGGACCTCGTGCTTTCCGACCGGCCCGGCTGGGCGGGGGCGCAGGTCGAGATCGTGGACTACAAGACCGGCGGCGACCCCCGGCTCTCTGCGGCGCGGATGGAGTCGAGCGGGTCCTCGCTCCAGCTGGGAGTCTACCTCCAGGCCGCGCATTCGGTCGGCGCCTGCGGCGCCGTATGGATGCTTAAGCCGGACGACCGTCCCGCGCGGGTCGGGATGGACGAATTGGGGAAGGCGACCGCAAAGCTCCGCATGATCGGGAGGCACCTCTCGACGGGAATCTACGGCGCTAGGACGGCCGACCGCGACGAGTACACGCACATCTTCGAGTGGCCGCTGGCCTGCCCGCCGGTGCCCTACGCCATCCTGGAGAGCAAGTTCGCGGCGACCTTCGGCGCCGCGCCCGAGGGGGGGGCCGATGACTAGGCTCCCCTCGGACCAGCCCGAGCGCGAGCGGTTCACCCGCGAGTGGGGCGTAAACTTCGCCGTGGTCGCCAACGCCGGCTCCGGCAAGACGACCGCGATCTCGAACCGGCTCGCGGCCATGGCGATGTCGGAGCCCGGCGCGGCGATGCTCGCCCGGACGGCGGTCGTGACCTACACGAAGAAGGCTGCGGCACAGATCGGCCAGCGCGCTCGCTCGGCGCTCCTCAGGCAGATGGCCGCCTCCGGCAGCGCCAACGGGGACGCCCTGGCCCGGCTCGACAGGGTATTCTTCGGGACGATACACAGCTTCTGCCTGCTCCTGGCCCGGCGGCACGGGAGCACCCAGGGTATCCACCTAAACCCTACACTGATCGAGGAGGACGAGGAGTCCCACTGGCAGGAGTTCCTCGAGCAGGACCCGATGGCCTTCGGCTCGTTGGCCCCGGGCCAGGTCGACGCCTTTTTGAGGCATGCCTCCCTGGACGACATCTTCGACCTGGCGCGGACCCTGGACGGTGTGGCAGCGGCGAGGCTGAGGTCGGCCCCCGTCGCCGCGCGCCCCCCGGGGCCGGACCCGGCCGCCCTCTCGCTGATCCAGGAGAGCGTTTCCGCCCGCAAGGGGAAGTCCGCGGAGGCCCTTGCCCGGAACAAGGAGACCGCACGGAAGTGGGAGCGGCGCTTTCGGGAGGAGGAGGGCCCGCTTGCGATTGCCAAGCCCGAGGGGACGGCCGGCGGCATCAAGGAGCTCTACCGGAGGCTCTTCTCGCCGCTCAAGGCGTGGCTCGCGGCCGCGGGAGGAGCCATGGCCGCGGAGCTTTCGCTTCGCTACCGCTCGTGGCGCTTGGACCGGGGCATCCAGACCTATGCCGACCAGGTGGAGACGGCCCTGTCCATCATGGGCGACGACGCGATGCTTGAGCGCATCCGGGGGGAGGGCTGGAGGGTCATCCTGGACGAGGCCCAGGACACCGACCCCAAGCAGTTCGCCGTCCTGGTCGAGATCACGCGGTCGCCGGGCGCCGCGCGGGGCGATTGGCCGGGCGCAGGGGGGCGAGGGCCCAAGCCCGGGCACTTCTGCATGGTGGGCGACGCCCAGCAGGGCATCTACTCGGCTCGGGCCGACATCAAGAACTTCCAGAGGCACGTGGACGCATTCGCACGCGGGGACGGCGGCGAGCGCCTGACCTTTGGCGTCACCTTCCGGGCGCCCGCGCGGGTGGTGCGGCTGCTTAACGCCACGCTTCCCGAGGCGTTCGGGCCCGGGCGCGTGCACAACCTCGGCCTTCCGCCCGCCGACGGGGTCGAGGGCCGGTGCCTCCAAGTGCCCTACGAGACCCTCGTGGAGGGCCCCGCCAACGCCGAGGGGGCGGCGTGGCTCCTGCCGCTGCCGCCCCTGGACGCCGACGGGGGGCGGGGGGCCTCGGACAGGAAGCTTGCCCAAGAGGCGCGGCACCTGGCCGAGTTCCTTGCAAACGGGGGCCCCGCCGCCGTGGGCGCGGCGTGCTGGGGCGACGTCGCAATCCTTGCACCCCGGACGGCGTGGCTCCTGATCGTCCGCGACCAGCTCCTTTCAGCAGGACTAAAGACGGCGCTCCAGATTCGGCGCAACCGCAGCGGCGACAACCCGGCCTACGCCTGGACCTGCGGCCTCTTGTCGGTCGTGTGCGACCCCGAGAACACGTTCGAGTGGGTCGGGGTCCTCCGAGAGATTTTTTCCGTGAGCGACGCGATGATAGCGTCCGCACTCGGGGCCCGGGAGCGGTTCCAATGGGACGAGCCGGGCGGCTACCCGCGGCCGATCGCCGACGCCCTGGAGACGCTCATGCCCTTCATCGACAGGGTCGACCTTGAGGGGGAATCGCTCGAGCGCTTCAGCAGCGACCTGTCCCGGGCGTGCGGCCTCGCCGACAAGGCGCGCTGGGTCGACCCCGAGGGCGGGATTGAGGACGAGCTTGCTCGGATTCACGCGCGCGCCGCGGAATTGGGCCTGGACGGTGCGGGCCCGCGGGCCTGGCTGCGCGAGCTTCTTGCCGGAGTCGACGAGCACCGGGCCTACGGCCGGCCCGCGACGGACGCCCTCTCGCTCCTTACCTCCCATTCCGCCAAGGGCCTGGAGTGGCCGGTTGTGATCCCGGTCGGCATGTGGCGGACGATCGGCTCCAGGGGGCCCTCGGGCCTGCGTTTGATCGCAGGGCCGGCCGGCCAGGCCGAGGTCGTCTACGACAACGAGGGAATATCGGCGGAGACGCGCGAGTCGCATGAGAGGGAAAGGCTCAGGGAAAACGTGAGGCTTCTCTACGTGACGCTCACCCGCTGCCTTCGGACGCTCGTTGTCCCGTGGTCGGCCGAGCCCTTCGAGGAGGGAAGTTTTGCCGACCTCTGGAGGGTGGATCCTTTGCTCCTGGATCGCGCCCCGGAGACGCCTCGGGCTCCGCTCGCGACCAAAGCCGCCCCCCCCGCCCCTGAAACCGAGGAGCGGAGCCAGGGGGTCCCAGGGGCCGGCCCCGGCTCCCCGGCCCCTTCGTTTCCTCCACGGATTCTCCCGCACCAGCTCGCGGCCCAGGCAGACGGGCCCCGTTCGTCGCTGCATGAGGCCTCCCTTGACCAGCCGGCGCTTGCAAAGCCCGGCATCGACCCCCTGGAGTACGGGGTATGGTGGCACCAGATGCTCGAGTTTGTTCCATGGACAGCCAGCGACTTGGAGATTGCGCGCTATGCGGCCGATGCGCTGCAAAGGGCAGGGGAGAAGGGCTTTGGCGATCGAGCGGCCGGGGAGTGGGGGCGCCTGCTGGAAAGTGAGCCCTGGCGCCTGATGAGGGAGACCCGCTGGACCAGGCTGGCCGAGGCGGGCATATTCGCCCCCCTTGCACCCGACGGGTGGATTGACGGCGTGATGGACCTGGTGCTCCACGACCCGGCAGCCGGCGACGTGTGGATTGTCGACTGGAAGACGAACCGTCGCCTCGAGGGGGAGGCCGACGGCGCGCTCCTGGCTCGCCTGGCCGCCGAGTACGCTCGGCAGCTCTCGGCCTACGGGTCGAGCGCCGGCGGCTTTTTCCCGGGGGCCAGGGTGCGACTCTGGGTTTACTCCACGGTCGCGGGCCAATGGATCGAGCTCTGTGCGGGGCCGTAGGCCGGCTGGCCCCGGGAAGATTGCACTCGACAGCCCACCCGGGGAATCGCACGTTCAACGGACTAATTCACCATGGGAAATCTCAAGAAGAAGCGCCGCCTCAAGATGAACAAGCACAAGCGCAGGAAGCGCTTGAAATCGAATCGCCACAAAAAGCGTACGTGGCAAAAATGAGACAAGCCCGCCGCATCCCGCGGCGGGTTTTTTGTTTCAATAAAGGGTAAATGGCTAAGGGCGCGGTATTAATACCTGTTTTGGCCTTGTAAATGGGGTCATTACCCACTGTTATTTAGAACCATTCTCCGCAAATCGCTCTCAATATGACCCCTAGTGGTACGATTGAGGGATAGCTATCACTTACCCGCCCAATGTTTTTCTCTAAAAAGACGAAGGGGTACTTCGTCGAGATAAACGAGAGTTCGGTCCTCATGGCCCGGACGACCTCGGAGGGCACTCCATTGGAGGTTGAGGATCTCCGGGAATGTGCGGTGGATGACGAAGCGGGCATTGCCGAGGCACTTAAGGCGTTGCAACCGAGGAAGCAGCCCAGCGGCTACCTCCATGCGGTGGTCGGCATATATCCGGGGAAGCGCATCGTCCGGAAGCACACCCTGGAGCTCAAGAAACTGAAGGAGCCGAGCTACATGGCCGACGTCTTCAGCCAGCAGCTTCGCATCGAGCACGACAAGTTCACGCTGGCGATGGTCAATGCAAGCGACGGCAGCGATTACGACCTGAGCCGCGCCACCCAAAAGGAGGTCGTCTTCTGCGGCGCCCCGAACGACGAGATCAACGCCGCGCAGCAGAGCCTGCTGAACATGGGCATCTTTCCCGACCGCCTCGAGCTTGGCAGCCTCTCCACCCTTGGGGCGTTGGTTGACCTCCTCACCTTCGAGAAATCGAGGACCCCGACCTTGATCCTGGACGTGGGCAACGACACGACCCACAGCTTCATTGTCTCCCCAAACGGCGTCGAGGCGTCCCGCCCGATCCCGCAGGGGCTGGAGGCGATGGTGCCCGTGGTCCAGAAGGAGCTGGGGCTCAAGGACGAGGAATCGGCCCGGAAGCTTTTCCGCTCCAACACATTCGACTTCACCGGCATGGGCCCCCTGCTTATCAAGCGCCTGCTGAAGGAGCTCCAATCCTCGATCGGGTTCTACGAGGTCCAGACGGGCCAATCCGTGGGGCAGGTCCTCTGCATCCAGCTCTCCCCGAAGCTCGCGTGGCTGGAGGGCGCCCTTGCCTCATCGCTTGGCATCACCGCGATGAAGGTGGACCCGATTCCGTGGCTCAGGTCGCGCAACGTGGTCGTACCCGATGCCTTGTCCAAGACCGCGGGTGAATTCCGCTGGTTCGGGCTCATGAGCCTGATGGTCCAGTACAACACTCAAAATGGCCCTCTCACAGACGAAAAAAAATGAGGTGATTCCGGCGCCGCCCTGGCACCCGAACCTCAGGATTGTCGAGGGCCTTCCCGACACCAAGGTTGTGCGGACCGCGTTCTTCGTGAACGGGGCGGCCATGCTGGTGGTTATCGCGCTCGCCCTCTACCTGGGCATCCAGGAATGGAAGCTGCACGAGGTGAACAAGCAGATCGCCGACTGGCAGCGCCAGATAGAGCGCGACACCAAGCAGAGCGCTGACGCCGTTGCGCTCTACCAGGACTTCAAGCTGCAGGAGGCCAAGACGAAGGAGGTGGCGGACTTCATGGCGTCAAAGCCGATCCTTTCCGCGATTATCCTAAGGCTCGCCCAGGTGACCCCCAAGAAGGTCGCGATGGACATTATCGACTTCAAGGAGACCGGGGTATCGATCAGGGCGACCGTGAAGGGCGCCCCCGACCGCGCGAGCGGCGACGCCTCCGCGTACGAGAAGCAGCTGCGCACCGACAAGGTGCTCGGCCCGATGTTCGGCGAGGTGAACCTTCTCTCGATGAACCGGAACACGGCCACCGGCCGCCTGGTGATAGAGATCTTCTGCGAGTACAAGGGGGCCAAGAAGTCATGAGCAACGAGGAATTCGTAGCCTTCCTGAAGAAGAACGCGATTTCGGTCGGGTGCGTGATCGTGAGCATCCTGATCGGGCTGGCCATCTACTACAGGAGCGACCTGCTGCCCGAGGCCGAGAAGGTCCTCGCCGCCCGGACCGCGCAGGGCGAGCTCCTTGCCGCCAACATAGAGGATTCCGCCCAGCTCAAGGAGCAGCACGCCGCAATAGTCGCCGCGAACGAGGCGATCGACAACCGGATGATCCGGGTCGGCCAGCTGGCCGAGAACTACCAGTACTTCTACCGGCTTGAGAGCGATACGGGCACCAAGCTCGCGGGTGTGCGCCAGGTGCCGCTTCCACCGCCCGGCCGCAACGCCGCGAAAACGAACTATGTCGCCGTGCCCTTTTCGTTCACCGCGCAGGGCGAATACGGCCAGCTCATGGACCTCATGCGGAAGCTCGAGGGCGGTGAGCACTACTGCCGCATCATAAACTGCGACCTGCATCCGGTATCCACCGAGATCCGCGGCGGCCAGCTGGCCCTGCAGCTCAATATCGAACTTCTGGCGATCCCATGAGGCGCTCTCTCCACACGGTTTTCCAGGCCATCTTCGCGCTCAGCGTCCTGCTGGGCATCCTTGCGACGCGCGCAAGCGCGCGCGTCGATTCCGAGATACTCCCGGCGGAGAAGAGGCGCCCGTCGGTGGACCTGGCGGCGTCGCTCGCGAAACAGACCAAGGTGGCGCCCCTGGCGGCGAACCTTAACCAGCCCTTCGCCCCGCCGTCCTTCGACTTGACCGACGAGGAGGAGGCGGCTGCTGCCGCAGCCGCTGCGCGGCTCGCAAACCAGGGCAACGGCCCTGCCCCCGTGCTCCAGACCGACCACCAGATCCTTGAGGAAATCGTGGCCAAGGTGCGGCCCTCCGGGACCGTCTACCTGGGCGGAAGGCCCCTCCTCATGTTAGGGAAAATATTCGTTAAAACAGGCGCCCACTTCACGGTTACGTATAAGGGCGTGGACTACGATCTTGAGTTGACACAGATAGACGGCACAAACTTCACACTGCGTTACAAAAGCGACGAAATCACCAGGCCAATACAATCCGGAAAGTCCCCATGAGAACACGCCTTATTCTCCTCCTTGCTTCATTGGCCCTTTTGGCCGCGCCTTCACACGCTTACGCCCAGGCAAAGGCGCCCGCCAAGGCAAACGCCCCCGTCGCGGACGACAACCCCCAGCAGAAGGCCGCCGCATCCCAGGCCGCGGCACCCGCGCCGGACGTGTCCATCAAGGACACCACGGGCGCAACCCCGTCCAAGACCAAGGACGCCGCGGGACACGACACGCTCTCGGTCGACTTTCCCGACGAGGAGATCCGAAACATCCTGCGCAACGTGGCCGAGCTCTTCGACTTGAACATCGTCGTCCCGGACACCCTCCAGGGCAAGACCTCCGTCAAGCTCCACGACGTCACCTGGCACCAGATCTTCCAGGTGGTGCTGACCCCCGTCGGCTACACCTTCGTTGAGGACGGCAATATCATCAAGATCGTGAGCAACGAGAGCCTCACCCAGGAGCCCGTCTCGACCGAGATCTTCGTGATCAACTACGCCAAGGCATCCGACATCCAGCCAACGCTGGCGTCCCTGATCGACGCCGCCGCAGGCGGCAAGATCGTGATCGATGCGCGCACCAACAGCCTGGTCATCACGGAGCGCCCCTCCCGCATGAAGCGGATCCGCCCTGTCATCGAGCAGCTGGACCATCCGACGGACCAGGTGATGATCGAGTCGAAGTTCGTCGAGATCTCGAACAACGACATCCGCAACATCGGCGTCAATTGGAGCTCCCTCGGCGGCTATAACGTCACGGCGTCGCCCGGCGGCACGGGCCTCTTCACCTACAACAACACCTACGGCTCGACCACGGCCAACGGAAACGGCACCTCGGGTTCGTCGAGCAACGGCACGAACGGGAGCAACGGGACCAATGGCTCGACGAGCCTGACGAACGGGACGAACGGGACGACGAGCCTCTCGAGCGGGTCGAACAACTCGACCACCAATACCACCACCAACGGCACGCCCTCGACCACGTCCACCACGGGGACGAACTCGACGATCTCCAACCAGACCACCGGCAACACGGGGAACACCACCACGAGCGGCACCACCCTGTCCAACACCGTCACGACGGCCCTCCAGCAGGCGGCCAACTTCACCGCTGGGACGACCGCCACCGGGGCCTCGAGCAACGTCCTTTCCGCGGTCTTCTCGGCCGACCAGTTCAAGCTCGTCCTCTCGGCGCTCCAGCAGCTCAACAATGCGAAGATCGTGTCCAATCCGACGATCGTGACCCTCAACAACACGGAGGCCTCGATCAACGTCGGCCAGCAGTACCCGATCCCGAGCTACACATTCAACCAGCAGACGGGCACGTTCGAGGTGTCGGGCTTCATCTACAAGGACATAGGTATCATCCTGAAGGTGACGCCCCAGGTTAACGCGCGCGGCTTCATCAAGCTTACGCTCGCCCCCGAGGTGAGCCAGAACCAGGGCACGACGAGCTTCGGCGGCGCGAGCGGCGCGTCGATCCCGATCATCGGCACGCGCAAGGCCGTGACCCAGGTGTCCCTCAAGGATGGCTACACGATGGGCATAGGCGGCCTGATCAGCACCAATTTCAACACGGGAACCAATAAGATTCCGATCCTTGGCGACATCCCGATTATCGGCTACCTTTTCAAGTCGGAGGCCCGCAACAACGTGGTCGACAACCTGGTGATCTTCATCACGGCCAAGACGATCAGCGCCGAGGGTGCCCCGGTTGAGCAGGTGTTCAATTCCGAGGAGATCCGCAAGTTCCGCCTGAAGAGGTCCGACCTCCCCGGGTACAGGGACGGCTCCGAACCCTTCATCGACGAGTCTGCAAAGTCAGTCGACCATTGATCCCTTCTTAAACCGACCGTCCCGTAACTGGAGACACCATGAAAACAGGATACCTCTCTTTGACAGTGCTTGCCCTGGGCCTCGCGGCGTCCACCGCGAGGGCGCAGACTACGCCCCCGGTGTTGACCCTCAACATTCTCGATGTCGAGGTGACTGACGACACGGTGGGCGGTGTAGGCCTTTTGACCTATGGATCCGGTTATGCGGGTAATCCTCCGACCGTTGTCTTCAAAGGCGGTGGCGGCACTACTTTGGCCGCTGCGACCGCGGTCTTGGTCGACGTTCCTCCCGGCACCGATAACGGCAACGCCGTAAGTTATGTCGCAATGACCAACGTTGGCGCCGGTTATACGACTGCCCCGGAAGTCACGTTTACGGGAGGCGGTCCCGCCTCGGCCGCAACTGTCCCGACCCAGGCCACGGGTGTCGCGTTCCTAAATGTGACGAAGGATTTTGCCGCACCCAATCAGAATGAGGGCTACGGTCCCGCGGGCGACACGATCTATATTGGCGCCGTGGCATCGGGCACGCAGCCCGAATCGGGCTTTGTCTACGCCTTTACCGTAAATGGGTTGTCCATCGGTGAAACCACGCCTGCAGCGCCCGTGGGCGAGGAGGCTTTTGCACCCTGGACCCCGCCATTGCCGGGCATCTATTCGATTGTCTGCACCACGTCGGACGGCAACGGGAACAGCGCTTCCTCCCCTCCCATCCGTTATTTTGCGGAAGGCACCGTGATCGTGAGCCCCGAGGCCGGAGGCGTATCCCCGACGGCCTCAACCAATCCCATTGTCGCACCAGGGAGCATTGTGACCGTGGGTTCGTCCGTCGTCATCCAGGCCACGTCCACATCCGCGGACGGGTTCATTTCGAGGGTGGATTTCTACACGGACTGGAACGGCACCACGAAGACGGGCACCCTCATCGGTTCCGCCAAGAACTATCCCTACTCCGTCATTTACCAACCCGCGGGCCCCGCGGGCGCCACCCACCTCATCAAGGCGATAGGATATGACAACAACGGTGTCGTCGTTCCGTCCGCCGCCGTCCCGACGAACCCGAACCAGGATGAGATCCTCCTTTCCATGGCGGCCGCGAACCCCTCGGGCCTGCCGACCGCAACGATCATCACGCCGGCGTCCGGGTCGCTGGTGGAGATTCCCAATTATCTCGCGGATCCCTCCGCAACCATTCCCGTCATCGTGACGGCCGGAGCGCAGGGTGGTGCGGGGATCGCGAAGGTGGAACTCTACGTGAACGGCGTCCTTTACGCGACGGACAACACCTACCCCTACACGTTCACGTGGACCCCAAAGAGCACGGGGGCATTCGCCCTGCTGGCCCTGGCCTACGACACCAATGGGAACGTGGTGCCCTCGACTGCGATTACCGCGACTTCGACGACCCCCGTGGTCGGACCCGACAACATCATCATCGAGGCGGCGCCGGCAATCGCGATCACGGGCCCGGGAGCCGGAGCTACGATCTCGGCGGGCACGCTGACATCCATTCAGGCCGTCGCCGTGGACACGAATCTCGATGCGAGCGGAAACCCGATCCCGATCGTCCAGGTGCAGTTTTACCAGGACGGGACCTTCGTGGGTGCCGCCAAGACGCCGGTCTCGGGTGACCTGTACCAGGTTTCCTTCAAGCCCACCCAGAATATCGTCAACGGCATCGTCGAGCAAAGCCAGCTCACGGCGATTGCAACGGACGCCGAAGGGTTCCAGGGCAACTCGCCTGGCGTGAACGTGAACGTCAACTCGGGGGGGTCGTCGACGACGCCGACCATTATCGGTACGCCGCCCACGATCACGGTCACGACCCCGGCGAACGATTCCAATGTCATCGTGAACACACCGGTCACCTTCTCTGCATCCGGTAATGCGCCGAACGGCAACATAGCCTCGGTGGCCTTCGAGGTTGATGGCGCCATTGTCCAGACCCTGACGCAGTATCCCTACTCCTACGTCTACACGTTCAAGAACCTCGGGACGTACCAGGTAACGGCGACGGTGACCGACAACGTTGGAGACACCTACACGCCCCCCACGCCCATAACCGTGAACGTGGTGACCGAGCCTCCGCCCACCGTCACCATAACCGCGCCGACGACCGGCGGGATTCTGACGACGGGAGCGAGCGTAACGGTCTCGGCCAACGCGTCGTCCCTTTCGGGAACCATTGCGCAGGTCCAGTTCTTCGAGAACGGCATCTCGATAGGCACATCGACGACACCCCCTTACACGGAGTCGTTCACGCCGCTGTCGGCGGGCATCTACACCTTCACGGCTATCGCGACCGACGGAGCAGGCGAGACGACCACGACCTCTCCCACCATAGTCGAGGTGTTTCCCGCGACGAGCGGTTTGGGGACGACAAGCTATTTTGGATACTATCAGGGCATCGCAGATGGCGGTCGTTTCGCCTTCGTCACGCTCGACGGCACCCTCGGAACCTATATCGGCCACTCGACCTCGGGAACGACGGCCACGACCGCGTTCTATCCGGACATCGCTGTGAGCCCCGGAGGGGCATTGTCGACCAAGTACATAACGGGCGGCGCCGTATCCTCGACGGGAGTGCAAGGCAGTCTCGTGCCAAGCAATGACCTGTTGATCGGCGCGGCCACGCAGGCCGGAACCATCACCGTCGCGGCGGGCTATTACACGGGCAACCTCGCGGGACAGTCGGGAAGCCAGGTCGCCGCGATCCTCGGCAATGACGGGGAACTCATGGTCTACATCAGCTCGGGCACGTACGCGGATGTCGCGGACGGGTCCGTGGATTCCACGGGCGCCCTCTCGATCACGACGACCGAGAACAACACGCTTACGGGCAAGATCGACCCCTCGACGGGCTTCTTCACCGGCACCCTGTCGGGCCCCTCGGGCGGCACCATCGCCGCGGCGCGGGTGTCCGGCGGCACCTTCAGCGACGGCGTGATAAAGAACATCTCGACGCGCGGCCAGGTTGGAACCGGGGCAAACGAGATGATCGCGGGTTTCGTGGTGGGCGGAACCACCGCCAAGCAGCTCCTCGTCCGCGCCGTTGGCCCGACGCTCGAGTCCTTCGGCCTTTCCAGTGCGGTCGCGGCGACCGCACTGCAGGTGTACTCAGGATCGACGCTCGTGGCCTCGAACACAGGCTGGAGCTCGACGCCGGTAAATACCCTTGCCGTGCAGAACGCCAATACCCAGGTCGGGGCGTTCGCGCTTCCCCTGGGAAGCGGTGACTCCGCCCTGGTAGGCTCGTTCGCCCCCGGCGCCTACACGGCGACGGTCGCTCCGGCCGGCAGCGCCATCCCCGGGGTCGGTCTCGTCGAGATCTACGACTTGGACACCTACACGCCGTTCACGACGGCGAAGCTCACGAACGTTTCCACACGGGGTCTGGTCGGCACGGGAAACAACGTGCTTATCGGCGGATTCAGCTTCAACGGGACCGCGTCCAAGAGGCTTTTGATCCGCGGCGCCGGGCCCGGACTCATCCCTCTCGGCGTGTCCGGGGCCCTGGCGACCCCGCACCTGCAGCTCTTCAACAACTCCGGAACCCTGGTGCGCGAGAATTTCGCTTGGCAGACAGGCAACGACGCGGGGTTGGTGAAGGCAGCGGAGACAGCGTCGGGCGCGTTCGCGTATGCCTCAGGCAGCGCCGATTCCGCGATCCTTGTCGACCTGCCTCCGGGAACTTACACCGCGGAGGTGTCCGGCGCGGCGAACGCAACCGGTGACGCCCTCATCGAGGTCTACGAGGTCCCGTGAGGCCGGCGCACCCCAAGCGCGACAATTGGGTGGCGATTTCCTGATTTCAGGCTAGGGTCCTTGGGTCCATGCCCAGGGCCCTAAGCAACCCCATACCCGCCTCCGCAAGGCAGCACGCCTTTGCCGGGGTGTTCTCGCTGCTTTCGCCGCACATGGCGGCGCTCGACACCTTCCTGCGCGAGCAGCTCGCATCCTTCGAGCCGGAGATCCGCGCGATGGTCGACTACTGCATCGATACCTCGGGCAAGAGGATCAGGCCCGCTCTCGTCTTCCTGAGCGGCTGGAGGGACCCGCAGGGCGTGGCGCCGGACCTCGTCCGGGCGGCAGCCGTGGTGGAGATGGTGCACCTTGCGACGCTTGTCCACGACGATATCATGGACGAGGCGGACGTGCGGAGAAGCCGCACGACGGCCACGCGCGAGTTCGGGCCCACGGCCGCGGTGCTCCTGGGCGACGCCCTCTTTGCGCACGCGTTGCACCTGGCGACCGATTTCCCGACGACCGAGGTTTGCGCCGCCGTGTCCGAGTCGACCCGCAGGGTCTGCGCCGGCGAGATCGTGCAGACGCTCCGGCGCCGGTCGACAGACGTGACCCCGGCGGACTACCAGCGCATCATTGACCTGAAGACCGCCGAGCTATTCAGGGTCTCGTGCTTTCTGGGGTCGAGGCTCGCCGGCTACGAGGAAGGATATGTGGCGGCGGCGGATCGCTTCGGCAGGCACCTGGGCATTGCCTACCAGATCTACGACGACCTGGCCGATTTCTTTGGCAGGGAGGAGAAAATCGGCAAGACGCTAGGGACGGACCTTTCGAGCGGAAAGCTGACGCTGCCTCTGTTTGCGCTCCTCGACCGGCTCCCGCCCGGCGAGCGGGCGGCATTGACCGAGGAGATCAGCGGTGCCCGCCCCGCGCAACCGGCGCTTCACCTGCGCCAGATGCACGAGCTCGGGGTGTTTGACGCGGTCGAAAAGGCCGTGAGGGAGGAGGTCGCTGCGGCAAGCGCGGCCCTCGGGGAATGGCCGGGCCGGGCGCCGACGAGAAACCTTCTGCTCCTTGGGGACGTGCTTCTCTCGCAAGTGGCTTCCCTTAGGCCGGTTGGATGAACCCCTTTGCACGGCCCTTCCTGGTAAAAATCTTATAAGGCTGGACTGGGGCCAGATTCGATTTGCCATGGCAGGCGCGCGGGACTTGGTTGGCACTGCCTAAATGAACGCCAGCAAAGCCCTCGAGAAGACACTCGTGGCGTCGCCTGAGCGCAAGCTCGAGGCGGACGCGGATCTGGATATTGTCCGGAAGGTCCAGGCGGGGGATGTGGCCGCGTTTGACAAGCTGATCGTCAAATATAGGGAGCGGGTACTCGGCATCATCTACAACATGACCTCCAACCGGGAGGATGCGGCAGACCTGGCCCAGGACGCCTTCATCAAGGCCTTCCAGTCGATCAACCGGTTCCAGGGGCAGGCGTCCTTCTTCACATGGCTCTACAGGATCGCCGTCAACTCAACGGTGACCCACTTGCGAAAGAACCGCCTTCGTTCGTTCTTCAGCCTGGAGTCGGTCCGGGAGGACGACCCGGTGTCAAAGGAGCTGATCGACGCCCTCACGGACAAGACCGGGGTTGGGCGCGACGCCTTTGTCCGTGAACTTCAGGAAAAATTGAACGATGCGATGCAGAAACTGTCTATCAATCATCGCACAGTGGTGACTTTATTTGAAATTGACGGGCTCAGCCATCAGGAGATCGCTGAGGTTATGGATTGTTCGGTCGGAACTGTGCGGTCCCGGCTCCATTATGCAAAACAGTTGCTACAAGCCGAGCTGCAACCCTATTTATTGAAATGAAACGGGATACGGAAAAAAAGATCACGATAGAGGACCTCATCCGCCTGAAAAGGGCCGAGCGTCCGCCTGCCGATTTTTGGGCCACATTCGAGGCCGAGATCCGTTCCAAACAGCTTTCCGCAATTGTAAATAAGCGTCCCTGGTGGCACGGCCTTTCGAGGGCTGCCATTGTGTTCAATCGCTACCAGCTCCCGTTCGGAGCGGCGGCCGCCCTGGCGATCACGTGGGCGGGCATCCATTACTATTCGGTCTCCCCGGCGCAGGCCGTGGGCATGTCCTCGGCAAGGGCACCGGAGTCCCGAGCCTCCGCGCCCGCACCTGTTTCCCTGGCGCCGGCAGCGGCTGCCCCTGTGGCCTTGAACAAGGCGCTGGTCCGGACCGAGGTCAAGACGGGCGCCCAGGCGCCGGTTGCCGCGGGCGAGCCCGTGGTCACCGCTACCGCATCGCATTTGAGCAAGGCCCCGGCGGACATCACCCTCGATGCGATCTCCAAGTCGCCGTTCGCCGACGGGATTGCCGTTTCCCTCGCTGACTACCGCGAACCGGCCGCCGATTTTTCAAGGCAGGGCGTGTTTGGTTCCGACCGCGACTTTGAGACGACGGTGGCCCCCGTCCGGCAGGCCGCCTCGGATCCGCTGGCGCGCATGGATCCCGCGGAGGAGCGCCGCCAGAGGCTACTTGCCCCGGCCTTTCCCGCCTATTCCTCGGGCGCCCGGCGTGCGCTCGCGAGCGACTGGATGAAGGCGCGCTCCTCTTCCGACGAGCGCATGTACGAGTCGATGGACCACGGGTCCAACGACCGAATGCTCGTCGGCTTCAGGTTTTGACCTGAACCTGGGTCGACGCGGGCAGGCATGCCCCGCAACCGTTGGCGAAGAAGTCGTTGCCCTTGTCATCGACAAGGATGAACGCCGGGAAGTCCTTAACCTCGATCTTCCAGACTGCCTCCATGCCGAGCTCGGGATACTCGAGCACCTCGACCTTGGTGATGTTCTCCTTGGCCAGGATCGCGGCGGGGCCGCCGACGCTGCCCAGGTAGAACCCGCCGTGCTTCTTGCACGAGGCCGTGACCTGGGCGCTCCGGTTTCCCTTGGCGAGCATGACCATCGATCCGCCGAGTGCCTGGAACTGGTCCACATAGCTGTCCATCCTCCCGGCGGTCGTGGGCCCGAAGGAGCCCGAGGTGTATCCGACGGGGGTCTTCGCCGGGCCCGCGTAGTAGACCGGGAAGCGCTTGAAATAGTCGGGCAGGCCCTTGCCGGCATCGACGCGCTCCTTCAGCTTCGCGTGGGCCGTGTCGCGCGCCACGACAAGCGTCCCGGTGAGCGAGACGCGGGTGGTGACCGGGTACTTCGAGAGCTCGGCCCGGATTTCCTCCATGGGACGGGTCAGGTCGATCCGGACCGCGGCCGAATCCTTCAAGGCCCGAAGCCCCGGGGGGATGAAGCGGCCGGGGTTTGAGTCGAGCTTCTCGAGGAAGATGCCGTCGCGGGTGATCTTTGCCTTGATGTTGCGGTCCGCGGAGCAGGAAACCCCCATCCCCACGGGGCAGCTGGCGCCATGGCGGGCAAGCCTTATCACGCGGGCGTCGAGCGCGAAGTACTTTCCCCCGAACTGGGCTCCGATACCGGTCTTACGCGCGACCTCCATGACCTTCGCCTCCCATGCCGTGTCGCGGAAGGGCCGGCCAAGCTCGTTGCCCGTTGTCGGGAGCGAGTCCAGGTAGCGCGAGGAGGCGAGCTTCAAGGTCTTCATGCAGGCCTCGGCGCTCGTGCCACCGACCACGAACACCAGGTGGTAGGGCGGGCACCCGGACGTTCCCAGGAGCGGGAGCTTCTCGGTGACGAATTTCTCGAAGCTCTTCGGGTTGAGGAGGGCCTTGGTCTCCTGGAAAAAGAGCATCTTGTTGGCCGAGCCTCCCCCCTTGGCGACAAAGAGCATCTCGTAGGCCGGGCCGGTGGTGGCGTGGATGTCGATCTGCGCGGGAAGGTTGGTGCCGGTGTTCACCTCGTTCCACATGTCGAGCGGGGCCACCTGCGAGTACCTCAGGTTCTCCTTCGTGAAGCATTCGTAGATGCCCCGGCTCAGCCATTCGGCGTCGTTGGCGCCGGTAAAGACCTGCTCGCCTTTCTTCGCATAGACGGCGGCGGTCCCCGTGTCCTGGCACATGGGGAGAATACCCTCGGCCGCCACCTCGGCGTTCTTGAGTAAGGTGAGCGCCACGTATCGGTCGTTCTCGGATGCCTCGGGATCGTCAAGGATGGCCGCAACCTGCTTTAAGTGGCTGGTTCGCAGCATGAAGGCGCTGTCGTGAAATGCATTCTGGGCCAAAAACGCAAGAACCCCGGGCTCCACCTTCAGGACCTCGCGCCCCTCGAACTGGGCAACCGAAATCCCCTCCTTCGAAAGGAGGCGGTACTCGGTTGTGTCGCCCGAGAGGGGCAGGGGCTCCTGATAGGCAAAAGGGGGTGTGGCCATGCCACAATCATGCCCAACTCCCGTCGGGTGTAAAGTTGCCGTGGGCCGGCCAGGTCAACCTATTAGCTGCTTTTCAGGGCCATGGAGCGGACGACATCGCGGAACCGGGTCAGGTCGGAGGGCGTCACCACCTCTCCGTTTTCCCTGCGCCAGCCGGCATAGCTCGGCCAAATGCCCCTTGAGAGGAAATGGTCCACGACCTTGGACATCCCCGCGACGCTCACATAGTCCTTCTGCTCCTTCTCGTCACGAACGAGGGACACGATGTCTGCGGGAATGGGCACAATCCTCCCGCTGGAGACGTGCGCCAGGTCGTTCAGCACGACCAGGGGGCGGCAGTCCTCGAGTGTCGTCGCGGGCCGGGAATTCTCGCCCGTTAGGTAGCGCACATATTCAAGGTGGTTCTCCTCGAGCCCGTCGAACGGGCAGCTCGATATGCGCTCGCTCCGGCCATCCTTCCAGGAGACCTCTATCTGTCCCCCGACCGAGTACTTGAGGATCGCCTTCTCGCAGATCACGGTCTCGGAGCTGGAACTCGCTCCCGCGCAGGCGAGCGAGAGCGCGAACCGCAGCGTGCACCCGGTCGCCAGGTCCGCCTCGACGAAGAACGTGTCGGCGCCCTCGATCGCGTGCGCCCGGTAAAGCTCGGCGCGCACCGCCGCGATGTCGGCCCACTGGTAGAGGCCTCCCGTGCCCGTCCAGAAAAGCATGTTGTGGACAAAATGCCCCATCGTGTTCCCGAAGCAGGAATCGAGGATTACCTTTCCGTCCTCCATGAGATTCCCGCTCCAGCTGTTGCGCCGGAAGTAGCTTGAGGGCCTGGGCCAAAGCGCGGACAGGGTGCCCCCCCGGATGGCCCCGAACTCGCCCGAGAGGAGCCGCTCCTTTAGGGCCAGGCGGCTTTTCTCAACGATGAAGTTGAAGCCCACGAGCGAGGCGTGGCGCGCGCGCCGGTCCGCCGCGATCATCCGCTCGAGCTCCTCGTGGTCCAGGGTCGGGGGCTTCTCCACGTATGCGGGTATGCCGTAGGCGGTGGCCGCCTCGTGCATCTGCGCGTGGAGGCCGATGGGGGTCGGGATGACCACGTAGTCAATGTCTCCGCGGCATTCCTCGAGCATCGCCCGGTAGCTGTCGAAGACGCGCACGCCCCGCTCGGCCAGACGCCACAGCTGCCGTTCCGATGAGAACGCCTCGAGGTTGGGGTCGCAGGCGCAGGTGAGCTTCACCACGCCCCGGTCCTCGAGCCGGGCCACGGTGTTGTGGTGTGAGCCCGCAAAGCCCCCCATTCCGATGATGCCGACGCGGACCGGGTGCATCACACGATCTTGAACTTGGGCAGGTCCTGGCCGTCGATCAGCCCCACGGGCCTGCCTGCGGCATCGACCACGATCAGGTCGTCAATCTTGTGAAGCTCGAAGAGGCGGAGCGCATCGACGCCGAGCGCGTCGTCGCGGATAACCTTTGGCGAGCGGGTCATGAACTGCGAGACAGGCATGCCAAGAAACCCGGGACCGGAGAGGGCCGACCGGCGGAAATCGCCGTCGGTCAGGATCCCCGAGAGCCTGCCCTTCCTTCCGCCTACCAGGGCTATGCTCCCGCTCTTCGCCTTGGTCATGGCGAGGATCGCGTCCTGCACGCACACCGTGTCCTGCGCGACCGGCAGCCGGTTGCCGCTTCGCATGATGTCGCGCACCCGCAGGAGAAGGACGCGGCCCAGGTTGCCGGCGGGGTGGTATTTCGCGAAGTCGTCCCTCGTGAGGCCCCTGGCCTCCAGGAGCACCATCGCGAGCGCGTCCCCGAGGGCGAGCGCCGCCGTGGTGCTCGCGGTGGGCGCGAGCTTAAGCGGGCACGCCTCCCGTTTGACCGTGTAGATAAGGCGGTGGTCGGCGTCGCGCGCCAGGTCCGACTTCGGGTTGCTCGTGAACGCCACGACCTTTAGGCCGAAGCGGCGCAGGAGCGGCAGCAGGCGGATGACCTCGTCGGACTGGCCGCTGTTGCTCAGGAGTATCGCAAGGTCGCCCTCATAGCACAGGCCCAGGTCGCCGTGGAGCGCCTGGGTCGGGTCCAGGAAGCACGAGGAAACCCCGGTGCTGTTGAAGGTGGCCGCCAGCTTGCCCGCGATGTGTGCCGACTTGCCGACCCCGCTGAAGAGGAGCTTCCCTCCTGCCGCCACCGTCGCCTCTACCGCGCGGACCGTGTCCACGAACTCGGCACCGAGCGCCCGCGCCGTCGCGTCAAGCGCCTCGCGCTCGATCCGGATGCACTTGCGGGCCCGCGCCAGGGCTGTTTTCGGGGCTATGGCCATCGACGCGTATTGTTGTCAGCCGTCATTTAGGTTTGTATCGTGGGTAGAGTCGGGAAAATTTAGCCGCCCGTCCCGTCCATTCAATCCCTTTCGCTGCCAGATGCACACCCGTTCGATCATTTTCGGCTCAGCCGCACTCGTGGCCCTTGCGCTCGGCGCGGGTTGCGGCGGCGAGAACGCCTCGCTTTCGTCGGAGATGGACGACTCAAACTACAGGGACGGCCAGCAGATGGAGCGCCAGGGCAGGTGGGACGAGGCGCTTTCCGACTACCTGAAGGTGATCGACCGGCGGGGTGACGCCGCCCCCGAATCCAACCTCGACGCGGGCCTCATCTACCTTAACCACATCAAGGACCCGATCTTCGCGATCTACCACTTCCGGAAGTACCTGGAGCTTGAGCCGAACTCGAAGCAGGCCGTCTATGTGCGCGGCCTGATCGACGCGGCGAAGCGCGAGTTTGCGCGCGCCCTGCCGGGCCAGCCGCTCGAGAGCCAGACCGAGCACATGGGCGTCGAGGCGCAGCTTGAGCGGCTCCAGAGGGAAAACGACGAGCTGAAGGCCGAGAATGCGGCGCTAAGGGCCGGGGTGCCCGTCCCGACGGTGCACTCGAGCGCTATCGACATAGCCGCGATCCCGACGCCCCAAAGCGTGGCCGACGTCCCCGCGCCGCAGAAGGATGCGCCGGAGAACCCGATCTCGCTTGCGCCGGCCGAGGCGGGCGAGAATGCCCCCGCGGTTTCCGACGCCGCGCAGGGGGATGCGCAGGCGAAGCCCGCGAGGCCCGCCGCCGCGGCGGCCGGCCGCCACCACACGGTCGCCAGGGGCGACACGCTCTTCAGCATGGCGCAGAAATACTACGGGAGCAGGTCGCGGTGGAGGGACATCTATGCCGCCAACCGCGACGTGCTTCCGAGCGAGAAGACGCCGCTCAGGATCGGGATGGACCTGAAGATTCCCTAGACCGAGGCGAGCGCCTCATCGAGCACGGCAAGCATGAAGTCCGAGTCGGACTTCGAGAAGATCATCGGGGGCTTTATGCGGAGCGTGTTTCCCCAGAGGCCGCCCTTGCCGATCAGGAGCCCCATGTCCTTGCACGCCTCGAACACGGCGGCGCACTCTTCCTTCGCGGGCTCCTTGGTCCTGCGGTCCTTGACGAGCTCGATCCCGAGCATGAGCCCCAGGCCGCGGACCTCCCCGATGAGCGTATGCTTCTTCGCCAGCTTGGTGAAACCCGACTTCAGGTAGGCACCGATCTTCAGGGAGTTGGCCTGGAGGCCCTCGCGCTCGATCACCCCAAGGACGGCGCGCGCCTGCGCGCAGGCGACCGGGTTTCCACCGAAGGTGTTGAAGTGGATCCGGGAGGCTAGCGCCTGTGCGATCTTCGGTGTCGTCACGACGGCGCCCAGGGCGCACCCGTTCCCGATCCCCTTGGCCATCGTCACGATGTCCGGAACGACGCCCTGGGTCTCGAAGCCCCAGAAATGCGTGCCCGTCCTCCCGAATCCGGTCTGGACCTCGTCGGCGATGCACAGACCGCCGGCCGCCCTCACGTGGCCGTACGCGTGCTTGAGGTACCCGTCGGGGTATACGACCGTGCCGCCAACCCCCTGGATCGACTCGGCGATGAACCCGGCGAGCTTCCCCGAGCTGCCGAACTGGATGAGGCTCTTGACGTCGTCGGCGTACTTGCGCCCCGCGTCCGGGTCATCGCTTCCGAAGGGTCCCCGGTAGGTGTCGGGCAGGACGGAGTGCTGGACCCCGAAGCCGTGCGGGACGTTGAACTTCCACGTGCTGTGCGAGGTGAGGCCCATTGTGGACTGGCTTCCGCCGTGGTAGCCGTTCCTTAGAGCGATCATGTCGTAGCAGCCCGTGTACGCCCGCGCCATCAGGAGCGCCAGGTCATTGGCCTCCGAGCCGGAATTGACGAGGTAGACGACCTTGAGCTCGCCCGGCATCTTCGACGCGAGCTCCTTTGCGTAGAGGGCGATGTTGGGGTGCAGGTAGATGGTCGTCGTGTGCTGCAGGGTCTCGTTCTGCTTGTTGGCGGCAGCCACGATGTCGGGGTGGCAGTGGCCGCAGCTCACCGTCACGATGCCGCCGATGCCGTCCAGGTAGCGCCGGCCCTTCTCGTCGAAGAGCCACTGGGCCTTGCCCTCCACGATCATGATGGGCTTCTTGTAGTAGTGGAAGATGGCCGGGCTCAGGAATTCCTTGCGCATGGCCAGAACCTCCTCGGCCGACGGACCCGAGTAGGGTTGGGGGACATGGCCGCACGGGGGAAGGGGGATTGTTTTCATGTTAGGCGTTGGGTGCGATCTTGCGGAAAAGCAGGTAGGCGACAAACGCTATCGCGAAGCCCGAGAACCAGGCGAAGCTGTAGATCTGGAGGAAGACCGGGGCAAGGTGCGCGGGATTCACGGCCCCGACCTGGGCCAGGAATCCGGGGAGGCTCGGGAGAGCCGCAAGCAGGAAGGCCGCGATGGCCGCCAGGCTCCAGCCGCCCGAGAAACGATAGCATCCTTTCGGGTCATAGAGCGCCACGAGGTCGAGCTTGCGGCGCCGGAAGACGAAGTAGTCGGCGATCATGATACCCCCCACGGGCCCCAGGAGCGCGCTGTACGCCACAAGCCACGTGAAGATGTAGCCCGAGGGGTCGGCGACGAGCTTCCAGGGCATCATCATTATCCCTATCAGGCCCGTGATCAGGCCCCCCATCCGGAACGAGATCCGCTTCGGCGAAAGGTGGGCGAAGTCGTTCGCTGGCGAGACCACGTTTGCGGCGATGTTCGTGGCGAGCGTCGCGACGCAGAGCGCCAGCATCGCCACGACCAGCACCACGGGGTTCTTGAACCGGACCAGGACCTCGAGGGGATCCCATATGGTCTGGCCGAAGATGACGACCGTGGCCGACGTGACGGCCACGCCTATGAAGGAGTAGAAGGCCATCGCGAGCGGCAGCCCGAGCGCCTGCCCGAGCACCTGGTCCCGCTGGGACCGCGCATAGCGGGAGAAGTCGGGAATGTTCAGGGAAAGGGTCGCCCAGAAACCGATCATGCCCGTGAGCCCCGGGATGAAGAAGGAGAGGAACTGGCCGCTCTTGGGCTGGCCGGGCTCGAAGGCGGAGGGCTGCGAAAGCATGGGCCCGAAGCCGCCTGCGGCGCGGTAGGCCCATATGAGGAAAACAATGCCGAGCGCGATGAGGAGCGGAGCCTTGATCTGCAGCAGGATGCGGATCGAGTCTATCCCCTTGTAGACGACGCCCATGTTGACGGCCCAGAACGCCATGAAGCAGCCGAACTGCGATAGGCTTATGCCGAGCGGGCCGGTCCCGCCCCCGGACATGGCGGGAAAGAAGATGCCAAGGATCTTATGGATCGCCTCGCCCCCGATCCACACCTGGATCCCGAACCAGCCGCAGGCGACGAAGGCCCTAAGGAGCGCCGGGATGTTGGCCCCAAGGGTGCCGAACGACGCCCGGCATAGGACGGGGAACGGAATCCCGTAGCGCGTCCCCGCGTCGGCGTTGAGGAGGATCGGCACCAGCACGATCGCGTTTCCGAGGAAGATCGTCAGGACCGCCTCCCACCAGTTCATCCCGCCGCCCACAAGCGACGAGGCCAGCATGTAGGTCGGCACGCAGGCGGACATCGATATCCAGAGCGCGGCGTAGCTTCCCATCCGCCACGTGCGGCGCTCCGGGGGCACCGGCGCCAGGTCCTCGTTTCCTAGGGGTCCGTCGGTCACCTTCAGGAGGAGCCGATCAGCCAGCCGGCAACGAAGACCAGGACGCCGCCCACGATGACCTGGAAGGCCGCGGAGAGGAAAGGGGTGTCCATGTAGTGGTGCCGTATCCAGGAGATGACAAGGAGCTCCACGGCCACGACGCCGATCGCCACCGTGAAGGCCGAGTGGAAGTCGGTTATCATGAACGGCAGCGTGTGGCCCAGGCCCCCGGCCGATGTCATCAGGCCGCATACGACCCCGCGCATCAGGGGATGGCCGCGCCCGCTGATCGCGCCGTCGTCGGAGAGGGCCTCGGCAAAGCCCATGCTGATCCCGGCGCCCACGGAGGAGGCCATGCCCACCAGGAACGCGTCGTGGCTGCTGTGCGTCGCGAAGGCGGCCGCGAAGAGGGGCGCAAGCGTGGAGACGGAGCCGTCCATCAGCCCTGCAAGTCCGGGCTGCACGACCTGCAGGACGAAGATCCTGCGCTGGCTCTCGTCCTCGACCGCTCGCTCGCCGGACGCGATCTGCTCCTTCTCCAGCCTTACGGCGACCGCAGAATGCTCGGCCTCTGCGGCCGCAAGGTCGCCAAGGAGCTTGCGGATGCCCGCGTCCTCGGAGCGTGCCGCCGAGACCTCGTAGAATTTCCGGGAACTGAGCTCCATAACGCCGATCTGCCGGCGGATCTGCGCCACCGTGAGGGTCTTCAGGAGCCAAACCGGCACTGTCCTCACCAGGCCCTTCACGTCGGTCCGGTGGATCTGGGGGATGTGCTCGCCAAACTTCGATCGGTACATGTCGATCAGGCGCTGGCGATGCACGGACTCCTCCTGCTGCATCTGCACGAGTGCCGCCGTTGTGGACGGGAAGTTCTCCCGAACCTTGTCAGCCATGTCCCCGTAGATGCGGCCGTCCTCCTCCTCCATGGAGATGGCAAGGGCGAGGATCTCTTGTTCGGATAGTTTCGAAAATGCCTTTGCCATGGTGATCCCGATTCGTGGATGCACACCGTAGGGAGCCGACCGGCCGGGCTCCAGCAACAAATCGTTGGCAAGTGCCCTCTTGCGACGATTCCAGGGCGCATTATGGGGCCCTGCGGGCCCCCAGGGAAGGGCGGGATCAAAGGGCCCGGAAACCAGCTGTAACTTTCAGCGGTCGAGATGGGTTATTGGGGGAACCCCCCCCCTCATTATGCCCAAGCTCAATCGTCTCCTGGCCGCCGCCGCGGCCCTCGCTGCCCTAACGACCGTTGCCTCCGCCAAGGTGGAGCGCGAGGTGGTCCGGACCTTCCAGGTGACGCCAGGCGTCCACATCAGGGTCTCGACCTCGGGTGGCGACATCCGCGTCTTCACCTCCAGGGACCCGGGGGTAAGGGTGGTGGCCAAGGAGCACATACGAGCCGGGAGCGACGCGGAGGCCGACGAGCTGCTGAAGAAGCTCGACCTCAGGATCGAGGACAACGGCAACGAGGTGCTGGCCTCCGCGAGCTACGAAAGCTCGATGGGTTTCCATTTCGGGGGCTGGCCGCCGGTCCAGGTCGATTTCGAGGTCACGGTGCCCGGGGACGCCTCCGCCAACCTTAAGACGTCGGGGGGCAACGTGATCGTCGCCGACCTTGGGGGTAGCCTCAAGGCGCACACCTCGGGCGGGGACATCAAGATGGGCTCCATTGGCGGTGAGGTCGACGCTTCGACCTCGGGTGGCAACGTGGTCCTTGAGGAGGGCCGCGGGGAGGTCCGGCTTTCGACCTCCGGGGGCAACGTCTCGGTCGACCGGATCGTGGGACCGGCGGTGCTCAAGACCTCCGGAGGCGACATCAAGATCGACTCGGTCGGTGCCACGCTCGACGCCGAGACAAGCGGCGGCGATGTGAAGGCCGGGTTTGCCGGCCTGCTGAAGGGCGACTGCAACCTTTCCACGTCTGGCGGAGAGGTGAAGGCGATCGTCACAAAGGACGCCTCATTCCATCTCGATGCGTCGACGAGCGGGGGCGAGGTTGAGGCCTCGGGCCTGACGATCACGGTCGACGGCGGCGGGGTGGGGCGCAGCAGCCTCTCCGGCAACGTGAACGGTGGCGGGCCGCTCCTGCGGATGCGCTCGAGCGGGGGCAACATCAAGCTGGTGACCCGCTGAACCCGGCGCGGCCTTGGGGAGCCGCTATGCCCTGCTCGGAACCCGCTTGAGGAACCGTCCCCCAACGGGGTCGCCGACGAATGCCCCGTCGCGCGCGGCGACCTTTCCCCGCACGGTGACGACGCTCGGCCTTCCCTCGGTCTTCCAGCCCTCGAACGCGCTGTAATCGACATTCATGTGCTGCGTGCGCGCGGAGATCACCCCCCGGTAGTCGGGGTCGAACACCACCAGGTCCGCGTCCGCACCGGGCTGGATCGTGCCCTTCCTCGGGAAAAGGTCGAAGGTCTTCGCCACTTGGGTGCTCGCGGCGTTCACAAGCGTGTGAAGGCTGATCCGGCCTTCCCGGACCCCGTGGGTGTAGAGCAGGTTCACCCGCTCCTCGAGCGAGGGGATGCCGTTTGGAATCTTGGTGAAGTCCGAGATGCCCATGTGCTTTTGGCCCTCAAAGTCGAAGGGCGCATGGTCGGTTGCGACCGTCTGGATGAGCCCGTCCCGGATCCCGTTCCAGAGAACCTGCTGGTTAGCCTTGTCCCTTAGGGGCGGCGACATCACGAACTTGGCCCCCTCGAAGCCGGGGCGCTCCGCGTAGGTCTTGTCCAGCACCAGGTACTGGATCAGGGTCTCTATGCCAACGTTCACGCCGCGGCGCCTTGCGGCAAGCGCCTCGTCAAGGGCCTCGCGGCAGCTCAGGTGCACGATGTAGGTGTGGGCGCCCGTTAGCTCGGCGAAGGTCATCAGGTGGTGGACGCCCTCCGCCTCCACCCCGGGCGGCCGGCTTTCGTAATGGCGTCCCGGGTCGGTTTTCCCTGCCGCCAGGAGCTCCCTCTGCCTCTCAGAGACGAGCGTCTCGTTCTCGCAGTGCGCCGTCACGATGACACCGAGCTCCCGGGCGAGCTTGAGCGTGCGGTACAGCTCCGTGTCGTCGATTCCGAACGCGCCCTTGTAGGCGAGGAAGATCTTGAAGGAGCTGATGCCCCGGCTCACCACCTCCCGCAGCTGGGACTCCGTCGCCGGGTCAAACTTGGTGGCCCCCATGTGGAACGTGAAATCGCAGGCGGAGCGCCCCGCGGCCTGCGCCATCCAGTGCTCAAAGGAGCCCAGTGCGTCGTCAGCCCGGGCGGGACAGCACATCTCGATGAGGGTCGTCGTTCCCCCCACGAGGGCCGCCTTGCTGGCGGTCTCGTAGGTGTCCTTAGCGAACGTCCCCATGAAGGGCAGCGTGATGTGGACATGGGGATCGATGAAGCCCGGGAAAACGTACCTGCCCGAGGCATCGATGACCTCTGCGCCGGGCGGGGCCTCCAGGCCGTGGCCGATCCGGGTGATGGTCTCCCCCTCGCAGTAGATGTCGGCCCTCGCGCGGGAGTCGGCGGTGATGATCTCGCCGTTTTTTATGAGCAGGGGCATGGGGTCCTATTTCCTCCAGACATCCTCGACCGTGCCTCCGAACCAGCGGGTCGTTATGGTCTTCTGCTGCGTGTAGAACTGCACGGCCTCCCTCCCCTGGATGTGGAGGTCGCCGTAGAAGGAGGCGTCCCATCCGGTAAACGGGAACATCGCCATCGTGGCGGGCACCCCGACGTTTATTCCCACCATACCCGCCTTCACCCGGTGCTTGAACGTCCGGGCTGCGGCGCCGGATGCGGTGAAGATCGACGCTCCGTTGCCGTAGGACGAGCGGTTTGCCACCTCGATCGCCTGGTCCAGATCCTCCATCCTCATTACGTTTAGAACCGGCCCGAAGACCTCCTCGCGGGCGAGCGTCATCTTCTCGCTCACGTTGTCGACGATCGTGGCGCCCATGTAGAAGCCGTTCGGGGCTTCGGCGACCTTGGTGCCCCTGCCGTCGCAGGCGATCGTCGCCCCCTCCCTCTCGCCGCTGTCCACAAGCTTAAGGACGCGGTCTCGGTGCGGCCCGGTGATCAGGGGGCCCATGTCGGGCTGCGACATCGGCGTGTCCGTGCGCCCTATCTTCACCGACCGGGCCGCGTCCACGAGCTGCGGAAGGATCGTGTTCCCGGCATTGCCGACGGCGATGGCTGTCGAGCCCGCCATGCAGCGCTCGCCCGCGCACCCGAAGGCCGCCGTCGTCAGGGCCTCGACGGACCTCGGCATGTCCGCGTCGGGCATGACGATGATGTGGTTCTTCGCGCCGCCGTTGGCCTGCACCCGCTTCCCGTTCTTGGTCGCCGTGTCATAGATGTACTTGGCGACAGGAGAGGAGCCGACGAAGGAAACGGCCCGGACCTTCGGATGCGCCAGGAGGGCGTCGACGGATTCGCGGCCCCCGTGGACCACGTTCACGACCCCCTTGGGCAGCCCCGCCTTGGCGAGCAGCTCGACCAGGAGCACGGCCGTAAGCGGAACCTTCTCGCTCGGCTTAAGGACGAAGGTGTTGCCGCAGGCGATCGCCAGGGGGAACATCCAGAGCGGCACCATCGCCGGGAAGTTAAAGGGCGTGATCCCGACGCACACCCCGAGCGGCTGCAGAAGCGTCTCGCAGTCCACATTGCGGGCCATGTTTCCGAGCGTGTCCCCGAAGAGCAGCGTCGGCGCGCCGCAGGCGTACTCGATGTTCTCTATGCCGCGGTAGAGGCTTCCCCGGGATTCGACGAGCGTCTTCCCGTGCTCAAGCGAGATGCTGGAGCAGATCCGGTCGAAGTTCTCCTCGATGAGGTGCCGGTAGCGGAAGAGGAAGCGGGCCCGCTCGATTGCGGGCGTGTCCCTCCATGAGGGGAAGGCTGCATCGGCGGCCTCGACGGCAGCCGCCGCCTCCGAGGCGCCGCCCGCCGGGCATTCCGCGATCACGTCTCCGGTTGACGGGTTATAGACGGGCGTCCCCACGAGCTTGGGCTGGATCCACTCGCCGCCGATGTAGAAGGGGCAGGGGATAAGGGTGGGGGATTTCATAGGGAAGTTGCTGAGGCCAGTGCGGGGTCCCTTGGCTCGGCGGGGCTGTCCACCTCGGGCTGTAGGGCGAGCGCCCACCATCCCACGTCCCGCCAGGCGCCAAGCTTGTAGCCGATCTTGCGGTAGATGCCCACCAATTCGAAACCCATCGCCTCGTGGAAGGCCTGGCTTCCGGGATTGGGTACGAGGATCCCGGCGTAGGCCTTGTAGTACCCCTGCTCGCGCAGGCGCGCAAAGAGCTCCGCGTAGAGTGAGCGCCCGATACCCTGGCCCCTGTGGTCGGCGTGGACGTACACCGTCACCTCGACGACCCACCGGTAGGCCGCCCTCTCCCGGTGGGGTGAGGCGTAGGCGTACCCGGCCACCTTGCCAGCGCTCTCAAAGACGAGCCAGGGGTGGCGGCGCCTGATCTTCTCGACCCGGGCCGCAATCTCCGCGGCGTCGGGCGCCTCCGTCTCAAAGGAGACACAGGATTCCTCGCAGAACGGCCGGTAGATCGCTGCGATCTCCGGCGCGTCCCTCTTTTCTGCCAGTCGAATCATCGTCGGCTTGCGACTATTCCTTGGAAAGGGCGTCCGACTGCTTCACGAACTCGTCCCCGCTCCATTCTCCGTCGGACTTGACGACCTTCTTGGGCGAGGCCTTCTGGGCGGCCTTGCGCTCGGATTGCCGGCGGACGAGGTCGGCGTGGGTCGTGAAGTAGTCCAGGCTCTTTCCCTTGAAATCCGCGAGGGTCTCGAACTTGTGCCGCTCCATGAACGCGAGGAGCTCCTCGCACATGGGCTTCACGCATTCATAGCCAAACTTCATGACCCCAGTGCATACCTGCACCGTGTCCGATCCCAGGAGAATGAACTGGGCCGCGTCGGTGCCGCTCTCGACCCCACCCAGGCCCGAGAGGCTTCGGCCGGGGAACTCCTTCCGAATCATGGTGGCAATCTCCATCACCATCCTCAGCGCGATCGGCCGCACCGCCTTCGAGGAATAGCCGCCGGGCGTAGTCCAACCCTCGACCGAGGGTTCCGGACGCAGCGTGTCGAGATTCACGCCCATCACGCTACGGATCGTGTTGATGGCGCTTATTCCATTGCAGCCCGCCTTGAGCGCCGCGCGGCTCGGCTCCTCGATGTGGGTGATGTTCGGGGTCATCTTGGCCCAGACCGGCTTCTTCGCCACGCCCATGACCCAGCCGCATACTTCGCCCAGGATCTCGGGGTCCTGGCCCATGGCCGCCCCCATCTTTCGCTCCGGCAGGCCGTGCGGACATGAGAAATTCAGCTCGAAGGCGTCGACCCCGGCGCCCTGGCAGCGCTCCACGATCTCAATCCAAGCGTCCTTGCGGTATTCCTCCATGATCGAGGCGATTAGGACGCCGCTCGGGTTCGTGTCCTTGCACCGCTTGAACTCGTCGAGCCAGATCCCGAAGGGCCGGTCGCTGATGAGCTCAATGTTCTCCCAGCCGATGACCTCATCTCCCGACCCGGAGTGCAGCTTCGCGTACCGCGGGGTCACGTTCACGACCTTCGAGGAGTCGAGGCTCACCGTCTTCGCAATCACGGCGCCCCATCCCTCGCGGAACGCGCGGTTGATGACGCTAAGGTTCGTGCCCGGCGGGCCTGACCCTATCACAAATGGGTTGGGAAGCCTCAGGCCGTCGACGGTGGTCGCTAGGGTGGGCATCGGTGGTTCGGCTTAGAGGCAATATCGACCAAAATTCGCTCGTTTCCAAGCAGCAACTGAGCCACCTTCGCGCCACTCCTTCATTAAGATGAACGCGCACGTAGACCCCAGGCGAACGATCGCCGAACTCAAGGAGCTCAGGGCCTTCAGCGCGGATGAAAACGGCGCCCAGAGGGTGGCGTTCACCCCGGTCTGGAGGAAGACACGGGGCTGGCTGCGTTCAAAGCTGGCGGCGCTCCCCGTGGAGACCCACGAGGATGAGGCGGGAAACCTCTGGAGCACGCTTAAGGGCGCGAGCGAGCGGGTGCTCCTGATAGGCGGCCACATGGATTCTGTGCCCAATGGCGGGTGGCTCGACGGCTGCCTGAACGTCCTGGCCGGCCTCGAGGTCCTGCGCCGCATAAGCGAGCAGCATGGCGGCAGGCCCCCGGTCACCGTGCGCCTTGTGGACTGGGCCGACGAGGAAGGCGCGCGGTTCGGCAAGAGCCTCTTCGGCTCCTCCGCGTGCTCCGGGACGCTCGACATGAAGGAGGCGCGGGGTCTAAGGGACAGGGACGGCATCACGCTTCCGGACGCGCTCAAGGAAATCGGCGTGGAATTCGAGAACGTGAAGGCCTGCGGGAAGGAGCTCAGGTATGCGGCCGCCTACCTTGAGCTCCACATTGAGCAAGGGCCCGTGCTCCTCGATCTGGGCCTTCCGCTGGGCGCCGTGCTCGGGACCTTCGGCGTAGAGCGCCACGCCATCACCTTCCGCGGTCAGGCGGCGCACTCGGGCAGCACGCCCATGAACCGCAGGAGGGATGCGTTCCTGGCGGCGGCACGGATGAGCCCGGAGATTTACCGGATCGCGGAGCGCAACGGGGGGGTCTGCACCATCGGCTCATGCACAACGAAGCCGGGGATCGTGACCAGCGTGGTCGAGGAGTGCAGGATCACCCTGGACCAGCGCCATCTCGATCCCGTCGCCCTGGGCCGGATGCTCGCGGAAGCGCGGGAGTCAGCGGGCCGCTTCGCGTCGGACGCGAAAGTTTCCGTCGCCTGGGACAGGATCTGGCAGATCGAGCCGATACCCTTCGACAAGGGGCTCATATCGCTCTGCGAGAGCGCCATCAGGGAGACCTGCGGCTCGGCCCACCTGATGCCGTCGGGGCCCCTGCACGACGCCGCCGAGGTGGCCAGGGCTGGGGTGCCGACCGCGATGATGTTTGTCCAGAGCCTCCATGGCATTAGCCACAATAAGATCGAGGACACCCTTGAGGAGCACCTCGAGCTCTGCGTGAGGGCCTTCGACCGCCTGGCCGAGAAGGCCATGGCCTCGATCGGCTAGACCCCGAAAAACTTTATCGTGCGCCGCATGGAAGCCACCAGGGCGTCGATCTCGCGGGCCTCGTTGTAGACGTAGAAGCTCGCACGGACCGTGCTGGTGAGCCCCAGTTTTTTCATCAGGGGCTGGTTGCAGTGATGGCCACCGCGTAGCGCTATGCCGTCCTCGTCCGCGAAGGTCACAACGTCGTGGGCGTGCACGCCGGAGAACGCGAAGCTCACGAGCCCGCCGCGCTCCCCCTTTGGCCCTATGATGCGGATGCCGGGAAGCTCCTCCAGGCGGTCGCGGGCCTGGCTAGCCAGGGAGCCGTCGTGCTCCCTGATCGCTTCGCGCCCGAGGCCGTCAATGAAGTCGCAAGCGGCCCCGAGCGCCACGGCGTCGCCAAAGTTGGGGGTACCGGCCTCGAAGCGCTCAGGCGAGGGTTTCCACCGGCTTCCCTCGAAGTCGACGCTTGAGATCATGCCGCCCCCGCCCTGGTAGGGTGGCATCGCGTCCAGCAGCGCTCGTCGGCCGTAAAGGACGCCGATCCCCGTGACGCTTGCCATCTTGTGCCCGGAGAACGCAAGGAAGTCGCATCCGAGGTCCCTCACGTCGAGCGGCATATGCCCGATCGACTGTGCCGCGTCTACGACCGTCACGGCGCCGACCTTCCGGGCGCGGGCGCAGAGGTCCGCAACCGGGTTGATGGTTCCGAGCGTGTTGGAGACGTGGGTAAAGGCGAAGACCTTGACCTCAGGGGTCAGCAGGCGGTCTAGGGCCGAAAGGTCGAGCAGGCCCTCGTCGCCGGTAACAGGCACGTACCGGACGGTGGCCCCGGTGCGCTGTGCGATAAGCTGCCACGGCACTAGGTTGCTGTGGTGCTCCATCTCCGTGAGCAGGATCACATCGCCCTTCTTCAGGTTCGCCGAGCCCCAGCTTGCCGCCACCAGGTTGATCGACTCGGTCGTGCCGCGGGTGAAGATGATCTCCTCGGGGGCCTCCGCGTTGATGAACGTCTTAACCCGGGACCTGGCTCCCTCGTAGTCGTCGGTGGCGCGCATCGAGAGTGCGTGAAGGCCCCGGTGGACGTTGGAGTTGTCCCGTGCATAGAAGCGATCCAGGGCATTGATAACCGAGATCGGCTTTTGCGTCGTCGCAGCGTTGTCCAGGTAGACCAGCGGGTGACCATTCACCTGCTGGTTCAGGATCGGGAACTGGTCGCGGATGCTTTCCCAGGAGGAGGCCATCGCGCCTTAGTCCTTGTGGCTCTCGGTGGTTGTAGGGGCGGCGTCCCCGTGCAGCGCGTTCAGGGCCGCGTGCCAGGAGAGCGTCGCGCACTTGATCCGGGCCGGGAATGCATGCACACCGGCAAACGCCCCGAGGTCGCTTATCTCCTCCGGCTCCTTGCCGGTGGTCACGATCTCGTGGAACTCCTTGTAAAGCTTTTCGGCCTCGGCGGTGGTCCTGCCCTTCAGCTGGGTTGTCATGAGCGAGGCGCTCGCCTGCGAGATCGCGCACCCCGAGCCGTCAAAGGAAATCTCGGCGATCTTGTCACCGTCGAGCCGCAGGAAGACATCGCACTGGTCGCCGCATGACGGGTTGTCCCCGTGGGCCGAGCGATTTGCCGTCGGGATCCTCCCCCGGTTGCGCGGCCGGCGGTTGTGGTCAAGGATGACGTTCTGGTACAGATCGGAAAGGTCGGCCGACATGGTGGAAGGATACAGGTATCCAGACGCCACACCGCGTCAAGGGCGGCCCGGCGGTCGGTCGCGTTCCAATCGGAAACGAAGGATGCCGGCCCGGTTTGTCGAAGCAGCCCCGTTTCAGCCCGGCCACGGCGCCGCTTTGGAATCGCCCAGGCTAGGGCCTTCCCCCGTAGGTCACGTAATCGTCAAGCTCGAGCCACTCAAACCATGTCCCGATGTCGGCTCGTTCTGGCGCGTTCTTGCGGTGCACGTCGTTGAAAAAGGCGCGGGTGTCGGGGACCGATGGCACCCAGTGTTCGAGGTGGGAAGACCACGTCTCGATCTCAAAGGGCTTTCTCGGCGAGCGGGACTCGACGTAGGCCAACATCTCGGAGTCCGATTTGCCCTTCCTGATCTGGGCCATGAAGGCCTTGTGGCCGATGCCCGTGAACGAGAAGAACTGCTGGTCAAAGGGGCAGTTGTAGTGGAAGTCGCCTCCCTTCCCGGCGGCGACCGCCCGCGCCTTGTCGAGGAGCCGGGGGAGATGGGCGTAACCCCCCAGGCGGGTCCGGGGGCTGCGGGGCGGATGCCTTGTCAAATCGGGTGTGCTGTAGTTGATCGCCACCGCCGCCGGGGCGGAGGGATTCTTATAGGATTGGGAGAGGGTGGATGCCATGTGTGTGGGGATTCGCCGACACCCTACCTTGTTAAATCCCGAGCTCAACTCGCGCGGTCAAAAAAAAAACGGGCGACAATCACCTAAAATATTACAAGATAGCCGATTAGGATAGGGCAAAACCGCCGCCCTACGCGTGGCGGCCCTTGAACGTGAGCTCGGCAACGGCGCTCTTGTCCTGCCCTCCGAGCCCCAGGCTGACAAGAGTGTCGTACTGGAGCTTGGTCGCTGCCGCCACAGGGAGCCTCAGGCCCGACTGGTTCCCCAGCACCCAGGCAATCGTGCTGTCCTTGGCCGCATGGGCCGCCGAGAAATAGCACTCGTGGGCACGGTGCTGCATGTCCTCGCCGTCGGTCTTAAGGACCTGGGAATTGGCGCCGGTCTGCGAGAAGACTTCCCGCACCATGTCCAGGTCGAGCCCGAGCGCCGCGGCGAGCCCCAGGCCCTCGGCGAGGGCCGCGGTGTTCGCGTTCATCACCATGTTGACGATCGCCTTGACCTGGGCGGCCTGGCCGGAGCTGCCAATGTAGCGGGGGGCGGCACTTAGACTCCCGAGGATCGGCCGAACGCGCTTGTAGGACTTTTTCTCGCCGGCGCACATGAGGTAGAGCGTCCCGGCGCGCGCCTGAGGGATGGAGGAGGCCATGCAGCCCTCAATCGCGCGGGCGCCGGCCTTCCTCGCGCGGCGGGCGACCTCAACGTGGGTTTTTGGCGTTATCGTGGCGCAGTTCACGAAGACCTTGCCCTCGGCCTTCGTGAGGAGCGAGTCGCCCTCCTCTGCGAAGACGCCAAGCTGCGACGCGTCGTCGGTGACGACCGTGAACACGACGTCCGACGCCGCGGTCACGGCCGCAAGTGAGCGGGCGTTCCTTGCGCCGAGTTCCCTCGCCAGGCTCTTGGCGGCGGCGGGGTTTGCATCGTAGACCGCGCTCACCTTGTAGCCGCAGTCCTTGAGCCGGCGGGCCATGTTGGCCCCCATTCTTCCGACTCCCACGAATCCTATTTTTTCCTTCATCCCGGTAATTTGGAGGTCGCCGGGGCGTATTTAAACAACAATGTTGCAGGGTGTTGCGCATAAGGGCGACCCCCACGGACCCCCATGGAAAGGCCACACCAAATATTTATCGAGGCGATAGAGGTTTATGGAGCCCAGGGTGTCTTAGTGGGGAGGTGTGAAACCCATCCAAACGCTTCCCCTTTCCCGATTCGCGGCTCCCATGCCTGAAGAGCCAAACGGCCAATCCGATTTTTCAGCGTTGTACCGCACGACGCTAGCCCCGCTGAGGCGTTACTTGACCCGCATGCTCGGCAACGCCAGCGAGGCCCAGGACCTTGCCCATGACGCCTACATGCGCGTATACCCGACGATCACCAGCCAGTCGGCAAGGCGACCGGCCGCCCTCCTCTACACGGCGGCGCGGCGCCTGGCAATAAACCGGCTAAAGCACCGGAGCGTCTCGCCCATCGCCAGGGATGCCTTCATCCCCGAGATGTCGGCCTCGGCCGATCCGGGTGTCGAGCAGCAGGTCATCACGCGCCAGGAGCTGGACCTTCTTGAGGAGGCTATAGCCCAGCTGCCCGAGGGCTGCCGCGCGGTGCTGCTGATGTGCAAGATTGAGCAGCTCTCGCACCGGGAGATCGCGGACCGGCTGTCGATCGCCGTCAGCACCGTCGAAAAACAACACGCCCGAGCCCTGAGGCTCCTGCGAACCGCAATGGAAGGGAGACTTGATTCATGAATGAGCCCCGTCAAATTTCAGACCCGGAATCCGAGGAGCAGGCATCGCTGTGGGCGGCCCGCCTAGAGGGCAAGTCCCTTACGGGGGGCGAACGCGCGGAGCTGGAGGCCTGGCTTTCGGGCGACCCGGCGCGTAGGGCCGCCCTATCGGCCTTCTGCAGGCTTTCATCAAGGCTCGACCGCGCGGTGTCCGAGCTGCTGGCCTCGGGCTCGATCGAGGTGCGCTATAAGGAGGAGGCTCCAGGGCGCTCAAAGGTCGCCGCCTGGGGGCTTGCGACCGCCGCGATGGCGGCTGTCGCCGTGGCCGCCGCAACCTGGATGTTCGGGTTCCCGGGCCGCGCTGAGACCCTCTCCACGGCCTCGGGCCAGAGGCAGTCGTTCACGCTCTCGGACGGGACCCGCATCGAGCTCAACGCCAACACGAGTGTTGTCGTGGAGGTCGGCAGGTCCGAGCGCCGCGTGAAGCTCGCCAACGGCGAGGCCTTCTTCGTGGTGAGCAGGGACAAGTCGAGGCCCTTCATCGTCGACACGCCCGCCGGCTCTGTTCGAGTTACGGGCACGATCTTCAACGTCCTCACTGAGAAGACCTCCCAGCTCGACGTCACGGTGGTCGAGGGGTCGGTCCAGGTGAAGCCGGGCGGTGCGGCCGGAGCGCAGTCGGCGGGTCCAGTCGGACTCGGCGCGGGCGACAGGCTTGCGGCGGATGCCGGCGTTGTGACGCTCAGCAAGCTCTCGGACGCCGACCTCGATGACGCCCTCGCGTGGCGCCAGGGCAAGGTCGTGTGCAACATGATGCCGCTGTCAGAGGCCCTTGCGCTCTTCGCGCACTACCACGGGCGGTCGATCGCCGTGAGCCCCGGCGCCGCGGCCCTCCATGTCGGCGGCAGGTACAGCCTGGACGACCTTGATGGATTCCTTGCGCAGCTGGAGCTGGTCCAGCAGGATCACAAAGTCCGCGTGGAGCACGGCGCCACGGGCTCCATCAGAGTGAGCCTGCGGGCCGAGCCTTAAGGACCGAGTTTCAGTTGACCAGCACCCCACCTTTCCTAGCCGGAACATTCCGAGTCACCCTCCGCCTGCTTCTCTTGGGAATTGTCGCCTCGATTCCTCTGGCGGCTTCCGCCAGCCCGGTGAATTTCAACCTTCCGGCCCAGCCCGCCGACCGGGCGCTCATGTCCTTCTGCCGCCAGGCAAAGGTGGAGCTCCTTTTCTCCTTCGACGAACTGCACCAGGTGCGCTCGTCCCCGGTCTCGGGGCCCCATGAGCCTGAGGAGGCGCTCAGGATGATCCTGGAGGGGACGGGTTTTGCGGCGCGGCAGAAGGGAGCGGGCCGGTTCGTCGTGACCCCTGTCGAGAACAAGGGATCCATCAAGGGCAGGCTCCTAACCGCGGACGGCTCCGGGGCTAGGGACCTGCACGTCATCATCACCGGCAAGGATCTTTCCGCGGCCACGGCCCCGTCGGGCGTATTCGAGTTCCCCTCCGTGCCTGCGGGTACCTACCAGCTTGTGGCAGGGGGGTCGGGCTATCAGCCCCTGGAGATTGCGGACGTTCGGGTGAGCGCGGGCCACAGCCTGACGCTCGGGGCGCTCACAATGACCGTGGCGAGCGATCCGGCCCAGCTTGAGCCCTACGTGGTGCAGGCCAAGTCGGCGGCCTACGGGCCCCTCGACAGCATCCAGGGGGACCCGATCCCGCGAACGGCAATAGGAAACGTCGACCGCCCCCGCTCGGAGAACGATCCCCTCGACTATACGATTTTCACGCGCGAGCAGATAGCCAGGAGCGGCGTCATCGACGTTAACGATTTCCTGCAGCGCGAGATCCTTGACAACAATGTGACGGCGCTGCCGCCGGAGCGCAACGGGAGCGCGCAGGCCTTCGCATCGGGCAGCGACAACCTCAATATGCGCGGCTACGGGGCGGACGCGACGATTGTGCTCGTGGACGGCCGCCGACTTCCCGAGATCGTCACGGCGCTTCCCCCCAATCTGACCTCGGCCGCCCCGCCGCAGGCGGACGTGAACGTGATCCCCCTCAGCCTGATTGACCACATCGAGGTCCTACCGGTGTCGGCCTCGGCGATCTACAGCGGAAGTCCCGTGGGTGGAGTGATCAACATCGTCCTGCGGCCGGATGCCAACTCTACGGAGCTCACGACAACCTACACGAACGCCATTGCCGGCTTTGACGCGCCGCAGTCCACGGTCTCGCTCATGCACGGGGAGACGCTCCTTGGGGGCAAGATCCACTTTAGGCTGAACGCCACCTTCACGCAGGTCACGCCTCCCACGGAGGCCGACCTCGGTTACATAAGGGCAAGCCTTGCGCAGTCCCAGGTGGCGCAGGCCTCGCTCTTCCGGGCCACGCCCAACGTGAGTAGCGCCGACCAGGCGCCGCTGTTTGGTCCGGGAACGGCCTCAGTGACTTCCGTCGCGCCAGGGGCCGACGGCCTGGGCGGAATCGGCGCGTTTTCCGGGCGCCAGGGCACGCAGAGCCTTTCGCTGTTCGAGCCGTTTGGGGGGGGATTGGCGCAGTCCACAAACAGCATCGACTCCCCGTACGGGAGAAAGGAGCGGAGCGGGACGTTCTTTGGTTCGCTCACGTACGACATGTTTCCCTGGCTTCAGCTCGGGGTGGATGCGAGTGCGGGCCGCACGGTCAACAACACCGGTTACAGCGTCTTCAACGGGAACTTGGTCCTTCCTGCGGCGTCGGCCTTTAATCCGTTCCACACCGATCTCGACGTGACGTTAAATGACACGGCACCCGCGTATGGCCAGGACTACGACGAGGCGCACATCGACCACTACGCGGCGGTCTTCGGGGTTCTGCTCAAGATGCGCGACGACTGGAAGGCGACACTCGACGCCCAGTACGGACTCAGCATCACGCGCTACCGGGGCATCGAGGGCGTGGACGACGGGCGGTGGCAGGACCTGGTGGACGAGGGCATCTACAATCCCCTCCGCGATACACAGGCCTTCGCGCCGCCCAAGCAGTTTTACGACGAGGCGGTCGTCTTCTACGGCAACCCCGGCAGCTTCGTGAAGCTCGGCGACTATGACACCTTCGACTCCGCGCTCAGGATCACGAATGCATTCCTCCGGCTGCCGACCGGTACCAGCACAGTGGTGGTCGGCGGCGACTACCGTTACGCGCGGCTCGCCACCTACGACGACATCCTGCGTTACGGGGACGGATCGCTTGCGCAGCCCCCCGAGTACTGGGTGGGCCGCTCGCTGCAGCGGGTGAGCGCCTTCAGTGAGCTGGATGCGCCCCTGCTGCCTGCGCGGTGGCTCCCAAACTGGATCCACAGCATCGAGACCGACCTTGCCGGCCGCTACACCGCGTCGACGCTCGCGAACGAGTCGAATTTTGCGCCCACGGGTGCCGTCAAGATCGACTTTGCCGGTGGGTTCTCGCTGCGCGGCACCTTTGCCACGGCGGATCGGTTCCCTTCGCCAGTCTTTAGTCGCCTCCAGGAGACGGGCGTCAGCACGGGGGGCGCCGGCACGGTTACCACCGTGACCCTTCCCGACCCGAGGCGGGGCAACCAGGACGAGACCTTTCAGGTGAGCGATGCCTTGAATCCCAACCTGGTCTCCGAGGCCTCGGTGACGCAGACCCTCGGGCTCCTCTTTGAACGCGGGAAGGTCCAGCATTTCCGCGTTTCGCTTGAATTCGTGGACACCGTCACCTCGGGCGAGCAGGCGTACCTTAACGCGACGGGGGTCCTCGACCTGGAGACCATCTTCCCGCAGAGGGTCATTCGGGCACCCGCCGCCGCCGGAGACCCGTATGGCGTCGGCCCGATCTCCGAGGTCCTCACGGGAAACTTCAACCTTGCATGGAGGCATTCCTACGAATGGACCGCCTCCTTCGACTACACGTGGAACCGATGCTTCGGCGGCTCCCTTGAGGCCTACTGCCGGATGATCGACTTCCAGCGCTACGACGTGGAGCTGCTTCCGGATTCCCCGCCGGTCGACGAGCTCAGCGGCCCGGACGGTTCCACTCCGGGACTCCTCAAGATGCGTATGAACTTTGGGGCGGGCTGGTCGAACCACGCATACGGATTCGGGATCGACGGACACTACTTCCATTCGCGGATCCTGCCCGAGCAGGAGTGGGCGACCCAGGGCTCAGACAAGGTCCAGCCCTACACCCAGTTTGACGCCTACCTCCAAGGCGACCTTGGCAGATGGATTCCCTGGAAAAGCGCCCGGTACGGCCTGCGAGGGCAGCTCAGGGTGGACAATATATTTGACGCCGCGCCCCCAAAATACTCGGACGACCCCTCGGGCGCGGGAGTTCAGCCCTATGGCGACTGGAGGGGGCGAATATATTCCCTTTCGGTCACCGTCACTTTTTGACGGATCGGCTTGTACAATAGAGGGTTTCCCCGCTCCGGGTGTCGTGAGGGTGGACTGGGCAGACGGCCAAGGGCAGCTGCCAAAATATTATATCTCACCGCTCGCCATCTCTTTATGACGCCAAATAAATTGGCAAATAATAAATCTATTGTTAATCCGAGGAACGGGCCTTGCTACAGGGGGGCCATGTCGGGGTATAAGCAATTGGATTTTTTGGGTGTGGCAGACGAACCAAATGCCGCACCGGCAGTCAGTGTTTCCAAGCGAACCATGAGACAAGCAACCGAACGCCATCCAGGCTCCCAGCTGATCGGGTTAGTCCGAGAGGACACCCGCGACACCAGGGGCGAGGCCCAGCTTCGTGAAACGCTGAAGCGGTGCTCCGCCGCCACGCGCGACGCCGCGTGCGAGTTCAGGAGGACGGGCAACGTCAAGCACGTGCCGGCGATCATCCACGGGCTGATCGAGCACTACGTGGAGCCCGTGGCCCGGGCGAAGCTGAACGGATGTGATGACAACGTGCGCCTCACAGAAGACCTGGCGATTGATTCCCTCACGATGCTTGAGATCGTCTTTCTCGCGGAGGAGGTGCTCCAGGTCTCCATTGACAACGAGGAGCTACGGCCGTTCCGGACGGTGGGTGACGTGAAGAGGTTTGTGACGGCCAAGCTCTCGGGGGCGGCAGCCTAAACGGACAAGCCGATTGCGGTCGGGCGCTACTGCGCGCCGATATTCTGGTTTTCTTTGGCCGAGGGAGCAGTATGGGTTGGGGGACCCCATGACCCCTATGTTCCAAAGATGCCTCCTCAGAATCGCGCTGGCCGGAGTGTTTCAGGCGCTGGCTGCGACACCCTCAGCTAGGGCGGACGCACCCCCGCCTGCCGCGGCCACGCCGACGGAAAGCCGATTCCAGGTCCCAGCAAGCGACGACGGCCTTCCCGGTGCGGGCCCCATCCGCCGAGCCGAATGGTTCAAGAAGGTCTGGGTGGAACACCGCACCGCCTGGGCATCGCAGGTCCAGCAGGACCAGGGGGCGATTGTGTTTCTCGGCGACTCGATCACGCAGGGGTGGGGCGACGTGGGGAGCAGTTTCCCCGGCAACAAGGTGGCAAACCGCGGCATCAGCGGAGACACGACCCGCGGGGTGTTGATCCGGCTCCAGGAGGACGTGATCTCGCTCAACCCGAAGGGTGTCGTGATGCTGATCGGGACAAACGACCTGGAGGACAAGGCGGAGCCCGAGTTGATCGCCGGAAACGTGAGGCTTATCGTGGATGCCCTGAAGGCGCATGATCCCAAGATGCCGGTGGTGCTCTGCCTGGTGTTCCCGAGCTCGGATTCAAAGTTCAGGCCCGCGCTAAAAATCCAGAGGATCAACGAACTCTATTTCAAGGCGATGGAGGACGAGCCGCAGGTCACCGTCCTAGATACGTACTCCCTCTTCGCAAACGTGCACGGTGACGCGAAGGAGGACGAGATGCCGGACCTGCTTCACCCAAACATCCTTGGGCAAGCCAAATGGGCGCTGGCGCTCAGGCCGATACTCGAGACGGTGGGGCTTGTCCCGGCGTGGCCGGATTCCTTCGAGCCGGAAAAGGGTTTCACGAGCCTGTTCAATGGACGCGACCTGACGGGATGGGCCTATGCCGGGGCGCCTGAGGAGAAGGGAAAGCGCGGGACGGAAGACGGCCGCTATCTCGTCAGGAATGGCCGCCTGATCGTAACCGTCGCCCATACCCGGCAGGACTACAAGAAGCTATGGACCACCCGGCTCTTCCCGGGAGATTTCATCCTGAAGCTCGAGTTTCGCGCCAGCCCGAATGCCGACAGCGGGATCTTTGTGAGGGAACCCCAGCTGCAGTGCCGCGACTTCCTGATCGCCGGACCGTTTGCGACATTGGCGCACTATCGTCCCCTCGACTGGAACGAGATCGTCGTCACGGTGAAAGGGGGCCTTGCCCATGCCACGTGCAACGGGGAGGTGATTATGGACGCCATGCCAGTTCCCCCCACGGGGCCGATCGGCCTTGAAAGCGACCACGGGCAGATGGAGTACCGCAGAATCCAGGTGCAGGAACTTCGCTGAAAGAGCCCTCGGGTACCGCGAGAGGCGGACCGCCTGGGAATTGTGACCGTCATCCCCATTGGCGCCGGATATGGGGTACGGAGTGCCGGCCCCGGAACTTGTCACAGATTTCGGGCTAATCGGCGCCGATATGTTGCCGATAGCATCATTTAGATCCCATGAGCCCAATCCTCAAACGACTCGCACTCGGCTTGGCCGTCCTCGTGCCCCTTGCGGCCGTGGCCAGCACCCCCCAGCAGGTCTGGGCGGATCTGTGCGTCGGTTGCCATGGGGCCGATGGCGATGGGAAGACCAAGGAGGGCATCAAGCTCCGTATCAAGGACTACACCGACCCCGCGGTGCAGGCGGCGTTCACAGACTCCGGGCTCCTTAAGAATCTCCTGTTGGGCGTGGGCGCCAAGGTCGATGGCGACCGGATGCCGAGCTACAAGGACAAGATTACGATCGCCGAGGCAAGGGACCTGGTGGCCTTCATAAGGACCCTAAAGAAATAGCAAGGCCGCGAAGGCGCGCTATCGCACGCCGCTCGCGGCCCGTAGCTTCTGTTGGCCGCCCTTATTTGAGCACCAACTCCTGGATGAGCTCGCTGCCAAGCACCTCGCGGAGCTGGCCGCGGTCTATGCCGTTTTGATTGGATTTTTGCACCGACCCTTCGACCTTCTCGGCAATCGCATCGAGCTTGTCATTGATGCCGTCCAGCGTGGCAAAGTTCGGGTAGGTAATCGAGAGGATGATGTCCGGATCCCCCGGGTGGCGCGGCTCGACGATATAGACATTGTAGCCCACGACGATGCCGGCCTTCTTCGCCTCCTCATTCGTCTGCTTCCAGACGGTGTCTAGCCATTTCGCGTAATCATCAAACTTGCCGGGCTTGGTCTTGATGAACGAGACATCCGACACCGGTCCATCCGTGTAGGGACGGTCTTCCTTGGCGGAAGCCATCGAGGCTGACATCGCGAGTGATACACCGACAACCAGCGTTAACAGGGTGTTCTTCATGGTATAACCTTCCTCATTGAATCCATCATTCGCGGAAGGCGGGATGCCATCCGCAGGGTATTAGCCAAGCGAATTCCACATATAAGTGTCAACGATACCGCGGCCGGAGCCCTGTTTTATGACAGACCATAGGATCCGGCCGGTGGATGACTGTCGGGATTTTCACATCGAGGCGGCCCACCTCCGCTACGACGACACGCGATTATAATTCTGATAAGGCTGGGTTTTAAGACTGCCGGCCCCGTTTTCATGATTCTAGTTACCCCGACCGGGCTGTAGGGTGCGTTTCGCGGGGTGAAAATGAGGACGTCCAAGACCAATTGGCTCGGCTTGCTCGCGTTTCAGGCGGCAGCTCTGGCGTTCGGTGGCTGCTTCCAATGGCAGTTCGATGTGACCAAGCAGGGCGTGGCGTTCAGCAGAGTGAGGGTCGAGGACGACGGCCTCGTCATCGGGGAGCTCAAGGCCGACACGGTCATCGGAGGGCGCCCCTGCAGGAAAGGATGGGTCCATATCCTTCCTAGCGGCGTGCCCGTCGGATTCACCGCGTCCAAGGAGCTTGACCTCGGGCGCCTGAAGATCCCGGCAAATACCTGGGTCTTCCAGAACAAGGACGGCGTGGTCACGGTCTGCGCGTTTCCGGAAGACATCGAGGTGCAGGGCCGTGTGTGCCGAGGAAGCGGCGGGCCGAAGGGAGTCCAAACGGCCTTCTATCCGGACGGAAGCCTGAAGGAGTTTTTCCTGACGGAGGACACACGAATAGACGGGATTCCCTGCAAAGCTGGCATTTTTGATGAGGCCGTAATGCTGTACGAGAACGGCAGCGTAAAGAGGTGCGTCCTTAGCGGGGATTACGTGCAGGACGGAAGAATGTTCCCTGCGGGCACCCAACTCGGATTCGATCCCGCAGGGCGGGCCATCCCGCGGCAGGGGTGATGGACGAGACGGGAGCCGGGTTCCCAGGAATGGGCGGCAGCCCCCGCGGTTCGACGAGCGCTGCATTGCTGCCCATCGGGAGGCAAGATGGCGGAGAGGGAGGGATTCGAACCCTTGTTAGGCTTACACCTACACATGATTTCGGATCGATGGCAGTCGACTGACTGGAGTCGCTGGGACCCCAGTTCTCAAAGGGACGGTCGGTGGGGTTCTGTGATCGCTCTGCTGGGTCCGAATGAAACGGGTGGTAGGACCGCACCGTTGGTTTGGACCGCCACCAGCGGCCAAGCGACGCAGTCTTGCTTGGCTGTATGCCCGTCTCGTATGAATCGGGTACCGAGCGTGATCGAACCTTGGTGAGCATCCCTATGCCTGAGGTGAAGAAAAAAGGCTATATCTCTAGCCACCGCCCTCCACGAATTGCGCGGGGAGATTCCGTCCAAGGAATGGTCTACTCCATTCAGATTCTCCGGGGGGTAGCCGCTCTGCTGGTGGTTCTCTACCACTACTCGCATTATCTTATGCCAACGATTCCCGGGGCGAACATTGGGTATGTTCTGTTTGGCGGTGGATATGCCGGGGTCGACATCTTCTTCATTATCTCGGGATTCATTATTGTCCTCTCAACCGAGAGAAAGGAACACGCAAACCCCTTGGATTTTTCAATTCGCCGATTCTTCCGCGTAGTGCCCCTCGCCCAGTTCGCCACCGTCATATATGCGCTGATTCTTCGCGTGCCTCCGAGTCCGAAGCTCTTATGGCAATCTTTGCTTTTCTTGCCCAGGGCGGATGTTGACCCGCCGAAGTTCGGATTACCCGTAGTGAACCAGGAATGGACCCTTTCATACGAACTCATCTTTTATGCCATTTTTGCATGGGCACTCATATTTACACACAGGCGCCGGGTGATCACTGCGGCATTTGCGACCCTGGCATGTGTTGTTGGCTTTCAGTGGCTCCTTGGGGGCCCGATCAGCCCTGTCCCCAACAGCGTATACCTGCCGGCTAAGTATAACGGCGTCCTCTCGCCGGAGGTATTGGGACTGCTCGGCAACCCTATCATGCTGGAGTTTGTCTTTGGGATGTTACTGGCGGCGGCCTACCTCCGAACCGAGATCTGGCTGAGGTCGGAGAAAAGCTTGGTCGCCAGGTGGTCGGTCGGCCTTCTTCTGGCTATCGTATTCCTCGGCAGTTATTTCTCGCGCGCTGATCCGGGCAATGGGCTGTTAAACAAGGGCTTTGGCGCGGCTTGCTTAGTGACCGGTATGTTGCTGATGGAGGATTTCTTCACGCGCCCGTCAGCAGGAGGCCTTGGCGGAAGGATTCTCTCCTGCTTCCTGTGGCTGGGCTCGATTTCCTATGCATTGTACCTGGTTCATTTGGGAATATCGGAACGACTCTTGCGGCTTCTCGTCCACCTATTGATGGCACAAAACGTTGACGGATTATGGGGTTTCCTCGCTTTGATGGCTGAGTCCCTGCTCCTGGCCTGGGCAGTGAACGTATTTGTGGAACGATACCTTATTCGTGCCGGTAAACTCCTGATCGAATACAAGAACAAGCTGGCAGGTTGACAGGGACGAGCCGCCACCACCGCCGCCGCGCTTTTGGGTCAGGATCTGTAGACTCAGAAACGATGCCGTTCCTCGGCGTCGCCGATGTCGGAGGCAATTTCGCCGCTACGGGTCCCCCTCCATGGAGACCTTTTCACATGCCGAACCAAAATGGCGGAGAGGGAGGGATTCGAACCCTCGGTAGGCTTTCACCTACACATGATTTCCAATCATGCACATTCGACCACTCTGCCACCTCTCCGTGTGCCGGAAACCCGTGTTACCCGCCGGTCGAAGGGAAGATCAAAGTCCAAGGCGTGGGGGTGGGTCAAACGCAATCTCTTATCTTGCGCCAATCATGGCTATTTATGACTCCACCTTCAGAGCTTTTCGGTCGAGGGCAGTTCCTTGAACGGGTTGAAGACCTTAAGTCCCGGCCGACGGAAATCCTTATCGTGGCCGGTCACAATGGTCAGATTGTGGCGGCGGGCCGTCGCTGCGATGTAGCTGTCCTCCACTGGCATCCGCAGTCCTGCTTTCTCCAATATCCGCTCTTGCTCAGCCCAAACATGGGCTACCGCGACATTGAATCCATGGATGCGGCCGTGCATCGCGTCGACGAGACGGGTGAGCCAAAGCTGTAGGGCTTCGCGCGACTTCCCGTCCTTGCTTTTCACCCAGTAGGCGAGTTGCGCAATGACAACGGAACTCGTGTAACAGGCATCCTTTTCAGCTTCAAGCCACCCAACGACGCGCGGATCGCCAAAGCGCTTGGCTGGCTGGCTCAAAACATCGGCATCCAGCAACCAATTCATAGCTTCCGTCGACGGGGCAATTCGCGTCTACGGACCGGGAGGTCATCCATTGGAACCGGACACTCCCTTAGGACCGCCAGCCAGTCGCTCTTTGCGGCAATGCGCCTAAATACGAGGGTGTCGTCGTCCGGGTAAAATTCTGCCTCGAAATTGTCGCCCGGGCGGGACGGCGCGAGTGATATGGGCACCGTCAGGCGGCGCTTTGCATCGAGTGTTAGCAGCACAGTGGGATCATCCCACTCGAGCTTCATTTGTCAAGTGGTCGCTGTCGAAAAAGGATCCTTTTTCCAACGCTTCACTACGAGAGCGGCCGGAGAATCACGCGCTGATTGAACGGCGTCCGGTGACTTTTTGTGTACCTTTAGCGAGCGATTGGAACCTCAACGTAACTGTCGTTCTGCCATTCGACTCGAAGCGGGGGAGCGCCGGATTGAAGCGACTCGTCGGACACATCCGCGCCCGTTCCGTAGTTTACCTGAGCGTACGGGTTCTTGTTGACGCTCAAAAGCACAAGCAGGCGGCTGCCCCTTTGCATTTGCCGCACCATAAAGGGCGTCTGGGTGAAAGGAATCGTTTCGACGCGTCCCGGCTCGAGAAGCCGGCGCTTGCCCGGGTCCGCTGCAAAGCTCGCCCGGCCGAGGTAGTAGCCGAGAGTTAAATACCCGCCTTCAGGGAGGATCTCGTAGAAAGCCATCGTTACGTCCATGTCCTTTTTGTTGATCACGGCTTTTAGTGCACCGGTTATTCTGCCCGCTATGGTCAACGGCTCGTCGAACGCCTCGCTTTCGTAGGCGATGCCGTTTTCGTTGGCCGGAGCCTTTGAAAGGACCGCGTCTGGGTAGATGTTGTTGCTTGATGTTCGATCACCGAAATCGACTATCTGGCCAGTAAATCCCGATTGCACGGGTTTTGATTCGCCGAGCAAATGCCAACTGCCGGCCGGGCCGCTGCCGAGATAAAGTCTCAGGACATGGTTGTGCATTGCCTCTAGGGAAGGGCCGTGACGCCAGGTGTTCGCCCCCATTACCTCACAGTTTATTTTATCCTTTATGATCGCGGGTCTAGGCTCGCCCTTCATGACGTAGTCGAACCAGGAAAACGTCAGCTCGAGGGTATCGAATTGGGCCGCTTCGTCGACCGAATATCCGCCAACGTTCGGCGGCTTCAGCGAGGCCTGGGCTCCTTGATGGTCGTACGGGCCAATTACGAGATAGTGCTCAGCGGCTGGATTATAGTGATAGTGCTCCGTCAGGTAATAGAGCGCGGCGATTTGGGCTGGGTCAAAATATCCAGTGACCTGAAGAACGGGAATGCGGATTTGGGAGAACTCGGCCTTGAATGGCGCCATAGTCTGCCAATAAGCGTCAAATGAGGGATGGCGAAGTTGCCGCTGGAGCAGAGGATTTGGTGTGCCGTCAATCCGATCGATCTCCCGATAGGGTTTTCCGCTCGCATACCAGCGTTGAAAGAGATTGTCCCAGCGGTGCTGATCCGAGTTGACCTCCCAATCCAGAGAGCGGTTGTTCGTGACGTAGAACCCCCATTGGTAGTTCGCGTTCTGGAAAACATTATTCGACATGGGCAGCACCAGACCGGGGTGAACGGCTGACCAAGGCACGACGGTCTTTAGCGCGGGATTTGGGTGTTTTAGCGCAGCCCATTGGACGAATCCTTCGTAACTGCCGCCAAACATACCGACTTGGCCGTCGCTCCAGGGCTGCTTGGCAATCCAATCGATGACAGCGTTGACGTCTTCGCATTCAACCTCCCATGGCTGGATCTGATCGGTACTTATTCCCTTTCCCCGAGCGAAGGCGACTACTCCAGCGTATCCATGTGCCGCTGCCATCCGGGCCATTGTCACGGCAAACGGACTCGCGTAGATCGTGAAATTTAAAGCTGCCGCTTGTCGCTGGGCGGTCGCTCGGGGCCGAAAAAGCTGCGTGGAAAGCGTGAATCCTTCGTTTGTTTTGACCGGCACATCCCGTGTGATGATATAGCGCCGAGCATCATCAGCTGCGATCAGGTTCTCGCTCACGGGAGCCAGGGCCTGGTACTCTTGATAGAGCTGGTACTCGCGTATTAGATTCAGCGCGTCGGCTAACTCGATCGAGCCAAGGGAACGGCGCCGATCCAAATCCTGATTCAAATTCTGGCTTAGTCTATTCAATGGGGCCCAAAGCCAAGCGTCAGCATCAGCGGCGGCTCTATCGTCCAATTCGCCCAAGACTGTTGCCGCCGCCTTGTTGATCGCATCGTTGGCGGGCACACCGCTTTGCTCTTGGAGCTTTGCTTGTGCAAAAATGCGATCGGGAATCAAGATACTGACGGAACGGTGTGCCATCGTCGAACGACGCATCGATTCTTCGACTGTGGCGGTGGCTTCCGCGTATTGCCCTGCGGTCATCTGCAAGCGAAACAGGTTGGCCAGATACGAATCACTGCCGTCGTTGTGGTATTCTGCGATCGCCAGTGCGGCCAACGATCCCATGGCAACACCAATAGGAGCGCCGTCAGGTGGCGGACCAAACTTGAGTGGAGCCGCACCAACAAGAAATGGGACAAGACCTAGCGACGTAAGCGCGACAAAAAACACGGACCCGATTTTTCGGCACCTATCTAGGCTGTTCATTGGGGAGCGTATTGCCCAAAGAATCAGGCGTTTGAAAGGCTTAACGTTACATCGGGCTGGCGCCTGCGTTTGTGGCCGTCGCGCTCAGCTTGAAAAGCGTCCGTTTTGTCTGCCAGCAGTCCTCTTCGGCTGTTGCACTTGTGGGAACTTTTCGCCCGTTCTGCCGAGATCATTCCCATGCCAGCATCCGGCGCAATCACGGCTCAATTGACTGCGAGGTCCCCGAACGGACGTCTGCGGAAGTGAGATTGAAGCGCTCCGTGTTTCGAAAAGTACCATTTGGTGGACGATCGATACCAACTGTATTGAAGCATTTAATACTATAGCCAGATGCGACTAGGAGTGGGCCGAAGCCTCAAAAAACCGACCAGATATCGACCAGAATCAAATAACCGGCAATTCGCAGCTGATAATAGGCATGGACAGGCAACGGGTTACATCGGCGCTTCGCATTCATGCATCATGATTTCCAATCCTGCACATTCGACCACTCTGCCAGCTCTCCGTGTACCGGAAACCTGTGTTGTCCGTTGGTCGAAGGGGAAGATCAAAGGCCATTGGGTAGGGGAGGGTCAAACGCAATCTCCGGCCTCTCCCCCCGAACGGCCCGTTTCAACGCAATACACTCACCAGGGTTTTTCTGTTCACCCGGGCGTCCGCGCGCGGCTCGACAACGCCACCGACATAGGAGATGAGCGCGGATTTCACCTTGAGCCCTGGAAACCCCATGCAAACAATTCTCCTCATCCCTCTTGCCGCCAGGGGCAGTGGCCGCCGTATCATCCCAAGGGTGGAATCATAAAGTTTCAGGATAACCTCGGCAGAAACCCAGTCGTCCGCAATCTGAACATCCGTGCCACCGGGACTCATCCTTGAGCTGGTCCTTTTCCCTTTGGTGACCTTCGGGCTCGCGTGGCCCTTGGCCAGCCGCCTCAAGCTCGACCCTTCGGAACGCCTGAGCGTGGCCGCGGTTCTCTCGCTCGTGGCCGTCTATCTTGTCGCGTTTGTCGTCTACATCCTCCGCATGCCGGTTGCGGTGTTTTGGGTGCTGCCGGCCCTCGGTTTGACTGGGCTGGCGGCGGGGCGGCACGCCCTGGTCGCTGCGCTCAGCGATGTCAGCGCGCGCGCGCTGCTCATCGGCCAGGCGCTCATCGTCGGCTGGTGCGTCGGCTGGCTGGCCTTGGTCGTTTCCTACTCGGGCGGGGGATGGGTCGGCGACTGGATAGAGCATTTTGACCGCGCTCAGTTCTTCCTGCGGCATTGGCCCATCGACACAGAGTTCCTTGGAATCTATCCCCTGTCGGCGCGACCACCGCTAGCAAACCTCGTCACCGGCGCCCTCCTCGGCCCCATTGGCGCGACCTTTGCGGGCTACCAGCTGGTCACCACCTTGCTCAGCTGCCTCGCGTTCCTGCCCGCGGCCCTGCTCGCGCGGCGCTTCCAACCCGGCCCGCGCCTCGAAGGGGGGCCGCAGACGGCCATCGCGGTGTGCGCCGTGCTGTTGATGCTCAATCCGTCGTTCGTTGAGAACACCACCTTCGCCTGGACCAAGCTCATCGAGGTTTTCTTCTTCCTGAACGGCCTGTACTTCTTCCTGCGCGCGCACGACGAGGGCGGACCCTCCGCAGCTGGTCCGCTCTGCGCAGCCAGCCTTGGCGCAGCGGCGCTCGCCCACTATTCGGCGGGGCCGTATATCGTCATGCTCGCCGGCGCCTGGTTCGCCCTGGGCCGCACGCGGTGGCGCGATCCTGCGTTCTGGCGGCGGACCGCGCTGCTCGGCCTGATAGGCGGCTCGATCCTTTGCACCTGGCTTGGCTGGTCGTCCGCAAATTACGGCATCAGGGCGACGCTGTTCTCAAACACAAGCGTCGCAGTCCCCGAGTATGTACACAGCCACCGGCTGCTCGTCTTCGCGCTCAATTTGCGCGACACGGTCGTCCCCCAGCTCCCGCGCTTCATGTTTTCGGAAATAACCTCACAAAGCAGCCCGTGGGGCTACTGGCGAGACTGGTTCTTCCTGCTCTACCAGCAGAACCTGCTCCTGGCGTTTGGCGCGGTAGGGTGGCTCGTGCTCGCGAGGGAGCTGGTCCGCAGCGCGCGGTCCGCCTCGAGGCGGAGCCTGTGGTTTTGGACTTTCTTTTCGGGCGGGACGATCCTGCTGAGCGTGCTGGCGGGAGGCGAACGAGGGACCTGGGGATGCGCAAACGTCTGCCTGCAGGGCATCGCGTTGCTCGGGCGTGCGTTCCTCGCGTCGCGTTGGGCCACCCTTGGCCGAGGCTGGCAGCTCGCATGGGTTGCAGGCGCCTGCTTCGACCTCTGCTTCGGCATCGGCCTCCAGTTCGGTATTCAGAGCTTTGCCTTGGACCGCTGGCTCGCGCCGGGCACTTCGTTTGCGGACAAGGCGTTGAGCTATTCGGCTTTCGCCATGATGAACTTGCGCGCCAAGATGCAGCGCCAGTTCGTTTTTTTCGCCGATGCCATTCCAGCAAACAATGTTTTGTTATTGGCGCTTCTTGCCGCCATTTTGACCCTGGCCGTTCTCCGGGTTGGCCGGTCTAGGCAGGACGCCCGTTGATCCCTGCCGCCGCCGTCAAGGAGCCGGAGCTCCTAGCGGTCCGATGCGATCCAAATCCGGGGATTGCAGTCGATGGGGTTTTTGAGCCTCATGGGGCACCCCGTCGGAATACCCATGAATGCACTTCGCCGCTTTCTTTGCGCCGCATCGTCCCTGTTTGCGCTAGTCCTTTTGGCGCATGGGGCGCCGGCCCACGACGGCAGGCAGCTGATCAATCTGGACAAGGGATGGCGGTTCCTCGACTCGGACGACAGCCATGCCCAGGAGACGGCCTTTGACGACCGGGCCTGGCAGCCGGTCGACCTGCCGCACACGTGGAACGGCCTCGACGGGCAGGACGGAGGCAACAATTACCGCCGGGGGGCCGGCTGGTACCGCAGGCACTTCACGGTGCCCGCGGAATTTACCGGCAGGCGCCTCTACCTGCAGTTCGACGGAGCGAGCCTCATGGCCGACGTCTACGTGAACGGGGCGCACCTGGGTAACCACAAGGGCGGCTTCGCCCATTTCCGCTTTGACGTATCCGAGGCCCTTAAGCCGGGCGCCGACAACGTGATCGCGGTTCGCGTCGACAACTCCGACCTCGGCATACCTCCTGCCTCGGCCGACTTCACGCTCTTTGGCGGACTTTACCGCGACGTGTTCCTGCTCGTGACCGACCCGGTGCAGATCGAGACCATGGATCGCGCCTCCTCGGGCGTCTTCATAGACCAGCAGGAAGTGACCGCCAACGCGGCCAAGATCACGGTAAGGGCGGAGCTTAGCAACCACAGCCCCATGCCGCGGGATGTCGACGTGAGAGTCGCCGTGCTTGATGCGGAGCACAAGGCGGTCAAGGGCGCCGACACGACCTTCCGCGCGCACCTTGACGCCGATAATGTGAACGAGGTCCTGAAGCCGATCACCCTGCAAAGGCCCCATCTCTGGGATGGCAGGCGGGACCCCTACCTCTACACGGTCCGGGTGGAGCTGAGGCCGGTCGCCTCTAATGGGGCAAAGGGCGCCCTCTCCGACGCCGTTGAGGAGCCCCTGGGAATCAGGACCTTTTCGGTGGATCCGGACAAGGGCTTCATCCTTAACGGCCATTACCTGGATTTGGTCGGGTTCAACCGGCACCAGGACTGGCCCGACAAGGGATGGGCGATCACGCAGGACGAGGAGGCCGTGGACTTTGACCTGATGATGGAGGCGGGCGCCACCGCGGTCCGGGTATCGCACTACCAGCAGTCCGACTCCTGGTACGACCGCTGCGACCGGTCGGGGCTTGTCGCCTGGGCCGAGATTCCCGACTGGCAGAAGATCCTAAGTACCCCCGAGTTCCTGGACAGCGCCAAGCAGCAGCTCAAGGAGATGATCCTGCAGGACTACAACCATCCCTCGATCTGCTTCTGGGGCGTGGGCAACGAGACGGGCGGCACGGCGGCGCTCCACACGATCCAGGAGCTCGACGTGGTGTCGCGGGTCCAGGATCCCTCGCGCCTGACGACCTACGCGGCCAACCACGAGAGCAACGACCCCAAGGACTGGGTCACCCAGGTCGTGGCCTTCAACCGGTACTTCGGCTGGTACCGGGGCGAGCTCTCCGAGTTCGCGCCCTCCCTGGATAAGACCCACGCCGAGCACCCGAAGAACGCGTTCGGGATGAGTGAGTTCGGCGCCGGAGGCAGCATTATCCAGCACGAGGAGAGCCCCAATAGGCCCAAGCCAAACGGGCCCTACCACCCCGAGGAGTACCAGAACCTCTACCACGAGGCCTACTGGGCCGCGCTCAAGACACGACCCTATGTCTGGTGCAAGTTCATCTGGTGCCTCCACGACTTCGCCTCCGACGGACGCAACGAGGGCGACCAGCCGGGCCGCAACGACAAGGGGCTGGTCACCTATGACCGAAAGGTGAAGAAGGATGCATTCTACTTCTACAAGGCGAACTGGAGCACCGAGCCGGTGCTCCACGTGACCAGCTGCAGGTTCACGGAACGCACGGATCCCGTGACGGAGGTCAAGGTCTACTCGAACGCCCCCGAGGTGACCCTGGAGGTGAACGGCAGGCCTCTCGGGGCCCGGAAGGACCCTTCGGGGGAGAGGATTTTCAGGTGGCCGGGGGTCGCACTTTCGCCTGGCGAAAACCGGATCTCGGTCAAGGCGCATTTTGGCACAGCAGAGGTCACGGATTCCTGCACCTGGACCCTCAAGCCGCGGTAAGACGCGGGCTCAAATAAAACCTTCTTGCGCGGTGTTGGCCGGAAGGTACCGTTGTGTGGTTTTTGCCCGAATTCCACCATCGTGTCCGCAAACTCTGAACTGACCTACGACAGCAAAATCGAGGGCGACGTCATCGTCACCCGCGCGGATGCGGTCATCAACTGGATACGCAGCAACTCCATGTGGCCGATGCCGATGGGGCTGGCCTGCTGCGCGATCGAGTTGATGGCGGTGGCCGCCAGCCGCTTTGACATCGCGCGCTTTGGGGCCGAGGTGATGCGCTTCTCACCCAAGCAAGCGGACTGCATGATTGTCTCGGGCACAGTGACTTACAAAATGTCGTCCGCTGTCCGGCGGATCTACGACCAGATGGCCGAGCCCAAGTGGGTGATCGCCATGGGCGCCTGTGCGAGCACGGGGGGCATGTACAGGAGCTACGCCGTCCTTCAGGGGGTCGACCGCATCCTCCCGGTGGACGTCTATGTGAGCGGCTGCCCCCCTCGCCCGGAGGCGCTGCTCGACGCAGTCATCAAACTCCAGGAAAAGGTTAAGCGCGAGCGCTCCTTTAGCAAACTGAACACCGCCTGATGCCCAAAGCATTAGACGCCATTGCAGCGCTGAAGGGGGCGATTGCCGGCGCGGCCGACCGTCCAAGCCTGGACCAGCCGGCCGTCAATGTCCCGGCCTCCGAGCTTGTCGCCGCCATGACCCTCCTGCGCGACCAGCATGGGTTTGACATGCTCGTGGATGTGGCCGGCGTCGACTGGTCGGAGGGGGCGAGCCCGCGGTTCACGGTCGTCTATCACCTGCTTTCAACGACGGGCCACGAATACATCCGGGTGGCCGCCGATTGCCGCGACGACTCCGCCCCCGAGGTGCCGAGCGTGGTGTCGCTCTGGCACGGAGCCAACTGGCACGAGCGCGAGGCTTTCGACATGTTCGGCATCCGCTTCACCGGGCATCCCGACCTCAGGAGGATCCTCATGTGGGACGGCTACCCGCACCATCCCTTGAGGAAGGATTTCCCGCTGTCGGGCGTGGACACCGACCTTCCCGACAGGGAGGTCGTCGCGGAGACCCGGACAAACGCGATCGCCGCACCGATGGCCGGCGGACCCTTTGTCGCCTCGCAGGGAGAGATCAACATGACCGACGCCGAGCCGCGCGCCAAGGACGAGAGCTGGAATGAGCGCCGTCCGAAGCCCGGTGCCTAAGACCACGATGCCCGTCGAACACATATTCCCCGATTCGGCAGCCCGGAACGCCCAGGGCGAGTTCGAGACCGAGAAGATGTCCCTGTCGATGGGGCCCTCCCATCCCTCAACCCACGGCGTCCTGCGCCTGCAGCTGGAGCTTGACGGCGAGATCGTCACCAAGGCGGACCCCGTCGTGGGTTACCTGCACCGCGGCGACGAGAAGATCGCCGAGAACATGACCTACAACCAGTTCGTGCCCTACACGGACCGGCTCGATTACCTGGCGCCGCTCGCCAACAACATGGCCTACGCGATCGCGGTCGAGAAGCTCGCGAAGCTCGAGGTGCCCCCGCGCTGCCAGGCCATCCGGGTCATCACGGCCGAGATGGCGCGCATCTCCGCCCACATGATGGGACTCGGGGCGTTCGGCATTGATGTGGGAGCCTGGACCGTGTTCCTGTACTCCTTCACCGAGCGCGAGAAGCTCTACAAGCTCTTCGAGGAGCTGACGGGCGCGCGCTTCACGACGAGCTACGCCCGGATTGGGGGGGTGGCCCGCGACATCCCCGAGGGGTGGACTGACCGCGTCAACGCTTTCTGCGACCAGTTCCTTCCGCTGCTGGAGGAGATTCTCGCCCTCCTGACCCGGAACAAGATCTTCACGGACAGGACCGCGGGCGTCGGCGTCATCTCCAGGGAGGACGCCATCTCCTACGGGCTGACCGGCCCGAATCTCCGGGCGAGCGGGGTGCCGCTGGACCTGCGCAAGGACAAGCCGTACAGCGGCTACGAGCAGTACGACTTCGACGTCGCCATAGGCTCAAAGGGGGACGCCTACGACCGCTACCTGGTCCGCGGCGAGGAGATGCGCCAGTCGGTCCGCATCATCAAGCAGGCGGTCGCTAAGCTGCCCGGCGGCAAGTGGTACGCCGAGGACGCGCGCAAGATCTTCGCCCCGCCCAAGGACAAGGTGCTGAGCTCCATGGAGGAGCTGATCCAGAACTTCATGCTCGTGACCGAGGGGCCGCAAATGCCCGCCGGGGAGGTCTACTTCGAGGCCGAGAACCCGAAGGGCGCCCTGGGCTTCTATGTCGTCTCAAAGGGGGGCGGTGTGCCATACCGCCTGAAGATCCGCGCGCCCTCGTTCTGCAACCTCTCGATCCTGCCCAAGGTGTGCGTCGGCGCGATGGTCTCGGACGTGGTCTCGATCCTGGGCTCGCTCGACTTCGTGATGGGGGAATGCGACCGATGATGAACCTCCAATCCGAGACCCTGAGGAAGATCGACGAGGTGATCCCGCATTATCCGGTCAAGCGGAGCGCGGCGCTTCCACTCCTGCACCTGGTCCAGGAAGACCAGGGGTTCATCTCGAACGAGGCCATCGAATGGATCGCGGCCAGGCTCGAGCTGCAGCCGATCAACATCTACGAGCTCGTCACCTTCTACCCCATGTTCCGTCAGAAGCCGATCGGGCGCCGCCATATCAAGGTGTGCCGGACGCTCTCCTGCGCGATCATGGGCGGCTACCGCACCTGCTCGGAGTTCCAGAAGCAGTTCGGGACTGGCCTAGGGGAGGTCTCCCCGGACGGCGAGGTCACGGTCGAGTTCGTCGAGTGCCTGGCGAGCTGCGGCACGGCGCCGGTCGTCCTGATCGACGACGTGCTCCACGAGAAGGTGGACGCCGAGAGAGCCAGGGAGCTTTCGGAGAAGATCAGGAGCGAGGCGAGGGCCTCCCGGGGAAACACCTAGAGGACGCACGCATGCCCGCCCCAGAACAATTCCGGCTGATCTTCAGGCACATTGACGAGCCCGGGTACACGAACGACCTGGATTGCTACGTGCGAAACGGCGGCTACGAGACCCTGAGGAAATCGGTAGCTCGGAAGCCCGAGGAGATCGTGGACGACGTCAAGAAGTCGGGCCTCAGGGGCCGCGGTGGCGCGGGATTCCCGTGCGGCGTCAAGTGGACGCTGCTCGACCGGAAGAGCGGCAAGCCGATCTACCTGGTTGTAAACGCCGACGAATCCGAGCCTGGGACCTTCAAGGACCGCTACATCATCCACAAGGACCCCCACCAGCTGCTCGAGGGGATCATGATCACCTGCTTCGCGAACAAGGTGGAGCGCGCCTACATCTACATCCGCGGGGAGTTCCCCGAGGGCGCGAAGATCCTGGAGAAGGCGATTGCCGAGGCCAGGGCCGCGAACTTCGTCGGCCCGAACATCCTCGGGACGGGATACGGCTGCGAGATCTACGTCCACCGCGGCGCGGGCGCCTACATCTGCGGCGAGGAGACGGGCCTTATCGAGTCGATAGAGGGCAAACGCCCCTACCCGCGCATCAAGCCCCCCTATTTTCCCGCGGTCCTCGGGCTCTACCAGTGCCCGACGATCGTCAACAACGTGGAGACGCTCTGCCACGTCCGGCACATCGCGGAGAGGGGGGGTGAGGCCTACTCGAAAATCGGCACACCCAACAACACGGGCACGCGGATCCTGTGTGTCTCGGGGCACGTGCGCCGGCCCGGCTACTATGAGTTCGAGGTGGGCAAGATCACGATGGGTCAGCTCCTGAACGAGGTGTGCGGCGGCCCGCTTCCAGGCCGCTCCTTCAAGGCCGTGATCCCCGGCGGCTCCTCGGCCAAGGTCCTCAAGTTCGGCGAGCGCTACAAGGGCAAGAGGAAGGTCGGGGCCGAGATGGTCGACTACGACTGGAGCCTGGAGGACATACCGATGGACTTCGATTCGCTCGCCATGATCGGGTCGATGGGCGGCTCGGGCGGCGTGATCGTTATGGACGACTCGGTCAGCATGGTCGAGGCGCTCGCGAACATTAACGCCTTCTATTCGCACGAAAGCTGCGGCCAGTGCACGCCGTGCCGCGAGGGCTCGCTCTGGATGAAGAAGATCACGGGCCGCATGGTGCACGGGCAGGCCCGGGCCGAGGACGGTGCCCTCCTGAAGAGCGTCGCCGACCAGATCGCCGGCAGGACCATCTGCGCGTTCGGCGAGGCCTGCGCCTGGCCGACCCAAAGCTTCGTCGCCAAGTTTGGCGACGAGTTCAAGGCGTACCCCGAGTCGAAGAAGGCGAAGAGGGCCGACGGAGTGCCCGATCTAGTCTAGGCCCATTCCCCCTCCCAAGGACGCCCGATGATACAGCCCGCCACTCCCGACCTGATCACCGTCACCATCGACGGCAAGGAGATCGCCGTGCCCAAGGGCACGAACATGATCGAGGCCGCCCGCCGCGTCGGGGTCGACGTGCCTCACTACTGCTACCATTCGAAGCTCTCGGTCGTCGGCAACTGCCGCATGTGCCTGGTCGAGATGGGCCTGCCCGCAGTGGACCCGGCGACCAAGGCCCCCGTCATCGATCCCGCGACCGGTAAGCAGAGGGTCAACTGGATGCCGCGGCCCACGATCGCGTGCGCGACCAACGCCTCGCCCGGTCTCCACATCCGCACGACCACCCCGATCGTCAAGGAGTGCCGCGAGGGAGTGATGGAGTTCCTGCTGGTCAACCACCCGCTCGACTGCCCGATCTGCGACCAGGCGGGCGAATGCAAGCTCCAGGAGCAGTCCACCGGCTATGGCCGCGGCTACTCCCGCTACATCGAGCAGAAGAACGTAAAGCCGAAGCGCACCGTGCTCGGCCCCCGCGTCATGCTTGACGATGAGCGCTGCATCCTGTGCTCGCGCTGCATTCGCTTCAGCAAGGAGATCGCCAAGGACGACGTCCTGGGGTTCATCGACCGCGGCAGCTACAGCACGCTCACCTGCTACCCGGGCAAGAAGCTCGAGAACAACTATTCGCTGAACACCGTCGACATCTGCCCGGTCGGTGCGCTCACGAGCACCGACTTCAGGTTCAAGATGCGCGTCTGGTTCCTGAAGCAGACCAGCAGCATCGACACCGAGTCGAGCGCGGGGGTGAACACGACGGTCTGGTCGCGGGAGGGCGTGGTTTACCGGATCACCCCCCGCGAGAATGACGCTGTCAACGACACCTGGATGGCCGACAGCGGCCGCATCCTCTACAAGCAGATACGCGAAGGTGGCAGGCTTGAGTCGATCCGGGTGAAGGGGTCCCAGGGGGACCTGGACCATGCGGCCAAGGCGGCCGCCCACCTGCTCTCGGGCGGCAGGGTCGCCGTCGTGGGGTCCGGCCGCAGCTCGGTCGAGGAGCAGTTTTTGACGAAGAAGCTCGCCGCCGCCGTGAAGGCCGAGGTGCACCTGGTCTCCCGGGTGGGGGAGGGGGACAAGCTCCTGGTCACTGCCGACCGGAACCCGAACATCCGCGGAGCCCTGGTGACAGGTCTCGCATCGGCCCTTCCCTCGGCAAGCCTCGGGGCCCTCGGGGCCCAGATCGATTCCGGCTCCGTCACCTGCGTCGTTGCGGTGGGCGAGGACCTCGTGGCTGCCGGAATCACGGCCGAGCAACTGGCCAAGGTCTCTGTCATCTACCTGGGGACCCACGCGAACCCGACGAGCGCCGCGGCCCAGGTCCTAATCCCGACCCTCACCGTTTTCGAAAAGCACGGGACCTTCGTGAACCAGCAGTTCAGGATCCAGAGGTTTGCCCGTGCGGTCCCTGCGGGACCCGGCGCGACGGATGACCTGCTTGCTCTTTCCAGGCTCGTGGCGGCGGCAGGCGGCCCGTGGCTTGGCTCCGACGTCGGCTCGCTTTGGGCCACGATGGCGTCCGAGGTGCCGGCCCTGGCGACGATGGCCTACGGGAATATCCCCGACACCGGCCTTCTCCTGGACTCCACCCCGTGGGCGGGCCTCCCCTTTGCCGAGGGGCCCTCGCTCCACTTCAAGCCCGCCGCCCCCGCGGCGAAGGAGGCCCCCCGTGGCTAGCTTCTTCTTCGGCCTTCCCCTCATGGTCCAGGGTACCATCAAGGGCCTGGCGGTCATCCTCTTCATTTTCCCGGTTGCCGCCGCGTGCTCCATGGCCGAGCGCAAGGTCTCGGCGTGGATCCAGCGCCGCCCCGGGCCCAACAGGACGATCCCGCCGATGCTCGCGGGGATCCCCGGCGCCGGTATCCTGCAGCGCCTCGGCCTCTTCCAGCTGGCCGCCGACGGCGGCAAGTTCTTCTTCAAGGAGGAGCCGCTCCCGAACCACGTCCATAAGTTCTACTTTGTCCTCGCGCCCTTCATCGCGATGATACCGGCCTTCACGACCGTGACCGTGGTGCCGTTTGGCGCCTATCTCGACCAGGCCGGTGGCGTGGTCCCGATCATGCTCGCCAACGTCGACATCGGGATCCTTGCGGTGTTCGCGGTGGCCTCGCTCGGCGTCTACTCCCTGATCCTTGCCGGATGGGCCTCCAACTCGAAGTACCCGTTCCTTGGGGGCGTGCGCGCCTCGGCGCAGCTGATCTCCTACGAGCTCTCGATGACGCTCTCGGTGCTCCCGGTTTTTCTCTGGGTGAACGAGCCGGGAAGCGCCGGTTCGCTCAGCCTTGCCCGGGTTGTCGAGTTCCAGAGCCATCCCGGGTTCTGGGGTGGCACCTGGTTCATCTTCACGATGCCGCTCTCGGCCGCGATCTTCGTCATCGCGCTCTTCGCCGAGACGAACCGCCAGCCCTTCGACATGCCGGAGTCCGAGGCCGACCTGGTGGGAGGCTTCCACACGGAATACGGGGCCTTCAAGTGGTCGCTCTTTTTCGTGGCGGAGTACGCCAACATGATCGTCGGCTCGGCCGTCTTCACGCTGCTGTTCCTGGGCGGCTGGAACCCGATCCCGTGGATCCCCCTCTCCGCGCTCCTCGAGGGGCTCCACCACCTGACGGGCTCGGCGCTTTGGATCCACCCGATCGTGGCCGGCGTCCTCTCGATCGCCATCTTCGTCGGCAAGGTCTTCCTCGCGATCTTCTTCTTCATGTGGGTGCGCTGGACCGTCCCGCGCTTCCGCTACGACCAGGTCATGCGGATAGGCTGGAAGCTGCTCCTCCCCCTCTCGATAGCCAACCTGCTCGCGTACACCGTGGGAATCTACTTCCTACAGGGATAGGACCACCCCCCATGGCCGTCATCCAAGTACAACGAAAAGCCCTTACGCTGGCGGAGCGCACGTACATCCCGCAGATCGTCGGCGGGCTCATGACGACGCTTAAGTACTTCTTCAAGCCCACCGAGACGCTCCAGTACCCGGAACAGCGGCCGGCGATCCCGCCGGGCTACCGCGGGGTGCCGACGCTCGTCATGGACCCGCATGGCCGCGAGAAGTGCGTCTCCTGCCAGCTCTGCGAGTTCGTCTGCCCGCCGAAGGCCATCCGGATCACCCCGGGCTCGGTCGCCGAGGGCAAGGGGGTCGACCATGTCGAGAAGGCGCCGCAGGCCTTCGACATCGACATGCTCAGGTGCATCTACTGCGGCCTGTGCGAGGAGGTCTGCCCCGAGGAGGCCATCTTCCTGCAGAAGCAGTACTCGATGTCGGGCTACAGCCGAGCGGAGATGGTGAACCACAAGGACAGGCTCTACGAGCTAGGGGGGACGCTCCCGGACAAGCACTACAAGTGGGACAAGAAGAAGGCCGCCGAGGACGGGAGCGGCAGCCACCACTAGGAGGGGGGAAAGCGCACCATGGAACAACTCGCCTTCACCTGCCTCTCGGTCTTCAGCCTGGCCTGCGCCCTCGGGGTGGTCCTCAGCAAGAACGCCGTGAACGGCGCCATGTGCCTCCTTCTCTGCCTCGCCGGCGTGGCCGGGCTCTTCGTCCAGCTCCACGCCTACCTCCTGGCCTTCATTCTCGTCCTGGTGTACGCGGGCGCTGTGGTCGCCCTCTTCCTCTTCATCATCATGCTCCTCGACATGCAGGGCGGCAGGACCTGGAGGTTCAAGGGCATGAACGCCCTGGCCGGGATGATCGCTGCGGTGCTCCTGGTGACGGGCCTAAACACCCTGGCCGTCCGCGGCCGCCTTGGCGCCGGGCCGCCGATGGGGCACTCGGCCGGGTCATCGCTCAAGCTCTACAGCTACCAGCTCTTCACCACCTACCTCCTGCCCGTGCAGGTGATGGGCTTCCTGCTCCTGATCGCGATGCTCGGTGTCATCGTGCTCAGCCGGCGGGCCGCACCCGGGGAGGACGCCCCATGACGCCAAGCCTCGAAGCCTACGTGATGCTGAGCGCCGCGCTCTTCGTGGTCGGGTTCCTCGGGGTGCTCCTGCGCCGGAACACGCTCGTGATCTACATGTGCCTGGAGCTCATGCTCGTGGCGGCGACCCTCGCCCTCGTGGCGTTCTCGCGCTTCAACGGGACCGAGGACGGCGACGTGTTCGTGTTCTTCATCCTCACCGTGGCGGCGGCCGAGGTGGCCGTGGGGCTTGCGATCATCGTGGCCCTCTTCCGGGCGAGGCAGACGGTCCAGGTGGACCAGCTCGACTCGCTCAAGCACTAGGACAACCCGGACATGACGCCGCTCCAAACCGACCTCTCCGTGCTTCTTGCGCCGCTCGCCTCGGCCGTCCTTATAGCGCTCTTCCTAAGGAAGAAGGGGACCCTGGCATCTGTGGTGTCGGTGGCTGCGGCGTCACTCGTCGCGCTCGGCGCCCTCTCCCTTGCGTTCGGGGGGGCTCGCTTCACGGACTCCCTTGAGTGGTTCCGCATCGGGTCGTTCGCGATCGAGCTTGGGGTCAAGTTTGACGACCTGGCGGCGCTCATGCTCTCGGTCGTCGGGGTCGTGGGCCTGTGCGTCCATGTCTTCTCGCTCGGCTACATGCGCGACGACGAGGCGAAGGCCCGCTTTTTTGGAGGCCTCTCCATCTTCATGTTCTCGATGATCGGCATCGTGCTCGCCGACAACCTGTTCATGATGTTCATCTTCTGGGAGCTCGTCGGCTTCAGCTCCTACTTCCTCATCAACCACTGGTACCAGCGCCAGGCCGCGGCCGACGCCTCAAAGAAGGCGTTCATCGTGAACCGGGTGGGCGACGTGGGCTTTGTGCTGGGGATCATCCTCTGCTACTGGAGGAATGGCACCGTTAACCTGACGGAGCTCGGTGCGCCTAACGCGGTGGTCTATTCGCGCCTGATCCCGCTCCTGCTCTTCTGCGGCGCGGTTGGCAAGTCGGCCCAGCTTCCCCTGCAGGTCTGGCTCCCCGACGCCATGGAGGGCCCGACGCCGGTCTCGGCGCTGATCCACGCGGCCACGATGGTCGCAGCGGGCATCTACATGCTCTGCCGCATCCAGGTGCTCATGGTTCCGCAGGCCTCGACGGTGATCGCCTGGGTGGGGACCCTGACGGCCCTCTACGCGGCCCTCTGCGCGGTCACCCAGAGCGACATCAAGAAGGTCCTGGCCTATTCGACGCTCTCCCAGCTCGGCTACATGGTGGCCGCTTTCGGGCTCGGCTCGGTCGGAGCCTCGATGTTCCACCTGACGACCCACGCCTTCTTCAAGGCCCTCCTTTTCCTGGGTTCGGGCTCGGTCATCCTCGGCTGCCACCACGAGCAGGACATCTTCAAGATGGGCGGGCTAAGGTCCCGTATGCCGCTCACGTTCTGGACGTTCACGATCGCTGTCGCCGCCATCTCCGGGCTACCGGGCTTCGCGGGCTTCTTCTCGAAGGATGCGATCCTTGTCCTCGCCTTCACCCAGAACAGGGCCGTCTTTGCGGTGCTTGCGCTGACGGCCGTCCTCACGGCGTTCTACATGCTCAGGCTCTGGAAGATCGTATTCCTGGGGGCGCCCCGGAGCGATTCCGCCAGCCATGCGCACGAGAGCGGGATCTCGGTCACGGCCCCGCTAGTCCTCCTGGCCGCGCTCTCGGTTGCCGGCGGCTACACGGTCATTTACAGGGGTGCGTTCGACGGCGTGTTCTCGCGCATCCCCGAGGCCGAGGGCTTGACCCACGTCATCATCCTGGTGACAAGCCTGACGGTGCTCGTGGTGGGCGCGGGCGCCTCGCTCGCGTTCTACGCGACGGACGGGGCCGACGCCCTGGAGTCGCGCGCGCCCTCGGTGTTCGGCTTCCTCCTGGCACTCAAGTCCTCCTTCGACCTCGCCTACGATTACTACGTCGCGAAGGTGCAGCAGCGCTTCGCCATGGCCCTCAACTTCATCGACCTGGTGGTCCTCTCGGGCGCCATCGTCCGGGGCCTGGCGGGTGTCGTCGAGATGCTCGGCTTCGGTGTCCGCACGCTCCACACCGGGCGCATCAACCACTACGTCTACTGGTTCCTCGGGGGGGTCGTGGTCCTCTGGGCCTTCGCCGCCGGCGTCCTCTGATTCACCGCGATGAGCTCCCTCCCCCTAGACCCCATTCTCCTTTCGGTCGGCGCGCCACTCTCGGTGGCGGCCCTGATCGCGCTGGGGGTCCCAAAGCGCATCGTCGTCAAGCTAGCCTACCTGGGCTTCGCGGTTCCCGCGCTCACGGCCCTCTACCTCTGGTGGTCCTTCGCCTCCGCGCCGAAGGAAGCCCACGGCTACGCCTACCTGACGCATTACTCGACGGGCCTGGACGCCTTCGGGATCAGCCTGAAGCTGGGCCTTAACGGGATCTCGCTGCCGCTCTTCGTCCTTGCCGGGATCGTTGGCTTTGCCGCCGGCCTCTATGCGCTCCAGTCGACGGCGGAGCGGATGAAGACCTACCTGCTGCTGCTCCTGGTGATGCTCGCGGGGCTCATGGGCACGTTTGCCAGCGTCGACATCTTCTTCTTCTACTTCTTCCATGAGCTGGCGCTCATCCCGACCTTCATCATGGTCGGGATATGGGGCGGCCGCGACAGGAGCCACGCGGCGATGACGCTCACGATCTACCTGACGATCGGGGCGATGCTCTCCCTTCTCGGCCTGGTGGCCATCTACGTGAAGAGCGGGGCCAACAGCTTCGACCTGCTGGCGATCCGCGACACGCTCGCGTCCCATCCGCTGGGCGAGGTGACTCAGCACCACATATTCGGGCTCCTCCTCTTTGGCTTCGGCATCCTGGTCTCCCTCTGGCCGTTTCATTCCTGGGCGCCGCTCGGCTACGGGGCGGCACCGAGTTCGGCCGCGATGCTCCACGCCGGCGTCCTGAAGAAGTTCGGGTTGTACGGACTGGTGCAGATTGCCCTGCCGCTCCTGCCCCTGGGGGCCCTCCACTGGAGCAATACGGCGGCCACCCTTGCCGCGGTGGGCAATGTGCTCGTCATCGGTCTCGTCACGATCGCGCAGCGGGACCTGAAGCAGATGGTCGGATACAGCTCGGTCATGCACATGGGCTACGCGTTCCTGGGTGTTGCCACCGGATCGCTCCTGGGCGTCGGTGGGGTGGTGATGCTCATGGTGGCGCACGGCCTGTCGGTGGCGCTTCTCTTCCTCCTCTCGACCAGCATCCACCAGCGCACCAACACCTTCGACCTGCAGCAGATGGGCGGCTTGGCGCAAAAGGCCCCCGTCCTGGCCGCCCTGTTCGTCACCGCGACCTTCGCCAGCGTGGGTCTTCCTGGCTTCGCCAATTTCTGGGGCGAACTGCCGATCTTCGTCGCCCTCTGGGGCTTCTCCCATTGCCTGACCGTGATCGCGCTCCTCGGAACGGTGATGTCCGCCGTATACGGCCTGCGCGCGGCCGCGCGGGTCTTTTTCGGCCCGCAGACGGAAGCCTTTGCCCGATTCGAGGCGTCAAAGCCCGTGTCCGACATCACGTGGGGGGAGCGCCTCCCGGCCCTCGTCCTGATCGCGGCGCTCCTGTTTGTGGGCGTCTGGCCCAGGTCCATCTCCACCGGCATCGACCAGGCCCTCGCGGCCCGTGCCCCGGCCGTCCGCGGGGCAACCCCGCAGTAACGCAGGCTTCACATGGACTTCACCGTTCTACGAGATCTCGCCGCAGGGAACACCTGGGGGTCCATCTGGCCCGAGCTTGGCCTGGGCTGCCTTGCGCTGGTGCTCCTGGTCCTGGAGACGGTGCTCCCGAAATCCGCGCACGGCCGGATCCCGATGGTCTCCATCCTGGGGCAGCTTGCGCTGCTCGTGGCGCTTCTCGTGACCTTCGACACCTCCCGACACGAGGCCTTTAACGGCCTCCTGATGCAATCGCCCCTGGGCGAACTGATGAGGGTCTTCTTCCTGGTGTCCTCCCTCGTGGTCTCGATCCTTGGCAGGGCCGCGTTGCCGGGCCGCAAGGTGCCGCGGGTCGAGTTCCACCACATCGTGCTGGTCGTGGCCGCGGCGATGATGCTCCTGGTAGAGAGCCGGAACTTCGTGATGCTTTTTGTCGCGCTGGAGACAGTCACCGTGGGCCTGTACATCCTCGTGAGCTACTACCGCTCGAATGCGAAGACCCTCGAGGCCGGGCTGAAATACCTTGTGATGGGCGCGCTCAGCTCGGCGCTCCTGCTCTTTGGGATCGTGCTCCTCTACGGGGTGGCCGGAAGCGCGGGCCTGTCGGGCCGCACCCCCCAGGGCATGTACTTCGTGGGGCTCGAGGCGTTCCTCGAGGTGAACCCCCACAACTTCATGGCGGCCGCGGGCATCGTGCTCGTCCTCTCTGGCGTCGCCTTCAAGATTGGCGCGTTTCCCTTCCAGATCTGGGTGCCGGACGTCTACCAGGGGGCGCCGACCCCCGTTACGGCATTTCTCGCGGTCGCATCGAAGGCCGCCGGGTTCATCGTCCTGCTGGTCCTCGTGACGCAGGTGTTCGCGCCCTACGACTGGCTGGTCGTGCCGGTGCTCACGTTCATGGCAGCCGCCACGATCCTCTTTGGAAACCTGGCGGCCCTTAAGCAGAACAACGTGAAGCGACTGATCGGCCTTTCGGGGGTATCCCATGCCGGGTTCATCCTCCTTGCGGTGGCATCGGCCAACCGGGTGCCGAGCGCGGTCGGGGCGGTCTATTTCTACCTGATCGCCTACCTGATCGCCTCCTTCGCGGTGTTCGGAGTCATGACGATCCTGTCCGGCCCCGACGACACCGAGCAGGAGCTCTCGGACTACTGCGGCTTGGCCAAGCGGAGCCCGTTCCTCGCGGGCATCCTGGCCTGCGGCCTCGGCTCGCTGGCCGGGATACCGCCGCTCGCGGGTTTCATGGGAAAGCTTTTCGTCTTCGCAGCGGCCTTCCGGGCTGGCCACTACGGTCTCCTTGCCGTCGCCATTTCCGGTGTCGTGATCTCGATCTACTATTACTTCGGGTGGATACGCGCCGCGTACTTTAACGACGAGGCCCCGATCTCGCCGGAGACCGCCGCCCGTGTCGACGGCGGGGGAATGACCCTCCGGGTCTCGATCGCGCTCCTCGCTGCGGCCTCGATCATCCTGGGGTTCTATCAGGGTCCTCTCGGCTCCCTCCTCTCGCGGTAAAAAGGCCAGGCCTTTTTTGGCCTGGCCTCTTCAGGAGCTGACGGCGCTGCCTGGCCTAGCGCCAGTGTCCCTCGTGCCAGACCCACGCGCCTCCGCGACGGTCCCAGTGTCCCGCCTCCCAGCCGGCGCCGGGATGGTAATGGGGATGGCGGTCATAGTGGCCGCGCACCCACACCCAGCCGCCGGCCCAGTGCCAGTGACCGCCGATCCAGAAATACTCCACTCCGGGCGAGGGCGGAACCGGCTCGAAGATAGCCGGAGGGGGCGCCTCCTGGGCGGTGATCTCGACCTGCTGGCCCTGGGGAGGGGGAGGCGGCGCCGCATTGGTGTAGTGGCCCTCAACCCACACCCAGCCGCCGCCGCGGACGACCCATTGGCCGGGGACCCAGGAATAGCCCGGCTGCGCGACCCGGTCCCAGTGCCCGTTGATCCATTCCCAATGCTCGTGGTGCCAGCCCCAGTGTCCGCGGATCCAGATGTAGCCGGGTCCGGGCATCATGGGGATGACCTCGACCCGCTCGGGTGGCGGCTCGCTCCGCACGACAACCTCGGGTCCCCCGATGTTGATACCGATTTCCACGCCCGCGCTTGCAGCCAGGGGTAGGGTGCTGCACGCCAGGGCAAAGAGTGAGATTTGAGTGAGTTTCATGGACGTGAATTTGGATGGGTTACGGTAAGTTAGACGCCGATTCTTGGGAAAAGTTACGGTGCGAAAGGGCAGCCCGGGGCCCGCTCGCATCAGGGGAATTGAATTTATTGGATCGCGACGATGTTTCCAGTTTGTTTCCGAGGTAAATTGCTGCCTCATTTGGCGCCAATGATGAAGGTTACCGGGCTCGCCATCGTACCCCCTCCCAGCGCCTCGGATCTCCCAAAGGTTACCCCTGAACTGCTCGCCTCGGTGCTCGCGCGCTACTCGCGCAGCACGGAGGGGATCTCCTCGATCCTCGGCAAGGTCGATATCGCCAACCCCGACGCGTCGATCGACCGGATCCTGAAGTTCGTCGACTACGGCCACGCCTCGATCGGTGGCCTGACCGGCGGACTCGCCGTGGCCCTTGACGGCGTCTCGATGTGGCTTGCCTACAAGATCTTTGAGATCGCCCAGATGGCCGATGGCCAGGAGTCGAGCACGCGCTACATCACCATGGACCCGGCCAACATCCCCGAGCCCGGGGAACTCGGGATCCCGGACGACCTGGCGCCGCGCTGGCGCTCGATCCTAGCCCGGGCCTTCGAGGCCTACAACCGAGAGTACGCGCGCCTGGACGCCCTATCGGTGGCCGAGCCCGATCGGATACGTTTCCCCAAGGACGCGAAGCCGGCCGTCGTGGCCCGGATCCGCAAGAACTATGCGCTCGACCGCGCGCGCTACTTCATCCCGCTGGCCACAAGGACGAACGTGGGCCTCGTGCAGACCTCGCGGATGTGGGCGCTCACGGTGAAACACCTCGACTCGCTCCCCAATCCCGAGGCGCGGGCCGCCGCGGGGCTCATCCGGGCGGAACTCCTCAAGGTGTCGCCGCGCCTTATGAGGCACAGCATGGCGGAGCGCTCCTTCGAGGAGCAGGCCCGCCAGGAGCTCGCCGCCTCCCTGAGGCTCGGCCTGGATGCCCTGGGCACCGAACCCGTGGCCGACAAGGTCTGGGTCAGCGTCGACCGGTCCACCCCCCCGTGGTTTCCGCAGTGGCAGCCCGTCGGTGAGGCCCTGCGCCACCGCGCCAACCGGTACGGGCAGCAGGGTGAGGCGACGCGCAGGATGCGGGTGACCTTTGCCTGGAACAACATGGCGCTGGCGGAGCTCCGCGACCTGAACCGGCACAGGACGGGAAACCGCTACACGCCTCTGATCCAGGTGGGGTTCTACCTGCCGCCCGAGATCGACCGGTCCGCCCATCTCTCGCTCCTCGGCGACCAGAGGGACCTCACGCGGGAGCTCATGGAACGGGGGTCACCCGCCTACGTCTACTCGCTCCTTCTGGGCGCCCAGACTCCCTTTGAGCACGGCACCCACGGCGACAAGTTCATCTATGAGGCCGAGCTCCGCACGGGGATGGGAGCGCATTTCCGCTATGCCGAGCACCTTAGCGCGGCCCTGAGGGAATTTTTTGCACAGGTGCCCGATGCCCGCGAATGGGTGGTGGAGGGAACCGCGGAACCGGAATAGCTGGTGACAGGATTTAACCCCGCAATATATAGTTGCTGCAATCCATTGGCGAAGACACGAATGACACGGCGCATGATCAAAGCTCATAATGCATTCACCGCGTAGCTCCGCCGAGGGCACCTAGATCCTCCATGTTCAGAGTTCTTCAGTTTAACATGCAGTTCGGGATGGGCTGGAACACGGCCGATCCCGATACGGCCCCGATCGACATCGATGCAACCGTGGCGGAGATCCGGAAGCACGATCCCGACATCGTGCTGCTCCAGGAGGTGGAGCACGCCCGGCCGGGAGGCGAGCAGATCGAGCCCCCTCCGAATTACACCCGCCTGAAGGAGGCGCTTTCGGGCTACGACAGCTATTTTTCCTACCCCAAGGCGGATCCCCGGGAGCTTCCCTTTGGCATCGGCTTGGCCATCTTCTCGAAGACACCCCTTTCCGACGCATTCCGCATAGACGTCCCGTCGCCCGCTATCGAGTTTGAGTTCGGGGGAAAGAAGACCACGCCGACGGACCGGCTCATGATCGGGGCCAGGACCGTCGTGGCCGGGCGCCAGGTGCAGTTCTTCAACGTTCACCTGCTTGCCTTCTTCATGCTCGGTTCAAGCAGCACCATGTTTCCCTGGCAGCGCGACCTGGTGGCGGACCGCCTCGCGTCGTCGGACCTGCCCACGATACTGACGGGCGACTTCAACGTGAGCCAGCATGCCTCCCTCGTGGAACAGTTCGCCGAGTTCGGCTACGCGACCGTGCAGTACAAGGAGCCCACGTGGCACCGCAGGCCCTTCGTCCTGGATCACATCTTCTACAATTCGGGGCTACGGTGCCTGGGACATGCCGTCGAGCACACGATGGCCTCGGACCACCTTCCCATCCACGCGGACTTCGACTTCGGGTTCTAGCTCTGCCTACGGCCTGGCCGCGCGGATCCGGTCTTTCTCGGACTCCCGCTCCTCTTCCAGCCGCGCCTTCTCCGAGGAGATCTGCTTGCGGATCTTGTCCACCTCCTCGGCGTTTCGGGCCGCGAGAGCCTGCTCCAGCTGTTGCTTAAGGAAGATCTCCCGCTCCGCCAGCTTGCCCTGGTAGAGGCGGTCGACCTCGGCCAGCCGCGCCCGCTGCTCGGGCGTCACGGGGCGCGAGGCTGCCGGGTCGGACTTGGACAGGCGCTCCATGGCGAGTTCGTAGGCGCTTTTCATGTGTGGGCCCCAGGATCGCCTCGATGATGAAGAATGGCAACAAAATGGCTTCTCATACCGGGGGAATGGGTGGAGATTTGCACTCCGCGACATGAGCACCGAGGACCAGAGCGAACTCTTCAGGGAGCCCGGCCCGGCGGCCGGGGATCGCGCCGCCGCCGACGACTCGACGCGCCCCCTTGCGGTCCGGATGCGCCCGCGCCGCCTCTCGGAGGTCGTGGGGCAGGAGCACATCCTCGGCGCGGGAAGCCTCCTCGCGAGGCTCGTGGCCCAGAACCGGTTTGGCTCGCTCCTCTTCTACGGCCCCCCGGGGTCGGGAAAGACGAGCATCGCCGAGGCGATCGCCCGCGAGACGAAGAGCCGGTTCGTCAGGGTGAACGCGGTCATGTCGAACGCCGCGGAGCTCCGCGACGTGCTCGGGGCGGCCCGGCGCATGCCCGGTGCGCGAACGATCCTCTTCATCGACGAGCTCCACCGCTTCAACAAGACGCAGCAGGACCTGCTCCTGCCCGATGTCGAGCAGGGGGTCGTCCGCCTCATAGGCGCGACGACCCACAACCCGGGCTTCTACGTGAACCCGCCGCTCCTTTCCAGGAGCCACCTCTTCCGGCTCGAGCCGCTATCGGCGGCCTCCGTCGCGGGCGTCCTCGCGCTAGCCCTGGCGGACACCGAGCGCGGCCTGGGCTCGCTCGGCGTGACCGCGGGCCCCGAGGTGCTCAACGAGCTCGCGGTCTTCTGTGACGGCGACCTGCGGCGTGCCCTGAACGCGCTCGAGGTGATCGCTATCGGCAAGGGTGAGCCCTCGGCGATCACGGCCGACGACCTGTCCCTGTTCGCGCGTGAGCGCCGCATTCGCTACGACCCGGACGAGGACGAGCACTACGACACGATCTCGGCCTTCATCAAGAGCTGCCGCGGCTCGGATCCCGACGCAGCCCTGTACTGGCTCGCGAAGATGCTGGCGGGGGGGGAGGATCCGCGCTTTGTCGCCCGGCGCCTCGTGATCCTTGCCAGCGAGGACGTGGGCCTGGCGGACCCCCACGCGCTCCCGCTTGCCGTCGCCGCCCACCACGCGGTGGACTTCGTGGGCCTGCCCGAGGCCGAGCTCACGCTGGCCCATGCAACCCTCCACATCGCGACGGCCCCGAAGAGCAACTCGGCCACGCTGGCGCTCGGCGAGGCCCGCAGGGTCATGGCCGAGGAGCCCGTCCAATCGGTCCCGGCGTATCTCCGCGACAAGGGGGGCCAGGCGAGCAAGCGGATGGGCCAGGGAAAGGGTTATCTTTACTCCCATGACTTCCCGGAGGGCATCTCCGGGCAGGCCTATCTGGAGCATCCCCTGACGCTCTACACACCAAAAGCAGCCGGCGCCGAGAAGGCGGTGGCGGAGCGCCTTGAAAGGTGGCGCGCACTCAGGGCAAAGCGGCCCCCGTCCTCCTGAAACCTCCTTGCAGGAAGGGGCATCCGGGGGTAGGTTCGCCGCCATGAGAAGCCTCCTGCTTGCCGCCATTATTGGCCTCGTTCTCGGGGCCACCTGCAGGGCGGACACGACGCCTCCGTCAAAGGACGACGAGGTGGGGACCATCTCCGGGATCGCGATCGCGCGTGGCGATGGGTGGCTCGGGATCGAGATCAAGGGGGGCTCCTTCGCCCTGACATTCTACAACGCCAAGAAGAAGCCGGTGCCGGCGGACGCCACGTCCGCGGTGGCCCGCTGGTCGGTCCACTACCAGCCCAATGAGGAGAGAACGGAGCTCGTCGCCTCGGGAGACCCCGCCGTACTTTCCTCGCCTTACCCGGTAAAGCCCCCGCACACCTTCATCCTGCACCTCGTGCTCCTATTTGAGGGAAAGCCCGACGCCTCGGAGTCCTTCACGGTGAATTTCAGCGAGTAGCTTCGCCCTAAGGCGGGCCGTGAATTGACAGTGGCGCCGGCCGGGGCGATTTTGACGGGATGCCCTCGTCCAAGCCCCATCCCTTCGACCCCGTGGAGTCGGCCGTGGAGGACATCGCGGCGGGACGGATCGTCATCGTGACCGACGATGAGCGGCGTGAAAACGAGGGCGACCTTATCATGGCGGCCTCGAAGGTGACGGACGAGGCGGTCGGGATGATGATTCGGCACTGCAGCGGGATCGTGTGCGTCGCGACGACCTCCGAGGTGCTCCTCGGCCTTGGGCTCGCCCCGATGGTGCCCAACAACCGGGACAAGCACCGGACGGACTTTGCCGTGAGTGTCGACGCGGCCCGGGGGGTCTCGACGGGGATTAGCGCCTCCGACCGTGCCCGTACGATACGCATCCTGGGCAGCCCCGACTCGGTGCCCGAGGACCTGGTGCGCCCGGGCCATGTCTTTCCCCTGAGGGCGAGGCCGGGCGGCGTCCTGGAGCGCCCGGGGCACACCGAGGCCGCGGTCGACCTCGCGGTCCTGGCGGGCCTGCATCCCAGCGGCGTCCTGTGCGAATTGATGAACGACGACGGCTCCGTCGCCCGCCTGCCCGACATCGTCAGGTTCAAGGAAAGGTTCGGCCTGAGGATGATCTCCATAGCCGACCTGGTCAGGCACCGCGCGAAATCATGTTGCGGATTGCCGGGTACCGGCTCTCCTCTCGACGTTCCATGAGTGGCGATTCACCTGTCCCGGAGGATGTGGAGGCAAGAGGCCTCAAGGTTGCGATAGCGGCCGCGCGCTTCAATCCGGAGCTCGTGGACGCGCTCCTAGGCCGGGTGCGGGCGCGTCTCCGCGCGGTCGGGGTGAGGGACCGCGACGTGGCCTTGGTCAGGGTTCCCGGCTCCAACGAGCTCCCCGTGGCCGCCCGCCTTCTGGTCGATCGCCGCCGGCCCGACGCCGTCATTGCCCTCGGCGTCATCATTCGCGGCGGGACGATCCATTACGAGCTTGTGGCCCAGTCGGCGACGCAGGGCCTCCAGGCCGTGGCGCTTGACTCGCGGGTGCCCGTAATCAACGGGGTGGTGGTGGCAGAGAACGCCTCGCAGGCGAGGGCGCGGTGCGGCGGCAGGATCGACAGGGGCGCCGAGTTTGCGGACGCCGCGGTGTCGATGGCGGCCCTCAAGAGGAGGCTTTCGCGATGAGCAAGGCGCAGTACGCGCAGCGGCACGACGGGCGGGTGGCCGCCCTCCAATACCTGTATTCATGGAGCATCAACACTCCCGACAACCCGGTCGACGACCTGAGGATCTTCTTCGAGGGCCAGGAACAACCGAGGGACCATTATTCCTTCGGCGAGGAGATCATCGACGGCGTGATCAGGAACCAGGTGGAGATCGACGCCCAGATAAAGGTGCTGGCGCAGAACTGGGAGTTCGACCGGATCGCCAAGATCGACCTGGCGATCCTCAGGATCGCTATGTTTGAGATGCTCCACCGGAAGGACATCCCGCCGGTGGTGTCCATCAACGAGGCGATCGACATCTCCAAGCAGTTCTCGAACGCCGACTCCAAGCGCTTCATCAACGGCATCCTCGACCGCCTCAAGGACCAGCTCGGCCGGGATTCTCGCAAGGC
>Ga0302319_10000231_pt1 | contig 121353 bp, 102 predicted proteins | sample Bog_T0_2_FD_203319 | JGI IMG/M metagenome (GOLD analysis project Ga0302319, IMG submission 203319) | Peat permafrost microbial communities from Stordalen Mire near Abisko, Sweden - Bog_T0_2 | ecosystem: Environmental > Terrestrial > Soil > Wetlands > Peat | place: Sweden: Abisko, Stordalen...
TGGCCTCTAAGGTATAAGCCGAGGAGGCATTGGCGTCGCCCAGGTTCAGCCAGCCGAGGGTGAGGTTTTGATCCAGATTATTGGTCTGCGGCGCGGCGATGTCAGCGGTCACGTTGACGACAACGCCTGTGGCGTTGGGATACGCGGGAACATTCGTCCAGTTCGCGTTGAGATCCCAGCTTTGCAGTGCGCTGGTGATGCGGTTGGTCCAATAGGCGGTGACAAAGGCCAGCGGCGTGGCGCGGGCTTCGCGCGAATTGGCGCCTTCACCGCCGGCGTTCACCGCCGAGACAACATAGTAATAAGTCGCGCCGTTGACGACCGTGCTGTCGAGATAGTTGGTTCCGGCGGTGGCAACCAAGTTGGTTTCCGCGCCGCTGCTGGCGCTGCGCTTCAAGTTATAACTACCCGCGCCAGACGAAGTCAGCCAGCTCAAGTTGATCTTTCCATTTCCCGGCACGGCGACCAAACCGACCGGCGTGACCGGTGCGGGCGGCAGGAGCGTGGCGGTGCTGACCGGCGCGGAGTAGGCGGAGTTGCCCCAGCAGGAACGGAACGCCAGGACGCGATAAAAATAAGTTGACCCGCTGGCCAGCCCAACGTCGGCATAACTGGTGACATTAGCCGCAACCATGCCGATGGTGGTGTAATTGCCGCCGTTGGTGGATCGTTCCAGAATGAAGCCGTCCTCGTTGCCGGAGGTGTCAATCCACGTCAGGTCAATTTCGTTGGTGGCGGTGCCGGTGGCGGTCACGCTGCTGGGAGTGGCTGGCGGCTGCGCCGCCTGGGTGGAGGCATGTGCGATGGCTGAAAACGGAGAATTGCCGTCGGCGTTGTTGGCCGTGAGCCGGTAGTAGTAGGTCGTGGCCGTGGGCAGACTCGTGTCCGCATAGTTCGTTACGCTTTCCATCACCGCGCCGGTTTGGGAAAAGTTCACACCATCGGTGGAACGCTGGATGACGATGCTGGTCGCATTGGTGGTGTTATTGGTCCAAGCCAGGTCAATTTCACAACCTGACACCGCGGTGGCCGTCAATCCGGTCGGCGCGGCGGGCGGAGTCGAAAGGATCACTTGCGGGCCGGTTTCCATTTGCAGGAAGTCGTAAATAAGGCCGCCTTGGACCAGTTCGGGATAGTAGCTGCCGCTCCAGCTGCCGGGTGCGCCAGGCTGGCGGAGGGTGATGGTGAAAATGTTGGTGCCCACCTTGAACAGATTGGTGGCAAAGGTGAATTGATAAGGCTGATAGCGTCCCACCGTCACCACGTCCCGATAGATATCCACTCCGCTGCTGGTGCCTTGGCCGTGGTAGGTATCGGGGGTGACATTGACGCCGTTCAGATACATGTAAAAATAAGTGCCGTTGCCGCCGGCAAACGCAATGGTGGTCAGCACCGGCGTGGGCGGCAGGTTGGTCAGGTTGAAAAGGACGTTCCAATGCGGCGACCAATAAATGCCGTTGGTCTGGGTGTGGTCCGTTAGGTTGGGATAGGATTGCGGCGTAGTGGCTATGCTGCACTGCGCATAATACCAATCGTTGGATTCCACGCTCTGGCCGATGATGAAATTAACATCGTTCGTGCCCATGTCATTCAAATAACGCCACCACAGCCCAAACTGCTTGCGATAATTGCCGAGATGAAATTCGGCGGAACTGTGATCCGGCGTGCCGATGCGCCAGAGCCGTTGCGAGAGGTGCGGCGGATTCCAGTTGATGACACCGAGATTGTTGGTTGAGTCGGGAAGAACGACGATGTTGGAGACCTGCAATTCGCCCCAGATTCCCGGCACATAGGAAAAAAGCTGGTAGTTACCCGGACGAACCTTGGGAATGGAAAAATTCCCGTTCGGGTCGCTCGTCGTCCAGAATAGAAAATTAGTGATGCCCTGATACATCCAGTCGCCATCGGTGTAATCGCCAAGGATGACGACCGCGTTGGAGGTGGACTCGCCGGTTTTGGCTTTCAGGGTGCCGGTCACCATGCCGCGATGGCGCGGATAATCCTGTTCACTTTCATTCATCCAGGCATAAGGCCAGTTGGACACCATGATGGCAGCCTCGTTTTGCGCATTGGTCCAGAGCTGCAAATGGTTGGTGCCGACATTAGCATACATGAAATACGGGCCGATGACCTTGGTGAAAACCTGACCGTCAGCGACTCCGGGATCGTTGATGCTGCCGATGCCGTGGCCTTCCGCATCATCATTATACATATAGTTGCCGGAAACGGAACCTTTCTGCTTGGTTGGCCCGCCGTTGATGAATTCAAAACTGCCCAGAATGCTCCAAAGGCCGACCTGATCTGTGGCCATGCCCCACACGGAACGGAACGAGTTGGACGCACCCTGATAACTGCTCTGGTCATACTTGGTGGTGGTCGGATACAGGTCGGATGTCAAACCGGTGGGCTGGGTGTAAATCGGCCAGCCGGGTTCATAATAATTGCCGGTCGGTTGCGTTATATAACTGGTTTTGGGCAGAATGGCCACCTCTCCGGGAACGCCATCGTTGGGTGGATTGGCTCCCAAAGACGGGAGGCTGGCAATGAGCAAATTAATCGGCACGTCCGACGCCGAAAAATCCCAGGCATAATTGACCGACCCGTCGGCGTTTGTAGTCGTGTTGAAAATCGAGCCGCAGTATCCCTGCCAACTATCAGCCCAATAATAGGCCGCCGGCTGGTTCGCCCAATGCCGCCATACGTGATAAGTGTAGAAACCCGCCTCGCCCGCGCGCATCACATGATGTTCCGCCCAATCCCACTCGCCGTTGGGATACAAGGCCGTGTTGCCGCTAGCGCGCGGGTTGCGGATCATGATATCCACGATCTGGCCATTATTCGTCACCACGCTGTAAGTTGATCCCGACCCGCCGCTGCCCACCGACACCCAGTAATCATTTCCCTGGCCGCCGATATGGGTGAGACTCAAGGAATAATCGTTGTTTGGATTAAGCAGGTTCGTCGTGGACAGCGCGTTCAGCGCGAAATAAGAAACATCGCCGCCCTTGCCGCAGGTCATCGTTACGATCCCGTTGTTCATCGTCACCGTGCCATTGCCGTTGTCCATCAGCGTGACGTTGGCGGCGGACACAATGAGCGTTGAACCAAACAAGACTGCGCCTGCAGCCAACAAACTGTAATAAAATAGTTTCATGGATTCTATTAAAATAATTGAAGTTTGTAAAATGTCAGCGGCAAATTGGGGTTGAGATTGTTGGTCAATACGAAACCGCCCGCCGCGTCAAATCGGTTGGTGGTCACCGACGTCCACTGCGCCGCCGCCAGGTTGGTGGTTGACAGCAGCACAAACGGCCAGCTGTTGACGCCGCCCGAACCGCTTACGACCAGCTGGCCGTTGGTGATTTTGAGGCCGGCGATGTTTGGTGGAGTCAAAATGACGACGGACAGGGTTCCGGAATTGTTCAGCTCGTTGGTGTTCCAGACCAGATTACCGGTCAGCAATGGCAGCACAAACCCGGCAAAGGAACCGGCGTAGCTCGTTGCATTGAACAGTTTGAAACTGTCTCCGGCAGCGAACGCCGCCGCGCCGATATTCGTCACATTCAACGTGCCGCCTTCGGTCAAGGTGCCGGAGATTTTCACCGAGTCATTCGTCAGCGGCGAATGCTGGACTTGCACGAAGGTGGTGCTGCCTGCCGCTAGCGTAAGGTTGTTGCTGATGGTCAAGGTGCCGAGCGGATTTCCCGGTGCGAGCGCGCCGCCAGAATTCACCGTCACCGGCCCGGAAATAGTTCCATTGCCTCCCAGCGTGGCGCCGCCGGCCACCGTCAATCCGGTGCAGGTGTTTGTTCCCATCAACGTCAGCACGCCGTTTGCTGCGGTGCTGTTCACGGTCAACGCGCCATTGCCGCCAACCGGGCCGTCCAGGGTCACGCGGTTGCCGTTCACGTCCAGCGTGCCGCCGCCGGGGTTTACCGAGATCGTTTGAGTTGAAATATCATTGGTGTTACCGGCCGCCCATTGGAGCGTGCCGCCGTCAAAGGTCACGCCCCCGGTGCCGAGGGCGCTGGCGGCGAAATTCAGGATGCCACCGGCCAGATCGGTGCCACCGTTGTAAGTGTTGGTGCCGGTCAAAGTTATCATCCCGGTGCCGAGCACGGTCAGGCCGCCATCCGGCGAGCCGCTGCCATGAATCAGGCTGGCCGCAATGGTGACGTGTTGGCCGTTGTTATCAATCACCGCGCCGCCGGCCAGCACATTCGCTGCGAGCGCAGGCAAAGCCGGCAGAAAAGTCGATCCGCTGGGATCGTTCGTATATGCCTGCAACATGCCGCCGTTTAAATTGATGGTGGACTGATACCCGCCGCCACCAGAGGTGGCCAGAAATTTGCCCGCTATCAGGGTGCCTCCGTTCAAGTTGAGCACGTCATTTTCGGTGGTGGATCCGCCTTTGGTTTTGTTCAAGTCAAAGCTCCCGGAAATGGTAAGAACGCCATTATCCTGCACGGTCACGAAGCAGCCGTTGGGAACCCGGCCGGCATAATTGCCTCCAAAGGTGAGCGAAGCCGCAGTCAGGCTGGCGTCATTTTCCACCGTCAATGTGCCGTTTGCGGGGTAGCCGTTGCCCGCGCCATCGGCGATTAAAATGGTGCCGCTGGTGGTAACCATCGCCGAATCTATGATGTTCAAATTGCACACGCCCGAGTTGCCGCTGATGTCTAAAGTGCCGGTGGTGGTCAGGTTGCCCACGCCGCCTAAAGTCAGCGTTCCATTTAGAATTGTTGTCCCACCGGAATAGTTTGCGCCGCCGGTGGCACCGGAGCCAATCGTCTGCGCTCCCGTTCCCGCCTTCGTCAGTGAACCGCCGCCAGACAAGGTGCCGGCGTAAGTGGTGGTGGTATTATTATTGCCCACCGTCAAGGCGGTGGCGGCGGCGGCGTTATTTTGCAAGGCGAGATTGTAACCCGCACCATTGGCCAGCGCGCCCACGGTGAACGCCTTGCCCGTCACGGAACTGTCGAACACCACGCTGCCGCCGTTCATATTCAACGTGCTGTTCTGCAAGGCACTTTGGTTGGACAATTTCAATGAACCCGCGCTGACGGTGGTGATGCCGGAAAAATTATTACTCGCGGATAGCGTAAGCGGACCGGGGCCGAGGAAATTAACATCGTTCGTGCCAAAGATGCCGCCTGAAATCGTCAGCGCATTGGCCGAGGCGTTGCTCACATTTAGATCTGTGTTGAGATAAACGGGTGCAGAAATAGTGTCGCCCTGACTTGCGGCCAGTTCCACCAGCGCCGCCTGGCCGGGCGTGTTGTCGAAGGTGAGCGCACCGCCATTGCCAGAGAGATTGAATGCGCCGCCGGTGGCACCGAGACTCAAGCTGCCGACGACGTTGGTCCGATTGAGATTGACCATTTGATTGGCGGTGATGGCGGCATTGGCCACGGCCACCGCTTGCGTGGCGTTGGGAAAGGCCGCGCCGTTGGTCCAGTTAAAATCGACGTTCCAGCTTTGCGCCGCAGCGGTGACGGTGTTGGTCCAATAAACCGGCGGCGGCCCGGCAAATGGCGTGGCACTGGCCTCCAGCGAATTGACGCTGCTGCCGGCGGGGCCGGTGGCATAGACCACATAGTAATAGTTGGTGCCGTTGCGCAGGCCGGTGTCGGTATAAGTGGTATTAGTCGTGCTGACGACGGTGATGGTTTCATTGCCGCTGTTGGTGCCTCGGAGCAGGACAAAGTTGGTTGCGGCGGCGACGGCGTTCCAGTTCAACGCCACCTGCGCATTGCCCGGCACGGCAATCAGTCCGGTGGGAATGGCGAGCGGTGCCGTGAAGACATTGGTCAAAATGTAGGTGGTGACGGAATACGGAATCAGCGTGGTGGAAAAACTTTTATTCGCCACGGTCACCGCTGGCTGGCTGGCGAGATTCAAATTTCCGGTCGCGGCGGTGCGAATAACCGCTCCCGTCGCCGGCAGCCCGGTGAACCCGGCGAGGCTATAATTCAAATTCAAACTGCCGGAAGTGTCGTTGACCGCCACGATGACCAACGTCTGGTTGGTGGGATTATAGGCGGCGAGGGAATAGTTGTCATTGACGCTGATGATTTTGAAACCGGGCCGGATGTATTCGCTGAACTGGCCCATCACATAAAATTTTTCGTTGATGGTGTAGGCTGTGTTGCCGCTGCTATCAAGCGGATTGAGCAGGAAACCCCAGCCGCCGGCGTTGTCCACCACCTGCCAATAAATCCAGGCGCGTAATTTCGCACCGGTGACGTCATCGTGGATGCGCCGCGCCATGGTGATGCCGCGGCCGTCGCTGTCGCCGTATTCGGAAAGCCATGCGGGCTTGTTCAGGCCGGCCGCCAGACTGCCCAGGCTGCCCGGATTTTTCGTGCCATAGGCGTGGGAGGAAATCAGTGTGACATTGTTCACGGCGGTGCCGTAGGCGTTGATGGCCGTGGCGGCGTCTGGTTCGTTGTAGGTCTCGGGCGCGTCAATGCCGGTGGCGAGTTTCTGCGCGGACAAGGCGGCGCTCAAATCATTGACCATGCGCGCCTGCTGGCCGGAATCCATGTGACACCCTTCCTGCCCGCCGCCGTAACCCCACGGTCCTTCCGGTTCGTTCATTGGCGTGACCAGTTCAAAGTTGATGCCGTCCAGCACTGTCAGATTGCTCACCACCGTGGCGAGATAGCTGGCAAAGTTAGTTTCGTAAGCCATCTGCAAATTGTCATTGTGACCGTTGGTCATCGCGCCGGTGACGCTACCGCTGATGGTCATCCACCACGGTGGCGAATTGGCAAATGCCTCCACGTGATTGGCACCCAGCGCGACGGCCTGCTTCAATATCCAGCGCTGGTTGGTGTCCGCGTTCCAGTTCCAAACGCCGTTCGTCGGCTCATAGCCGGGGATTTTGGCGCGGTATTGCAGCGTGTTGGGGATATTCGGATTTTCCCCGCCGCCAATGTTGTAACGGACGATGTTAAGCTTGAGCGTGGTGAAGGCGAGCGCCGCATAGTTAGTACGATTGGCGTAGCCGCCGCAGACATTGGCCCACCAGCACAACGACGTTCCCCAGCCCTGATAATTTGTCACCAGCACGGTCGTCGGATCCACCGTGGCGTTGATGGTCTGCGCCTGCGCCGCTGGCAGGAATGCCAGGATCCCCAGAAACAGGGAAAAGCGACAACGCGCTTGTTTGCCTACCGGCGGGAGGTGATGTTTATTGCTGGCTAAATTGTTCAACTGGATGCGGTGGTGACTCAATATCATATGCTTTAACTCCCTGACCGGCAAGCGGCAGCTGAAGTTTTACGGCTTTGCCCGTCTTTCATCGGCATTTCAGGTTCTTGAATGGAAGATTTCGGCTCGCCTCGATTTGCGGTCTTGGCCGACGGCCACCATCATCCACGGTCACAATGTAGTGGCGGGCATCCTGCCTGCCGTAAAGCCGGGGCTTCCAGCCCGGCGGATAAAATCGCCAGCCAGCCACACGTCCCCGAACAGCTTGCAACGCGGTCAACTCGTCCGGCTGGTTCCGGGCGGCAAGATGCCTCCCTCTACATCAGGCAGGATGCCTGACGCTACGGGGATGGGCGTAAAGAGGTCCTGGTTTCATTCAAGGTTAAATTCATCTGGTTCCTTGGCTTCCGTCTCCCATTGCGTGACGCGGCTATCGCCTGTCCGCTGGTGCGCTTGTGCCAACAATTCCTGCCGGAAGGTTTCACTGCCCAAACACCAAACGCGCCGGATTTTCTTCAACTCCACGACCAGCTGAAAATGATTCCGCATCAGGCCATACGCATGCACCTGCCAGCCGGACTTGATGCCGACCTCACCCAAGGTGGTCACGAACCGCTGGCGGTCAAAATCATCGACGAAGATCGGCTCGCGGCGATCGCCGCGATTCATCAAATGATAAATCGCTCCGGGATATTCAATCCATAGCTGCTGGGGCATGAAACCGGTTTAACTCCCCAACGCAAGACTGTCAAGACCTGGACTGACCCCTTTACATTTTCATTTTTTGAGGGGGTAAAATTTCAATGGAAAGCTGCTCCAAACCGATGGCAAAAGGATGGATTTGGCGCTGGCCAACGATTGGTGCATGTTACCAGAGATTACCAAAGATGACCCGAAAGGCTGTTTGCTGGTTGCTGTTTTTTGGTTTTTGTGGGTAAGAGGATGGTTTAAATGAAATTTGGGTCGCGTGAAGGACGCGAATAAAGGCGAAGGAAAACAATCTTTCGTTTTCGCCGCCTTCACACTTGGCTCGCGAAATATAGGCGCTGGCCAACGGCTGGTGAAAGTGACCAAAGATGACTAAAGATGACTAAAGATGACCGAAAAATGAAATTTTGAGGGTGCCGAGGTTGCCGGGCGAAGCTGAGCAAGCTTCGCCCGGGCAGCCCGGAACGGTGCGGGACAAAATCCAGATGTCAAAGACCGGCCACGCCCGGCGGAGGGAAACCCCCACCCGCCGCCGGCTCGGCATTTCCCCAATGGTCGTCGTCCGACGGCAGAGGCCGCCGAACATGTTGTATGTATAATTTAAAGATACAAATGTGTCAAGTGAATATTTTGGAAAGCCGAGGCGCGATGCGGGACCATTGGCAGTTGGGAGTTGGCAGTTGGCAGCTGGCTTCGTTTTGGCCCAGCTATAGCGGTTGCAAACCGGCGCCGGTGCCAAAGGCTCGCCCACTAAAATCCTCGCTCCGCGGCGCCACATCATATCTATCAATGCGCTAACTGATGGACATATCGGTTTTGCTCAAGCTGGCCGCAGCGCCCGAGGACGGGCGCACTCCGAATGCATTTTGAAAACACGGTATAGGAACATCGCCGCGGCAACCCCCATCAAATTCAATTTGGTTCAGCCACTTTGTTCCTCAATTTCAGCCACTTCGTTCCAACCCTGCTTTCGTAAAAAATCTTCGTCCGATGATGGTTGTCTGGTAGGTTTGGCTGCCGCCAAAATTTGCCATGAAATTTTCGAACACCCGCGCCCGACTTTGGTTGGTGCTGTTTTCGTTCTGCGCTGTCGGCCCGGCCCGCGCCGCCGCCCCGCTGGTTTTTGCCGGCGCGTCGCCGCTGGCGTGGTCGGTGCGGCTGGCGGATTCTGAAATGGCGCGGCGCGGCGATTCGCCGGCGTGGAAACCGGGCGGCAAGGCAAAATGGGATTATACCGTCGGCCTGTTCACCCTGTCGCTGCTCAGGCTGGACGCCGCCGCGCCGGACGGGCGTTACCTCGCCTTTGCCACGAACGCCATCGGCTCGTTCATCGCGCCGGATGGAACCATCCAGACTTACGCGCCGGCGGAATATCAGCTCGATGCGCTGAACTCGGGCCGGACGGCGCTCGCGCTCGGGCAGCTTACGCACGACAAACGCTATCAATACGCCGCGGCAAGCTTGCGCCGCCAGCTCGACACCCAACCGCGCACGCCGGACGGCGGCTTTTGGCACAAGCAGAGATACACGAATCAAATGTGGCTCGACGGCACTTATATGGCGGCGCCATTTTATGTCGCCTACGCGAAACTTTTCGGCGAGACGAACGCCTTCGATGACGTGGCGAAGCAAATCCGCCTGATTGACGAGCACACCTACGATGCGCAAACCGGCTTGAATTATCACGGCTGGGACGCCGCGAAAATCCAGCCGTGGGCGAATCCGGCCACCGGCTGTTCCTCGAATTTTTGGGGCCGCGCGGAAGGCTGGTATGCCATGGCGCTGGTGGATGTGCTGGATGACTTCCCCACGAACCATCCGGCCCGGCCGCAGCTCATCGCGACGTTCCAGAAAGTGTGCGCCGCCGTGGTGAAATATCAGGACGCCAAAACCGGTCTGTGGTGGCAGGTGCTAGGCCAGGGCGACCGCCCAGGGAATTATCGGGAGGCCACGGCGTCGGCGATGTTCGTCTATGCCTTGGCGAAGGGCGTGGACCACGGTTATCTGCCGCCCAGCGACGCGCTGGTGGCGGCGCGAGGGTTTGACGGCATCGTGAAAAATCTTCTGCACGATGATGGCGGCGGCCAGTGGTCGCTGACGCAATGCTGTTCCGTCGCGGGCCTCGGCGGCTCGCCCAGCAACGGCAAGATGCGCGACGGCAGCTTTGATTATTACATCGGCGAGCCGGTGGTGAAAAACGATTTGAAGGGCGTCGGCCCGTTCATCCTGGCCGGCATTGAATTGCAGCGGCTCGCTGGCGATGCCGCGCCATAGCCAATTTATGTTTTCGACATCTAAAACGGCATCTGTTATCCGATTCCCTGCCAAATGAAAAACACATTGTCCCGGGCGGTCGGATTCATCGCGGCGATTTTGTTCGTGGCGCAGGTTCCGTTGCGGGCGCAGACAAATGTTCCCGCCATTGCGCCGCAGGCCGTGCTGGGCATCATGCAACGCGTCGGCGACTGGCAGCTCGCGAATTCCGCCACGAATCGTCCGACCGGCTGGATTCAAGCCGTCGGCGACATCGGCATGATGGCGCTCGCGGGCATTTCCGGCGACGCCAAATACCGCGATGCGATGCTCGCCAAGGGCGAAACGAACGGCTGGCGACTGCCGCAGTTTGGCAAACGCCAATACCATGCCGACGACCAGTGCATCGGCCAGGTTTGGACGGAGCTGTATTTTCGTTATCGCGAAAACCGCATGATCGCGCCGCTGCGCGAACATTTTGACTGGATTCTCGATCATCCGGCACCGGCGTTGAAGGGGCTGGACAGCCGGCTGGGGCAGGATCAATGGTCCTGGTGCGATGCGCTTTTCATGGCGCCGCCGGCGTGGCTGCGGCTTTACGCGGCCACGGCTGACCCACGCTATCTGGATTTTGCCGTGACAAATTTCTGGCGCACGACGGATTTTCTTTACGACACGAACGCAAACCTCTTTTACCGCGACAGCACGTTTTTCAAGCAGATCGAAAAGAACGGCGCGAAAATGTTCTGGAGCCGTGGCAACGGCTGGGTGCTGGCCGGCATCGTCCGCTGCCTGCAATATCTGCCGATGAATGATCCCAGCCGGCCGCGCTTCGAGCAGTTGTTCAAGGACATGGCGGCAAAAATCCTCCCGCTCCAGCAGCCGGACGGACTCTGGCGCGCGAGCCTGCTCGACCCGCAGGATTATCCGACGCCGGAAGCCAGCGGCTCGGCGCTGTTCACCTACGGTTTGGCTTGGGGCGTGAACCAAGGGCTGCTCGACCGTGCGAAATATGAACCCGCCGTGCGCCAGGCGTGGCTGGCGCTGGTCGGCTGCGTGAATGACGACGGCCGGCTCACCCACGTTCAACCGGCCGGCGACCGTCCGGTTCAATTTTCGGCGGATGCCACGTCACCTTACGGCGGCGGCGTCTTTTTGCTCGCGGGCAGTGAGGTTTACCGGATGGCGGTTTTAGAGAGCAGAAGCTCAAGCAACTTTGCACAGGGTGTTCCTTTTGGAAAAATTCTTATTGAAGTTACAAACCCTTCAGATTTCCGACGAGATAACGAAACCGTGCAATTGCAATTAGCTGCTTGGAATCAAGATCGTTCTCATTACACCCCTGACCAGTTTTCAAAAATGATCGTTATGGACGGCGTCTCGTCGCGCATTTTAGATTCTCAAACTTACACTGGTACCGAACCGAATCTTCCGATAAATAAATTATTCCAAGTTGACCTTGCGCCGGGCGAGACGCGGACGTTTTATATCTTGGATGCAACTGCGTTGCCTGCCGTGCCGCCGCCCATCGTGAAAACCTTTGCGCGTTTCGTGCCGGAACGTTATGACGATTTTGCGTGGGAAAGCGACCGCATCGCGCATCGTGCCTACGGTTTGGCGCTCATCAAGGCGGAGCACACGATCAGCAGCGGGCCGGATGTGTGGATCAAGACCTACCGCAATCTCATGGTCAATGAGATGTATGCCAGCGGCCATTACCACATGGACAACGGCGACGAGATGGATGATTTCCGCGTGGGCAACAGCCGGGGCTGCGGCGGGCTGGGCATCTGGGACGGAACCAAGCTGCACGTCTCCAGCAATTACAGCCATTGGAAGCTCATCACCACCGGTCCGATCCGTTCGGAATTTGAACTGACTTACGATGCGTGGGACGCCGGCAACGGCCGGATGGTTTCCGAGACGAAGCGTTACAGCATTGACGCCGGTTCCTATTTCACCAAGGTGCAAAGCACGTTCGCGAGCGACGAGATTGTCACCAAACAGGCGCCGCTGACCATCGGCATCGGCTTGGCCGAGCGCGCGTGTCCGACCAACCGCGAGGAATTCATCACGCACGATCAGGCCGAAGGCTGGCTGGCCTACTGGCAGCCGGAAGACCAACCGAAAGGTGTCATCGGCGACGCCATCATTCTGGCCAAGGGCACCGTGCAAACATTCACGAACGACAATCCGAATCTGCCGGACGCGAAACTGCTCGCCATGGTGCCGCAGCCGACGCATGAAGGTTATCCGCCTATCCGTAATATGCTGGCCATCACGCCGGCCGAGGTCGGCCAGCCGCTGACTTACTATTTCGGCGCGTGCTGGGATCGCAGCGGCGATTTTACGAATCACCTTCAGTGGGAGAATTATGTGAAGCGCTTCGCCGAGCGCCGCGATCAGCCGTTGCAGGTGACGGTGGGAAATTAAAGCTGGAAAAGTGTCGCGCGAAGGAGGCGAAGGAAGCGAAGAAATCTTTCACCTACGTAAATTTCGCAGTCCGCGCGCGAAATGGTTTTTTTGACGCCCCGCGGTTTCAATACGCGATCAATGAGCGGACGGGGAAGCCGGGCAATTGGTCGCGACCGTTCAGGAATTTCAGCTCGATGAGGAAGCCGGCTTCGAGGATTTTTCCGCCGAGCTTTTGCACCAGCGCGGCGGCAGCGGCGGACGTGCCGCCGGTCGCCAGCAAATCGTCAATCAACAGCACCCGCGCGCCGGGCCGCAGCGCGTCGGTGTGGATGGCGACGGTGGCCTGACCGTATTCCAGCGCGTAATCCTGCTCGAGGGTGGTAAACGGCAGTTTGCCCTTTTTGCGAATGGGCACAAAGCCGGCGTTCAGCTTGCGGGCGGCGGCGGCGGCGAAGATGAAGCCGCGCGCGTCAATGCCCACGACGGCATCAATGCTGCCGGGCGAAAATTTTTCCGTGAGCAGGTCAATCGCACCGGCGAACAGCCGCGCGTCGGCGAGCACGGGCGTGATGTCCTTGAACTGGATGCCGGGCTTGGGAAAATCCGGGACGTTGCGGATGGCTTTTTCGATTTCAGCGGCGGTGACGGCGGCGGGCATGGCTCAAAGTTCCTTGTGCTTGGTCTTCTCCAGTTTTTCAATCATTTTGCGAAGCTTGCGCAGCGCGAGGTTCTGGATTTGGCGGACGCGTTCACGCGTAACGCCGAATTTCTCGCCGACCTCCTCCAGCGTTTTTTCGTTGCCGCCGTCGAGGCCGAAACGGTAGCGCAGAATCGTCGCCTCGCGGTTGTCGAGATGCTTGACCATGTCCTGCAACATGCCGGTGACAGTCTTGTCCTCCAGCTCGTCGTAAGGATTCACGGCGCGTTCGTCCTCGACCATCTCGGAAAAATTGTTGGAGTCGTCGTCGCCCACCGGCGCGTCAAGCGAGGCGGGGCGGATGGACGCGGTGCGCATCTGCGAGACGCGCGCGGCGGTGGTGCCGAGTTCGGCGGCCAGTTCCTCGTCGGTGGGTTCGCGGCCCAGATCCTCCTGTAATTTCATCGCCGTGCGGCGCATCCGGGAAATCTTGTCCACCAAATGCACCGGCAGGCGGATGGTCTTGGACTGGTTGGCGAGCGCGCGCTTGATGGACTGCTTGATCCACCACGAGCCGTAGGTGGACAGCTTGCCGCCCTTTTTCGGGTCAAAGCGTTCGACCGCTTTCATGAGGCCGATGTTGCCTTCGCTGATGAGGTCGAGCAGCGGCAGGCCGATGCCTTCGTAATCGCGGGCGATTTTCACGACCAGGCGCAAATTCGCCTTGATCATGTGTTCGCGGGCTTTTTTGTCGCCCTTCTTGATTTTGGCGGCGAGTTCAATTTCCTCCTGCGGCGTGAGCAGTTTCACCTGGCCGATTTCGCGCAGGTAAAGGCGGATGGCGGAATCGCCGTCGTGCCGCTCGGCATCCCGGCGCAGGAATGCCGTGGTGTCGCCTTCGACCGGCTGCTTGATGGGCAGGTCTGACGGGACGGTGATGGGGGTCGGCGGGGGAAGCGCGGGGACGACCTTGTTTTCGGTCGGCGCGGAGATTTTTTTCTTCCGCCGCACCGGGGCCGGTTTGCGTTTTAATTTTTTTGCCGCCATGACTGAAGGAAAAGTTAAGCGCTGGCGGCGTGGCGGCAAGCAAATTAACTCCGGTTGTCGCGGGCGGCGGAAATGTAATACAGCAATTGCAGCACCGAGCTGACCAGCGCGGCAACGTAGGTGAGCGCGGCGGCGTGGAGCATGGTGCTGATGCCGGCGCGTTCATCCTCGCGCACGAGGCCGAGGCGGAAAAGCTGCTCTTTCGCGTGGGCGCTGGCATCGTATTCCACCGGCAGCGTCACGAGCTGGAACAAGGTCAGCACGGAGAAAATGGCGACGGCTATCAGCATGAAATGGGGGATGATGTGCAGGACGAAACCCAGCAGAATCACGCCCATCCACGCGTAGCTGGCAAATTGCGTGACCGGCACCAGCGTCATGCGGAGGTTGAACATTGCGTCTTGGTGCAGGTGCTGGAGCGCGTGGCCGGCCTCGTGCGCCGCCACGCCGACCGCCGCGAGGGTACGGCCGTGGAAATTGTCCGACGAGAGAAACAGCGCGCGTTTCGCCGGGTCATAATGATCACTCAACTGGCCGGGGACTTCCTCGACCGGCATATCATTCAACCCGGCTTGGTCCAGAATGCGCCGCGCCGTCTCCGCGCCTGTCAGGCCGGATTCCGCCGGCACCTGGCTGTATTTGCCATAGGCAGAATGGAGTTTCATCTGCGCCCAGAGGCCGATGAGCAGGCCGGGCAGCATCACGAACAAAAAATATTTCGAATCGAAAAACATAGTAAAATTCACTCCGTCGCAATCTTTGACCGCGCGCCGCGAAAATCATTCAACCAGCCGCGCGAGCAGGGAATCAATCTTGGCAGAAAACCGGCACCGTGGCAATGCCGGCAGGCGGCTGGTGATGGGTCGTTTAGAGCATTTCCATAAATTCGGTAGCGAAGCGGAATCGGATTGGAGCAAAGCGGTCTTTTTGGCGGTTGGCTTCGTTTCGGCTTAGTTACAGGGTTGGCAATCCGGCGCCCGCGCCATAGCCGCGCCCACTGCCAAAAATCCTCGCTCCGCCTCGCGACATCATTCTATCAATGCTCTAGAAAAAGCAAAAGCATGTCCGCGGCATTATACAAATCTGCGCCGCCATGGCCCGCCAGCCGTTCACCGGGCGGAATCGGCGATGGGCTTCACTGTGATTGATTTTACCGTGACCGTGGAGCCGTTGGCCGGGAAAACGGTAACCGGGCGGTTGATGTGGGAATAATCGTCGTCGTGCTCAAACCGCAGCCGGCCGTCCATGTAAATGGCCTGATGCGTGGGGGTGACCAGCCATCGGATGGTGACAAATTTTCCGACCGGGATGTGGCCGGCACCCGGCTTGTGCCGGCCGTCAGCCGGGCCGCCGTCCACGCGCAGCTGCGACTTGTCCAGCTCCCAGTTAAAGATGATTTGGTCGGCGGCGTAAGCCAGCCGGAGGTTGGTGGAGTCGGTTTTGGCGACGACCGTAATCTCCACCGGCGGCCGGAAGGCTTGCGGTGTATTGAGCCGTTGATTGCCCGTGAGGACGGTGACCTGGGTGATTTTGGCGACGGTGTACGCGATAATTCCCGCAACGAGCAACGCGCCCAATCCCAGGAGCGCCCACTTGCGCAGGGTGGAAACGTTAATTTGAATCACCCGTTCACGGGGCGCGGTTGCGGCCGGAACCACGATGGACTGATGGCACGCGGGGCAACTGATTAGCGTGCCGGTGAAACTGGCGTCGCACTGAATGCCGGCACAGCGGACAGTTGAACTTGAATTCAGCCATGAGTCAGCCTCCGATGATGGGCAGTGGCGAGGCGCTGGCCATCGGTTCAAGGCGGGTTCGCCGAGAGCCAGAAGCGGATGTCGGCGGCCTGCGGGTTGTCTGGCTGGAGGTCGAGGACCTTCTGGTAATGCCGCCGCGCCTGGGCGGGGTCCTGCAGCGCCTGAGCGCAGATATTGGCCAGCGCCAGGTGGGCGCGGACTTCGCCGGGATGGGCGGCGAGAATTTTCTGGAATTCGGCCGCCGCGTCCGGCGCGTAGCCGGCGGCTTTGAGTGCGAGGGCGAAATTGTAATGGGCGTCCACCGAGTCCGGCTGGAGGGCCAGCGCGAGTTCGTAGCGGGGCAAGGCGAGGTTGAAATTGCGCAGCCGGTGGGCGATGACGCCGGTGTTGTATTGCGCCTCAAACCAAGCGGGATCCGCTTCTGCCGCCGACTGATACCATTGCTCGGCGTCGAGCCAGTTTTCATCCTGCTCGGCGAGCCGCGCCTTGGTGAATGCACCGCTGGCGGCCCGGCGGTCGCCCGCCGCCGGCTTGCGCGGCGAGGTGAAATTGTAACGGGCGAAAACCGGCGCGGGTTTCACTTCGTCCGGTTTTTCTGCCGCGGGTTTCGTGTCCGGCTCCGGTTCGGTGGCGGCGGGAATCGGGGTCAGGCCGGCGCCGGCGTACGCCGGCCGGGGTGAGCTGGGCGGATTGTCGGAGCTGAACAACCGGTGCCAGAAGCCGGTTTTCTTTTCCGGTTCCGGCATCGGCACTTCCAGCGGTTCCGGGCTGGCCGCGGGATTTGCAGCGGGCGCGGCGGCGGTGGCCGGCAGGCTGGCCGCCGGTCGGGGCGAGGTGACGATTGGCGGCGCGGGTGCAACCTGCACGCTTTGCGCGGGCAGGGAAATCACGTTGGCCAGCCGGGGCGCGGGCGGATATTGCGCGCTCTTTTTCTTTTCCGGTTCCGGTCGCGGGCTGGTGGCCTGATGCGGCGTGGCGGCATTGGCCGCTTTTGGTCTGGTTTCCGGCAGCGGCCGGACCGTGTCGGCGGGCGCCATCACGGAAACCACGGCCGCGCTTTGTGCAAGCGTGGCAACGAGGGCATTCACGTCATCGTAGTCGGCGGGGCGCGGCGTGAGCGCGAGATAGCTGCGGTAATTTTCCAACGCGGCCCGGTTGTCATGCAGATACTGCTGGTTGACGGTGGCGAGGTTGAGCAGCGCGGGCGCAAAATCCGGGCGCGACTGAAGGGCGGCGGTGAAAAAGGCGGCGGCGTCGCGCGGTTTGCCGCGCTGGATGCGGGCGAGGCCGAGGCCGTTGTAACCCTCGGCGTCATTCGGTTTCAGCACCAGCACGGAACTGAAGCTGCGTTCCGCGGGAACGGTGTCGCCGGCTTTCAACTGCGCGGAGCCAAGCTTGAGCCAGCCGGCGGCATCGTTGGGCCGGCGCAAGGTGTAGGCGGTGAATTCGGCTTTGGCGGCGTCGGCCTGGTTCTGCTCCAGCGACAAGCTGCCGAGATTGAATTGCGCCTCCACCAGATCGCGATCCAGCTTGATGGCGGTCTGATACGCGTTGGCGGCGGCGTCCGGCCGGCCGGCGCGTTGCAGGGCCACGCCGTAATAATTCCAGGCGCTGGCGTTGGTCGCCAGCAGCGTGGTGGCGCGTTGGAACTGTTCGACGGCGGCGGCGACCTCGCCCTGGTCGAGATATTTTTTCCCTTTTAACAGCGCGCGCGGCCCCGCCGGGGTGCAGCCGGAAAGCGCCAGCGCCAGCGCCAGGAAGAAAAGCGCGCTTCGAACTGAATTTATTTTTGCCAGCATCGGCGATGGTGGTAACATTAGCGCTTGCAAGTGTCAAGAAACGCACGGTTCCCATGGCTGATTTTCGCGCTGCTGGGCGGACTGATATCCGCCGGGGCGCAGGACTATTTTCCGCCGCCGGCCACCAATGCGGCGGTGCGCGTGGTGGTGTTGTCAGGCGACAACCTGCTGGACGCCTTCCTGCCCAATGATGACCGGGTGGACGCGGCCTTCAATCGCGGCCTGACTTTTTTCACGCGCACGGCCGGCGTGGGCGCCGCCTGGCGCAGCCTCGTCGCCACGAACGAAGTGGTCGGCATCAAGGTGTTTTCGGAACCCGGCCCGCTGTCCGGCACGCGGCCCGCCGTGGTCGCCGCCATCGTGCGCGGCCTGCTCGCCGCCGGCCTGCCGCCGGAACACGTCATCATCTGGGACCGGCACGCCGGCGATTTGCGCGCGGCGGGATTTTTCCGGCTCGGCGCGCAACTGGGCGTGCGCGTGGCCGGCGCGGCGGAGGCCGGGTACGACACGAATTCATTTTACCTGCCGGATTCGCCGATCACCGGGCAACTGGTCTGGGGCGATTTGGAATTCGGCCGGACAAACAAGGATTTCAGCATCGGGAAAAAATCCTATGTCTCCAAGCTGGTGAGCCGGGAGCTGACGAAGATCATTTCCGTCGCGCCGTTGCTGAATGAAAATAGTGCGGGCGTGTGCGGCCATTTTTTCAGCCTCGCGCTGGGGAGCCTGGACAACACGCGGCGGTTCGCCGGCGACGCGGACCGGCTGGCGGTGGCGCTGCCGGAGATTGACGCGCTGCCGGTGATCGGCGACCGCGTGGTGCTGCACGTCACCGACGCGCTGTTGGCGCAATACCAAGGCGGCCCGGCGGGCTACCTGCAATTTTCCACCGTGCGCAACGAACTCTGGTTCAGCCACGATCCGGTGGCGCTGGACACGCTGGCGTTGAAGGAACTGCAGCGCGAACGGCGCCGGGCCGGCGTGCCGGAGCCGCCGATGAACTACGCCATCTACACCAACGCCTGCCTGCTCCAGCTCGGCGTGAATGACCCGGCGCGGATCCAGGTGGCACGGATCAAGTAACGCGGCGCGGCAATGAATTTAATTGGCGGCGGCGGTTTGCTCGGCGGTCAGTTCGGCTTTCACTTCGGCGAAGTCTTTTTGAAAGGCGTCGCTCTTCTCCATCTGCTTGACGATGGCCTGCGCCAGCACGCGGCCGGCGTAGATATCCGTCGGATAATGCCGCGCGATCTCCACGCGGTGCCAGCCCATCGTGCGGGCGTGGGCGATGATGGCGTCATGCTTGTCCGGCAGCAGATCGGCGAGCACGAGCGCCAGAACCATCGTTTCGGTGGAATGGCCGCTGGGGTAGCTGAAGCTTTTTTCCAGCTTGCCGTTGGCCAGGCTGGGGTCGGTGACGTAGGGGCGCGGCCGTTTGAAAAAGTCCTTGCCGAGGTCGGTCACGGTTTCGGCATCGAGCTGGACCTTTTCAAAAAAAGCCGTGGTCTTGGGAAGGTTTGTTTCCACAAAATATGCGCCGACGGCTTCGGTGAAGTTGTAGACGGTGAATTTCTTTTCTGAATACGCCGCGGCCATGTCATTGCTGGTGGCGGCGTGATAGACGGCTTTGACTTCATCCATGTCGGCGGCCTGCTCGGCGGAATCCGGCAGCGGCGGCGGCGCGAGAAATGTGGCGGCATCGGGCTGGCCCGCTGCGAGATAATTCAGCGTGGATTCTTTGGCAAAGGAAACAACGCTGATGCCGGTAAAGACGGCGGCGAATAAAATTGGACGCAAAAACCGTCCGGAAATGGTCAATAATTTCATGGTGCGGGAGGTTAAAGTTCAGGGAACCACATGTCCATCGTAACTCCATTGTATGTCGGAATCGCCAGGGTCGGCCGCTTTGGTGACTGCATTCGAGCACATATACGAATACTGGAACCACACGGCATGACCATCGCCGAAACTCAAGGAAGACCCGTTGGCGTGTCGCGAAGAAAGGGCCGTGGTATAAACCTGCGGCTTGCAAATATCCGTCTGCTTGGAGGTGCTGCCATAGAATGGGGTTTCCGTGGTGAGCGTCCGGCCTTCACAGAACATGACAAACTTGGACGGGTTGACCACCATGGTGGACTTCAGATTCACCACCGAAGCGGGCAGGCCGTCCAGCCCCTTGGAATTCATTCCATATTCAAAAACAACCCGGGTAAGGGAGGAGATGCCCGGATCAACGACCGCACTGGGACATTTGAAAATTGTATTGGCGGCGTTGAATAAATTGATGGTGGGAGTGCCGCCATCGGCATAGTAATATAATGGCTTGGATCCTATGTAAGTCGGCAGGGCGTTAAACCAGGCACCGTTTCCCTGTGCGCCTCCCGGATAATTGGCAAATTCCCATAAATCAATCCAATTTGGATTGTCCTCATTATACCCTGGGGCTGCGCCCGGAGTGCCGTTGGGTATTTTGGTCTGAGGGTATGTTTGATTGAAGTCATCCACATACATATTCTGCGCCAGTCCCCATTGCTTCAGATTGTTAAGGCTGACCGTTCTCCGGCCCTTTTCCTTGGCTTTCGCCAAGGCAGGCAGCAGCATGGCCGCCAGAATGCCGATGATGGCAATGACCACCAGCAGCTCGATCAGCGTGAAAGCCCGGCCCCGGCTTTGGGTCGGATTTAAATTCGCCTTCCAATTGCTATAAGTTCCTAACATGAGAAGTATCCTATATGGCTAATGTTACGATTGTGTGTCGGAATTGCTACTGTTCGGCAACGTTGTGCTTCAAGGCGGTGGGTTTGTCTTACGGGGAATAGGCTGCGGTAAAAATCTTTGCCACCGCCCTTGCCGGAGAGTGTTCACGCGATCGTAACTTGCCGGTCACGTGATCGTTTCATATTTGGTTAATACTCAAAATTAGTTTATTAAAGCAAAAAACGGGGCTGAAATCCAAAAAACAACCAAAACGCAAAACTATCTAAAATGAAATTAACTAGCGTGCTTGCAATCATGACAGCAATGCTTGGGCTTACAGCTCTGGCGCAGATAACGCAACCTGTCATTCCGCCCGGTAAAATTGCCGTCTTCAAGGCCGGCACCAGTGATACCAACTGGCCGATTGCCACGTCCCGGGCTGCACCCTGTTTTGTGCAGGTCTTTGATCCTGTGGTCTCCAATTCAACGCCGCTCGTTTCGGTGGCCATGTCCACCAATGCCAGTGTGCCGGGCTCGGTTTGGATCAACGCCCATGCCGGTTCGGAAGGTGGTGGTCTTAGCCGCAGCGTGGACCGGTCATTCCTAGCGATTGAAGGATATGTTGGAAATATTATTCCCCCGACTTCTTCAAAACCATCCACGGATCAAGGCACCGCACGCGGGATCGTGACATTGGATCCATTCACTAACGCGGTGAGCGTGTATTCTGATTTGCACTATTGGTTCGGCATTCCGATCGGGGCATCACTCACCACCCAGGACAACCCGACCGGTATTGCCGCGTGGGATGCCACCAATTTCTGGGGCACGGGTAATTTTTCTGGAACAAGTCAGGAACTGGATGGAACTCTATATTACAATTCCACCCTTAATATTGATGAAAATCCCGATGATTCCGGGAGTCCTTATTATGGCCACGCCCTGCCTGTAGAGGTGCAAAACTACATCCAAGCCGCCGCCGAGGCCCGCATCATTGGCGGCACGCTTTATGTGGCGACCGTGTCCGCCGCCGGCGTGGCCAGCGGACTTTATAACTTCGTGGATTTGAATGGAAACGTGGTGCCGCTCCCGCAGTCGCCTTTGACTCCCCCTTATAACAATGGATATGACGGATATACCTTCACAAATCTGTTCCTGAACTGGGGCACCAAATTTGTGAAAATCTCCAATTTTGATATGAATCCGCAGGCGACGATTGCCTACGGTGCGGATCAAACCTTTGGCATTGTCAAATTCACCAACAACGCGGGCATTTGGCAGCAGGCCCCTTATTATTTTTCTTCCACCAATCTCGGCACTACCGCTCAGTCATCCAAAAATCAGGGCTGTTTCGGCATCTGCGTGGATTTCAGCGGGGCCAATCCGATTATTTATGCCACCACCATGGAAAATGGTTATCCGGTGGTCAATTCATTGGCGGGGCATCAGAATCAGAACCGTTTGATTCGCATTGTTGATAACGGCGTCAGTCCCGGAACCAGTCTGGTGGCGCAGACGCTGGCCATCGCCGCCACTACCAACGAATGTTTTGGTGGTATTGATTTCACCCCGGATCTCAGCCCGCTTATTTCCACAAATCCGGTCAGTTATGCCACCACCAACGGCGGCTCGGCTCCGTTTAGTGTAGTCGTCGCTTCCAGTCCCTATGCCCCGAGCTATCAATGGTTGTCAAACAGCATTCCCATCAGCGGCCAAACCGCTTCGACATTGATTTTCAACCCCGTCAATCTTGCCTATAACGGCAGCATCATTCAATGCCTGGTCACCAACAATTACGGAGCCGTGACCAGCACGCCGGCCATTCTGACGGTCACCGCTTCACCCGTCACGCCGGTCATTACCAGCACATCATTCAATGCCGTTGGGTATATCTCCAACAACGTTGCTTTTTCATCGGTTGCGGCCACGGGCACAGAGCCGTTCACCTATCAATGGTATTTTGGGGGGCAGGCGCTGGTTGACGGAGCTAATACCACCGGTTCCGGCTATATTGGTTCACAGACCGCTGCACTGACGGTGACCAATATCCAGACGACAGATGCCGGCAATTATTATTTGGTGGTCGTTAATCCGGCCGGCCAGTATGCCTCTAATGTGGTGGATGTGCTCACCGTAAATTATCATACGGCGGTTCTGACCGGCAATCTGCCTGCTTCAGCAATCACCTTTGTGGGTTACCCGACCACCTTGAGCTGCCCTGAATCCGGGGCGACCGCGCCGGTAACCAACCAATGGTATGAGTGCAGTCTTATCCCCGGCACCACCACCATTGCCAGTAGCGCCAAATTGTCTGAAGGCGGTGAATTCACCGGCACGCAAACTCCCAACTTGACCATTGCGGCCGGCACCACGGCCGATGCGACCAACTATTATGATGTAGTCAGCAATGGCGGCGGCAGTGTGACCAGTGTGGTTGCCACGGTGACGGTTGTGCTTGCCCCGCCATTGTCCTCGCTGGCTTACAGCAACCAGTTGTATCTCCAAAGCTTCGATGCTTTGCCGGATCCCGGTTCGCAAGGAACCACTGCCGCTGGTGCCGTGATCAACGGGGCTTCGGTCAACAGTGTAAATAACCCGTTGGATGTTGGCAGCATCAATGGTGTTTCCTATTCTTTGGCCAATCCGTTCGACTTTGCCTACCCGGTGGTCAATAACAATTATATAGGCGGTTTGGGGCTGACCAATCTTTCGGGCTGGTATGGATCGGCGGCCACGAACGATCCCACTTCAGGTGCCTACTGGCCGGGGGTGGATGGCATCACGCGATTTGGTGCGCAGGACGGAGACCAGTCCACTGGCGGGGTCATTGACTTTGGTCCTAATGATGTCGAATTTGGTCTCACTGGCACGAACCGCGCTTTGGGTCTGCTTTCGACCGGCACCACGGGACCGACCACTGTGGCGTTGAAACTAGTCAACAACAGTGGTGGTCCGCTGAATTATATGAACCTTAGTTTCCTTGGCGAGTTGTGGCGCAATGGCACGGGGCCGCGAACCTTGCGTTTCGGTTACACGGTGGATCCCACTGGGAACAGTTTTATCCTGACATCGCAATCCATCAGCAACGCCACGACCGTGCCAAGTTTGAACTTCAGTTTCCCGACGGCCAGTGTAGTGACCGTGGTGGATGGGACACAATCCTCCAACCAAGTCAGTTTGGCGGTGACGAATCTTCTCGTCTCTGGTGGCTGGCCCGCCAACGGGGCATTGTGGCTTATCTGGTCGCTTGACTATAATGGCGCGGGCAGCGGCAACGGCTACGCCATTGACAATCTGGCAGTGAGCGCAACCCCGGCTCTGGTTGCCTCCACCGCCCCGTCCGTTTCCGAGTCAGGAGCCTCAAACATTTCCATCACGAATGCGACGTTGAATTTCAGCGTTAATCCGAACAATGGGGCGACCGTCTATGCAATATATTACGGCACCAACAGCAATCCTGCCTCCACTGCCGGCGCTATTTCTGGCGCCACCGGCAGCCTGGTCGCCGGCACCAGCGCCGTGAATCTGACCAGTCTGCTTGCCGGACTTTCACCTGGAACCGTCTATCATTATCAGATCGTCGCGCAAAACTTCACAGGCATAAGTGTCACTCCGGATGACGCATTCATCACGCCGGCGGGAGTGTCGGTCGTGTCCACCGCCGGCGCTTCGGCCATTGGCACCACCAGTGCAATGTTAAATGGCACCAACAATCCCGCCGGACTGGCGAATACTTATTGGTTTAACTATGGCCTAACCACCAGTTATGGCAGTTCCACCGTGCCGACCGTTCTGGCGGCGGGAGTCAGCCCGGCGTCAGTTTCCAACTTGGTTACCGGCCTGACGGCGGGCACAGTTTATCACTATCAAATTGTGGCTTCTAACTTTGTGGCGACGGTGGTTGGTGCGGACGCCAGCTTTACCACATTGTCCGCTGCGCCGGTGGTGACTACCGTGGCCGCCGCGAACATATTTGCAACTGCGGCCAAATTGAATGCCTCGGTGAATCCGAGTTATGGTGCGACCACCTACTGGTTTGTTTATGGCACTAATAATTCGACCGCCTTTACCAACCTGACCGCTCCCGCTAGTTTGGGGACGAGCAACGTGGCGGCGACCGTCGCCAGCGTGATCAGTGGTTTGCTGCCTTCAACGACCTATTACTTCGAGATTGTGGCCACGAACCTTGCGGGCACCAGCACGGGCAGCATATTGAGCTTCACTACGGGCACCGTGTCGGGCGCGCCGACGGTGGCGACCGTGGCAGCCTCCAGCATTACCGCCAGTTCGGCGAAACTGAACGCCACAGTGAACCCCAACAACGACGCGGCCACCTATTGGTTTATTTATGGCACCAATACCACAACCGCTTTCACGAACCAGACCTCGGCAACGATTCTGTCGGCAACCAATTCTGCGGCATCCGTCAACAGCTCCATTAGCGGATTGGTGACGAATGCACTTTATTACTTCGAGATTGTGGCCGTGAACAGTTCCGGGGCCAGCACGAATGGACCAGCCAGCTTTACAACCCTCTCGGTGACGGTGCCATCGGTGTTGACCTTGGCCGCCTCAAACATATTTTCGACGGTGGCAACCCTGAACGCATCAGTCAACCCAAGCAATGGCCCGACTACCTGCTGGTTTGTCTATGGCACGAATACCTCAACCACCTACTTTACCAACCTGACGGTGCCAACTACCCTGGCGGCGTCTGGTAACGCTTCGATTGTGACCAGTCCAGTTGGTGGATTATTGCAGGGGGTGCCTTACTACTTCCAAGCTGTGGCCACGAACATTACCGGCACTATCACGGGCGGCGCATCAAACTTCACCACGACCGCTGTATCGGGTGTGCCAATTGTGGCGGCCACGGCAGCCTCCAGCATCGCCGCCAGCACGGCGAAGATGAATGCCACGGTAAATCCAACCAATTATGTGAGCACCTACTGGTTTATCTATGGCACCAACGCCACGACGGCTTTGACCAACCTAACGGCACCCGCCACGCTGGCGGCGACGAATGTCGCGGTGGCGGTGAGCAGTTCGTTGAGCGGGTTGCTGCCGGGAACGACTAATTACTACCAGATTGTCGCCACAAACCTTTCGGGCCTCAGCATGAGCGGTGTCACGAACTTCGCCACGCTGGTGCCGGTCCCGACGGTGGTGCCTCTGGTGGTTCAGAGCTCCAGCGCCAGTTCGGCGACGCTGGGTGCCTTGGTCAATCCCAACAATGCCGTTACCGGCTATTGGTTCAAATATGGCATTGATACAACCACCAGCCTGACCAATCTCACCGCGACCAATTATCTGGCGGCGGGATATAGCTCGGTGGTCAGCACCAAGTCAATCAGCGGTTTGTTGCCGGGGACGACCTATTACTTCCAGGTTTCGGCCACGAACGCCGGAGGCAAGTCAACCAGTTGGAATGCCACGTTCACAACACAGCCGTTGGTGCCGACGGTGACGACTTTGGCGGCCTCGAATGTCACTGCCATCGCCGCGACATTGGACGCTGCGATCAATCCCAATAACGGCGCTACCACCTACTGGTTCAATTATGGCACCACCACCGGCTATGGCACCACCACCACACCGGGCGCTTTGGTGGCGAGCATGAGTTCGGTGACCACCAATTTCACAGTGGTTGGATTGCAACCGGGCACGGTCTATCACTTCCAAATAGTCGCCACCAACAGTGCAGGTGTTGCTTTGGGCGCGGACTCTAGCCTCACTACCCTCCAGTTTGGTGCCAACTTGAATGGCGGCCTGTTCAAATATATCTTTACGAATGCGACCGGTGGCAGCTACTCAATTCTGTCAACGAATGATCTCACCGTGCCGCGGAGCAGTTGGCCGAAGATCGGTTCGGCGGTTGAAAGTCCATCCGGTTCATGCCAATATATCATGACCAACCAAATTACGCCGACCAATGCCGATTCCTTCTTTATTTGGAAAACCAATAGTCCTTGATGTCCGGTGGAAAAAGGGCCTTTAGCCACGACGGGCGGGTTTCTCACGAAACCCGCCCGTTTTTTCTTGCCCGGGGTCCCATCCGGTTCGAATAAAAATCATTTCTGGTAACCCACCACCTTTCTGCCGTTGGCGGTATCGTCGCCTCCATCTGATCGTCGCCAGGTGGCCGGGTTAGATTTCCCCGGCGGAAGGGTCGGCTGCATTATGGGTGTTCTCTGTCTTGACTAGCGGTGGAGTTCCGGCGGAAGAGGCCGGCACGGGAGGTGGTTTTTCAAATGAACATGAATATGGGCGACCCGAAGTCTCAATGATCCCGTTTGCTCCCTTGTATTCGCCGCCGGCTAGGCCGGCTGGGACAAACTCACCGCGAGGAATTCATTTCCCAGCTTCCGGCGTGAACGCAATACCGCGAAAGGCGGTTTTATCGCTGGGGGCCTGCGCCACCGTGGTGATGACTGCCGTGGCGTTCGTGTCCACGATGCAAACCACGCGGTTGGAGTTGACTGTGCCATTGTAGCCCTCCGTAGTGGTGGCATAAATCACCGGGGCAGCGCTGCTGAAATCTACCGTCAGGCCGAAACAGCCCGTCGCATGATTCACTTCGGCGGGTATATTCTGTGGAATCGAAAAGTTATAGGCCAGCTTCCAGTCGTCGCCGGTTTTGACATATTTTTGAATCCCCGCAGAAGTGTCAGCCAGATAGGCAATCGTTTTATCAAGGTTCATGTCAAACCCGGCGATTTTGGTGAAAGGTTTGGCGGCCGGAACCACCAGATCAATGGTTGCCTCCGTCTGGCGCGGCAGTGGCAGCGCATTGCCAGCCTTGTCCGCGAACCGGTAAATCCCCGCCGGTTCGTCAATCGCCGTCCCATCCGGCCCATTCAACGTGACGTAGAGCACGCCGTTGATGATCTTTGCGGCCCGTGAGTTCTGAAACGGCTGGAACTGCAACGTTGCCTGGCCGTCAGTGGGATTGAAATACAACGTTCCACCCGCATTGCCACAGCCCCAGAAATGATTGGTTCCATCCGTCGCCACCCCCCGGGGATTCACCTTTTCGGCGGCATCATGCGCCTGATATAAATACGTATGGACGGCCCCCGCCGCATCCACCGTGCAAAAACCGCGCTGGATGTCCAGCAAGGACGGCGTGCCCGGTTTTTCCAGAAGGTTCACGCCGCCATAACCGGCAAATGCCAGCAACCGGTGGTCGGCCGAACGCGTCAGTCCGCCCTCGGTCGCGGCATGGCTGTTGAAAAAAATCGTAGCGGCGCCATTGGTCGGAATCGCCACCGTGAATGATGGTGCGGCATTGAAACTCTTGGGGTCAAATTGGTCAATGAACAGCGGCGACTGTTTAAGCCGCGGTTCAATCAAGCCATCGCCCACCCGCAGCACCGCGAGCTGTCCGGGCACAAATTGTGGGCTTTGGGCGTTAACCGCGTCGGTGGTTGCCACGGTGGCTACCAGCGCGGGGAAAAATATTTTCATCATGTTTGGTTGCTTCAAGTGATGGCTGCGATTTGACCCGAAGCCAGCCGGCAGAGCAAGCCAATCTGCAAAACCCTCGTTACCAATAGGTGGCGGCCCGGTGACATTCCTGTGTCTTTTATGGCGGTAGCACCCTTTGATAGCGTTATGAACTTCAAATGTTCAAACCCACTCGTTTACATCGTCAAAAACCATTGGCGGCTAAGGGAAAACAATTCAGCCCTCGGTTTTACGCCGGGAAAACACGGTGAATAACTCGGCTTTATTGCGTTTCATGGAAGTCAATTCAAATTGGACCGCATCGGTGAGCCGTTGGCAGCCAAAGCCATCTGCAATCGTCGGCGCAGTGCGGCCGCCGAAGATTTTCGGACAGATGGTCAGGTTGATTTCGTCCACCAAGCCGGCGTGGAACAGCGCATCGTTCAATTCGCCGCCGCCTTCGCATAACAGCCGCTTTACACCCCATTTTGTATGTAGCCAGCGCAAGGCTAACCGGAAATTGACTTTGGTCTCGCCAAATATTTTCACCTCGTTGGCCACCGCGCGGAGCCGCGCCAGTTTTTTGGCCGGAAGGCGCCGGGTGGTCAGCACGATGACCGGCGAAAACCGCTCCTGGAAAATCTTCGCCGCCGGATCAATCGAGCCGCTGCCGCTAACAATCACCCGCAGGTTGTATTCCGCCAGACCGCGCTGGAGCCGTTGCCGCCGGTATTTGGTGCCGCCGGGGCCGAGGATGCTGCCGGCGATTTCCACCGTCCGCGCACCGCACATCACCGCGTCCGCCGTGGCGCGCAGTTCATAGAGATGGGCCAGGTCCCGCGCGCTGCCGAAGGAATGGACGGCGCGGTTCGCCGTCGCGATTTTTCCGTCCGCCGTCATCGCCATGTTAACGAGGACAAAGGGCAGCTTTGAATTGTTATTTTTTAATTTTGAATTCACAGAATCAGCATCGCGTCGCCGTAGCTAAAGAACCGGTAACGCTCGCGGACCGCCTCGGCGTAGGCTGACAAAATCAGGTCGCGTCCGCGAATCTTTTCGCCCGGCGCGGCGAACGCGCTGACGAGCATCAGCAGCGTGGATTCCGGCAGGTGGAAATTGGTCAGCAGCGCGTCCACGATTTGAAAATCCGCCGGTGGATAAAGAAAGATATCGGTTTTACCCGCGTTAACATTGAGTTTTCCGGCGTTTTGTCGCGCGACAGTTTCCATCGTCCGCACCGCAGTGGTGCCGACAGCGAGGATGCGGCCGCCGGATTTTTTCGCTTCATTCACGGCGGAAACCGTTTCGACACCAAGCGCAAACCGTTCGGCGTGCATCCGGTGATCGGCGATGTTTTCGGTTTTCACCGGCAGGAACGTTCCCGCGCCGACGTGCAGCGTGACGAAACAAATTTTCACGCCGCGCGAACGGATTTGTTCCAGCATCGCCGGCGTGAAATGCAGGCCGGCGGTGGGGGCGGCGACGGAACCGGCGGGTTGTGCAAAAACCGTCTGGTAGCGCTCCTGGTCGGCGGGCCGTTCGCCGTGCCGTACGATATAAGGCGGCAGCGGCAGTTCGCCGAGCTGGTCAAGTTCAGCGAAGATATTTTCGGTGCTGGAAAACTGTAGCCGCCGGTGACCGTCGGCGTTCACGGCGGTGACGGTCGCAAGAATTTTTGCCGGGGCGCCGGTTTTTTCTTGCAATTGAATTTGGGTGCCGATCGGAGCGCGTTTGCCGGGGCGCAGCAGGGCCCACCAGTCGTTGACGGCATTTTCTTCGAGGAGGAGCAGTTCAAATTTCCCGCCGGTTTTGACGTTCACGCCGCGCAGCCGCGCCGGGATCACGCGGGAATTGTTCAGCACCAAAACGTCGCCGGGCTGGAAAAACTCCGGCAGCTCGGAAAATTGGCGGTGTTCGATTTTTCCGGTTTTCCGCTGCAACACCAGCAGGCGCGAACCGTCGCGGCGCGCGGCGGGCTGCTGCGCGATGAGTCCGGGCGGCAGGTCGAAATGGAAATCGGCGGTTCGCATCGGCGGGAGCGTAACGGAGCAGGCCGGGGGCTGACAATTCACTGTTACCAGCAATTGTGAATAACTTTTGAATAAATACCGCTTTTGGCGTCAGATTTCCGTTGACAAGGATAGGGGTAATATGGCTTAAATAGGGGCGTTACGGGTTACAGCGCCGTTTTGCAGAAAACGGTGAATAAAATGAGCGACGCCAAAACAGTGCAGCCGACCTACTACAATTCCTGCTACCGGCACGGAGTTGACGAGCAGCGGCGCGTGCAGATCCCGGCCAAGTGGCGGCCCGAAAACAGCGGCACGGAGCTGACGATGATTTTGTGGCCAAAGCATCAGGCGGGAAGCTGCCTGCGGGTATTGCCGCCGAAAGAGATGGCACAATTGATGGCGGACATTGAAGCGATGCCCAAGGGTGATGCCGGCAAGGTGGTGCTGAAACGCATCATCGGCAGCGAGTCGGTGCAGATCAGTTTGGACAAGAGCGGGCGCATCTGCCTGCCGGAGGAGATGGCGCGCGCGGCCGGCATCAAGGGCGAGGCGATGTTCGTCGGTTTGCTCGACCGGTTTGAGATTTGGAATCCGGGCCGTTACGAAAACGTCAAGGCGGCGGATGCGGCGTTCGCGTCCGAGGCCTTCAAACTAATGGATTGATTATGAACCTAGGAAAATTGCTCGGTGCGGGAAAAACCTTTTTCGGCGGCGGCAATCCGGCGGCATACCGCCAGAACAAGCGCATTTATCTGCCGAAGTTTAACGCGGAGAAAAATCCGTTTGCGCCGAAGCCGGCGGAACCGGCGCCAGCTGCCGCCGCGCCGGAAATGAAGAAAGTTTCCGCGCCACAGTTTTCCACGCCGTTCGCGGCCAAGACGCAAAAAATTCCGATCCTGCCCGCCGCCAAGCCGGCGCGGGCCGCCTGGACGACGCGGCTAAATCCTTTCCGCGCACCGGCACCGGCCGCGCCGCCGCTGGCCGGGGCCGTGCAGCCGGAGCTGCTTTCGCTGGATGCGGTGAAGGTGGTGCATAACGACCTGGCGGACGCGGACATCGAAATTGTTCCGGTCAAGTCGCGCGCCTCGGCGCCGGTCGCCGCGCCGCTGTTATCGCCGGCGCGCGAGGCGTGGGAATTCATGGGCGAAAGCCTGTTGAAGCCCAGTTGAAAATTTGAAAATGCGCAGTGCCAGAATTCATTCACAGATCAGTGATGGCGGCGGAGGTGCTGGCCACGCTGAAGCCGCGCCCGAACGGCCGTTACGCCGACGGGACGCTCGGTGGAGCTGGTCACGCGGTCCAATTGCTGGCCGCGAGTTCGCCGACTGGATGGCTGTTTGGGTGCGATCGCGATGGCGTCGCGGTTGAAGCGGCGCGCGCCCGGCTGGCGGCGCAGTTTGCCGGCCGGTTCGAGGTGCAGCGCGGAAATTTTTCGGAAATCGCCAAGTGGGTGGAGGCGGGGAGTTGTGACGGTGTGTTGCTGGATCTGGGCGTCAGCTCGCCGCAGCTGGACCGGGCGGAGCGCGGCTTCAGCTTTCAGCACGACGGGCCGCTGGATATGCGGATGGACGACCGCCAGCCGCTGACGGCGGCGGACTTGGTCAACGGTGAGGATGCGGAAACGCTGGCGAAGATTTTTTGGGAATTAGGCGGCGAACGCGAGTCGCGGCGGTTTGCTAAGGCGATGGCGCATGACCGGGCATCGCGGAGATTTGACACGACGAAGCAGCTGGCCGATTTGATCGAGCGGCTCGCGCCGCGCCACGGAAAAAAGGCGCATCCGGCGACGAAAGTGTTTCAGGCGTTGCGGATCGCGGTAAACGACGAGATCGGCTCGCTGAAACGCGGCTTGGCCGCGGCGGTTCAAATTTTGAAGCCCGGCGGACGGCTGGCGGTGATCACGTTTCACTCGCTGGAAGACCGGGTGGTGAAGGAATTCGGGCGCGAACGGACGCGCGACTACACCTTCACCGGCGAGGTGGATGTGCCGGAATTGCGGACGCCGGTCGTGCCGGAGCTGAAGTGGGTTTCGCGCAAGGCGATTTTGCCGGGCGAAATTGAATTAAAAGAGAATCCGCGCGCCCGCAGCGCGCAGTTGCGCGGGCTGGAGAAAATTTGAAATGGCGAAGAATCGAAAAAATCAGGCGGCGGAAATCCGGTTCGGCCCGGTGCTGAAAGTCGTTTTGCTGTGCTCGCTTATCGGCGGCGCGGCGGTCGGCTACGTCTGGCAGAAGAATGAGATTTACCGGCTGGGCCAGCAGGTTTCCGAGCGGGAAAAGAAGCTCGACCAGTTGAAGCGGGACAACAAGCGGCTGGGGGACGAGATCGGGATGCTCGAATCGCCGGTGATGATAGACCGGCGGGCGAAGGAACTGAACCTCGGCCTCGCGCCGGCGCAGCCGCTGCAGGTGGTGCGGCTCCCGGAATTGCCGGTCGCCCCGGATCAAAACAGCGCGCGTCAGCTTGCCCAGCGGCCGGTGACCGGGCTGATGCCGTAAGTGAAAATAATTTTGGCCGCCGCTCGTGACGCCGTCGGGTGAGGAACCGATCGGCACGGGCGGCTGGCCGTTTTTTTGGATGAACCACAAACTGCAATTCCGTCGTGCGGTGCTGCTGCTGGGTTTGCTTGGCGCGGCCTTCGCCGGGCTGGGCTACCGGCTGGTGGATTTGCAGGTGGTGCGCCACGACGAGTTGAGCGCGAAGGCGCAGCAGAACACCCAGCGCGAATTCCGCCAGGCGCCCCGGCGGGGCGACATTCTGGACGCGAACGGAAACATACTCGCCACGAGCGTCGCGGTGAAAACGATCTGCGCCGATCCGTCGCTGATCGGCGGCCAGCCGGCGGCGGTCGCCCATGCGGTGGCGCCGTGGCTGCAACTCAACGAAGCCGTGCTAGCGCAACGGCTCACGCCGCGCAGCTATCTGGTTAAAAACAGCGCCGGCGAAACCGTCACCAACGAACTGCATTACGTCCGCCTGGCCAGAAATGTGCCCGACGAAACCTGGCAGCGGATTTATGCGGCGATGACGAATCTCACGTTCGGGGCGGACGACAAAACGCTTTCCCGGACGCAACGCGAGTTTTTCCGCAACCTGCGGTTGCACGCGGTTTTTGCCGAGGCGGACCAGATGCGGATTTATCCAAACGGTTCGCTGGCCGGGCAGGTGATCGGTTTTCCGGCGGTGGAGGAGACCAATGTGGGCGGACATTTTGTTTCCCAAATCGTCGGGCGCGACGGGGTGGAGCTGGCGATGCAAAAACCGTTGAGCGGCGTGGCGGGCTGGCGCGTGACGGAAACCGACAAGGCGCAGCATGAACTGGTGGCGTGGCGCGACGAGGATGTTTATGCGCGAGACGGTTTGGACGTGGTGCTGACGATTGACTCGGTGGTGCAGCACATCGTCGAAACCGCGCTGGCCGACGCGCTACAAAAGCACACGCCGAAAAGCATCACCGGCATCGTCATGCGTCCGCGCACCGGCGAGATTTTGGCGATGGTTTCGCTGCCGAATTACGATCCGAACCAGCCGAACACGATTTCACCGGAGGCGCGCAACCGCGTCATCACCGACGTCGTCGAGCCGGGTTCGACGTTCAAAATTGTCGTCGTCTCCGGCGCACTGAACAGCGGCGCGGTGAAGCTGACGGATCAATTCGACTGTGAACACGGGCATTTCGCCTTTGCCGGGAAAGTGTTGCACGACCACGAAGCGTTCGGAATATTGTCCGTGTGGGAAATCATAGAGAAATCCTCGAACATCGGCGCAGCGAAAATCGGCATCAAACTGGGCGAACAAGGCCTTTACGATTACGCGTGGAACTACGGTTTCGGCCAGCGCACCGGCATTCCGCTGCCGGGCGAGGCGCGCGGGCTGTTGTATCCGGTGAAAAACTGGAGCAAGGTTTCCATCGCGCAGATTCCAATGGGCCACGGCGTGGCGGTGACGCGGTTGCAGATGATTGATGCGATGGCGGCAATCGCCAACGGCGGCTGGCTGATGCGGCCGATGATCGTGGGCCGATTGCAGGAGCGGGACGGCAGCGTGGTGGAACGCTACGCGCCGCAACGCGTCCGCCAGGTCGTCACCGAGGCCACCAGCAAACTGATGATCGAAGCGCTGAAAACCGTCGTAACCAAGGACGGCACCGCGCCGGGCGCGGCGTTGAAAGATTATGTCGTCGCCGGCAAAACCGGCACGGCGCAGAAGGCGGAGAACGGCGCTTATGTGCCCGGCAAATATCTGGCGTCATTCATCGGCTTTTTCCCGGCGGATAATCCGGAGCTGTGCATTTCCGTCGTGATGGACGAGCCGAAGGAAGGTTATTATGGCGGCCAGGTCTGCGGTCCGGTGTTCAAGGAAATCGCCGGACGCTGCGCGAGCTATCTGAATATTCCGCCGGATCCGAATCTGAACACCAACCCGCCGCCGCTCATCGCAGAAGGTGTGGCCCGGAGGAGCCAGACGCCATGAAAGAATCCCGTCCGCAACTTTTTGGGATGCTGGCCGGCCTGTTTCTGGCTGCCGGGCTGGTGGTGTCGGCGATGCTCGGCACGGCGGCGTGGGTGAAGATAAAAAATTCGCAGTTCATCACCGTCAAAGGTTCGGCGCGCAAAAGCATCGAATCCGATCTCGCCGTCTGGCGCGGCAGTTTCACGGTGGAGGCAGCCACGCTGCTGGACGCGCAGCACCAGATACAGGCGGACCGGTTGGCGGTGGAAAAATTCCTCGCCGGCGCGGGCGTGACGAATTATGCCTTCGCCGCCATCGCCATCGAGGAGGTACGCGCGACGCTGAAAACCGCCGACGGCTGGTCGCAGCAGCGCACCAGCGGCTACCGGTTGAGCCAGTCGGTGCGCGTGGAATCGGCGGACCTTGACCGGATCGAGCATCTGGATTCGACGCCACTGGTGGAGGCGGGCGTCATTTTCTCCGCCGACGCGCCGCAGTTCATTTATACCAGCGTGGGCGAGGCGAAAATTGAGATGCTGGCCGAGGCGGCGAAGGACGCCCGCGCCCGCGCCGAGCAGATTGCCACGCAGGGTGGACGCGGCATCGCGCAACTGCACGACGCCGACCAGGGTATTTTCCAGATCACGCCGCAGCACAGCACCGACACCAGCGGCGAAGGCATGAACGACACGACCGCGCGCTGGAAAACCATCACGGCGGTGGTGACGGCGACCTTTTTGCTGAAATAATCATTGTGGAAGAACGCGCTTTGAAATTTGTGGCGGAAGCCTGCGGCGCGGAAATGGAAGCCAACGCGGGCGAAGTGAGGGTGAAGAATGTCGTAACGAATTCACGTCAGGCGCAGGCCGGTGATTTATTCTTTGCCATCAAGGGCGAAAAATTCGACGGCCATGATTTCATCAATGAAGTCGCCGCCAAAGGCGTGGCGGCGGTGGTGGTGGCGAAGGCCCAAGTAGACAGGCTAAAGGCCAAAGCGGCGGGGGCCGCCATTCTGGCGGTGGAGGATGTGCGCCGCGCGTTCGGAAAACTGGCGGCGGCTTACCGCCGCGACTTTTCGGTGCCGGTGATTGCCGTCGGCGGCTCGAACGGCAAGACGACGACGAAGGAATTGCTCGCGGCGGTGCTGCGCCGGAAATTTTCGACGCTAGCGAGCGAGGCCAGCTTCAACAACGACATCGGTGTGCCGGCGACGCTGCTGCGGCTGGAAAAAACGCATCAGGTGGCGGTGCTGGAAACGGGGACCAATCATCCGGGCGAGCTGGCACCGCTGGTGAAAATGAGCGCGCCGAACATTGGGGTCATCACGAACATCGGCCGCGAGCATCTGGAATTTTTCGGTGATGTCGCCGGCGTGGCGGAGGAAGAAGGCGGGCTGGCGGAACTGCTGCCGGCGGACGGAAAATTGTTTTTGCACGGTGACGGCGAGTGGCCGGAAAAAATCGCGGCGCGGACAAAGGCGAAAGTTGTCCGCGTCGGCTTGGGCGAGAAAAACGACTGGCGCGCGACCAAAATCCGGCTGGACAAAAATGGGGTGACGTTTCAAGTCGTGGCTCCGACGGAAGATTTATGCGGCGAGTATCGGGTCAACTTGCTCGGCCGCCATCAGGTGACGAATGCGCTGCTGGCGATTTCAGTAGGGGGGGAACTCGGCTTGGCCCGCGCGGAAATCCAGCGCGGCCTGGCCGAATGTCAGCCGCCAAAAATGCGGCTGCAGTTTTGGGAGGCGAACGGCGTGCGCGTGCTGGACGATTGTTACAATGCGAATGAGGATTCGATGATCGCCGCGCTGGAAACGATGTGCGACCTGCCACTACAGGGCCGGCGCGTGGCGGTGCTCGGCGACATGGCGGAACTCGGAGCGCATACCGAAGCGGCGCACGCGGAAGTTGGCCGGCGGGCGGCGGAGTTGAAGATCGGCCAGCTTTTTACGGTCGGAAAAGCGGCGGCGGGGATGGCGCAGGCGGCGCGCGCGGCCGGATTGACGCGCGTGATTGAATTTGACGAGGTGGAGGCGGCGGTGCGGGCGGTGAAGAATTTTTTGAAGCCGGGCGACGTGGTTTTGCTGAAGGCGTCGCGGTCGTCGCGGCTGGAACGGATTGCGGAAACTTTGAAAGCAGGAAAATAAAATGCTCTATTTTTTGAGCCAGTGGATTGTGGATACGGCGCACGGCAGCGACTGGGAAGGTCGCCTGTCGTTTCTGCGCCTGTTCCGCTATATCACGGTGCGCTGCGCCGGGGCGGCAATCACGTCGCTGGTGTTGAGCTGGTGGCTGGGGCCGAAAATCATCCGCTGGCTGAAGGAATTGAAATTCGGGCAGGAATATGCGGACAAGGCCGAGGAAGCCGGGCTGTCCAATTTGCGCGGGAACAAAAAGGGCACGCCGACGATGGGCGGACTGCTGATCGTCGTGGCGCTGTTATTTTCGACGATGTTGTGGGCGCAGTGGAATGCGCAGGTGGAGCTAACGATGCTCTCGGTGCTGGTGCTGGCCGGCTTGGGATTTTACGACGACTACGCAAAAATTTTGAAGCAGAGCGGCGGGGGCACGCCGCCGAGGGTGAAGCTGATCGTACAGTTCACGCTGGCGGCGTTTGTTGGGATTTATCTGTGGAACCTGCCGGCGAAAAGCGAACTGCATTTGCTCGGCACCAAAGGCGTCTGGCACAGCAATCTAGTTTCGACGCTGATGCTGCCGTTTTACAAATATCCGCTGCACATCGGAGGGGTGGCCGGCGTGGTGGTGGTGGCGCTGGCCATAGTTGGCAGCTCGAATGCAGTGAATTTGACGGACGGTTTGGACGGCCTGGCGACGGGCTGCACGCTGATTGTCGGCTTTGTGTTTTTGTTTTTCACTTATCTGGCGGGCAACATCAAGGCGGCGACGTATCTGCAGATACCGTTCGTATCCGGCGCGGGCGAACTGACGGTATTCTGCTCGGCGCTGCTCGGCGCGGGGCTGGGATTTTTGTGGTTCAACTGCCATCCGGCGCAGGTGTTCATGGGTGACACCGGCTCGCTGGCGCTGGGCGGCGCGTTCGGCATCGTGGCGGTGCTGATCCACCAGCCGTTTGTGCTGGTGATTGCCGGCGGCGTGTTTGTGGCCGAAGCAGTGTCGGTGATGGCGCAGAAGGGCTGGTTCAAGCTGACGCGATGGCAAACGGGGACCGGCCGGCGGATTTTTCTGATGGCGCCGCTGCACCATCATTTTGAAAAAAAGGGCTGGCACGAGTCGCAAGTGGTAATGCGGTTTTTTATTTTATGCGTGCTCTGCGCGGTGGTGGCGCTGGCGACGCTGAAACTGCGGTGAACAACCGACGATGAACTGCGAAACCAACATTGAAAATCAGCGCTTTGCTGCTTGCGCGGACGGCGCGCGGTTGCTATCAATTTGGGTGAGAGCGGCAAGGCGCGCGCCGGCCAGCGAGAGTGGTTCACCAATTCATCTTTCTGCCGGTTGTGACTCCCGCGACCGGTTATGGGCTGGCTCCCAAAAACAAAGCGGAATAAATTTAATGCGTAGCGAAATTTTTCGAGGGAAAGTTGCGCCACGCAGAACTCAAAACCAAAAAATCACCTCGAAACCAACGCGTTTGCACCAACAAAATTATGAATAATCCGAATCCGTTCGTTCCCAAAGGCTCACTGCTCGAACAACAAAGCCAGCGCCGGTTCCGCCTCAAGTTTGCCGTCGGCTGCGTGCTGGCGGTGAGCGTCACCGGCCTCGTCGCCATGTTGATCGGCGGCTGCAAACGCGAAAAACCGGAGGATGCAAATCCGCTGCCGGTCATGGACACGAATACGATCCCGCTGGATACGAACACCCCGGCGGCAGACACAAATACGCCGGTGCCGCTGCCGCCACCGCCGACCAACCCGGTGGTCGTTCCCCCGCCGACACCGCCGACGGCGGTTGAAACGCCGGCGACCGGCACAGAATACGTCGTGGTCCAGGGCGACACGCTGGCCAAGATTGCCAAGAAAAACGGGGTCAAACTCAAGGCGCTCGAGGCGGCGAATCCGGGCTTGGATCCGAAAAAATTGAAAATCAAGCAGAAGCTCGTGATCCCGGCGGCCACGGCCTCGGCGGATGTCAATGCGCCGGCGACCGGCGGCGCGGTTGATGCGGGCGGCGAACTTTACACGATCAAGTCCGGCGACACGCTGGCGAAGATCGCCAAGAAAAACGGCACCACGGTGAAGGCGCTCGAAGCCGCGAACAATTTGAGCACGACCAAAATTCTGGTCGGCCACAAGTTGAAAATTCCGGCCAAGGCTGACGCTGCCGCGCCGGCGCCAGCGGTGCCGGACACGATGGCTGCGCCCGCGCTGCCGCCGATCACGGCGCCGGCGCCGGCAGTGCCCGCACCGGCTCCCACGCCGGGCAAGTAACCGCGTGTGAACGCGGCTGGCATTTTTTGAAACATTGAAATGAAAGTCGCCGTCACCACTCTGGCGTTTTGCGTCGCCAGCCTCCTCGCGCTGGGGCTGGTGATGCTTTACAGCTCGAGCATGACGCAGGTGGGCGCGCATTATCTGATGATGCAGCTCATTTGGTGCGTGTTCGGCTTCGGTCTGTGCGTGACGGCGGCGTCCCTCGATTATCAACTATTCAAAAAATTCGCATGGCCGATTTTCGTGCTCGCGGTTTTTCTGCTGCTGCTTGTGCTGGTGCCGCATGTGGGCCGAAAAATTAACGGTGCCCGCCGCTGGTTCGATCTTCACGGCGTGCGCTTTCAACCATCCGAACTCGGCAAAATCGCGCTCATCATCGCGCTGGCATGGTATGGCGACCGTTTTCAACGCCGGATGAAAACCTTCACCTGGGGAATTCTGCTGCCCATCGGCATCATCGCGGCGGTGCTCGCTCTGGTTTTCGTGGAGCCGGACCGCGGCACGACGATCCTGCTCGCCGCCGTGAGCGGTGCGGTTTTGCTGATGGCCGGCGTGCAGTGGAAATTTATCTTTCCACCGGTGGTACTGGCGATAGTCGGTTTGGTGGTTTCGATTCTGCACGATCCGATGCGCCTGAAACGGATTTTTAGCTGGCTCGACCTGGAGCAGAACAAGGACGGCGTCGGCTATCAGGCGTATCAGGCGATGATCGCGCTGGGTTCCGGCGGCTGGGACGGCCTCGGGCTCGGCAACGGCCGGCAGAAACTCGGCTTTGTGCCGGAGCACCACACCGATTTTATTTTTTCCATCATCGGTGAGGAGCTTGGTTTGGTCGCCACGCTGCTTGTCATCGTGGCGTTTGTGGTCATCGCGCTGTGCGGTATTTACATTGCGCTGCACGCGCGCGATACGTTTGGCACATTGCTCGCGACCGGCATCACGCTGCTGATCAGTTTGCAGGCGGCCATCAACATCGGCGTCGTCACCAGCGCGCTGCCAAACAAAGGCCTGCCGCTGCCGTTCATCAGCTACGGCGGCTCGAACCTGCTGGCGATGCTGACGTGCGTCGGCATTTTGTTGGGCGTGGCGCGTCAGGCTGTGCCCGCGAAAATTTCAACGTCGGATTTTGCGGCCGACGACAATCCCTTTGCCGCCAAGGCAACATGAATCCAAATCCCACAAGAAATCCCTACATTGCCATCGCGTGCGGCGGCACGGGCGGCCATCTGTTTCCGGGCCTGGCGGTGGCCGAGCAACTCAAGCAGCGCGGCTGTGACGTGGCGCTGATGATTTCGCCGAAGGACGTGGATCAAAAAGCCGTGAAAGCCGCGTCGGGCATGGAGATTTTCACGCTGCCGGCCGTCGGTTTGCAGAACCGGAATTATTTTTCCTTCGCTTGCAGCTTCTGGAATTCGTGGCGTGCCTCGCGAAAAATATTTAAATCGCGGGCGCCACAGGCCGTGCTGGCGATGGGCGGTTTCACCAGCGCGCCGCCGATTTTGGCTGGAAAGCAAGCGGGCGCGAAAACATTTTTGCACGAGTCCAACACCATTCCCGGCAAAGCCAACCGCTTGCTCGCCCGCTTCGTGGACGAGGCGTTTGTCGGCTTTCCCGAAGCCGCCGCGCGGCTACACGCCCGCAAAGTCACGCCCACCGGGACGCCGGTTCGTCCGCAGTTCCAAATCCGCGCCGCCGCTGAATGCCGGCTGGCGCTGGGCCTGGACGCCGAGCGTCCGGTGATTCTCGTCGTCGGCGGCAGCCAGGGCGCGAGCGGTTTAAATACCATGGTGCTGTCCGCGCTGCCGCTGCTGGCGGGGAAGCCTTGGCAATGGCTGCACCTCACCGGCGCGAAGGATTTTGAAAAAGTGAAATCCGCCTACGCCGCGCTGGGCATCCAGGCAACCGTCAAATCGTTTTTTGCGGAAATGAACCTGGCGCTGGGAGCCGCCACGGCTGCCGTCAGCCGCGCCGGCGCGTCGTCGCTCGCGGAAATGGCCGCGATGCGGCTGCCGTCGCTGCTTGTGCCGCTGCCGACCTCGGCGGACAACCACCAGTTTTTCAACGCCCGGATTTATGCGATGAGCGGCGCGGCGCGACTGCTCGAACAAAAAGATTCCACGCCGGAAAAAGTCGCCAACATTTTGGTGGAACTGGTTGATGATAATTTGGTTAGCGCCAAAATGAACGCCGCGCTGGAACTCTGGCACGCGCCGAAATCCGCCGAGCAAATCGCCGCCAATATATTACGCCTCTCGTTCAAGGCGATTGATGTGCCGGCCACCGAGGAAGACACGACGGTGCTGACGCGCGGCCAGCCCGGCCCCGCCGCCACCGGCACGACTCCGCAAAATTTATCCGCTGCATGACCACACTCGAAACCCCCGCCATGGCTGATGAAATTGCCGCCCGCGTGTCGCCCGCGACGGTCATCCGCCGCGACGAGCCGATGGCCAAACACACGACTTTGCGCGTCGGCGGCCCGGCGGAAGTTTATGTCGAACCTGCCTCGGAAGTGGATCTCGCGACGATTATCAAATTTTGCGGCGAAACCGGCGCCAAATTCTTCCTGCTCGGCCGCGGCTCAAATTTGCTTGTGCGCGACGGCGGTTTTCGCGGCGTGGTGATTTGTCTTTCGCTCCCGGAATTTTCCCGGATTGAAATTGACGGCGAACGGTTGCGCTGCGGTGCGGGTGCGCGACTGAAAGATGTCGCCATCGCGGCGCGCCGGCACGGTCTGTGCCGCTTGGAATTTCTGGAAGGCATTCCCGGCAGCATTGGCGGCGCGCTGCGGATGAACGCTGGCGCGATGGGCAGCGCTACGTTTGACGTCGTTGAGTCCGTGCGGACGATGGATTTTGAAGGCAGCGTCCGCGCATTGGCGCCGGCGGAAATGTCGGTCGCCTACCGCGGCTGTGCGACACTGAAAGATCACGTTGCGCTGGACGCGGTGCTGCGCGGCCGGCCGGATTCGCTGGAATCCATCGCGCAGCGGATGAGCGCATACAGCCAGAAACGCTGGAGTACGCAGCCCGCCGCGCCGAGCGCCGGCTGCATGTTCAAAAACCCGGCGACAATTCCGGCGGGCCGGCTGATTGACGAACTCGGCCTGAAAAACACGCGCATCGGCGGCGCCCGGATTTCGCAGGAGCACGGGAACTTTCTGGTGAACGATGGCAGCGCCACGGCGGCGGAAGTTTTGGAACTGATCAGCATCTTGCAGGCGAAGGCGAAGGCGGAACGCGGCATTGATCTGCACACGGAAGTGGAAATCATCGGCGACTAGGCCGGAGCGGCGTAGGCCGGCTTTCCGCCAAAAAACGGCAGTTGGGATTTGACATTCAAAGTGGTTGCGTTATGGTTGCGGCATGATCACCATCACCATCAAAGGTCTGTCAAAGGAAGCGCATCGGGCGCTGAAAAAGCGGGCGGCGACGCACGGCCGCAGCCTGAACATGGAAGCCATCACGGTGCTGGAATCGAGCGTGCGCAGTCACCCGGTGGATCCGCAAGCGCTCATTGCGCGGGCGCGGGCGGTGCGGGGGACGATGAAGTTTAAGGCGACGGCGGTGCAGATTGACGGGTGGAAACGAGAAGGCCGGGAATGATTGTCGCGGACACCAATCTCATCGTCTATTTTTCGATCCACACGGAGCACTCGGCCTTGGCGGAAGCGGTGTGCGCGGTGGATTCAATCTGGGCTGCGCCATTGCTATGGCGTTCGGAATATCGTGCGACCTTGCTGAAATATATCCGCCATGCGGGGATGAATTTTGAGGCGGCGATCAGTTCGCTGCGGTTGGCGGAAGAAACGGTTGCCGGTCGCGAGTATGCCGTGGAAGCGCGGAAGGTTTTGGAGCTGGCCTATCGGACCCAATGCTCGGCCTACGACTGCGAATATGTTGCGTTGGCGCAAGAATTGGATGTGCCCTTGGTCACGGCGGACAAGCAGCTCGTGGCGGCGTTTCCGAAAACCGCCGTGTCGCTGGAAAAGTTTGTGAAAAAAAAATGAGCCGAAAGTTGAACATCACCGTCATGCTGGGCGGGCCGAGCGCCGAGCGCGAAGTCTCGCTGCGCTCCGGCGCGGCGGTAGCGATGGCGCTGCGCTCGCTCGGCCACGACGTTTCCGAACTCGACCCGCAGACGCCGGACTGGATTTTGCCGACGAAAACGGAGGTGGTTTTTCTGGCACTGCACGGCACCTATGGCGAAGATGGCACGGTGCAGCGGCAACTGGATTTTCTTGGCGTTCCTTACACCGGCTGCGACGCGGAGGCGAGCCGCCTCGCGTTTGACAAGGTGCTGACGAAGCAGAAGTGCATTGTCAATGGCGTGCCGACGGCGAAATATTTGACGGTCAATTCGCCAGCCGCGGCGTTGCCCAAAGACTTTTTGCCGCCGCTCGTCGTCAAACCGTCGCGGCAGGGTTCCAGCGTCGGACTGCAATTTGTCGAGCGGGTGGAGCAATGGCCGAACGCCCTGGCGGAAGCGCTGAAATTTGACTCGGAAGTTTTGGTCGAGGAAAAAATTGTCGGGCGCGAGACGACGGTCGGCATTCTCGGCGGACAAGTTTTACCGGTCGTGGAAGTTCGGCCCAAGGCTGGCAGCTATGACTACAGAAACAAATACACGGCCGGCGCGACGGAATATTTTTGTCCGGCGGATTTTGACGCGATGACGACCCAGCGGATTCAGGACGCGGCGCTCGACGCATTCACGGCGATTGGCGGACGCGATTACGCCCGGGTGGACGTGATGGTGCGCGCTGATGGTGCGCCGGTGGTTTTGGAAGTGAACACGCTGCCGGGCATGACCGAAACGAGCCTGCTGCCCAAGGCGGCGGCGGCGGTGGGCATGAATTACGCCGAGCTGTGCCAGCGGATGATTGACCTGGCCTTGGAACGAAAAACGGCGGCGGAATTGAAAGCCGAACAGGAAGCGGCTGGTGCCACCGTGATAATGACCATGATCAATGTGGTTTAAGCGCGAACAAGTTAAAAACCGACGCCTGCACCGCAATCACGTGCTGGATGTGAAGCTGCGCTCGGATCAGGTGCGCGCGAACCGCGTGCGGCTGGGGACGATTTCGTTTCTCGTCGTGTTCGGGACTTTTTTTGGTTTGTATCTGGTCTGGCGCGTCGGCGAGGCGACGCTGAATGCGTTTGTCTATGACAATGCCGATTTCGCGATCCAGCAGATTGACGTGGCGACGGATGGAAAAATTGCGCCGGAGCAACTGCGCCGCTGGACGGGCGTAAAGCCGGGCGCAAACCTCATCGCGCTTGATCTTGCCGCGGTGAAGCGCAATCTGGAACTGGTCTCGGTGATTGAATCGGTCTCCGTCGAGCGCGTGCTGCCGCGCACGTTGAAAATTCGCGTGACGGAATGCGACCCGATTGCGCAGGTCAATGTGCCGCGCGCGGATGCGAACGGGGGAATTTTCGTTTCCGTTTTTCAGCTCGACGCCAACGGCGTGGTGATGACGCCGCTGGATCCGCGCGTTTGTGCCGTCCCGCTGGCGCAGATGAATCCACAGCTGCCGGTGATCGCGGGCCTGAATTATTTTCAGTTGCAGGCGGGCCGGCGCATCGAGCTACCGCAGGTGCAGGCGGCGCTGCGGCTGGTGGCGGCGTTTGACAAATCGCAGATGGCGGGCCTTGTGGATTTGCAGCGCGTGGACGTGTCCGCGCCGGGCGTGATCGTGGCGACGACGGGGCAGGGCACGGAGATCACGTTTGGCCGAGATAATCTGGAGCAGCAATTGGCGCGCTGGCAGCAGATTTACAATCTCGGTTTGCAATCGCAGAAATCCATCGCGTCGGCGGATCTGGCGGTGGCGAACAATGTGCCGGTGCGCTGGATGACTGCCAGCCTTGCGCCGGTCACGGCGCCGAAGACGGTGAAACCCTTGAAAAATCGGAGGAAAAATGTTTGACGATTCTAACATCATTGCCGGCCTTGAAATCGGCACTTCAAAAATCTGCGTCGTGGTCGGCGAGCAAAACAACGACGGCGCGCTGAACATCATCGGCCTCGGCCAGGCGCGCTCGCGCGGTGTGCGCAAGGGCGAGATCATCAATCCCGAGCAGGTTGAGGAGGATTTGCGCGCGGCGATGTTCGAGGCCGAGCAGATGGCCGACGTGGAAATCCGCAGCGTCTATCTCGGCGTGAGCGGCGGCCATGTGCGCGGCTTCAACAACCGCGGCGTGCATCCCGTCGTTTCCGACGACCGCGAAATCTCGGCGGACGATGTCGGGGATGTCGTGAAAAATGCGAAGGCGATCAATCTCCCAGCCGAGAACACCGTCATTCATGCCGTGCGGCAACATTTCTTTGTGGACGGCCAGGACGGCGTGACCAATCCCGTCGGCTTGCTCGGTGCGCGGTTGGAAGTGGATATGCACGTCATTCACGGCCACGCCAATCGCCTGCAAAATGTTGTGCGCCTCGTCCGCGCCACTTCGCTCGAAGTGGACGACGTGGTGTTCAACGGCATTGCCGCGTCGCTCGCGCTGCTGTCAAACGAGCAGAAGGAACTTGGCGCGCTCGTGATTGACATCGGCGGCGGCACCACAGAATTCGTGGTTTATTCCAACGGTGTCATCCGGCACAGCGGCGTGCTCGCGGTCGGCGGCGACCATGTTTCCAACGATCTGGCCTACGGTTTGAAAGTTCCGTTGAGCCGAGCGGAAAAGCTCAAGATCGAATACGGCAGCGCCCTCGTGAACGAAGCGGTGAAGGGCCAGACCATCAGCATCACCAACGAACTCGGCCTCGAGCTCAAGCGCCTCAATCACGAGCATCTCCAGCGCATCATGTCGTTGCGGCTCGAGGAGGTTTTCCAGCTCATCGCGCACGAATTGGAGCAGGCCGGCCTGACGGACTATCTGCGCGCCGGGGTCTTTCTTTGCGGCGGCGGTTCGCGCGTGCCGGGCATCGTGAAGCTCGCCGAAAATGTATTTCAGATGAACGTCGCGCCCGGTCAGGCCACGGCCGTCAGCGGTTTGACCGCCGCGCTGGACCAGCCGGAGTTCGCCGCGGCGATCGGCCTCGTGAAATACGGTTCGCTTAAAAACCATCGCCGCCGCGCCGGGCAGCCTTTTCTAAAAGGGTTGTTTGGCCGTTTGCTCCAACGATCCTGAAAGCCTGGTTATGCAAATTCCTGCATCAAATCTTTGGTCGGCGACGCCGGTAACGGACCCGGCTTCGCGGCGGAGCGCGGCGCAGTTGCCGAACAGCGGATGCCCGTTGAAGAACAAGATCTGGACAGGCAAGATGCCTGTCCCACTACCAATTGATTATGCAAATTCCTGAACCCGCTTCTTTTCCGGAAACGCCGGCCGCGCCGGTCGTGAGAATTTTTGGCATCGGCAACGCCGGCATCGCGATGCTCGGCACGCTCGCCACGCCGGAATTTGCCGCCGCGCAGTTTGCCGTGATCAACACCGATGCCGGCGTGTTTGCGGCGTCGCCCGCCACGGTGAAGATTCATCTCGACAACAAATTGCTCCGCGGCCTCGGCTCCGGCGGCGATCCCGAACGCGGACGCGCGCTCGCCGAAGAACAATTTTCCACCCTCAAATCCGCCTGCGAAGGCGCGAACGTGATCTTTATCATCGCCGGACTCGGCGGCGGCGCCGGCAGCGGCATCAGCCCGGTGCTGGCCAAGGCCGCGCGCGAGGCCGGCGCGCTCGTGCTGGCGTTCGTCACGCTCCCGTTCGAATGCGAAGGCAACCGGCGCGAGGCGCAGGCGCAGGCGAGCCTCGAACATTTGAAATCGGCCGCCGACGGCGTCATCTGTTTGCCGAGCCAGAAGGTGTTCAAGCTGATTGACGAGAATTCCACGCTGCTCGAAACCTTCCGCGTCACCGGCGGTTTTCTCTTGGAGGGCGTACGCGGCGTGTGGCATCTGCTGACGCGGCCCGGACTGATCCAGGTTCATTTTGCGGACCTGTGCGCGCTGCTGCGCGATCGGCACGCGGAAAGCGCGTTTGCGTTTGTCGAAGCCACTGGCGCCGGCCGCGCCCGCGAAGTAGTCGAAAATATACTTGCCCATCCGCTGCTGGACGAAGGCCGTGCGCTGGCGGAATCCGAGGCCGTGCTCGTGAGCCTGACGGCGGGGAATGATTTGAGTATGGCTGAGATCAACCGCGTGATTGACCAGGTGAAACGCCAGTGCAGCCACGCGCAGATCATCATGGGCGCGGCGGTGGATCCGGCATTGAAGGACAAACTCTGCGTCACCGTCATCGCCGCGCGGCAGCACACAGCTCCGACGAGCGTCACGGCACGGACAGAAACGCACACGGCGGGAACGATGCCCGGTGCGCGTGAAGTGGTGGTGGCGCGCACGCCGCACAAACGCAAGGGCGGCGCCAAGCCGGTGCAGACGCAACTGCCGCTGACGATTGTCTCCAAAGGCCGGTTCGACAAGAGCGAGCCAACGAAGCACAACGGAGAAGATCTCGATGTGCCGACCTTTTTGCGGCGAGGTGTGCCGCTGAATTGACGCCTTAGCGGTTCATGGGTTTGTTGTTTGAGTAAGGCGATGGTTTTTCTGCCATTGTTTTAGCCGCCATTTTTTGTTTTTGGCGGCATTTTCTTTGTGACTACATCCGGGTAGTTTTCAATTTTCAATCCTACGCAAATGTCGGAATTCTTTGGCGGCAAAAACTGCTTCGCCAGCTATTCAAAAACTCACTTGCTAATATCAGCCTGATTTTAAAGGGGAATCATCGCTTTCAATGGCGGTGAAAAACGGTTGGCATCCGGCTTGCGAGAGGGACAGGTGCACCGGTTGGAAGTTTCCGCCGGATTAAAACTAAAACCGAAATTCTATTATGAGAAAAATTGCAATCTACGGAAAAGGCGGAATCGGCAAATCGACCACCACCCAGAACACCGTTGCCGGCCTGGCGGAGATGGGCCACAAAGTCATGGTCGTCGGCTGCGATCCCAAGGCTGACTCCACGCGCCTGTTGCTCGGCGGCCTGTCGCAGAAGAGCGTGCTTGACACGCTCCGCGAGGAAGGTGAGGACGTGGAATTGGCCGACATCCGCAACGGCGGCTTTTGCAACACCCTATGCGTGGAATCCGGCGGCCCGGAACCCGGCGTCGGTTGCGCGGGCCGCGGCATCATCACCTCCATCAACATGCTCGAACAACTCGGTGCTTACGACGCGACCGAAAATCTCAACTATGTTTTTTACGACGTACTAGGGGACGTCGTGTGCGGCGGTTTCGCCATGCCGATCCGCGACGGCAAAGCCGAGGAAATTTACATCGTCTGCTCCGGCGAAATGATGGCGATGTATGCCGCGAACAATATCTGCAAAGGTATTTTGAAGTTTGCGCAGACCGGCGTGGTGCGCCTCGGCGGTTTGATCTGCAACAGCCGCAAGGTGGATAATGAAAAAGAAATGATCGAGCAGTTCGCCAAGCTGCTGGGCACGCAGATGATTCATTTTGTGCCGCGCGACAACGATGTGCAGCGCGCCGAGATCAACCGCAAGACGGTGATTGAATGGAATCCGCAATGCGGCCAGGCCGAGGAATACCGCAAGCTTGCCCGGGCGATTGACCAGAACAAAAACTTGGTGATTCCCAAGCCGCTCGCGATGCCGGAGTTGGAAAAGTTACTGATGGAATACGGTTTGTTCAATTGATCCTGAAATTTGTAGGAGCCCAAGGAACGAGGCTCAAACTAAAAACCAAATTGGAGACTCCTCACGTCGTCTCCTACAAAACACGAAAGGAACTTTTATGTCCGAAGAAACCAACGCAGTGGCACTGACTGAAATTGATCCGGCAGCGGTAAAGGCGGAGATGCTGAAGATTTATCCCGCCAAAACGGCGAAGAAGCGCGCCAAGCAAATCATCCTCAACGATCCGGAAGCACCGCCAGAAATCGGCGCCAACACGCGCACGGTGCCGGGCATCATCACGCAACGCGGCTGCACTTATGCCGGCTGTCGCGGCGTGGTGATGGGGCCGATTTACGATCTGCTCCAGATCACGCACGGACCGGTGGGCTGCGGTTATTACGCCTGGCAGACGCGCCGGAATCTGGTGCGCCCGCCGGAAGGCACGACGAACTATTTGCAATACTGCATGAATACCGACATGCAGGAAGATCAGATCGTGTTTGGCGGTGAAAAGAAACTGGCCCAGGCGATTCGCGAGGCCTACGCCATCTTCAAGCCGAAGGCGATTGCCATTCTTTCCACCTGTCCGGTCGGCCTCATCGGCGACGACGTGCATGCGGTGGCGCGGCAGATGAAGGAAGAGCTGGGCATCAATGTCATTGGGTTTTCCTGCGAAGGTTACAAAGGCGTGAGCCAGTCCGCCGGACATCATATCGCCAACAACGGCGTGTTCAAGAATATCATCGGTCTCGACGACAAAGCCGATGTGGCGGAGTTCAACATGAACATCCTCGGCGAATACAACATCGGCGGCGACGCGTGGGAAATTGACACGCTGCTGCGCAAATGCGGCATCCACGTCACCGCGACGTTGAGCGGCGACGTCAGCTACGACCAGGTTAAAAAGTGCCACACCGTCCAGCTCAACGGCGTGATGTGCCACCGCTCGATCAATTACATCGCCGAAATGCTGGAGAAAAAATTCGGCATTCCGTGGATCAAAGTGAATTTCATCGGCGCGGAAGCCACGGCGAAAACGCTGCGCAAGATCGCAAAATTCTTCGACAGCAAGAAACTAACCGACCGCGTCGAGGAAGTCATTGCGCAGGAAATGCTGGCGCTCAAGCCGGTGCGCGAGGAGATCAAGGCTCGGCATCAGGGCAAGAAGGCCGCGCTGTTTGTCGGCGGTTCGCGGGCGCATCATTACCAGGATTTGTTCCGCGACATCGGCATGGAAATCGTTTCCGCCGGCTACGAGTTTGCCCACCGCGATGATTACGAAGGCCGCAAGGTGCTGCCGACAATCAAGGTGGACGCCGATTCGCGCAACATCGAGGAACTGCACGTCGAGGCTGATCCCGAACGCTTCAAGCCGAGCAAGACGCCGGAGCAGATCGCTGCACTGAAAGCCGGAGGTTTTAACTTTAAAGATTACGAAGGCATGATGGTGGAGATGAAAAAGACGACCCTTGTCATTGACGATATCAGCCATCACGAGATGGAAAAGCTCATTGAAATCTACAAGCCGGACATCATCGGCTCCGGCATCAAGGACAAGTTCGTCATCGAGAAGATGGGCGTGCCTTGCAAGCAGCTGCACAGCTACGACTATAGCGGACCGTATGCGGCGTTCGGCGGCGCGATCAATTTTTATCGCGAAGTGGACCGGATGCTGACGACGAAAGTCTGGAAGTTCATCACCCCGCCGTGGGAGAAAGATCCGCAGTCCGCCACACCCCTTACGCATACCACCAAAACGGAAGCTAAAAACGAGACCAAAGCGTGGCGCAAGGCCGCCGCAGCGGATGCGGATGGACCGATGTAACCAATCAACGATTCAACCTTTCAACCAAACAAAATTATGCTTAATGGAACCACAGCTGAAATCAAACCGCGCGAGGCGCTCCGCATCAATCCCGCCAAGACTTGCCAGCCCATCGGCGCGATGTATGCGGCGCTCGGCATCAACGGCTGCATGCCGCACAGCCACGGTTCGCAAGGCTGCTGCTCGTATCACCGCAGCCATCTCACGCGCCACTTCAAGGAACCCGTCGTCGCCACGACCAGTTCGTTCACCGAAGGCGCGTCGGTGTTTGGCGGCTTAGCCAACATGACCCAGGCGTTGGCCAACATCTTTACGATCTACAATCCGAAGATCGTGGCCGTGCACACGACCTGTTTGTCCGAGGTCATCGGCGACGACATTCCGATGATGATCAAAAAAGCCAAGGAGGAAAAAATAATCCCCGAAGGCAAATACGTCATCCACGCGAACACGCCGAGCTTCGTCGGCTCACACGTCACCGGTTTTGCCAGCATGGTCACCGGCATGGTTAAATACCTGGCCGAATCCAGCGGCAAGACCGAATCGCAAATCAGGGAGGATGGCCAGTTGAACCTGATTCCCGGCTTCATTGATCCCGCCGACATGCGCGAACTCAAGCGCATCGTCGAGGAAATGGGCGTGAAAACCGTGATGTTCCCCGACACCAGCGGCGTGCTGGACCTGCCGCAGGACGGCCAATACCGGATGTTCCCGAGCGGCGGCGCGACCATCGAGCAGATCAAATCCGCCGGCGACAGCCGAGGCACGATTGCCCTCGGCCATTTCGCCTCGCATCCGGCCGCCATTGAGCTGGACGAGAAATGCAAGGTGCCCGCCGCGCTGCTGGAATTGCCCTACGGCCTCACGAACACCGACCTCTTCATCCACGCGCTCCGCAATCACGGCGGCGTGGATGTGCCCGCCAGCATTGGCCAGGAACGCGGCCGCCTACTCGACGCCATGAGCGACATGCAGCAATATTTCCACGGCAAACGCGTGGCGATTGTGGGGGATCCCGATCATGTCATCGCACTGACGCAGTTCCTGGTGGAACTCGACATGAAGCCGGCCTATGTTTTCACCGGTTCCTCGGGCAAGCATTTTGAACAACGGCTCACGGATCTGCTCGCCACCCACGCGCCCGAAGCCATGATCAAGCAAAACGTGGATCTGTTCGAGCTGCACCAACAGATCAAAAACAACCCGGTGGATCTCATCATCGGCAACACTTACAGCAAATATATTTCTCGGGTGGAAAACATCCCATTGGTTCGCTTCGGCTTTCCGATTCTGGATCGCATGGGCCACCGCTACTTCCCGTGCGTCGGATACATGGGCGCGCTGCGCTTGATGGAAATGATCAACGACGCACTGCTGGATCACAAAGACCGCGACTGCGCCGAGGAAAACTTTGAGCTGATCCAATAACAAATCATGAACATCAGCGCCCGCAACAAACTAGCTGGCAAAGTCACCAAGATCATCATCGGCGCGGTAAACATCGAAGTCGCCGTCGCCCTGCCGGATGGCGGCGAAATCGTCTCGGTGATCACTAAAGCCTCCGCCAAATCACTCGGACTGAAAAAAGGTTCGCCGGTCGTCGCCGTCATCAAGGCGTCGGACATCCTGCTCGCCGTGCCCTGCGGCAACCCCGATTGCAAATGCGGCAAATGAAATGAAGCCGTTCACCATTAATTCCGCCAGCGAGCCGGACGTGCCAATCCTCTTGGCCATGATTCGCGAGCTGGCGGAGTTTGAGCGTCTTGCGCACGAGTTGGAAGTTACGGCCGATTCGTTGCGCGCAGCACTATTTGGTGAACGTCCCGTAGCGGCAGCCTTGCTGGCGCGCGTCGATGGTTTCCCGGCGGGTTATGCGGTTTATTACCAGACTTTCTCCACCTTCGTCGGCCGGCCGGGGATCTTTCTAGACGACATATATGTCCGCCCAGAATTTCGCAAGCGCGGCCTTGGCCGGGCCCTGCTCGAAGCCGTCGCGAAGATCGGCATGGAGCTTGGGGGCGGACGTTTCGAGTGGATTGCCCTGCGTTGGAACGAGAATGCTTTCCGTTTCTATCGAAGCCTCGGCGCGAAAGCCATGGAAGAGTGGGCGTTGCTCCGCATGAACAGCCGCGATGTTCGCAACCTCGTTAACGCGAAAGTGAAGGTGGGCGCGTGATCGAACTCCTGCCAGGCCGCGAAAAACAAGTCGTCCATACGGGTGGTGCGGGCGGCAAGCCCGCCGAAATGGCCTGCGGCAAGAACAGCGTCGCCGGCTCCGTCAGCCAGCGTGCGTGTGTCTTTTGCGGCTCACGCGTGGTGCTATATCCGATTGCCGATGCGCTGCACATCGTTCACGGTCCGGTGGGCTGCGCGGCTTATACCTGGGACATTCGCGGGGCGCTTTCGTCCGGGCCGCAGCTTCACCGCAACAGTTTCTCCACAGACCTACAGGAGATGGACGTCATCTACGGCGGTGAGAAAAAACTCGAGGCCGCGCTGCTTGAACTTATCGCGCACCACTCGCCCAAGGCCGCGTTTGTTTATTCGACGTGCATCGTCGGCCTCATCGGCGACGACGTGAGCGCCGTCTGCAAACGCGTTGCCGCCGAGACCGGCATTCCCGTGCTCGGCGTGCATTCCGAAGGTTTCAAGGGCACGAAAAAGGACGGCTACAAGGCCGCGTGCGATGCCATCTACAAACTGATTGGCACCGGCGACATCGCAAACATCAGACCGCACAGCATCAACATCCTCGGCGAATTCAATCTCGCCGGCGAAACCTGGATTCTGCGCGACTACTACAAGCGCATGGGCATCGAAGTCGTTTCGTGTCTCACCGGCGACTCGCGGATCGTGGACATCCGCCGCGCGCACGGCGCGAAGTTGAATTTGGTTCAATGCTCCGGCTCCATGACTGGCCTCGCGAAAATGATGGAGCACGACTACGGGATTCCATTCAAGCGCGTTTCCTATTTCGGCATCGAAGACATGAGCGCCGCACTTTACGAGGCCGCGAAATTTTTCAAGGACGACCCGGTGATCATGGAACGCGCGCAAAATCTCGTGCGCGAGGAAGTGGCCGCCATTTATCCTGAACTGCTGCGCTACAAGCAGAAGCTCGTCGGCAAGAAAGCGGCCATTTACGTTGGCGGCTCGTTCAAGGCGTTTTCGTTGATGCGCGCGTTGCGGCTCATCGGCATGGAGACGGCGCTCGTCGGCTCACAGACCGGCGATAAAGAGGATTACAAAACGCTCCAGGAAATGGCCGATCCCGGCACTATTATCGTAGACGACGCCAATCCGCTGGAGTTGGCGAAATTCTGCCTGGAAAAAGACGTGGATCTCTTCATCGGCGGCGTGAAGGAGCGCCCCATCGCCTACAAGCTTGGCATCGGTTTCTGCGACCACAACCACGAGCGCAAGGAACCGCTCGCCGGCTACATCGGCATGTTGAATTTTGCGAAGGAAGTTTACGCGAGCGTCGCCAGCCCGGTCTGGCAATTCGCGCCGAGAAGGGCGAAAAGAGCTACCGCACCCGCCCCACTTTCACCATCTTGATCCATGGCCCCTGTCAGGGCGTTTCCCCTAGCTATGGACCGGTGGATCAGCAGGGTGAAGGGCTGGCTCGTCGCTCGCAAGATCGGCCTCGGATTTAGCGAACACAACTCTGGCCCGGCTTCCGGGTGATTCTGTTTCCGTTTCGTCACCTGCATTTAACCCAGCCGTCTTTGTGTTTGGCGCAAGGTAAGCTAGATTGTCAGCATGGTGCCGCGTATACTGATTGTGGATGATGAGAACGATTTCATCGAATTATTGCAATACAAACTCGCGGGTCATGGCTATGACCTGATCGTGGCCAACGACGGCGTCCACGCCTTGAGCCAGGCGCGGATGCAGAAACCGAACCTCATCCTGCTGGATATATTGCTGCCCGATCTCGACGGGTTGTCCGTCTGTGAAATTCTCCGCCGCCAGCCGGCCACGAAAAAGATTCCAGTCATCTTTATGAGCGCGCTCACCGGTGACATCACCAAACGGACCGCGTCCATGCATGCCGAGGATTTCTTCACCAAGCCGCTGGATTTGAACCGGCTTGAAAAGCGCATCAGCGAACTGCTAAACCTTGAGCCATTAGCAAATTGATTTCAATTCGCGGTCAGAATCCAGGCCCTAATTCAAAGCGCTTTGCCGGTTGATTTAGCCTCCGCGCCGATGGCTGATTAAGGGATGACTTTTCGTTCGCTTCGCTTGACACCGTTGCCTGCAGACTTCATTTTCTTGCCGTTATTTTTTAATCATAGGAATTAAATGAACACACCACACAATCTTTTTGGCACCCTGCAAACCTTTGAACTCGGCAATGGCCAGCCGGGAAAATTCTATTCACTACCCGCGCTGGAAAATGCCGGCGTAGGCCCGATTTCCAAACTGCCGGTCTCCATCCGCCTCGTGCTGGAATCCGTCCTGCGCAATTGCGACGGTAAGAAAGTCCACGAAGCGAATGTGAAGGAGCTGGCCAATTGGAAGGCGAACGAGACGCGCACGGCGGAAATTCCGTTTGTCGTCGCGCGCATCGTTTTGCAGGATTTCACCGGCGTGCCGCTTCTGGTGGACTTGGCCGCGATGCGCGCTGCCGTGGCCAAGCTCGGCAAGAACCCCAAGATCATCGAGCCGCTGGTGCCGGTGGATCTGGTGGTGGACCATTCCGTACAGGTGGATTTTGCAGGCGGTGCGGATTCGCTGGCGAAGAACCTAGATTTGGAATTCACGCGCAACCGCGAGCGCTACCAGTTTTTGAAATGGGGCATGCAGGCGTTCGACACCTTCAAGGTCGTGCCGCCGGGCATCGGCATCGTGCATCAGGTGAATTTGGAATATCTCGCGAAAGGCGTTTTGAACTTGGGTGACGTTTATTATCCCGACACGCTGGTTGGCACGGATTCGCACACGACGATGATCAATGGCCTTGGCATTGTCGGCTGGGGCGTTGGCGGCATCGAGGCGGAAGCGGGTATGTTGGGCCAGCCGGTTTATTTCCTCACGCCGGATGTGGTGGGGGTCCACCTGACCGGCTCGATTCGCGAAGGCGTGACCGCCACAGATGTAGCGCTCACCGTCACGCAGATTTTGCGGAAGGCGAAGGTCGTCGGCAAGTTCGTGGAATTCTTTGGTCCCGGCGCGGCGGCATTGCCGCTGGTGGATCGCGCGACCATCGCGAACATGGCCCCCGAATACGGCGCGACGATGGGCTTCTTCCCAATCGACGCCGAATGCACGAATTATTTGCGCGCCACTGGCCGCACGGATGAAGCGGTCAAGACCTACGAAAATTATTACCGGGCGCAAGGCCTGTGGGGCATTCCGAAGAAAGGTGAAGTTGTCTATTCGCAGGAGATCGAACTGGACCTCAGCACGGTGTTGCCGAGCGTGGCCGGTCCCAAACGTCCGCAGGACCGCATCGAACTGCCAAAGCTGAAAAACGAATTCATCAGTGCGTTCAGCAAGCCGGTTACCGAAAGCGGTTTTGGTATGAAGTCCGAAGAGCTGTCGCGTTCCGTGCAGGTCTCGGCGGGCGGGGAGATTCATCCCGGCGGCGGCAGCCAGCAGCGGGTGCCCAACAGCCAGCTGCCGCCCAGCGAGCGGGAAATGGCCATCGAACATCCCACCGCCGATCCGATTCACGCCCAAGCGCCGCGGCTCAACGGCCAGGTGCGCAACGGTTCGGTGCTCATCGCCGCCATCACGAGCTGCACGAATACCAGCAATCCGAGCGTGATGCTTGCCGCCGGTTTGCTCGCGAAGAAAGCGGTGGAAAAAGGCCTCACGGTCAACTCCACCGTCAAGGCGTCGCTCGCGCCCGGCTCGCGGGTCGTCAGCGATTATCTGGACAAGACCGGCTTGCAGCCCTACCTCGACAAGCTGGGCTTCAACCTGGTCGGCTACGGCTGCACGACGTGCATTGGCAACTCCGGCCCGCTGCATCCGGCCATCGAGGATGCGGTCGTGAAAAACAATCTCATCGCCGCCTCGGTGCTTTCCGGCAATCGCAATTTCGAGGCGCGCGTTCACCAGAACATCAAGGCAAATTTCCTCATGTCGCCGCCGCTCGTCGTGGCGTTTGCACTTGCGGGCCGCGTGGATATTGATTTGGCGAATGATGCGCTCGGCACCGGCAAGGACGGCAAGCCCGTTCACCTGCGCGATATCTGGCCGAGCTTGAAAGAAGTCCGCGACCTCATGCAAACCGCTTTACAACCGGAAGTTTTCCGCCGCTTGTATAAGGATTTTGCCGCGCAAAATCCCAAGTGGAACGAAATTCCTTCCAGCACCGGCAACGTGTATGAATGGGACCGCAAATCCACTTACATTCAGGAACCGCCATTCTTCACGAACTTCGCGCTGCAGCCCGGCAGCCTCACGGAAATTAAGAATGCCCGTGCGCTCGCCATTTTCGGCGACAGCGTGACGACCGACCACATATCGCCCGCCGGTTCCATCAAGAAGTCTTCGCCCGCTGGAAAATATCTCGTCGAGAATGGCGTGACGGCGGAAGATTTCAACAGCTACGGCTCGCGCCGCGGCAACGACCGCGTGATGACGCGGGGCACGTTCGCCAACGTCCGCATCAAAAACCTGATGCTTGCCGGCCAGGAAGGCGGCGACACGTTGCTGCAACCGGAAGGTAAGAAAGTTTCGATCTACGACGCCTCAATGGAATACCAAAAGCGCGGCACGCCGTTGGTCGTGCTGGCCGGTCAAGAATATGGCACCGGCAGTTCCCGCGACTGGGCGGCCAAGGGCACGAACCTCCTCGGCGTGAAAGCCGTCGTGGCGCAGAGCTTCGAGCGTATCCACCGCAGCAATCTCGTCGGCATGGGCGTGTTGCCACTGCAATTCAAAGAAGGCACCACCTCGCAAAGCCTCAAACTCGACGGCTCCGAGACCTACGACATCGTCGGGCTCGACGCGAACATCAAGCCGCAGCAGGATCTTACGCTGAAGATCACGCGCAAGGATGGCTCCGTGGAAAATGTCGCCGTCCGCTGCCGGATAGATACGCCCATTGAAATTGATTACTACCAGCACGGCGGCATTCTGCCGTATGTGCTGCGGCAATTGGTGGCCAAGGCGTGAATTTGGGAAGCTCCGTCAAAGGTCTAGTCCAAGTGGCTTTGACAAAATCAGCTTTTTTAAAAAAAGCTGATGGTTTACTTGGTAATCTCGTTAACTTCTTTTTCGTCGTTTAACGGGGCATGACTAATTGAACTCGCTTCGAGTTTGGTCGTAGCTTTGTCAATCGTCTGGATGATTGTGTTTTGGATTTCCGACCGATACGATATGACACCCCAGAGGATGCAGCCGGTACTGACACAAATAAGCAGATTGTTCCAAAACTTTTTCAAACCGCAAACCAGCGTATGGCAAAACCCTTCCAGAGCTTGCTTCCGATCCTCGGCGTGGTGCTGTTCACGGAGCAGTTTTCTGCGCATTGATTCTTCTTCGCTTATCGACGGGCTTATGTCTGTTGCCATCCTCATATAAATAAATTCGGAAATGCAATTATCGTGCCGGAGCCATATTCAATCTGACCACGAGCTTCACGGTCAATAAATGCCTGCTTTTGATACATGCGAGTCTTGTTTTTAGTAAAATGAAGACTTCAATAAAACCAATTACACAGCGAAGCGCGGGGTAATGTCCGCGTTTAAATCATACCCGTAGTTTTCTTGGAATGAAACAGCCCCGCATTGTGCGGTAGCCGGTTTATCGCGTATGCTGCGGTGATGATTCAACCCGTTCATGAAATCGCGGCGGAAGTGATCCGCCAAACCGGCAAGGACAAGCCCGCCGACGCCGCGCTGCGCGAGGTGCTCAAATCGCTCCGCGATCTCGCGCCCTTCGACGCCACGGAAGTGGCCCGGACCGTTTTCACTTATTACCGCTGGCATGTCTGGCTGCGCGAAGAGCGCGGCGTGGAGGCAAAAATGCGGCTGGCCCTGCGGTTGAACCAGCGATTTCAGGAAAACGAAGCCGACCTTCCCGTATCCGAGCTGCGCGCCAAGGCTGTGCCCGCGTGGACCGCGGCCGCCTTGGAAATCACTGACGACTGGCTGCGTTCCTTGCAGCGCGAACCCAAGTTATGGCTGCGCGCCAAGCGCGGCACGGCGGAATCGCTGGCGGAAAAACTGCCCGGTGCGGAAGTCAGCGCGCTGTTGCCGGCCGCCTTGATGTTCGCGGGCGAAACGGACTTGTTCAAGACGCCGGAATTTCACGCGGGCGAATTCGAGATTCAGGACATCGCGTCGCAGGTCGTCAGTTTGCTCTGCGATCCCCAGCCTGGCGAGACGTGGTGGGACACCTGCGCCGGTGAAGGCGGCAAGACATTGCACTTGTCCGATTTAATGCAGAACAAAGGCCTGCTCTGGGCGAGCGACCGCGCGGAATGGCGTCTGCAAAAACTCAAGCGCCGCACCGGCCGGGCGAAGGTGTTTAACTATCGCTCGGTTTTTTGGGACGGCGGCAAGAAATTGCCGACGAAAACTAAGTTCGACGGCGTGCTAGTGGATGCCCCATGCAGCGGACTCGGTACGTGGCAGCGCAATCCGCAGGCCCGCTGGACCACGGACGAGAACGACGTGCGCGAGTTGTCGGCCATTCAGAAAAACTTGTTGGCGAATGTCGCCCCCAGCGTGAAACCCGGCGGCAAGCTGATCTTTTCCGTCTGTACCTTGACCAAGGCGGAGACCACCGAAGTGGTGGCAGCCTTTAATGCGAGCCAGCCGGAGTTCGAACCGCTGATTTGGGAGGAGATCAAGCTGGCAGCGGATGGCAGCGCCTTAAAAAATATCTCGCAGTTGACCATCTGGCCACAAGAGCTGGGTGGCAACGGCATGTTCATCGCCGGCTGGCGGCGGAAGAAAGCCCCGTCGGAACCGTCGGCGGGAATTTGACCTAAGCCAACCAAGCCAACCATGGGGAAAAGCGAACCGTCTTTTTCTCCAGCTTCGTTTCCATCGCTGGCTTCGGTTGGATGGCTTGGAAAAATCTTGTATCGCGCCGCCGGGATCACACCGTCGTCGTGCCGTCATAGCTGGCGTAGTCGTAGCTCACTAGCAGATGCAACTGGTCGGTGCCGCCCTACCGAACCGATGCCAAGGCAAATCTACGGATGGTAGGGGGTGCAATCCCTTGCCCGCCGGGGCGTCGGTTGGTAAACGAGCGGCGCGGACGGAGCAACAGTCCGATTGCTACTGTAATTCAAGTTTAAGGATGTCAGCCGCGCGGCTGCGGACATCGGGGTCGGGATCTTTTTCCGCAAGCGCTTGGAGTTTGGGAATGGCTTGAGGAACGCGCCGTTCCAAATCGTGAAAAACCATCAGAGCGCCTGACCGCACTTGGTCATCCGGGTCGTCCAGACATTGGAGCAGGAAAGTGGGGTCTGCCCTTGAGATGTTCATTAATGGAAATCTGGCTTGAACTCGCCAATCTTCGGTATGGTTTCCCAGCAGCCCTTGCTTGAGCAAGATCGCAAAGGCCAGTTGGGAACGGCCGGCAAGCTTGCCGAGGGTGGCGTAGGTTACGCCATAGGTAAACTCGTTGGGATGTGATAAGTTCTCACTAATTGCCTCAATGATGTCGTCGGTGAAACCATCCAACTTTAGAATGCAACGTTCGGCGTGGGGGCGATCGGCTGCGGAACCGAAACGCAGACATTTCAACAGGCCGGGCAGGGCCTCCATTCCATTCGTGCCTAAAGTTTCCAAGATACAGATGGTCTGCTGGCAGGCTTCACCATTTTCCAAGTTTTGAATTACCGGGTCAAGGGCATGGGGTGTGTTGGGGGCGATTTTCTTGATCGCGACGGCAATGTGGGCGCGGGCTTGAGGGTCGGGGTCTTGCAATCCAAACAACAGGACTGGAATGGCTGAAACCGCGTTCGTGCCAAAGGTGGACAAGGCATCGGCGACGCCAAACCGGTCCATGCCCGGTGAATTGGAAAAGCAATTGAACAGAATGGGGAATACAATCTCCGGCTGGTTGTGTCCCGCCTCCGCCAAGGCACCCGCCGCATCTCCGGCATCACACGCAGCTGGATTTTGAAGGTAAGCGATCAAGGCAGGGACGGCTGGCCGGGCATTGGTGCCATAAAAACTCAAGGCGCAAAAGATATTCCTTGCCACATAGAGATTTTCGCGCTGGTTTCCGCTGGAAAAGAATTGCGATATGAGCTTTTTTATTGGATGGGCGCTTGAATCCAAATCAAGCAATCGGTTGGTCAGTGCCGGTATGGCGTTGGTCCCAATGTTACCGAGGGCCCAAGCTGGGAGATTTCCACCTCGACCAAGGGCTTTGACCAAATCAGGAATGGCCGGGGATGCAACGGGGCCGAGGATTTCAAATCCATCAAGTGAGCGGCTCATCCGATCCCAATCTGCGTTGGTTCGGTTCGTCTGGGTGATCCATTGGATCAGATAAGGCACGGCATTGGTTCCCATGGTGCGGACCGCCTGCTCGAATTTATGGTTTGGCCGTTCTTTTTGGTCATACCAATGCTCTATCCAATAGGTAAGGTTCTGTCCCTCGTAGGTTGGTTCGACCGAAACGACGCTTGTGACTTTGTGGATTGCCTGATTATCCCAAAACAGGAAGACGCCAAATATCATGACGACTCCCACCCCAATAATAATTTTAAGCCCTCGTCTCATTTCAAGAACTTGCATTTACACCACGCCCTACCTTCCACGCTTCACCACGAATAATGCACCGTGTAGGTCACGGTCTTTTCCTCGTCGGGCTTGACGGGGATGCGGAACTCGATGGTTTGCGAATCTTTCTTCACGAAGTCGTCGGACTTGGCGGTAATGGTCCAGTTGCTCCAGCGGTAGAGGTGCTCGACGACGCGGATTTCCACGGCATCGGTCTTCTTGCGGTTGCGCAGCTTGATCTCGAAGGATTCATCAATCCATTTCTCGCTGGTGTCCACGTGGAAATCGGTCTGCTTGCGTTCGCCAACGAGGTCGAAGGCATTGCCGGTGGTCACGCGGACGGTTTCATTGCGCGGGGTATGGTCAATGGTGTTCTCGCCGACGAATTGCAATTGCCCATCGTCATCGCGCCGGTAAAAGCGGAGCTTGCCGGCGGGCAGGGCGATGCCGAGCTGGTTGGTCTCGGCGTTCTTGAACTCGCGCTGGACGATGATCTTCTTGTTGTCGCTCTGGCCATAGTCTTGGTTGTAGTTCAAGCCATAAAACCGGTAGCCTTCCGCGCCGTCATAGACGTAGATGGTGGGCGCATACATCTTCTCGGCGTGAACGAATTCCACCTGCTTGGTCTCGTGGTCGTGCAGCGTGGTCGGCCGGGCGATGCTGTAGAGATGAAATTCGTCGAAGGCTTTCTCGGAGACAGGCGGAGCGCCATCCATGGCGGCCATGGCCATGGGCATGGCCTGTCTAAACTTCATCCCGCTCCTATCCCAGTTCTGCGGCTGGATTTTATTCACGTCGCCGGCCATGAGCTTGATCTTGGCATTCTCAAAGGTCTTGCCGCTGGTGTTGTTCATGGTGATCCAGCCGACGAGGTCCACGAGATCGCCTTTCTCCGGGGAGACGAGGTTATAGCTGGCGCTCCAGTCGAAGCCGCCGGTGACGTAGCCAACCTCGGCGTCGAATGCGCCGGGCGTGTCGGATTGCAGCAGCCAGTTGAAGGCGGGCTTGAGGATGGTGTCGCTGCCGAGATCGGGGAACAACGGCTGGCCGGGCAGGCTGAACTGCAACTTGCCGTTGACCTCGATGATGGGGGATTGCGCTTCGCCGCCGGGCACGTAGCCGCTGCGGACGATTTTACCGGAAATGGTTTCGGAAACCTGCGTGTTGTCCTTGGTGCGGATGTTTTGAAAATCAATCGTCTTGCCTTCGAAGAGCGAGAGAAGCAGAGGTTCGGTCACCGGATCGTTGCGGTAGTTCTGTTCGAGGATTTGCAGGGAATGTTGGCCCGCCGGATCGCGCAGAATCACAGAGTCCGGCTCCACCTGCGCGGTGGCGCCGGAGTAAAGCACGGCGTTCGCGCCGGCTTTCAGGTCGAGCGGCACGGTATCGCGCACGACGGCGAAGTTCTGGTTGTAAATGGTGAGCGCCGGCTCAGCGGCGACGGTGAGCGCCAGCGTGGACAAAGCGAAGAGGACGGGGATGGATTTCATAATGGTTGTTTTGGCATCAAAGCATAAGACACCCGGGATGGGAAGTTATTAGGAGAAACTTCCAGTATTCGCCACCGAGCTTGCCGGCGCGCCGCGCCGGGGCAGATGTTCCGCTGGGCAAATTCCAGAATTGACTCCGCCGCCCAAACATGGGGCAATTTGCGGGTGAACCAATTGTTTCTCCGTTTCGTGGCGCTGGCTTTCGTGGGCGGCGTTGTTTTTCTGGCTTGTCCCACGGCGCGCGCGCTGGACCGCACGAATGAGGTGTTCAAAGTGTTTCAATTTCCGGCGGACAAGATACCGACGATTGACGGGGCAACCAACGACTGGGACATCGTGCCGGAAAGCTACGTCATCGGCAGCGATCAGCTGGTGGACGACAACGGCAGGCATCAGTGGACCGATGCTTCCACGCCGAAAATACGCGTGAAGGTCGGCTGGGTGAAAGGTTTGAACCGGCTGTATTTTCTTTACGAAGCGGACGACAACTACTGGGACTTTGCGCAGCCCGATTTGCACAACGACACGTTTGAGGTGGTGGTGGACGGTGACTTGTCCGGCGGCCCGCTGATCGAGAAGTTTTCGCCGGCCAAGCCGTTCCTCGGACAGTGGGAAACGTATTTCACGTTGCAAGGCACGCACGCGCAGAACTACCACATCTTCACGCCGTCCGAGAGCAAGGACTGGTGCATGGTCTGGGGACCGGCGCAATGGCTGAAGGAATTGCCTTACGCGAACGCGGCGCAGAAATATGATTTCAGGCCCGGCCAAACGGGACATTACGTGCTGGAATTCTGGATCACGCCGTTCGACTACGCCGGCGCGGAAGGGCCGCTGCGCGCGGTGGAATCGAAGCTGACGGAAAACAAGCTCATCGGGTTGTCCTTCGCGCTGATTGATTACGATGACGTGAACTCCGGCACCACGAACAACGGCTTCTGGAATCTGTCGCGTCACCACACAATGTATGGCCAGGCGGATCAGCTCTGCCTGTTCAAGCTGATGCCGCTGGAGTCGCAGTTCCGCAAGGCGATTGACGCCAACTGGTCGTGGCTGTTGCTGGATGAAAAGTCGCGCACTTTGGCATTCAAGGATTTGTCGGTGGGCGACGTCAAGTCATGGCACTGGGATTTCGGCGACGGCGAAAGTTCGACGGAACAAAATCCGATTCACACTTACAAAAATCCCGATCATTACGTCGTGGTGCTGAACGTCGTCGGCCCGGCCGGACAATCCCGCCGAGCGAAGGTCTGGGATGTGGCGGTGAAATAGGACAGGAGATAGGAGGGCACTGCTGCTCATCCTCAAAACAAAGATGCGAGGGAAGAACACTTCCCGTCCCGCTGCCCCGCAATCCTGCGCGGTTCCCCCGCCACAAATTTCCAAGCCGGTTTTATCTCGACCTGTGCGCTTTGGAAGCAACGGAGTGAGTCAGTTTCTTTACTTGAACACAGCCGGCACCTCGACGAAGATTTATTGTTGGTCGTTGCCTTTGCATAACCGGAATATGGTCATGAAAAAACGACTGTTAATTTTCGAAGTGGGATGGCTTGTTGCAGGCGCATTGCTGGCGCCCGCCCAGTCCATCACGACAATATGCACCTTAACCAACGTCTTCGGTGGCTCCTCTGGCCCGGCCTATCCGGCCGCCGCCTTGACGCTGGGACCGGATGGAAATTTTTATAGCACCTCCTTGGAGGGTGGCGGCGGCCTCTTCATCTACGGCACTTTGTTCAAGGTGACGACCAATGGCATGTTGACCCTGCTGACCAATTTTAACGTGGCCAACGTAGAGTCGCCATACGGCGGCTTGACATTGGGGCCGGACGGGAATTTCTATGGCACAACGAGAGACGGCGGCGGCAACAATCACGGCACCGTGTTCCGAGTAACACCCGACGGAGTGTTGACGACCTTGGTCAATTTTAACAACACCAACGGATCGGGGCCGATGGCCGGCTTGGCGCTGGGGCCGGATGGCAATTTTTATGGTACGACTTGGGGAGGCGGCGCCAACGGCTATGGCACCGTGTTCCTTGCGATGGCCAACGGCGCGCTGACAACGCTGGCCGGATTTAGTGGCAGCAATGGAGGCAACCCGGGCGCCAGCTTGACGCTGGGACCCGACGGCAATTTCTATGGCACCACTCACCTGGGCCTCAACAACGAGTATGGCACGGTTTTCCGAGTGACGACCAACGGCACCTTGACCACGCTCCTTGGTTTCAACCTGACCAACGGAGCCGGGCCTGACGCCAGCTTGGCGCTTGGGGCGGACGGAAATTTCTACGGCACCACCCACGCCGGCGGCAGCAGCGGCTACGGCACTGTGTTCAAAATGATGACCAACGGCATCTTGACCACGCTGGTCAACTTTGACAACGGCACCAACGGCAGGAGCCCTTACGCTGGCTTGACGCTGGGGCCAGACGGAAACTTTTATGGCACCACCAGTCAAGCCGGGAGCGGCGGCTTCGGCACCGTGTTCAAGGTGACAACCAACGGCGCGTTGACGACGTTGACCAGCTTTTACGGCACCAACGGAGCCAATCCTTGGGCGGCCTTGACGCTGGGGCTGGACGGCAACTTTTATGGCACGACTTACGGTGGCGGCACGGGAAACGGTGGAACGATTTTTCGAATGGAGCTTCCGCCCGATTTCATCATGAGCCCAACGGATCAATTTGTTGGCATCGGGGGCAGTGCCACTTTCAAGTGCCAGCCTTTCGGCACCGGACCGTTCGATTATCAGTGGCTGTCCAACGGCGTTCCTGTCGCCGGCGTCACGGGCAATTCATTGACCTTGTCCAACATCTCCTGGCAGATCACAAACGCCCAATTCCAAGTGTTGATCACCAACCATTGGGGCAGCATCCTCAGCAGCCCGGCTTCGGCGCATGTGCTTTTGCAGCCAACCATTTTCGATGTGACCGTCAGTGGCGACGACCAGGTCATGGTGCAATTGGGAAGTTATCCAAACAGCACTAACCGGCTGTGGGCGACGACCAATCTGTCGTTGCCATTGTCACAATGGCAAGTGGTCGCCACGAACATTGCGGACGGCAACGGTTTGAGCCAATTCCAGGACACAAATACAATTGGCATCCCAACCAAGTTTTATCGCCTGTCGTTGCCTTGACAATTTCGACTTAAAAAGCCGGAATCGGCGGTTTGCGGTTTTGACCAAACCAGATCGCTGTTTGGATTTGCGAACTATATTCTGAGCAACTCTTTCAATTAACTGATGGCAACTAACGGAGACTCCAAGGTGGGTTCAGCCGCAGCGAGCAACGTCAGCCTGCGACACGATGCGTAAATTAGAATGGAGACTCCTCACGTCGTCACCTACAATTCGAACATCGCGCTATGAAAAACTTCCGCATCCTCGCTGTGTGGGTACTTGTTTTGCTGGGTCTGGCGGCCAATCAGACATTCGCAGCAGCCAAAACTTTCAACATCCTCGACTTTGGCGCGAAGGGCGACGGCGCGACGCTGGACACGGCGGCGATCCAGCGGGCGATTGATGCGGCGGCGGGTGCGGGCGGGACTGTTTTGATTCCGCGCAAACACACGTTTCTCACCGCTACCTTGGTTTTGAAAGGTGGCATTGAATTTCATCTCGCCGGCACGTTGCTCATCAGCACCAACCAGGGCGACTACGCCGGCGATGGCGTCATCACCGCCAGCAATGCGCCGAATTTAAAAATCACCGGCACCGGGAAAATTCTCGGCCAGTCCCTGTCATTCATGACCGGCTACGAGGCGACGAATGAATGGTGGCTGTTCAAGGAATGGCGGCCCAAAATGTTCGTGCTGACCGGCTGCACGAATCTCGTCGTGCGCGACATCACGTTCGGCGACGCGCCGTTTTGGGGCCTGCACATGCTCGGCTGCGTGGATGTCCTTGTGGACAACGTGACGGTGAACAACCGCCTCGACGTGCCGAACGACGACGGCATTGATCCCGACCATTGCCGCAACGTGGAAATCAAAAACTGCCACGTCACCGGCGGCGACGACGCCATCGTCATCAAATCCACGCGGCAGACGAATGACTTCGGCGACTGCGCGAACATTCGCGTCCACGACTGCGTCATCCGCACGCAGGACGCCGGCTTGAAGATCGGCACGGAGACGGTGGGCCGCATCCATGACATCGTGTTTGAGCATTGCAAAATTCTTTCCGGCAGCCGCGGCTTGTGCATCCAGTTGCGCGACGAAGGCGAAATATGCAACGTGACGTTCCGCGACATCCAGTTGATGTCGCGTTATCACAGTTATCCGTGGTGGGGGCGGGGTGAGGCGATTTCGTTCACGGCCATTCCGCGCAACGCCGCGACGAAGCTTGGCCGGTTGCACGACGTCGTTGTTCAAGACGTTTCCGGTCGCGCTGAAAACAGCGTGCGCATCAACGGCAGCGCCGCCAGCCGCATTGAAAACATCCGGCTGGAAAAAGTCGCCATGGATTTCAGCCGCTGGACAAAATACTCCGGCGGCGAGTATGACAACCGTCCGACGAAAGTCCTGACGCCCATTGAAACGCATGTCACCGACGGGTTCAACTTGCGCTTCGCCGACAAGGTCAGCTTGGAAAGCTGTTCCGTGAACTGGGCGGACAACGGCCCGGCGTATTTTCAGAATTCCGTCGCGGCGGAAGACGTGACGGGTTTGCAGCTATCAAATTTCCAAGGCGACTCGGCGGCGCATCCGATTCGGGTGAGATAGCCGGTTCAGCCGGATAGCGTTCAGCCGTTCAAGGCTGCCGACACGCGCGAGATTTTCACCGCCTTGCCGGAGGCGTTGTCAATTTCAACCACGGCGCCGTGCAGTTTCACGTCGTTGCGCGCCACTTCAAACCGTTGGGGCATGGCGGTGCGGAAACGCTGGAGCACCGGCTGGATTTCGCGGCCCAACACGCTTTCGTGCGGACCGGTGAACCCGGCGTCGGTCAGATACGCCGTGCCGCCGGAAAAAATTTGTTCGTCCGCCGTCTGCACATGGGTATGCGTGCCGACCACGGCGCTGACCTGGCCGTCGAGCATCCGCGCGAACGCGATTTTTTCCGAGGTCGCCTCGGCGTGGAAATCCACGAAGATGATGGGCGTGTGCTGGCGGAGCCATTTCGCTTCCTCGAGCGCGAGCGTGAAGGGGTTGTCCAGCGGCGGCTGCATGAAGGTGCGGCCCTGCGCATTCATAACGGCAACGGGCGGCAGGTCGCGAATCTTCAAGATCGTGCTGCCCTGGCCGGGGGTGCCGGGCGGATAATTCAGCGGTCGGAGAAAACGCTTCTCATTTTGGAGCAGTTCCAGGACTTCCTTTTGATCCCACAAATGGTCGCCGGTGGTGATGGCGTCCACGCCGCAGCCGAACAGCTCCTCGGCAATGTCGGGCGTTATGCCGTTGCCGCCGGCGGAATTTTCGCCATTGGCGATGACGACATCGAGCGCGTGAGTTTGCCGCAGGCCGGGCAAAAGGTCCTTGACCGCGCGCCGGCCCGGACTGCCGACGATGTCGCCGATGAAAAGAATATTCACCGGAAAAATTTAACCGCGAAAGCGGCGAATGACACGAAAGAAAAAGATTCAAAGCCAACATGCCATTGCGCCGATGGTGGCGGCGATGAGCCAGAGCAGCAGCACGGTGCGGGTGCGGCTGATGCCGGCACGATTCAGCCGGTGCGAAAGATGGTTGGTGTCGCCGAGCCAGAACGGTTTCCGGTTGAGCGTGCGGAACAGGCTGACTTGCGCTAGATCCAACAGCGGCACCGCCAGCACCAGCAACGGAGCCGCAACCGCCAGCGGCCGCGGATTTTGCTTGGTGTAAAAGTGAGGCAGAATCGCCATCATGGCGAGCAAGTAGCCGACGAGGTGGCTGCCAGCGTCGCCGAGAAAGGCGCGGGCCTCGGGAAAATTCCACGGGAGAAATCCCACCAGGGCGCCGCACATGAGAAAGCCGGTGATGGCGACGAGGTATTCGCCATTCGTGGCGGCGATAAGCGCGAAGATAAACGCGCCGATGGCGCCGACGCCCGCGCACAGGCCGTTCATGTTGTCCATGAAGTTGAAGGCGTTGATGACCGTGAGCAGCCAGAGAATTGTGACGACGTAGCTGAAAACTTCGCTGGGAACAAACAGCGTGATGCGCTTGCAAGCCGCGGCCACGGCGATGGCGATGAGAAACTGCCCGATGAATTTGGGCAAGGCCTTCAGCTCGTGCTGGTCATCGAGCCAGCCGAGCAGGGTGATGGCAACCGCGCCAAGCGCCAGCACGGCAAGTTCAATGGCCCGGCGGTCAATCCCGTGAACAATCAAGCCGGCGGACGAAACTTTGACGACGCCGAGCTTCAGCAAAATCCCGCCGGCAACCAGCGGCAGGAGAATTCCTGTCAACACGGCGAAACCGCCGGCAAGCGGCACCGGCGAGCAGTGGATTTTGCGGTGGCCGGGATCGTCCACTAGATTTGTGCGCAAACACCATTTGCGCCATAGCGGCAGCGCGAGCAGCGAGGTGGCAAACGCGCCCAGAAAGGAGGCGGCAAAAAAATTAAAGGGAAAAGTCACGCGCGGAGGCCGCGTTCGGCAGCCAGTTTCAGATAAACATGGTATTGGTCATCCACCATTTTTTCGACTGAGAAGTTTTCGCGCACGAAGGCGGCCCCGGCCCGGCCAAGTTTATCACGGAGCGCAGGGTCATGGGCGAGCTGCAACAGCCGTTGCGTGGCGGCAGCGGTGTCGCCGGTGGGGACGATGAATCCGGTCTGGTTTTCCAGGCAGACTTCATCCGCGCCGTCGAAATCATAGGCGACCACGGGCTTGCCTGCGGCGAGCGCCTGCGGCAGGGCGCGCGACAAGGCTTCGCGGTAGGACAAATGCGCCAGGCAATCCATGATGCCGACGTGGCGCGCGACTTCGCCGGGCGGAACGAGGCCGGTGAAGACAACTTTGCCGGCGAGGTTGAGCGCGCGGATCTGGTTTTCAATTTCGCCGCGCAGCGAACCGTCGCCGACGAATAGCAGCCGCGCGTGCGGGACGGCCGAAAGAATTTTGGCGAACGTGGTCACCAAGTCGGCGTGGCCTTTGAGTTTGAAGAGGCGGCCGATTTTGCCGATGACAAAATGGTTTTCTTCGAGTCCGAGCGGTTTGCGGAGCGCAAGGTTATTCGAGGCGTTGAGAAACGGTTCCAGGTTGAAACCGCTGAAAATGCGCGTGAACATTGCCGGCCGGCCGATCCCGGCGGCAAGATACAGCTTCGTCATCGCTCCGGCGGAGCAGAAGAAATGGTCGGTGACTGTGGCGGCGTGCTTCTCGGCGGCGGTGAAAACGAAGTTGGTGAGCGGGCCTTGAAAATGGCCGAACGACGGGCCGTGGATGTGATGAACGATGACCGGCACGCCGGCGCGTTTGGCGGCGAGTCGGCCGAGAATTCCTGCCTTGCCGCTGTGCGTGTGGACGAGGTCGGGTTTTTGTTCGCGCAGGATTTTTTCCAGAGTGCGCAAGGCGATGAAATCCTTCAGCGGATGCACCGGACGGACAAGCTCGGGGACGACGGTGAGCAATCCGGGAATCTTCCCAGCCTCATTTTCCAGCGAGCCTTCCGGGCCGGTCGTCGGGCCGGAGATCAGTTTCACCTCGACGCCGGGTTTCGCGCGCAGGCCGTTGATGGTGGCGAGGGTGTTTTCCTGGGCGCCGCCGATGACCAGCCGGGTGATGATGTGCGTGACGCGCATGGCGTCATTTGACGCCGAGCTGGCTCAGGCGTTCGCGGACGGTTTTGAATTCGGCAGAATTGGTCGGCGCGTTGGCGAGATAAAGGTGGTAGTTGCGGACCATTTCGTTGGTCTCGTGTTTGCGCCAGGCGATTTCGCCGAGGCCGTAGGCTACCTGAAAGGAATTTGTGTAGGTGGTCTGCAACTGGTGGTAGTCGGCGCGGGCGGCGTCCAGCCGGTCGCTTTGGAGGTAGGCGATGGCGCGGTTGAACAGGGCGTCGGGGTTGTTGGTCTGGGTTGCGAGTATCTGGCTGAAGGCGGTGACGGCGTCGTTGTAAGCGCCGAGCTGGATGCTGGCGAAACCCTTGCCAAACAGCCACTGGGGATCGTCCGGGGTGCGGGCGAGCTTGCGGTTGATGACGTGGATGGCGTTGGTGTAAAGCCCGCGCATGAAATAGGCCTGGGCGGCGGCGGTCAGCAGCATTTCATCATCCGGGTGGCGGGTGATTTCGGTTTCCAACAGGTTGACGCCGTCGGCCACCTCGTTTTTCTGGAAATGCGCGGCGGCGGCGAGGACGTCCAGTTCGGTGGAATTATATTCTGTCAGCGAAAACCGGAACGGCCGGGTGAGCGGATCGTGCAGGGCTTCCAGCGCGCGTTCCGGCTGGCGGGAGAAAATGCAAATCTGCGCAATGAACAATCGCGCGGCCAGGTTGTCCGGCGCCAGTTGGCGGACGCGGGTGAAGGAGGCCAGCGCCTGACGCAACAGCGGCAGCGGGGAGTTTTGCATGGCTATCAGACCATTCTCGAAGCAGAAACTGGTTTCATCGAACGGTCCGTTGGCGTTGATCACCTGGTTCCAGTCGCGGTATTTGCCGAACTGGTCGGCGCTCACCCGCGAGAGGTCAACGGCGGTGGGGGTGCCGGCGCGCAAGGTCCGGTTGAAATCAAGGTTGATGCCGGCGACGACATTGTCAGGATTCAGGTTGGTGGCTTCACTGAAATAGTTTGCCGCCGGTTCTAGTTCGCCGGCGAGCTGGCACTGAACACCCAGATAATTCAGGTTGCGCGAATAAAACAAACCGACCAGCAGGGCGTTAGGATTCGGCTCCGGCGGCACATGGAGGTGCATCATGAACCACTCGGCCGCATTGTGGGGATACGAAAAGTCGGGCGGGTGCAGTGCTTTTTCAATAGCCGGTTGGCATGCGGCTATGACGTTCGTCCAAAATGAGGCGTTTTCCGCGATGAGCTTTCGGTCCAAAAGCGGCGGCAGCAGCGTGTCCTCCGGCAGCAGTTTCATAACATAATCCATTCCGTGCGGTTCCTGGTAGAACTCCTCGAAATAGTAGCCGAAGCTGGGGTTGACGTAACAAAGCTGGTTGGTCTTGGAAAGTTGGTTCAGGAGGGTAAAAATGCGCAGCGGACTGACTCCGCCAAAGTCGTTGGTGGCGACGGTTTGCGGCCAGAGTTTTGGAAAGCGCTGGTGCAAATATTTGTGGTAAGGCGCCCAGTTGAGCGATTGGGTATCCAGCACCGGGTAATTTTTCGCGCGGCCCTCGCGGGCGAGTTCGGCCTGCAGTAAATAGGACCGGGTGGGCTGGTCCTGGGTGGCATTGTCGCTGTCGCACAGTAAAATGCCGCTGTTGGCCGGAAGGTTTTGGGTTGAGCCCCGGGCATATTGCTGAAACGTGTCGTCATTGACGCTGCGGATGATGGGCGCATTTTTATAAATCAGCAAACCCGTCGCTAGGATGGCCGTGGCAAAAGTGCCGGCGGTGATCACCGGGCAAAGCCAGAGCAGATTTCTTGGCAGGGCCGGTTCGGGTTTGCTTTTGCGGCGGGAGGTTTGCGGCGATTTGCCAAAGACCAGCAGAAAATATCCGAAGTAATAGCCAATGCCAAGCGCGGTCAGGTAATACAGCGTGAGCGCCGGCGCATTCATCCCCATCTGCGGCACCAGTTGGTGGGGGCTGAACGGCGGATCAAACATCACCCAGATGAGGACGCTGAACAGCACCGCGTTGACCACATGGATCATGTAGTTGACCAGGGTGGTGCCAATCCGGCTGTGGTCGCCGAAGCTGGAACTCCAGCGAATGGACATGGCCAGGATTGGCAGCAGGGTGGTCAACGACATCAGCGCGAGATCGTGGCGCACTTCCGCTATCCGGATGGATTTAACCACCAGCCAGTCCGTCCGCAGATTGGGCCGGAGCGTTTCCCAGAGGGTCAGTGGAAAGTTGCCGGACAGCTTGATGGTCAATGGCAGCAGGAAATAGAAGAGCATTCCGGCCAGTCCACCCAAGGCCATGCGGAGGAGAAAACCCGGATTGAAAAAATCCAGCTTGCGCAGCCAGATGATGGCCACGATGAACAACGGAAAAAAAGCCGTCATCGCCCAGTTTTCCGTCAGCCCGGCACCGTAAATGATTGCCGCCAGATACAGCCGCCATTCGCGCTCGTCCAGCCGGTATTCGAGCAGTTGCCAGAGAATGACCGCAAACAGGAGCAGTTCAAAACTTTCGCCGGTGAAACTGGTGGCGTGTTCCCAGAACGCCAGTTGCAAGCCGCCAAACCCCACCGCTAGCGCCGGCGGAAACCATGCCATCCAGCCGGTCAAAAATGAAAAATCGCTGCGTTCGCGCGTCCGCTCCATTTCCGTACGGTCATGCGGCAGCAGCGCCACCGAGCGCGCCAGCAGCCCCAGCGTCACCGCGCCGCAGACGATGGAAAAAAAGTTCAGCGCCGCTGGAATTTGGGCCGCCGGAAGCCAGTGGAACGGCAGCGTGACCAGATACGTCAGCGGATTGAAAATCTGCGGCTGCCAGACCCAGCCGGAGACGGCCGCCACTTGGCCCAGGTTCAGCAGCGTCACCCAAGGGTTCATGGTGAACCAATAGACGACCAGCATGACGGCACCGAGCAGCCACGGCAAAAGGCGCGGGGCAAAATCTTTTCGCGGATCGGTTTGATTGTCTTTAGGCATCGGGTTTATCCAGTTGAATCCAAGAACCGCGCGTTGGCAAGTTCAGTTTCGGCGGCGCAAGTCCGCCACGCACTCGACGTGCTGCGTTTGCGGAAACATATCCAGCGGCTGCACGCGCACCAGTTCAAAGACACCATCCGCGCATAAAATGTTCAAATCCCGCGCCATGGTCGCCGGATGGCACGAGACGTAAATCACCTGCGCCGGCAGCGTCTGCCGCAGCAGCTCCAGCGTTTCCGGCCAGCAGCCTTTGCGCGGCGGATCCAGGATCACCGAGGTTTTTTCCGGCGTGAATTTTTTCAGCAGCTCCGGCAGGATCACTTCGACTTTCGCCGCGACGAATTCGCCGTTCGTGATTGTTCGCAAAGCCGCATTTTGCCGCGCCGCCTTGATCGCCAACTGGTCGTATTCCACGCCCACAAACGAATCCACCACGTCCGCCGCCGCGATGCCGAAAAAGCCCACGCCGCAATACAAATCAATCAAATGCCGCGCACCGCCGGTCTGCAAAAACTCGCGCACCGTCGCCACCAGCTTCGGCAGCAGGAAGAAATTATTCTGAAAAAACGAATCCGGCGGCACCTCCCAGTTTTCCGGCTGCACGCGCAGGACCACCTTGATGCCGCCCTTCGGCGGCGGATTCGCGCGGACCGCCTTGATCTGCTCGTTCAGCGCCGGCTCAGCGATTTTGCATTCCTCGATGTCCTCCACAAAATTGTTGTCCACGCGGATGAAGCCTACCACCAGCTGCTTTGCCGGACCGTTCCACTGGCTGCGGATCATGATGCGGTTGCGGTAGCCATAAGGGGCCGGGCAGGGGAGCACCGGCTGGATTTTCTCCGGCGAAATTTTCCCAACCCGCTCAAACAAGTCGGCGATCTGCTTGTGTTTGAACAGCAACTGCGCCGGGTAGGCGATGTGCTGATACTGGCAGCCGCCGCACGCGCCGAAGTAGCGACATTCCGGCGCGACGCGCTCCGGCGACGGCGTGACGACGCGCAGCAGTTTGGCCCGCGCAAAATTCTTCTTCACCTCCGTGATTTCCGCCGCCACTGTTTCGCCGACAATGACGAACGGCACGAACACCACAAATTCATCAATGCGCCCCACGCCTTCGCCGCCGAAAGCGAGGTCGTGAATGGACAGGTTTAGCTGATCGCCAACTTTGAGAGACACGCCGTCAGTTTAGAAAAGAAAACGCGCGCGAAAAGTTTATTCGGGGCGAATGAAGGCGGGCCAAAAGCGTTCGTTTGAGTGATGCCCGCCAAAGAATCCGGGGAGAAATCAAAAAAGGTGAATGCTATTTTACATTGCCGAACAGGCCGCCGCCAAGACCGAAAGCGAAGGGGTATCCTGATTAGAGCGCGCGGGTAGGCGTCATGGCTTCACCTCCAACATCCAACTCTGCCATCCCTGCTTCGTGGTGGTAAAATCTTCGGTGAACTTCGTAATCGTCTGGTCACTGGGATAATCAGTGTGTGCTTGCTTCAGCAACGTTTCTGCATCGGCTTGGCGTCCGAGCAGCGTCAGCAAAAAAATCTGCTGAACAACCTGATTGGCGTCGGAAGGATTCTGAAGGTGGCGGGCTTGGTGCAACGAAAGCGCCCGCTCATAACTTGCACGGGCTTGTTCAGTCTGCCCCAAACGCAATGAGGCCATGCCGTAAGCTACCCAAGCCTCTGCAAACTTCGCGTCACTGTCCGTCGCTTGCTTGGCCATTGCCTGCGCCTTGGAGTAATCCTTCGCGTTTAACGCGGCGGCACACTCGCTGGCCAACTGTTGTGGAGTCAAAGTGGCGGCAGTGGGTAGAGTCTGTGCGCACGCAGTGAAAAGTGCGGCTGTCAGAATTGGAATTAGGCATGTAATTTTCATAAGCGTGTGTAGTGGCCTAACGTTCCAAAGCAGAACCACCGCCGACCGGTGGTGCCGCGAGCCCGTTGGTTGTCAACAAATGGAAAGCACCATCGGCGGTTGGTTCCGGCGATTGGTCAGGCCACGACTCCAATTTGCCACTATAGTCTCCAACAATGCTCCATGCCATTAAGTTTGTTTCAGTGGTCTGGCCATAAGGAAATAAGACAAGATTCGTCCGCATCTCGCCATCGACACGATCTGTGAACCTTACCACAAACCCATCAGCCCGAATGGCTATCAACCGCTCATCATCATTACGACCGTTAGAATGACCACCAGGCATAACTGGGTCCTTCCGGCCTAGGATGCCGGAAATCCTGATACCCGTCCGGGAGGCCTCGTTAAAAGAGGCAAGCTTCAGATGCAGCACGGCATCTGTAGTTGATGCTGATAAAGCCGGCGCAACTTCGACTCTTGGGCGAGAGGAATTTCTATGCCTTGCACATATCCATATAGTCAAGAATACACTTAACCAGATTCCGATAAGTATCAACGGCCTTTTGGACACTTTGGGATGAAGAATGTAAAACGGGATGATAGCAACTGGTATCAATAGATTTGCGAATCCCCAACCCCAATGGACTTTAAACCCCTGAACAGAAACCCAAATGGCAGCAACAACAGGAAGTAACTTAAGAGTCAAAAGTGCCGCAAATAAAGCAATCAGACTCATCTCTATCGAGGTGTTGCCAAATGTAATCATAGCTCTCTGTCGTGGCCTAGACAGTATGGCTGGCAATGAAAGTGAATAAGGTGTCTGCTCTCCGAGTTAAACGTGGGTTGCACCGCGTGAACGGTGCCGAGCCACAGATTGTGGGACTCACGCCCCAGACAACCGACATTAGGAAAACAGACACCATGAAGACATACATACTGCGCCAACCGAAACCTGTCCAGCCGCAAAATGCCAGTCGTTCACCCCGACTAAAACCCGCTCCCCCGGTGACCACCGCCAGCCCTTCGGGGCGACCGGAGACCCCGGCCAAAGGCCCGTTCCTGTTCATTGGATTGGACGTGCATAACGACTCCATTGCCGTGAGCCTCGCGCCCTCCGATTCAACCGAAGTCCGGCGTTACGGGATCATCGGCGGGGAGCATGACGACGTGCTCAAATTGGCCCACAAACTGCAAGCTGCCCATCCGGCCGCCACGGTGAAGTTCTGTTACGAAGCCGGGCCGCGCGGCTTTGCGCTGTGCCGCTGTCTGCAAACGCACGGCTGGGACTGCATCCTGGTATGCCCCTCCAAAATCCCGCGCAAGCCCGGTGAACGCGTCAAGACCGACCGGCGGGATGCTGACGACTTGGCCCGCCTGTATCGGGCTGGGGAGTTGACGGGCATTTATGTGCCGGAACCTGAGGATGAGGCGATGCGGGATTTGATTCGCGCCCGTTTTCAGGTGGGCAAGCAACAACATCGGGCCCGGCAACAACTCAAGATGTATCTGCTCCGCCATAACCTGCGTTACGGCGGCCAGGCCAGTTGGACGCCCGCGCATCTGCGGTATCTGGCCAAAATTAAAATGCCCTTCCCGGTCCAGCAAATTGTCTTTCAAGAAATGCTCGACGTCATCAGCGCCGCCACCGCGCGATTGGAACGTTACGATCAGGAGCTTGAACGCGCCGTACCGGGCTGGCGTTGGGAACCGGCGGTGCGGGCGTTGATGAGTCTGCGCGGCATGGCCCTGTTGCATGCGGCCACATTGGTGGCCGAACTGGGTGACTTCAACCGCTTTGAACATCCCGGCCAGTTGATGGGTTGCGGGGCCGCAATTGCGGCGCAGGGCCGTACGCGTTTCCAAGGGCTGCCATGACGTGTGGACCGTAGATTTTAAGGGGTGGTATCGCACCGGCGATGGCACCCGGGTCGAGCCTTTGACAGTGCGGGATTTGTATAGCCGGTATGGCTTGGCGATCGTGCTGTTGCGCACCCAGGCGGTCGGGCCAACGCAACGGGCGTTTAGTCGTTTGTTCTCGCGGCATGGCTTGCCGCGGCGGATTCGATGTGACAATGGATCGCCTTTTGGCGCGATTGGGACGACGGGGCTGACGCGCTTGAGCGCTTGGTAGGTGAAATTGGGGATAGAGGTGGAGTTTACCACGCCAGGACGCCCTTGCGAGAACGGAGCGCCTGAACAGTTTCACCGTGTTTACAAGGCGGAAGTGGCCCGCGAACCGGAGCGCACGCGACTGGCCCAACAGCGGCGGAGTGATCGGTGGTTGCGGGACTATAACGAGCATCGGCCGCACGAGGGGATCGCCATGAAGAGACCGCAGGAAGTGTTCAAGCGCAACCAGCGGCGTTTGCCCAAGAGAATTGGCCGCTGGAAGTATCCGCGCGGTTGGGCCAGCCGGTGGGTGAAGGGCAATGGGGAAATCAACTGGCGCGGAGTTCGGCGTTATGTCGGCGAGGCGTTCGTGCGCGACTATGTGGGATTTAAGCCGGTGGGACGGGAGAAATGGATCGTTTATTTTGGGCCAATACTGGTCGGAGAGTTGTACCAAAAGGAGGTCGGCCGCATACGGATGGCACGGTATCGCCGAGTGTCAGCGATGTGTTGAGAACGTTTGTCAACTATGTCGTGAGACGCTCCAGTGACGCGCCCTACCAGCCGCCGTTTCCACCTCACCTCGGCGGCCGACTATACAAGGGCAGGGTATAGTGGGCGTCGGCACAGCTCCTGCGGCTCGCGCCTTGCGTCTTGGTGGTTCAATACCTCTGGGGTGTTCACCCCATTGTTTGCGGTGGCCAAAGAGGACACTTTGAGTTTATGGCCGAAGTTGTCCTCGAAATTAAAAACCTGACCCGCCGCTTCGGCACGTTCACGGCGGTGGCTGATTTGACGCTTTCGGTGAATGCCGGTGAAGTGTTCGGCCTGCTCGGCTCCAACGGGGCGGGCAAAACCACCACCATCAAAATACTCACGACACTGCTGCCACCCACGTCGGGGGAGGCGCGCGTGGCGGGTTTCTCCATCACCACGCAGGCGGTCGGCGTGCGCCGCGCCACTGGCTATGTGCCGCAGGCGGTGTCCGTGGACGGTTCGCTCACGGGCTACGAGAATCTGCTCATCTTCGCCAAACTTTACGACCTGCCGCACCGCGAACAGCCGGCGCGCATTGCGGAGGCGTTGGATTTCATGAACCTCACCGCCGATGCCAAGCGGCTGGTTAGCCAATACTCCGGTGGCATGGTGCGTCGTCTGGAAATCGCACAATCCACGTTGCACCGGCCCAAGGTGCTGTTCCTCGATGAGCCGACGGTCGGGCTGGACCCGATTGCGCGCGACGCGGTCTGGAAACATTTGGTTGATTTGCGCGCCAACTACGGCACGACGCTGTTCTTCACCACGCATTATCTGGAAGAGGCGGAAAGCCATTGCGACCGGATCGCGATCATGCACCAAGGCAAGCTGGATGCGCTGGGCACTTGCAAGGAACTGGAAGCCTCACTGGGTCCGGGGTACAGCCTGAACGATGTCTTTGTCCACTACGCCGGCAGCGCGCTGGATACCGGCAATAATTTCCGCGCCGTCGCCGCCGAACGCGCCACGGCCGAGCGCCTGGGATAGCCTATGATTGCCCATTTTTCTTTCGTAGCAGCCGAGGTGACGAGGCTCAGCTCTCTTTTGGAAAAAATCTATTCAGAGCCTCCTTACGTCGGCTGCTACTTTTTTAACGCGCTACCGGAGCCAACACTATGACGGCAACATTCATCCATCCTGTGACCAGCTTTGTCGAGAAGACCTTTGTCATCACTGAATTTGAGCTGCGCAAGCTGCGGCATGATTTCACGGAGCTGGTCACCCGCGCCCTGCAACCCGCGCTGTGGCTGCTTATCTTCGGACAAGTGTTCGCGCGCAGCGGCGCGATGCACACAGGGAACATTCCGTATCTGGATTTCATTGCGCCTGGCATCCTGGCGCAAAGCGTTTTGTTTGTGGCCATATTTTACGGCATCAATGTCATCTGGGAACGCGACCTAGCCATCGTGCAGAAATTTCTCGCCAGCCCGACGCCGCGCGCGGCACTGGTGCTCGGCAAAGGCTTTTCCGCCGGCATCCGCACATTGTCGCAAGGAGTCATCGTCTACAGTCTCTCGCTGCTGCGTGGGGTGAAGCTGAATTGGAATCCGCTCGCACTGCTCAATGTGCTGGTCATCGTGATTCTGGCCGCGACGCTGTTCTCGACATTCTCGCTGGTCATCGCGTGCATTGTGAAAACGCGCGAACGCTTCATGGGTGTCGGCCAGGTGCTGACCATGCCGCTGTTCTTCGCCAGCAATGCAATTTATCCGACCGACATCATGCCCGCGTGGTTGAAGATGGTTTCGCACCTGAATCCGCTGACCTATGTCGTGGATGCGCTGCGCACCTGCATGTTGGCCAGCAGCGCGAGCACCTTTGGTTTGAGTCTCGATTATGTGGTGATTCTTGTGACCACGACGGTTTTAGTTTTGATTGGAGCCAGATTGTATCCGCGGCTGGCGACTTAAAGGAATACCGGCCGGAATTTGAACTCTGAAATTCTTATCGGGTCAGTGTGCGGCAATACCCACTTCGGCCAGCAGCGCCTTGACGCCGTTCCAACTGATACCCACCCCGATGCAAACCATGATGAAGGCCGAAAGCCGCACCACCACCATCATGCCGGTGTGCCCGATCCGCTTGCCGCCCCGCTGGGCGTAACGATAGGCCAGCAAAATGGACAGCGCGATGAGGCCGGCGCCAATGCCGGAGGCGAGCACTTGGATCAGCGCGTGTTTGAACGTGTGTGCGTGATTCGCCCCAACAGTAATGGCCACCGAAATCACCCCCGCATCAATCGTCAGCGGCATGGTCAGCGGAGCGAAGGCCCGTCCCAGCGCGATGGCATTGGCGTGCACGGTATCAAGCGCCACGTCAGCCGGTTTGGGGCTGTCGGTCAAGAGTTTCCAACCCAGCGCACAGACCACGGCCCCACCGGCAACCTGCACAAAGGGGATCGAAAGCCCGAACATCAGGAGTACGAACGAGCCAAGCAACATCGCACCCAGAAGGAGAAAGAACGAATAGAAAGCGATGCGTTTCGCCAGATCGGCGCGGGTCAATTCATCGCAGCCCGGCGTCATGGCCAGAAAAATTGGCGCGTCACCCAGCGGATTCACCACGGGCAGCAACGCGCCGACCATCAGGAATATCGCCCCCACCAGTTGGCTCAAGTCAGTCCAGATCATCAGGGGTCAATTTAGTTGACGGGTTTTTCCAAATGCCCGCCAAATCCGTACCTCATGGCCGAAAGCAGCTTGTCTTGAAAGTCCGCATCGCCGCGCGAACTGAAACGCGCATAGAGCGCCGTGGTTAACACGGGCGCGGGCGCGCCCTCGTCAATGGCCGCTTTGATGGTCCAGCGGCCTTCGCCGGAATCAGAGACACGTCCGGAAAATCCGGCGAGGGACTGATCTTTGGCCAGCGCATCTGCGGTCAAGTCCAGCAACCACGAGGCGATCACGCTCCCACGCCGCCAAACTTCAGTAATGTCGGCAAGGTTGAGGTCGAATTGATAATGTTCCGGCTCGCGCAATGGCGTGGTCTCGGCATTGCTTTCGCCTGACTGCTTGCCGATATTCGCGCCGCGCAAAATCCCCAAGCCTTCGGCATATGCGGCCATCATGCCGTATTCGATGCCGTTGTGAACCATCTTCACAAAATGTCCGGCACCGCTGGCGCCGCAATACAGGTAACCTTGTTCAGAAGTGCCGCCGAGATTTTCACGTCCCGGCGTGCGCGCGACGTTGCCCAGGCCCGGTGCCAGGGTGGCGAAAATAGGATTGAGCCGCCCCACCACCTTTGGATCGCCGCCAATCATCATGCAATAGCCGCGTTCAAAACCCCATACGCCGCCACTGGTTCCGACATCAACATAATGAATTTCCTTTGGTTCGAGTTCCTTGGCGCGTCGGATGTCATCTATGTAATAAGAATTGCCGCCGTCAATAAGCGTGTCCCCCGCTTCAAGCAGCGGCACGAGGTCGGCAATTGTTTGATCCACCACGGCTGCGGGCACCATCAACCAGATGGCGCGAGGTTTATCGAGGTGTTTGACCAATTCGGCAAACGAGGTGGCACCAAAGACGTTGTCCTGGGCAAAATTCATGACCACTTCCGGCGAACGGTCGAAGACGACGCACCGATGTCCGCTCTTGATTAATCGTCGCACCATATTGGCGCCCATCCGGCCGAGGCCAATCATGCCGAGCTGCATGGTTGATTTATTATTCATGCAGTAATAAAACAGGGAGTTATTTCGGTGGTTTCAAAATACGGCGGCAAGTCAGGCCGTCAACACCGACGCCTTATTGGTGATGCGTTTCGGTTGATGTTCGGTCAACGCTTCGGGATTGGTATGTTTGAGGATTTCCCGGGCGTGAATCGTTTCCACATCAGAGCCGTGCGCGATCAAGACATACTTGCCGCTTTTGACCGCCGTCTCATATTGCAGAATGCTGTCCTTAGGAATACCCATGCCATAAAGTCCGGCTCCCAGCGCGCTTAAACCGCCCACCACCACGGCGCCTTCCAGTGCGCCGACGATATAACTCACAATGGGCCCCGCAAAAAGCAAGGGACCGACACCGGGAACAAAAAAGAAAGCCGAGCCGAACAACAAGCCCCAGAAACCACCCCAGAACGCACCCAGCTTGCCCCAGTATTTCATGCGGTCGCCGTTGTTGTAATAGCCGACCACATTTTCGTCGGTGTGATAGTCGCGGCCGACGATGGAGAGTTTCTTCATGTCAAAGCCCGACTGCTGGAGTTCCTTGACGGCGGTTTCGGCTTCGGTGTGGGATTTGAAAACCGCCACGACGGAATTGTTCTTGGTCATAATGATTGTTCTATAGGTTGTATTTTTAGTTGTTAACACAATAGCATTTTAGGCGGTCACAGGAACTCTTCCATGGGGTGTTCACCCCATGGTGCCGGTCGCACGACCAATCTATCTTGAGGGCATGAATATATTATTACTAGCGGTGGTGCTGATGCTCCTGTTCGGCGGCGGCGGCTTTTACTTTGGCGGCCCCGTTATCGGCGGCAGCGGGGTGGGCCTGATTTTGTTGATTTGCCTGATTGCCTATTTTATGGGTGGATTCCGCTCCATAAAAAGCTGACAGGCGGCCCGGACGATCCTTCGGCCTACGGATAAAATCCCTGCGAAAAAACGAACGCGTCGGAAAGATTCCGGGGCGTGCGGATTGTGAGAACTTCGGGCGCTTTGTTTGAACGATCCGGGGTTTAATTCGCTGCTCGAATCAGCGAAGGAAGCATGGTGGAAAAGTTACAGGCGAAAGTTTTTGTGTTTTTTGGGGTTCCTCGCGGCTAAACTTTGGGCGTGAAGCCGCTGACCATGCATACGGGCAAGCTTACCGAAGATCAGGCTTCGGCGTTGCAGGCTGCGCTGGTGGCGCGCAACTGGAAACCGCGCACCGTGCCCTACGCACGCTTCGCGTTTGAGTCGGACAAAACAAACATCGTTTTTTACGAAAGCGGCAAGCTGGTGGTGCAAGGCAAAGGCACGGCGGAATTCGTCGAGTTCGTGCTGGAACCGGAGATTCTCAAGCAGGCCAAGCTCGGCTATGAAACCATTTTAAATCCCGAACTGCTCCGGCCGCGCATCGGCGTGGACGAAAGCGGCAAGGGCGATTTTTTCGGTCCGCTCTGCATCGCCGGCGTGTATGTGAACGAGAAGGTCATCAACGCCTGGAAGGAGGCCGGCATCCGCGATTCCAAAAACATCTCCAGCGACAAGAAAATTTCCGATCTGGCCGAACTCATCCGCCAGACGCCCGGCTGCGTGGTGGATTTGGTGGTCGTCGGCAACGAGGCTTACAACCGACTTTACGCGAAGATGAAAAGCGTCAACATTCTGCTGGCGTGGGGCCATGCGCGCGTGATCGAGAATCTCATGGGCAAGCGTTACCAGATGGACCCGCCGCCGGTGAAGGCCATCAGCGACCAGTTCGCCGCGAGCAAGAGCGTGATTGAAAAGGCGCTGATGAAGCAAGGCAAGGAAATCCAATTGGTGCAGCGGCATCGGGCGGAAGAAGACATCGCCGTCGCCGCCGCCTCCATTCTGGCGCGCGACGCCTTTGTGAAAGGCCTGGCGAAGCTGGAAAAAGATTATGCCCGGAAGCTCCCGAAAGGAGCGAGCGCGGCGGTGGATGCGGCGGCGAAAAAAATCGTGCATGAACGCGGCGCGGATGAACTAGCAAAAATTTCCAAGCTGCATTTCCGCACCGCACTGCGCGCGCAAGGTTTGCCGGAGCCGCCGAAGACCGAATGGCGGAAACGGTGACAAGTGACACGCAAGGTCATTACCCAAACTACCTGGTTGTAACTGATGGCTCGGTCAACGCGCTGTGGTCATAGGGGGCGACTTGGAACTCGGGCCACGGCTATGCTAGCTCCGGCAATCTTGCACCCAGCATGCGAGCGGGAAAAGCATCAGCGCGAAATTTCCAGCGCGGGTCAACTGGTCGTGCCAGTCAGGCCATGCCCGGGTTCGTCGAACCAGTTATTCCGCTCCGCAATACTGCCATGAAATGGAACCGTTGGTTTTTTCTTCGCAACTATTTTTCGCTCGCGGATGTTCCGGGGTTCGCGTATTTAACCGGCCATTAGGAACAGGTTTTCCCATGATTGTTTTTCTCAACGGAAATTTTTTACCGGAAGCGGAGGCGGTCGTGCCTTTGAACGACCGGGGTTTTCTGCTGGGCGACGGCTTGTTTGAAACCATCCGCGTGGCGCAGGGCCGTCCGTTCCGGCTGGCGCAGCATTTGGAACGGCTCGTGCGCGGGGCGGATTTTCTGAACATCAAGCTGACGATCGCACCGAAGGAAATCCAGAAATTCGCCGGCGAACTGATCCGCCAAAATGACCTGGCCGAGGCCGTCCTCCGGGTGACGCTGACCCGCGGTGTCGGTCCGCGCGGTTATTCCATCAAGGGCGCGGACAAGCCGACGCTGGCGATGACGGTGCAGCCGCTACCGCAGCACAGCACGGACGAGCCGCTGCTGTGGAGCCTGGTCACCTCATCGTTCCGCATTCCGGCAAGCGATGCGCTGTCGGGGTTCAAGTCCACGAGCAAAATCATGAACGTGCTGGCACGGGCCGAGGCGGAGGCAAAAGGTGCGGATGAGGCGCTGCTGCTAAACACCAACGGCGAGGTGGCGGAGACGGCGGGTGGGAATATTTTTTGGGTTTTTCGGGACAAGATTTGCACGGTGCCGACGGGGCGCGGCGTGCTGCCGGGCATCACGCGGGCGGTGGTGCTGGAAATCTGCCAGTCGCTCGGCTTGGAAACGAACAAGTGTGTCATCAAGCCGGAGCAGTTGCGCCGCGCGGACGGGGTTTTTGTGACGCAAAGCGCGTTGGGCATCATTCCGGTGGCGGCGTTCGACGGTATGCCGGTGGCACCTTCGCCGTTGGTGGATCAGTTAGGGAGCGCCTATAACGAAATCCTGGCGCGGGAAAGTAATTAGGGTAATAAAGGGTATTTCCTGAGCGCCGGACTTCGGCCCGGTGCGGGCGGGTCGAGTTGGCCAGGGACGTTTTAATGGCTTTGATTGTCCGGCGCGAAGCCGCTGAAGCGACGGCAAAGAGAATCCCTGGACGGAAGCGTGGGGGTAACGAGAAGTGGCGATGAGTCGAAGCCTTTTCTAACTCTTACCATTAGTCAGCATCAAATCGTCCGCACCCACTTGATATTTTCCACCTGCGGGGAGTATGGTGGATTGTAACCACGAGGTGATTTATGATGAACGCAACCATTGACCGTTGTTTCACCTTCATCAACAGCCATACCGCCGCGCCGCGCCGTCCCACGGCGGAGCCGCGGCTCCGGCGCGCCGTCACGATTTCGCGGCAGGCTGGCTGCGGCGCGGTGATCATCGCGGAAAAACTCGCCAAATATCTTGCGCAACAAGCGCCGCTGGAAGGCGCGACATGGACCGTGTTTGACCGCGAACTCATGGACAAGGTGCTCGCCGACCACAATCTGCCGAAATATCTTGCCCAGTTTCTGCCGGAGGATCGCGCGTCGCAAATTGAAGACACGCTGGCGGACATTTTTGGCGTGCATCCGCCGACCCAAACCGTCGTCCAACAGACCGCCGAAACGCTGCTGCAGCTGGCGGAACTGGGCAATGCCATCCTCATCGGTCGCGCGGGAAACATCGTCACGGCGAAGTTTCCAAACGTCCTGCATGTCCGGTTGGTCGCGCCGCTAGAAGATCGCAGCGAACGCATCTGCCGCGATGACCATAAGTCGCCCGCCGAGGCGCGGCGATTTTGTCTCGAAGAGGAACAGGCCCGGGCGCGTTATGTGAAAACATATTTCCGCGCCGACATCAACGATGCGCTGCTCTATCATCTGATCATCAACACCAGTCGCGTCGGCTGCGATAATGCCGCGCAGCTGATCGGTGACGCGGTGCTGCGGCTCGGCTGATGAATTCACTCTTGGGTTGGGCGTTTGACTCTGGCTAAATGGGCGCGTGCCAGTCCTGCAAAAATCATCCGCCAAACGCCGGGGCCGGGGTGGCGATTTTCTAGCCGTGCTGCTCCTGCTCGCCATTATCGCGGGCGGCGGCTGGTTCGGGTGGCATCAAAAACATCCACGCAAACCGGCCAAGCATCATCCAGCGGCGTCGGTTCAATCGGAGAAAAAGCGGCCGCCGATTCCGGTGACAGTTTTGCCGTCAGTTTCAGTGGAAATAAAGCCAGAGCCGGCGGCAGAAAAATCAACGCCTGTTTCACCCGTCATATCTTCCCTTGCTTCCAACTCGATTAGTTTTTCGCCGGCGGTGGCGGCTGAATATCCACGACCTGTGCGGAATTTGCTGGAAGCGCAAATAGCATTGGCGCGGCAGGCGATTTCGCCGGGTTCGATTGACGGCGCCATCGGTTCGCAAACGCGCGCCGCCCTCGCCGCCTTCCAGCGTTCGGAACAATTGCTTGAAACCGGCAAGCTCGACACCAACACGCGCACCCGGCTCACGCTCGACGCGCCGTGGCTGGCCGATTATACCGTGACCACGAACGATCTGTCCCGGCTTCAGCCGCTCGGCAAAACCTGGCTGGAAAAATCGCGACAATCGGCGCTGGATTACGAAACTGCTTTGGAACTGGTCGCAGAAAAGGCGCATGCGCATCCGGTGCTGGTCCGGAAATTGAATCCCGGGGTGGACTGGACGAATGTCGTCGCCGGAACGGTTTTGAAAATCCCCGAGGTGAATTATCCGGAGCCGGATGGCAAAGCGGCATTCATCGTCATTCATCTGGCGGAGAAATTTCTGGAGGCATTTGACGCCGACACCAATTTGCTCGCGCATTTTCCATGCAGCATCGCGGCGAAAGTGGAAAAGCGGCCGGTGGGTGAATTGCACGTCATCGTCATCGCGCCGAATCCAAATTACACGGTGAACCCGGAGCTGTTTCCCGAATCAGCCGAATTGCAGGCCATCGGGCATAAATTGATTTTGCCGTCCGGGCCTAACAATCCGGTCGGCGTCGCCTGGATCGGCCTCGACAAACCGGGTTACGGAATGCACGGCACGCCCACTCCGGAGCAGGTCGGGCGCACGGAATCGCACGGCTGCTTTCGGCTGGCGAACTGGGATGCGGAATACCTGGTCAAACTGGTGTGGATTGGAATGCCGGTGGAAGTAGGGCCGTAAAAGATAAATGGCGGCCATCCGCAAGCGCTTCCAAAATTCGCCGGAAATTATCATTGCCCGGCAGCGCGGTATGCCCTAGCAATGTAGCAGTTCAAACAAAGGAAAATTATGACAACTGGAATTATTTTGGCGGAACCGGCAACGCTCGCGCTGGGCATGATAGCCCTGCTTATTCTCGGCGGCCTACTCGTCGTGGTCGTCATTGTGGGCGTGATGATCATGGGCATTTACAACAAGCTGGTGACGATGCGCAACCGGTATAAAAATGCCTACGCGCAGATTGACGTGCAACTCAAACGCCGCTACGACCTCATCCCGAATCTCGTCGAGACCGCGAAGGGCTACATGGCGCACGAGCGCGGCACGCTTGAGGCCGTCACCGCCGCGCGCAACATCGCCTATGCCGCCTCGAAGGCCGCCGCGGCTAATCCCGGCGCGGCCAGCGCCATGAAAGACCTGACCGCGGCAGAATCCGGCCTGAGTGGCACGTTGAGCCGGCTGATGATGGTGAGCGAGCAATATCCCGACCTGAAGGCAAATCAAAACATGATGCAGCTCACGGAGGAACTGACCTCGACGGAGAACAAGATTTCCTTCGCCCGCCAGGCTTACAACGATTCGGTGATGACTTACAATACCGACCGCGAAGTGTTTCCGAGCAATCTGATCGCCAACACCTTCAACTTCGGCCCGGCGGAGCTGTTCGTCATCGACAAGCCGGAGCAGAAGGACGCGCCGAAAGTCTCGTTCTCCTAAAATTTGTAGCCGCCGACAGGAGGAGGCTCTGAATGTTCGGGGCTAATTGAAATGAGCCTCGTTACCTCGGCTGCTACTCATTCAAATGGATTTCTTCGCGCAACAGGATCACGCCCGCCGCAAGACCAAGTGGCTGGTCATTTATTTCACGCTCGCCGTGGCCTCGATGATCGTGATGATTTACGGGGTGGTGATTTTTGTTTCGTTTTACGTCGCATTAAAAGGACACCATAACTATTACGCGGCGCAAACGCCGGTCGCGTTTTGGAACCCCACTTTATTTGCCGGCGTAACGCTAGGTACGCTCGCCGTGATTCTGCTGGGCAGCGCGTGGAAAACGGCCGCCTTGTCGGCCGGCGGCAGCGCGGTGGCTGAATCGCTCAACGGCCGGCTTATTGTCTCCAACACCAGCAATCCCGACGAGCGCAAGCTGCTCAACGTCGTCGAGGAAATGGCCATCGCCTCCGGCGTGCCGATGCCGAAGGTTTATGTCCTGGACGAAGAGGACGGCATCAACGCCTTCGCCGCCGGCCACACGCCCAGCGATGCCGCCGTGGCCGTCACGCGCAACTGCATGACCAAGCTCTCGCGCGACGAACTGCAAGGTGTGATCGGCCATGAGTTCAGCCACATCCTGAACGGTGACATGCGGCTGAACATCCGGCTCATCGGCATTTTGTTCGGGATTTTTTGCATCGCGACCATTGGCCGCATTCTGCTGTATGCGCGCAGCAGCAACAGCCGCGACAAAAATCCGCTGCCGGTCATCGGCATATTCCTTTTGGCCATCGGCTCGCTCGGCGTTTTTTTTGGGCGCTTGATCCAGGCCGCCGTCAGCCGCCAGCGCGAATTTCTCGCCGACGCCTCGTCGGTGCAATTCACGCGCAATCCCGCCGGTCTTTCCGGCGCGCTCCAGAAGATCGGCGGCTACGGCTCGTTCATGGAATCGCCGCACGCCTCGGACGCGAGCCATCTGTTTTTTGCCAGCGGACTGACCGATTCATTTTTTGGCGCGATGGCCACGCATCCGCCGCTGGACGCGCGCATTCAGGCGATTGATCCGAACTGGGACGGAAAATTTCACCGGCTCGCGGACGACCAGCCGGAAAATCTGCATCTGTCGCGCAACTCGCCGCCACGGCGGCCAACGCCGTTTCCATCGCAGCGCGATATTTTTGGCACCATCGTGGGAGGGGCGATGCTCGCGTCGGAAAATGACGCGCCACCGATCATCCGATCCCAGTCCGTGCTGCCCAATCTGGGCAACCCGACGCCGCTGCATTTGCACTATGCGGAGGCGCTGCGCAATTCGCTGCCGGAAAATCTAAGAGCCGCCGCGCGGGAACCGCTCGACGCCGTGGCCTTGATTTACGCGCTGCTCTTGAGCGGCGACGAATCCCAGCGCGCCACGCAGATCGCCGGGCTCGCCAGGCGCTCGACGCCGGCGGTTTCCGAAAAAACGATTGCGCTGTATCCGGAAGTGGCCCAGGCCGCCCGCCGGGCGCGGCTGCCGCTGGTCAACCTGGCGCTGCCCGCGTTGCGGCAACTGGACGCCGGCCAATTCAGCCAGTTTTCGCAGGCGCTGCAATGGCTCATCGGCAGCGACGGCAAGGTAGAGCTGTTTGAATTCGTGGTGCAGAAAATTGTGCTGCGGAATCTGGCATCGCAGTTCGGCCAGACGCGCCAGCCCACCATCCAGTTTTACACCCTCAAGCCGCTGGTGCCGGACTGCACCGTCGTTTTGTCCGCACTCGCCAATGTCGGCAACAGCGACGCGGCGGAAATGCAAAAGGCTTTTGACGCCGGTGCGCCGTATCTCCGTGCCCCCGCCGATGTGCCGCTGGCATTGCTGCCGCCGGCGCAATGCGGCGTGAACCATCTGGACGCCGCGCTGAACCGGCTCGTGCAGGCCGTGCCCATCATCAAAAAAAATCTCATCGAAGCCAGTGCCCGCGTCGTCGGTGCGGACGGCGTGATTATGGAAGCGGAAGCCGAACTGCTCCGCGCTATCGCCGACACGCTGGATTGTCCGATGCCGCCGCTGGGCGTGAGCGAGTAAGCTGGCAGGGAGCGCCGCTCCGCGCGCCATTTATTGCCAAGCCGGGTCCGGCGCGCACGGAGTGAAGCGCCCTACCTGAAAAAATCACGCCCGCAGTTCCGCCTGCAATTGCGTTTTCAGCGTCTCCAAAACTTTCGCGTGTGCGGTGTTCACATCGGCATCGGTCAGGGTCTTGTCCGCCGCGCGGTAGGTGAAGGCATACGCGAGGCTTTTTTGCCCGGCCGGAACACCCTGTCCACGGAACACGTCGAAAAGTTCGACCGTTTCGAGATTCGCCGCCTTGGCTTGCTTGACGGATTGCAGGACGGCTTCGTGGGTCACGGCTTCCGGCACGAGCATCGCGACATCGCGGCGGCTCGACGGAAATTGCGGCAACGCCTTGAACGACTTTGCCGGATTCCGTTTGGAGAGGAGTAAATCCAGATTAAACTCGGCGAGAAACACTGCATCGCGCAAGTCATATTTCTTCGCGAGGGTCGGTAGCAACTGCCCGAGTTCGCCCAGTGGCAATTTTCCGCCGAGCGTCACCGCCGCTGATTCCAAAAACAACGCCGTGCTGTCCGCGCGTTTGCCGAAGGCAATGCCGCGCAAACCAAACTGCTCCAGCATTTCCTCGACGAGACCTTTCAAATCATAGTTGTCGAACTTGGCGGCGCGGTCGTCCCCGGACCAGAAGGGCAGGGCGCGCTGGCCGGTGATGGCGATGGCCACGCTACGATTTTCTTTCGTCTGGCCGTTTACATTCGTGAACACGCGGCCGACTTCGAACAGCGCCACGTCGTAATTCTTGCGGCTGACATTGTGTCGCAGCGAATGGATCAAACCCGGCAACAAACTCGGCCGCAGCACGTCCATGTCCGAACTCAGCGGATTCGCCAGCATGACAGATTCCGCATTCCGCACTCCGAACTCCGTACTCGCAATAAGCGTCTGCCCCTGCGCCTCGTTCAAGCCGAGGCCGGCGAGGATGCGGCGCACTTCGCCGATCTGGTCATAGACCGAATCAAATGCATTCGAGCCGAGCGCCCCGCGCGGCGGCGTGCTGGGAATTTTATCAATGCCAAACAACCGGCCGACTTCCTCGATCAAATCCACTTCGCGCTTCAAGTCCACGCGCCACGACGGGAGGCTGAACGTGCATTCGCCGGGCTGCTGCGCCACGGTGTTCAAGCCGAGCTTGTTCAAGTAACCGACCTGATCGGCGTGCGAGATGCCGAGCCCGAGCAAGTCCTTCGATTTGGCGAAGTGCAGGGTGATTTGCTTTTCCGCTTTCGTCTCGGGCTGAACGTCCACGACGCCTCCGGCCAACTGGCCGCCGGCGGTTTCCAAAATCAATTGGGCCGCCCGCTGGCTGGCCCAGTCGCAGATGTCCACATCCGCGCCGCGCTCGAAGCGATAACTAGATTCGCTGCGCAGCCCGAGCAACTTGCTTGTGCGGCGAATGTTCGCCGGTGCGAAATACGCGCTCTCGATGAGCACATCCACGGTCGAGTTGTTGATCTCGGTGTTCGCGCCGCCCATCACGCCCGCGAGTGCGATGCCCTTTTGCTCGTCGGCAATCAAAAGCATTTCATTCGTCAGCGTGCGTTCTTGATTGTCGAGCGTCTTGAATTTTTCGCCGGCGACCGCGCGGCGGACGATGATGGTGGGCTGGTTGCTGCTTTCGGTAGAAAGCGCCTGATTGGCGGCGGTGTCCCGACTGCCGCTACGGGCGATGAGATGATAATCAAACGCGTGCAAGGGCTGGCCGCATTCGAGCATGACGTAATTGGTCACATCCACCACGTTGCTGAGGCTGCGGATGCCGACCTTCTCCAGCGTGCTCTTGAGCCAGTCCGGGCTGGGCCCGACTTTCACGCCCTGGATGACGCGCGCGGTGTAGCGGGGACAAAGTTCCGCATCCTCGATGCGCACGGAAACCAGTTCGGCAATTTTTAATTTTTCATTTTGAATTTTTAATTCCGGAATCCGCAGTGGATTGCCCGTCACCGCCGCGATTTCGCGCGCGATGCCAATGACGCTGTTCAAATCCGGCCGGTTGGGCGTGACTTCGAGGTCATAGACCACGTCGCTGCCGCTGCGGCCAAGATATTCGCCGAACGGCTGGCCGACTTTCGCATCCTCGCGCAGGATAAGCAGGCCGTCTTCCTGCTTGTGTCCAATGGCTGCGGGATCAAGACCGAGTTCCTCGTGCGAACAAAGCATGCCGTGCGATTCCACGCCGCGAATCTTACCAACCTTGATGGTGAACGGCTCTTTCTCGCCGGCCTTGGGCGGCAGCGACGCGCCCGGCAGGATGAGCGGCACCTTGTCGCCGGCCTTGAAGTTCTGCGCGCCGCAGACAATCTGGCGTTCGCCGGTGCCGTCGTTGACGCGGCAGAGGGAGAGTTTGTCGGCGTTGGGATGTTTGTCGCGGGTGATGACCTGCGCCACGAAGATGCCGTCGAACGCGCCGGAGATTTTCTGCACGCCCTCGACTTCGAGGCCGAGCATGGTGAGGCGCTCGGTCAGTTCCTCGGGCGACCAGTTGAAATCAACGTATTGTTTGAGCCAGTTTAAGGTGACTTTCATTGAAAAATAGTTCACTTATGAAACACTAAAATCGCCGCGCTCGAAACCAAATTCTTCCGGTCGTAATTTTTTCCCTGACATCCGGTGATTCTCGGTCAAAATGGATGTTCAATAATTTATGCAAGCCACCCGAATTCTCCCCGATCTGCAATGCTCGCTGCTGTGCGAGGAAGTCCGCCAGGAAGTCAACGGCAACCTCTTCCTCATCGGCGTCGTGCAATTGCTCCGCGTGCCGCAACTGCCCATTACCGCCGCGCGCATCTGCGTCTTCAACCGCTGGACGGCGGGCATCGGCCAGTTCAACGAAGCCGTCCGCCTGATCGCGCCGGACCAGACCACGGTGGTCAGCAAGGGCGAATCCAAGTTTGAACTGCGCGATCCGTCCATGAGCGCGACCAACGTGATGTTTTTCGGCAACGTGAAATTTGAAACCGCCGGCACTTACTTCATCGAAGTCCTCGTGGACGACGTGATGAAACTGCGTTATCCCCTGCCGGTGGTGGTGGTGCCGCTGCCGAACCCCCCGGCGACGGAAAAGACGGCTTGAACCGTCCCCCCCGTCCCGTCCTCAAGGTCGTGCTGGATTGGGTTTTTGAGGACGAACGGCATGATGTTTTGAAACTTCATCAATCCCTCCCCATTTGTTAGACTGCCGGTGTGAGCGTGTTCACCGAACCGAAGTTCGCTTGGGAGCCCATCACGCCCCGCGGCGTGGCGGCGTTTGCCCGTGCGTCGTTTGAGCGGCTCTTCGTGATGCAGGCGGTCGTCGCCCTCATCGCCGCCGCGTCCGTCGTGTGGATTTTGTCCGACGGTATTTTTCCGACGATTGACGCCGCCATCGGCGAACTGCCGGACGCGGGCGAAATCCATTCTGGCCAGCTCGACTGGCGCGACGATTCGCCGGTGCTGCTTGCGGAGGGGAAAATTCTTGCGATCAGCGTGGATGTGGAACACGGCGGCTCGCTGCGTTCACCGGCGGATTTCCAGTTTGAATTCGGCCGCGACACCGTCCGCATATTTTCCCTCTTTGGCGAAACCGAGCTGGATTATCCGGCCGGCTACATCATTGCCGCCAACCAGCCGGACGCCCGGCCCGCATGGGGCGCTTGGGCGCCGGACATCCTGGGACTCACGGCCATCGGCACTTTTCTCGGACTGCTGCTGGTGTGGGCTTTGCTCGCCACGGTCTATTGTCTGCCGGTATGGCTCATCTGCCTGTTCAGCAACCGTGATTTGAACTTCCATGCCAGTTGGAAACTTGCCGGGGCCGCCCTCATGCCGGGCGCGCTGCTGCTCTCGCTGGCGCTGCTGCTCTACGATCTCGGCGGGTTCGACCTGGTGCAACTGTGCTTCGCCTTTGGGATGCATTTGGTCATTGGCTGGCTGTATCTGTTCATCAGCCCCATGTTTCTCCACCGCGCCGTGCCGGCGGAACAAAAGAATCCGTTTCTGTCAAAATGATGCGGCGGCCGGGAAGTCTTATTTTTCGCGGTTCAACGCCGCTTTTTTATCCGCCTCAATTTTCAGCGGCGCGAAATTGCCGGCTTCGCAGCAGGCCACAAAACCTTCGGTGACAGTTTTCAATTCCTCCCAGCGGGCGCGGATCTGTTTGGCCTCGGCGGGGGTGATCTGGTTGTCGGCGGCGGCGGCGGCGACGACTTGCAGCAGGTCGGCAAACTCCTGGACGATCTGATTGGTCGCCGGAATCAGGTAATGCGGGTGCGGCGGGTTCTTGGGATTGAGGATGAAGAAGCCGCCGGCGCGCTGGCAGACCCATTGGGCGATGCGCACGTCGCCGGTGCTTTGGAGCAGGGCGTCCACGCGGTCGAGCGGGTTCTCGATGCCGCCGATCTGGTTCGGCGGCTGCGCCCATTTGTAAATCATCGAGGTGGAGAGTTCGAGGTCGGCGGAAACTTCCTTTGCCGCTTTCTTGTCGAAGACCTCGCGGAGCAGTTCATGGGATTCCATCGCGCGAAAATGCGTCAGGCGAAAAGCTTTGGCAAGCGGCGAATTTAACGCCAAGACGACCAAATTCAACGCCCAGACACCAAGGCGCAAAGCCGCCATGGTTAGCGCCGTAGGCGCGGCATCTTTGTAGCACCCAAACAAAATTAGATTTCCAAGCTCCGTCAGGAGCGGCATTTTCGTCTCATGACCCTGCAACTTGGGCTGACTGATATTCATCCCGTCGGGATGAAAACTGCCGGCCAGCCTGTCAGGCTGGCAATCATCCAGCCCAGGGTTGCGCGGCACGCGCTACCCTGGGGCATCGGCCAGCATATGTTTTCCTACCCTGAAGGGGTTGTATCCGCCGTCCGCCTGAAGCATCATGGCGTCATGTCCCAATCGCTCGCCAAGATTCTGGTGCACACCGTTTTCTCGACCAAAGACCGCCGGCCTTATCTGCGCGACTAAATTCTCCGGGCTGAATTGCATCAATATATTGGCGGCATCCTGACGCAGCACGACTGCCAGCCACTTATCATTGCCGGGGTGGAAGATCATGTTCACATTCTCTCGACGCTGTCCCGCACCGGCTCGGCGGCGGACCTGGTGAAGGAGGTCAAACGCGGTTCCTCGCTCTGGTTGAAAACCAAAAGCCCCGATTTGCATGATTTCGCGTGGCAGGGCGGCTATGGAATTTTTTCCATTGGTTTTTTGCAGGTGGAAGCCGTAAGGCAATACATCGCCGGACAGGAGGAACATCATAAAAAGGTTTCGTTTCAAGATGAATTGCGCGAGTTGCTGAAACGCTACGAGGTCGAATTTGATGAACGGTATGTGTGGGATTGATGCAACCCTTTCAGGGTAGATTAAATCGTGGTGGTTTTTACCCAAGGTAGCGCGTTCCTCGCAACCTTGGGCTGGATGCTGGAATCCTTTCAGGATTCGGCCGGAGTGCCGGGCGATGTGGGCGGCTGGTTTCACTTTGCGTCTTGGCGTCTTCGCGCCTTGGCGTTGAATTCCCCCACCTCAAACTGTCTCGTTTCGATCATTTTTCATCAAAAACATGGGTTTTAACGTAAAAACCACGTTTTCCAGCCGTCCGGCCATGTCAGTTTTCATTTTCATGACGTCATGCGGGGCGGGAATGACGTCATCTTTCTGATTGATGACGTCATGGTGAGCGAGGATGACGTCATCTTTGGGGTTTAAGACGTCATTTTGCCGGTTGCTGACGTCATGGACGGCCCGAAGCATGTCAGTTTTTGATTTAATGACGTTATGGTTGGCGGGAATGACGTCATCTTTCCATTTTATGACGTCATCATTGTCAAATCTGACATGATCCTTTGGCGGTCTGACGTCAGGCCGGGCGGGAAAGACGTGGTAAATATTTTTAAGGTCTTTTTCAAATGGAAAATCTTCGCCTTGGAAAAACCGATCCGCATCATGGCCAATAGCCATCATGGGTGGCGCGGCCTATTAAGGAGGATGAATCAGTTGTTAAGTCATTCTAACATATTTCCTGTAGCAATACTTATTGACTGGCGGGCGGTTATTTGTTATGAAGGGTTTAACCAAGCGACTATGCGTTTTGACTCAACTCCGCCAGCGCTGATGGATTTGGCTACCAGCGTTTTTGACTCATCGGGTGGGGGGCCGCTTCAACCTAAACAGCGTATGGAACAAATCGCATTAAAGCTAAGTGAAAAATCCCTGGAACAAAAATTGGAACTCACCGACAACCTTACGTCGGCACTGACTACTAACCTCGCGGTCTTTGCGCTACCCAATCCCACCACCGTGGTGCTGAACGGCAAGGCGACGGCCATCCGCGCCAAGCTGGTGGCGATCTCGGATGCGGATGCGGTGTTGACCAAACTCAATCAAGATTTGTCCACCATGGAAGATGACTTGGATGCGAACCTGACCTCCGAGGCCGCTTATATCATGGAAACCACCAAGGGTGCGCCGGACAAACTGGCGTTGCTGCCGGTGGAGTTGAAAGGTCATGGCACTAATCCCATCACACCCGGTGCCATCCTGGGCTTCCGTCTGTCACCCGGTGTCAATGTCGGCGAAGTCAAGGCCGAGAGCAAACCGACCGACGGCGCAATCAGCTATGAGCACCAGATGATTCCGGACATCACCAAACCAGACGTGGCGGTGATGCTCGAATCGTCGCCGGGTTGCCGGACAATGTTGAATAAATTTACCAGCGGCGCCCACGTCTGGATTCAAAGACGGGCGGTCGGCGGCAAGAAGGCTGGCAAAGGCCCGTGGTGCGCGCCGTCCGTCGTCACCGTGCCATAAACCAAATTTAGTGACGGATGGCGGTTTTGAAGGAGGGTTTTCCCTTTTCCCCTCCTCATTTGGTTCACGTCATCCGTCACTTGTCACTTTCAACCATGCTTTAACCTATGGTTTTCGACCCCAATTGGCCCCCGACCAACGCGGAAGTGGAGTCGGCACCGTTCCGCAACCAATTCAACAGCCTGAAAGCATTGATTGATGCACAGGCGGCGCAACTGGCCCAGCTCGCGCCGTTGCTGCCGGTGATCACCCGGTCGGCGGGCGGCGTGTGGACGCTGAGTTACACCGGGCCGGCGCTGGATTACTGGCAGGTGTGGGCGCGTTACAATGGCAGCGCGGCCTGGTCGGAGACGGGCGAATTGCAGACCAGCAACTTTCCTGCGGCGGATGGCGACGTGGTGCCCGATGGCGCGACATGGTGGCAGATCAAACTGTGTGGCGAGAATGGCGATGGCAACCAAGTCACGCCGTTCAGCAACCTGATTTCCTTCGGCCCCGTGCCGCCTTGAGCGCGGGGGGTGGTTACAAAATTGGCTGAAAATTATCAATGCGCCGGCCACGGGTTTCTGTTTGAGTGGGGTCAGGCAGCGCGTTGAAACAATATGAGTTGCCATTCCGGCTTGCCTTGCCGGCCGGTTTGGTGTTCTAATCGTTCAACCAATCCAACGCGGAGCAGGCTTATGATTATCTACACAATCTGTTTGGTGTTTGGTCTGATGTTCACGCTCGTCAGCGTCTTCCTCGGCCACATGTTTGGCGGGCACGATGCCGTCGGCACGGGCGGCCATGCGGATGGCGGCTTCGGCTCGGACGGCGTGCCAGGCATTGCGTTTTTCAGTCCCACGATTCTGGCGGTGTTCATCACGGCGTTCGGGGCGTTCGGCGTGATTTTCACGGAGATTACTGCCACGAGCAGTCTGTGGGTCAGCGGGCCGGGCGCCTTTGGCAGCGCGCTGGCCGTGGCTTGGGGCGTGTTGTGGGGCATGAACGCCGCCTTCCGCAAGATGCAGGGTTCCAGCGAGGCCCGCGTGGGGCAGCTCATCGGCACCACGGCGTCGCTGGCCTCGCCGATTCCGGAAAACGGCGTGGGTGAAATCTCCTATGTTTATGGCGGCTCGCGTTACAGCGCCCCGGCGCGTTCGGAAGATGGCCACAGCCTCGCCACCGGCAGCCTGGTGAAAATCACCCGCGTCGTCGGCACCCAATATTTCGTCGTAGCGGCAAATAACTGACGCTTGTCATCGAATCAGCATAGCTTCATGAAAATCCTGATAATATCGCTCGCTTCGGTCCTGATCATGCAATGGCAGCCAGCCATGGCGGCCTCGCCGGAAGCAGAGGTAAAATTTCTGGCGGCGGTGCGGCAGGGGTTCGAACAGCAGGATACCAATGCTTTGATTGCCCTTACCTGCTGGGACCGAGTGCCTGAAAAGAATATTGCTTACGGCCAGCAGCAATTAGTGCGGGACATCACCACGATGAAGGTGGCCGACATGAAGCTGATTGACCCTGACCCCGGGCTTCCCGACCAAGTATGGAAGGACAAGGACGGCGTGGCTTACTGCTCCAACCTGCCGGTCATCAAACAGCTGAAGATTACATTCGCTCCGGGCGGCCGCTTCGAGACCGGAAGCTTTCCGGTCGGCGAGAAGGATGGGAAATTGTTTTTGCTGGAGCCGGCACCGGTGAAGTGAAACCTGATTCGTATTTTAAACTATAATTAAACGCACAATCATAATATTAACATGACTATGAACCTCACTCCCTTCCTGGCGGATATATTGCCCATCGTCGGCGTCATCGGCGCGGTGATTTTTGTCATCTTCGCCTTCGTCATCATCTGGGCGAGCCGCTACACCAAGGCCGGCCCGAACCAGGTGCTCATCATTTCCGGCAGCAAACGCAAGCTGATTGACCCGGATGGCAAGGAGCGCGAGGTGGGCTTCCGCGTCGTCAAGGGCGGCGGCACCTTCGTCATTCCGGTGAAGGAGAAAGTGGACGTGCTCTCGCTGGAACTGCTGACGATCGATGTCCAAACGCCGGAAGTTTACACCAGCAAAGGCGTGCCGGTGAAGGTGGACGGCGTCGCGCAGATCAAGGTCAAGGGCGACGACATTTCCATCGCCACCGCGGCCGAACAGTTTTTGAGCAAGAGCGTGGATGACATCAAAAGCATCGCCATGCAGACGCTGGAAGGTCACTTGCGCGCGATTCTCGGCACAATGACGGTGGAGGAAATTTACCAGAACCGCGACGCCTTCGCCTCGAAGGTGCAGGAAGTCGCCGCCGGCGACATGGCCAACATGGGCCTCGGCATCGTCAGCTTCACCATCCGCGACATCCGCGATACGCAGGGTTATCTCGATGCCCTTGGCAAACCGCGCATCGCCCAAGTCAAGCGCGACGCCATCATCGCCCAAGCCGAAGCCGACCGCGATTCCGTCATCCGTTCCGCGCAGGCGAACCAAGCCGGGCAGGAAGCGAAATTTCAGGCCGACACCAAAGTGGCCGAGGCCCAGCGGGATTATCAAAGCAACGTCGCGCAATACCAAGCCACGGTGAACGTGCAGAAGGCGCAGGCCGATCTCGCGTATGATTTGCAGAAATTCAAAACCGGTCAGTTGGTGAAGGCCGAAGAGGTGCAGGTGCAAATCGTCGAGAAGCAGAAGAACATCGAACTGCAGCAGCAGGAAATTCTGCGCAAGCAGCGCGAGTTGGAAGCGACCATCCAGAAACCCGCCGACGCCGAGCGCTACAAAGTCGAGACCCTGGCGAACGCGCGGAAGTTCCAATTGGAAACCGAAGCCGCCGGTGCCGCGTCCGCGACGAAGGCCACGGGCTTTGCCAGTGCCGATGTCGTGAAAGCCACCGGCTTGGCCGAGGCCGATGCCAACAAGGCGCGCGGTCTGGCCGAGGCTTCCGTCATCGAGGCGCAGGGCCGGGCCACCGCCGAGGCGATGCGCGTGAAGGCCGAAAGCTTCAAGCAATACAATGAGGCGGCGGTCATCGAAATGATTGTGCGCATCCTGCCGGAAGTGGCCGGCAAGGTCAGCGAACCGTTGTCCAAGATGGACAAGATGGTGATCATCAATTCCGGCAACGGCCCCGGCGGCGGCGCGAGCAAGCTGACCGGCGACGTGACCCAGATCATCAGCCAGTTGCCGCCGATCATCGAGAGTTTGACCGGCGTGAAGTTTGAGAAACTCATGGAACAAGTGCCCGCGCTGCGCAAAGCGATGGGCAAGGATGACGCCGGCGAAACCAAAGTGTAGCGTCGGCCCGGGGCTCCGAACCACCGGCGCGTCGCAGCCCTAAACAATTATGCGAAAGGTAAGATGATGTTGGCCGATGGGACACCGTATTTGGCCTTGCTGCCGTTCCTCATTATCATTCCGGTGCTGTTTATCGGGCTGGCCCTGATGGCGTTTTGGATCTGGATGCTGGTGGACTGCGCCACCAAGGAACCGAGCGCGGGCAACGACAAGGTCATCTGGATCCTCGTCATCATCTTCACGCACTGGATTGGCGCGCTGATTTATTATTTCGTGCGCCGGCCGGAACGGAAGAAGCTGTTCGGCGTGTAAGGTGCCAGCCACAATAACCAAAACCGGAAGCCAGACTATATGTATAGCATCAAGCCCGGCCGTGGCCCATCAATGTTCGGCGCAATCTTTGCGCTGGTGCTGGGGGTGCCTTTCGCGATCTTTTGGATTTCCCAAGCGGTTAAAATGGGGGCGCCCGGCTTCATGGTGTTCTTTGGAATCGCATTCCTGATTGCCATTCTGTTCAATGTCGTTCGCGGTTTTTACAATGCCACTTCCAAGGACCGGATCAGCGATTATGACATCACCACTCAAGCCGAGGAATCCGATCCGATGAACCGCCTGGCCGGTGGTCCGACCAATGCCGGCTCCGGCAGTGCCGGTTTGACCGCCCAAAGATATTGTCCTTACTGTGGAGCAGAACATGAAAGTGGATTTGGTTTCTGCCCGAAATGCGGCAAACCTCAACCCACCGACGACAAGCGTGGCTAAGTTTATGAACCTGCGCCGCTCACATGATGATCACCAGATTGCCGGTGTCTGCGGCGGGTTGGCGGTGGCGCTGGGGCTAGATTCTGGGCGGCTGCGGATTATCTGGGTGCTGGCGACCGTGTTCACGGCCTTTGCCGGCGTGGTGCTTTATCTGGCGCTCTGGTATCTGGTGCCGGAAGACCCGCCGCCGGCGCCAAAGTTCGACCCGCCGCCGTTGCAACCGTGGAAGAAGTCAACTTAGGCTAGGCAAAATATGTTTTCATTCGTCATCCAAACCCACGGCGGCGGCGACGCAGGCGCGGTCATTCCTTTTGTTATCATCGGTTTCATTGTGCTGGCGATCGTGGTCCGGTTTGCCGCCGGCTCCACGGATGACGGCCGGATTCGTGACAGCATTGAGCAGCAAGGTGGCAAAATCCGCAGCATCAATTGGAAGCCCTTTGGCCCGGGTTGTTTTGGCTCGAAGAACGAACGCATTTACGACGTGGTTTATGAGGATGCCCAAGGCAAAGTCCATCAGGCCTACTGCAAGACCAGCATGTTTTCCGGCGTCTATTGGACTGAAGACAAAATCGTGGACAACCCCGGAACATCGGATGTTAAATCCGACGGTGATTCTGACACGATCGCCGGCGACGATGATCTGGTGGCAGAGAACAAGCGGCTGAAAGCAGAGCTTGAGCGCCTGAAGAAATCTTGATTTGAAAATACTATGCGCCTCTTCGAAGCCATCATTGACGCGAATCACCAGGCCGTCGCCGGTGACGCCAGCGCCGGCCTGCATCCGGCGGAGTTCGCGGACGCATTGCCGGTGGTGGCATTGACGTGCATTGACCCGCGGCTCAATGCCTATTTCCCCAACGCGCTGGCGCTGCCCGCCGAGCAGTTCATCTGGCTGCGCAACGCCGGCAATATCATCACCAGCACCTTGAGCAGCACCCTGCGGTCGCTGGCCCTGGCGTGCGCGGTCAAAGGCGGCCGCGAAATCGCCATCATTGGTCATTCGGACTGTCAGATTTGCAAGACCACCATCACGATACTGCTGGACAAGCTCAAGGCGCTGGGCGTGGAGCGCAGCCGGCTGCCGGATAATGTGAGCGAATTCTTCGGCACATTCGGCAGCGAGCGGCAAAACGTCATCAAAGCCTGCGATTTCGTGCGCAGCAGTCCGCTCATCGGCCCGAAAATTCCCGTGCATGGCCTGATGATTGACGTGGAGACGGGCAAACTGGACTGGGTGGTGAACGGTTATGATACGCTGCTGGCCAGTCCGCTGGCGCAGACGCCGTCGAGTCCGTTTGCTTCGATCGGCGACCTTGGCGCGTTCAAGGAATTTGCGATGGGCGAGATGAAATTTCCGGAAATGAAAATCGGTGACGCCGCGTTGCCGGCTCAAGTGCCGGTGCCACCGGTTCACCTCGCGCCAACCTCCGCGCCAACGTTATCTTCGGCGGTGCCGAAATCGCCATTGCCACCAATCCGACCGGCAAAAGCCCCGCTGCCACCGCCGCTCCGACCGCGCGCCGATTTGCGTCGGCGGTAATAGCGGCAAAGTAGATTTGTCGAAAGATGGTTGCGACGCCCGCTCCGCATTTTTCTGGGAGTGATGTGAAAACAAGTTTCTTAGGCGACGGCGGCGTCGCCAGCACCCGGCTGCGGCGAGGCGTCGCAGCCATGGTTGCGTCAGTTTCGTAATTTATTTCAACTCACCACCGGTTTTTTCCCGTCGGTCAACCGGCTTTGCGGCCAGAACGGCTTGCGGAAGGCATCGGTGAAATCGTAGCCGGTCTGGAAATCGTCGCGCGTGTCTTTTTCGGTCTTTGCCAGCAGGCCGCTTTCGACCATGTTGAAAACGATGTCCCCGAAGTCGCGGCAGGTTTTCACATTCCAGTCCTCCAGCACGGTCACAGTCATCGGGCCGTATTGCTGGAGCGCAAACTGGCGGATACCGTCAAGCAATTCCTGGCCGGTGACGTGGCGGACCGTGCCGCGATTTTCCCGGCTGATGAGTTTCTGCGTGAAATCGAGCGCCTCGCGAGTGAAATGATAAGCGTCGCGCGCAAACCGCGGGTCTTGCGCGACAATTTTCTCCAGCACTTCCTCAAAATTGACTTCTTGCATATCAAGGTTTCACCGGTTGAACCGCCACGATGGTTGGTGGATGCGCCATGCGCCAGGTTTTGACCGCCCAGCCGGTCAGCAGCAGTCCCAAAACCACAATCACGAACAATTGCTCCTGCTTGGTCAGGTAGTTCACATGGTTAATGTAGCGTAAAACCGCGCCACGGCAATCCTGTCTTGTTCCCAATCGTCCAACGGCGTGAAAACTTGAAGGGTTCACCCGGGTTCGATTGCAGACAAAATAGATTCCTGATCACCAAGGCGCAAAGTCCCGCAAAAAATCTTCGTGTCGCGGGAGCTTTGTGGTTAATCTTTCCGCCGCATGTATTGGACTAAAACACTGATTCCTACGCTCCGCGAGGCTCCGGCTGACGCGGAAATTGTTTCGCACAAGCTGCTGCTGCGCGCCGGCCTCATCCGCAAGCTGGCGGGCGGCGTTTATACTTTTCTGCCGCTTGGCCTGCGCGTCTTGCGCAAGGTGGAGCAAATTGTCCGGGAGGAAATGGACCGCGCCGGCGCCGTCGAGGTGCTTATGCCCGCGCTCCAGCCGCCGGAGATCTGGGAGGCTAGCGGCCGCGCCGAGACCGCCAGCAATGTGTTGTTCAAGGTCAAGGACAGCTCCGGCCGCCAATGGTTTTTAAGCCCGACCGCCGAGGAGGTCATCACCACGCTCGCGGCGAACGAGATCAATTCCTACCGCCAATTGCCGAAAAACTTTTATCAAATCAGCCTGAAATTCCGCGACGAGATCCGCCCGCGCTTCGGGCTCATGCGCGCGAAAGAATTTATCATGAAAGACGCCTATTCCTTCGACACCACGGACGAAGGCGCGATGGCCAGCTACAAAAGAATGTATGACGCCTATACAAATATCTTTGCGCGCTGCGGACTGAAGGCGTTTCCGGTGGAGGCCGACACCGGCGTCATCGGTGGTAATTATTCGCACGAGTTCATGGTGCCCGCCGAGACCGGCGAAAACGAAGTGGCCTTTTGCGAAGCCTGCGGCTACGCGGCGAACATCGAGAAGGCCACCAGCGGCATTCCGAAAACCGCCGCGCGCGAAATCGGTGCGGCGATTGAAAAGTTTGCCACGCCCGGCGTGGTGACGATTGAGGCGTTGAGCAAGGAGCCTTACAAGGTTGCGGCCAACCGCCAGATCAAGACGCTGATTTACATCGCCGACAGCAAGCCGATCATCATTTTAATCCGCGGCGACGATCAGTTGAACGAAACCAAGCTGCTGGCCAGGACCGGCGCCGTGGCCGCGCGGCCGGCCACCGTGGAAGAAATCGTGCCGCTGCTCGGCGCGAAGCCGGGTTCGCTCGGGGCGGTCGTGAAAGTTCCGGCGGACGTGAAGGTCTTTGCCGACGAGCGACTGCGCGGCGCGAACGACATGACCACCGGCGCGAACGAAGACGGTTTCCATTTCAAGAACGTCTCCATCGAGCGCGATATCAAAGTCACTGAGTGGTTTGATCTTCGCACTGTCAGTGCCGGCGAACCGTGCGTGAAATGCGGCAAGCCGCTGAAAATCCGCCGCGCGATTGAAGTGGGCCACGTTTTCAAGCTCGGCACGAAATACAGCGAGAAGCTAAACGCGACGTTCCTTGACGTGGACGGCTCGCGCAAGCCGTCGGTGATGGGCTGCTATGGCATCGGCGTCACGCGCACGTTGCAGGCGATCATCGAGCAGGGGAACGACAAGGACGGCGTCATCTGGCCGCTGAGCGTCGCGCCTTACCAAGTATGCATTACGCCGCTGGCCGTCGCGCCGGACAGCCAGGCGATGCAGCTGGCGGAAAAAATCTACGCGGAACTGACGGGGCAGGGCGTGGACGTGATTCTGGATGACCGCGACGAGCGGCCCGGCGTGAAATTCAAGGATTCGGAGCTGGTGGGTTTTCCCATTCGCATCGCGCTGGGCGAAAAATCGCTGGCGAAAGGCGAAGTAGAACTCAAGCCGCGCGCCAGCGCATTGCAATCCGTGAAAATTGACGAGGTGGTGGCGGCGGTGTTGAAATTGATGCAAACCTAGCTCGCGGTGTCCTTTTTATTATCCAGCGATTCCCGGACTAGCCGGGTGAGGTCAGTGTAGGAATAGGGTTTGGGCAAAAACCGGGCGTTGGTGCGTTCGAGGATTTCCGGACTGACAATGTCGTCGGAGTAGCCGCTGGTGAGGATGACTCGCAAGCCGGGCTGTTCCACCAGCATTTTCTCGGCGAGTTCCAAGCCCGAAACTCCTTCCGGCATTTTCATGTCGGTGAGGAGCAAATCAATTTCGGCGCGGTGTTGCCACCAGACCTGCAGGGCTTCGCGGCCGGAGCCGGCTTCCAAAATCCGGTAGCCGCAGTCAGTGAGAAAGTCGCGGGCCATGTCGCGCAACACAATTTCGTCCTCGACCACCAGGATGGTTTCCGAGCCGCCGGAGGCGGCGGAGGGGGCCGCCGCCGGCGGGCGGTTTTCGGCCATTGGCATTTCGTCGCTGGCCGGGAAAAAAATGGTGAAGGTGGTGCCGTGCCCCGGTTCGCTGGCAACTTCAATCCAGCCGGCGTGTTGCTTGACAATGCCGAAAACGGTGGCCAGGCCAAGGCCGGTGCCTTTGCCAACGCCCTTGGTGGTGAAGAAGGGTTCAAAAATCCGGGCGCGGATTTTGGGGGTCATGCCGCAGCCGGTGTCGGCCACTTGCAGGCGCACGAAATGACCGATGCGCGCCTCGGGATGATGTTCGAGATAATCGGGGCCGACCCAACATTCGTCCACATTGATGGTGAGCGTGCCGCCGTTGGGCATGGCGTCATGGGAGTTCACGGCCAGATTCATCAGCACCTGGTCAATCATGCCGGCGTCGCCGAAAACCGGCGGCGGTTCCTGCGGACATTCAAACCGGAGGGAAACGGTTTCGCCCAGCAGCCGCCCCAGCATTTTATTGAGGCTGGTGACGGACTCGCGCAGGTTGAGCGGGCGCGGCTGCATCACATTTTTCCGGCTGAACATCAGCAGCTGCCGGGTGAGGCTGGCGGCCCGTTCCGCTGCGCCATGCACCGCCAAGGTGGCGTCCTGGACGGCCGGCGCGAGGTTCGGATTCATCAGCAATTTGCTCGTGTGACCTTGGATGATGGTGAGCATGTTGTTGAAATCGTGCGCGACGCCCGCCGCAAGCTGGCCGATGGATTCCATTTTTTGCGACTGCAGCAATTGTTCCTCCAGATTCAAACGCGTGGTGATGTCCTCGCCGTAGCAATGCACCACGTTGCTGGAATGCACCGGATTGAAGGACCATAAAATCGTATGGTCGCCGATTTTGGTCTCCAGGTTGGTGCGGCTGGCGCCGGATTGCAGGCAGGCGGCGGCGATTTCGTTGGCGTTGACCGGCAGGATTTCACCCGGATGCATCCTTCCGACGGTTGCCGCGAGCTTTTCGGCGGCGGCATTGAAATAGGTGATCGTGCCGTCGGCGTTGATCTCCAGCGCCGGGTTGGGGTTTTCCTTCACGAACGCGGCGAGTTTTTGCATGGCCGCCTCCGCCCGCCGCCGTTCCGCCGCCATGCCGATGGTGTTGGCCGCCGAAAGGAGAAACTGCACCTCATCCGGCGTGAACACGCGCTTGCGCGTGGAGAAAACCGCCAACACGCCGAACGGCAGGCCGCGCGTGGGAATCGCCGCCGACACGCCGCTGACCACGCCGTGTTCCGCCAGCAACGGCGGCATCGTGAATTCGGTTTGCACGGAAATGTCGTCCACCACCGTGACTTCGCCGGTGGCGGCGGTGAATCCTAATTGCGAATGATGCTCGTCAAACGCCATCGTCTGCCCGACCGTGCCGGGCTGCCAGCCGGTGCCGGCCAGCAGCAGCAAACGTCCGTCGGGCAGCCGCTGAAACACGGCGGAGTATTCAATCGCCAGCATTTGCCCGGACATGATGGCACCTTGCGTGAAAAGCGTGTCCAGGTCATTGATGATGAGGGCGCATTGGCCGAGCGCGGCGACGATGGTCTGCTGGTGCGCATGGTCGCGCAATTTCCGGTCCGCCTCGTCGCGCTCCTTGGCGCGCTGCTGCAAGGCCGCCGCCATCTCGTCAAATTTTTGCGCAAGCTGGCCAAGTTCGCCCTCCACTTCCGGCAAGCCCGTCCGCGCCTGCAAGTCACCGCCGGCCAGCCGCAGCACCGCCCGCGACAAGATGCGCACCTGCCGCAAAATAAAATGTTCCCCGCCATACCACGCCGCGACCAGCGCCAGCACCCCAACAATGAAGCTCGCCCACGGCACGTCCAGGGCATAATTTTTCAGCCAGGCTGGCGCGAACTGCCAGAACCATTTTTGATTAATGATATAGGTGAGCACTAGCGCTGGTGAAATCCACAGGAAGACGCTGGCCACCAGCTGCATGCGCACACTAGAGAATCGTTTGATTAGCTTCGGCATCATTCAGAACGGTTGGAAATATAGACCAGATTGCTGGCGGTGGAATCTTTTTCAATCCGCATCTGCCAGTGCCGCCGCCCGGCCGCGCGGCAGCCGACCCAGATGGAAAATCAGGAAGTTGTGCAGAAACTGGCGGAGTTCGCTGCCCTGGTCAGCGGACAATTTCAGCCGCGAACCGCCGGTCCCATCGCCCGCCAAAAACGACTGGACCAGTTTTTTTGTGCCCGGCGTCAAATGGGTTTTATCCAAGTCTGGCTCCTGCCCCAACTCGCGGAGCAATTTGAGTTCGAGCGCAAAAAGGTTTTGCGGCAGCGGGGCCTGGCCGCAGAGAAGTTTCAGAAAGCCGCGCACCAGTTCGTAAATTTCCGGCAGCGGCGTTTCCGTTTCCGTCGCTTGCTCAATGAATGCGGCAACGTAGCCGGCCTGCTGCAATTTTAAAATGTCCTCGCGGATGGCCCCGTGCGTCTCGTGCAATTTCACCTCGCGCAGATTGTGCAGGTCGGAACTGCGGCTGCGGCGGAACGAAAAATCCGCCGCATAAAACAAATCCAGCTTGCCCGCGAACGGCGATTTGGGCCGGCGCGCGCCCTTGGCCACGGTGGCGATGCGCCCCAATTCCGGCGTGAGCCAGTGGACAATTAGGCTCGTTTCCGTGAGCGGACGCGTGCGCAGGATGATGCCGCTGGCGGATGCAATCATGCCGTTAACAAGAATGGCGGATGGCGGATGGAAGAGGGCATGTCGGGCGGGCGCGCTTTGCTATTCTCTATCCGCCAGCTTCAATCTTCGTTTTGCTTCCGCCGGAAGCTCGGGCGCAATCGAGCCGAGGCTGACGATGTATTTGATGCCGTCGGCCACGCTCATGTCGAGTTTGGTGATTTTCTCCTCCGGCGCTAAAATGAGAAAACCGGAGGTAGGATTCGGCGTGGTCGGAATGAAAACCGCCATCAGATTTTTGCCGGACTTTTTTTGGGCTTCGCCTTGCGCCTCGTTGGTCAGAAAGCCGACGGAATAATTGCCCGGGCCTGGAAATTCCACCAGTACGACCGTCTTGAAGGAATTTTTGTTGCCGGAAAAAGCCTCGTTCAGCTGCTTGATCGCACCATAAACCTTGTTCAGCAACGGCACGTTCATCATCGCGGTGTCGAGCCATTCCAACAGCCGCTTGCCGATATAATACCGCGCCAGCAGGCCGACGATGGAAATCAGCAGCACGGCGAGCGCAAAGGCGAGGACGCTCCAATACCAAAACATGTCGCCAGATTGGCCATTCTCGTAAATGTCCTTTTTATTCAGGAAAAATTTGAGGAAGAACAGCAGCGTGTCGGTAAAATTAGAAGCCGTGCGGAACAGCCACACAACGGCGGCCACCGACACAATGGCTGGCAACGTGACCGCTAGGCCGGCGAAGAAACTCGCGCGCCAGCGGGCAAAAAATGTCTTTCTCACGCGTTGATTTTAGCCGGCGGCGAAAGTTGCGCGAGTGCAAATCTGTTTTCCAGCCGCCGCACCAGCCGGTGTTCCGCGCGTTTCATTTTGCGCCGCAATTCGGGTTGCAAATCATCATAGCCCAGCAGATGCAAAATGCCGTGGACAACATAGCGAACCACTTCCGACTGCCAGCTGGAACCGAATTCCCTGGCCTGTGCGATCGCGTCATCCACGCAAATGAACAATTCGCCGTGGAGTTGGCAGCTGGCAGTAGGCCGCTGGGAATTGGGTGAAAAATGGTTGAACGTGATTACATCCGTCGAGCCTTCGTGCTGGAGAAATTGCCAGTTCACCCGCGCCATTTCTTTCGCGCCGACGAGATTGATGCCCAGTTCGACTGCGGAAATATCCAGTTCCGCCAGCAGCGCGCTGGCGATTTGCTTGAGCAGGCGCAGGTTGATTTTTTTCGATCGCTGGCGGTTGGCGATCACAATCGTTGAATCGGCAGGCTTCTCAACCGAGGTAACCAGGAAACGATTTGTCGAATTACCGCTCATGCTTATTCCGTTTTGGCCGTGCCGCGATGATGTTCATAGGCCGCGATGATGCGCTGTACCAGCGGATGCCGCACGACGTCGCGCTTGGAGAATTCGACAATGGCAATGCCCTCGGTGTGCTTGAGCGCCCGATGCGCCTCGGCCAGCCCGGAATGCTTGTGCGACGGCAAGTCAATCTGCGTTTCATCGCCGGTGATGACGGCCTTCGAGCCGTGGCCGAGCCGCGTGAGAAACATCAGCATCTGCTCGGTCGTGGAATTTTGCGCTTCGTCCAGAATGATGAACGCCCCGTTCAAGGTGCGCCCTCGCATATAGGCCAGCGGCGCGATTTCAATGGTCGCGCGCTCCATATGCTTGGCGATTTCCTCGGCGGGCAGCAGGTCGTGCAGCGCGTCGTGCAGCGGGCGCAGGTAGGGCGTGATTTTTTCCAGCAAGTCGCCGGGTAAAAATCCCAGCGCCTCGCCCGCCTCGACCGCCGGACGCGTCAAAATGATCCGCGACACCGCGCCTTCGCGCATCGCTGACAGCGCCATAGCCACTGCCAAAAATGTTTTGCCTGTGCCCGCCGGTCCGATGCCGAAGGTGATGTCGTGTTTGCGGATGGCATCGAGATATTTTTTCTGGCCAACAGTTTTGGCGGTGACGCCGGCCTTGCGGTCGTGCGTAGTGACGCGGTCGCTCACCATGTCTTTGAGGGTGGTGGCGCCTTCATGTTTAACCACGCTGAGCGCGTGGGTGAACTCGCGGTTTTTCACCGGCGACCCGGCCTTCAATAAATTTTCCAGCGACGCAAAAAGCTGTTTGGCGCGTTCGACGGCTTCGGCGGAGCCGTCGAGTTTGATCCAGCCCTCGCGCGACGTCGCCTTGACACCTAGTTCGGTTTCGAGCGCCTGCAAATTGCGGGGCTCATGATTGAACAGTTGCTGCGCAAACCGCGCGTTTTCGAAATGGAGGGTTTCAGTGGACACAATTCGATCAATTATTCGCTTTAACCGGCAGGATTCGGATACCAGCTACCGGCGAGGCTATGATGTTCTGATTCACCTGGTTTCCTGTCGAGAACATTTACAGGATTTTGATTTGACTAACCCCAATTATGGTCGTAAAAATAGTTTAATATAACGATAATTGCGTTGTTTTTAGCGCAACACTAACCAGGGCTCCTCACCAATTAGTTGCGCTACAAGCTGGGTTGTGCACAACATATTGTGGTTTTCTCTTTACAGAAACCGTCAGCTTTGTTTGGATAGCCACAAGCAGTTTTTTACGAGTTTATGTATCTAAAAAATCTCACGGTTTTCGGTTTCAAGTCCTTTGCGGACAAGACGGCGCTGAACTTTGAGCCCGGCGTAACCGCCATCGTCGGGCCGAACGGCTGCGGCAAGTCCAACGTCTCGGACGCCATCCGCTGGGTGCTCGGCGAGCAGTCGGCGAAAGCCTTGCGCGGCGGCGAAATGGCCGATGTGATTTTCAACGGCACCGACGGCCGCAAACCGATGGGCATGGGCGAAGTCTCGCTAACGCTCGGCGGCGTCGGCGAAGAAAGTTTGCGCGCGGCAGGCGTCGAGGTCAGCTACGACGAAGTAACGCTCACGCGCCGCATTTTTCGTGACGGGGGCAGCGAATATTTTTTGAACCGCACGCCGTGCCGGCTGAAAGATATTCAGCAGTTGTTCATGGGCACGGGCATCGGCCGCACGAGCTACAGCATTCTCGCGCAAGGTCACATCACCCAAATTCTCTCCAGCAAGCCGGAAGACCGCCGGATGATTTTTGAGGAAGCCGCTGGCATCACGAAGTTCAAATCGCAGAAAAAAGAATCGCTCCGCAAATTGGAATATACTGAGCAAAATCTTCTCCGCATCGCCGACACAATCAAGGAAGTGAAGCGGCAGATCGGCTCGCTCCAGCGTCAGGCCGGCAAGGCCCGCCGCTACAAACAAATTTCGCAGGAACTTCAACATCTTGAAACGCAGCTTGCGCGGCATCAGTTTGACGTGCTGCAAGGCGAGATTTCCGAACGCCAGACGACGGTGGAAAATCTGCGCAACGAAATAGAAACCGGCTCGAATGACATTCTCCGATTTGAAAATGAAATCTCCAAGCTGCGCGAACTGCTTTCCGAACTCGAACACGAAGTGGCGGCCCAACAGCAGCGCGGCTTGGAGCTGAAAGCGGGCATTGACCGCAACGAAAGCCGCATCCAGTTCAACGAGGAACGGCTCTGCGAAATCGAGTCGCAGAACGCCAAGGCGCTCGCCGAGATCACGCAGGCCGAGGAACGCTGCCAGGCCGCGTCGAGCGAGCTGCTTTCGGTCACGGAACGTCTCGCCGTGGCCGAAGCCGCGTTGGATCAGCACCGCGAGAGCTTGCAGGCCAAACGCGAAAGTTTGCAGGCGATTGAAAACGCGTTGCGCGAACGGCAGGAGCAACTGCGCCAGGCGCAGTCGGTCGCGTTTTCCGCCGCGCAGGATTTGTCGCGCCTGCGGAACGAAATTACCGCGCTGGATTTGCAGAAGCAGGGCAACATTGTGCGCCTCGAAAAACTTTCCGCCGAAAAAATCCAGCTCGAAGTCGAGCGCACCGGCCTCGAAACCCGCCTGCACGAATTCACCGCCAGCGTCGAGGTGGAGAAGCTGAACGTCGCCACCACGCGCGGTTCCGTCGAGCAGCGGCAAAATCGTTTGCGCGAGTTGCAGACGGAATTGCAGACAGCCTCCACCGAGCAGGACAAGTTTTTGCACCAGCAATCCGACAAGCGTTCGCGGCTGACAGTGCTTGAGCAACTAGAAGGTTCGCACGAAGGTTTCGATGCCGGCGCCGTGGCGGCGTTGCGTCAGTCGCGTTCAGTCATCGGCTCGCTCGCGGACCGGATTCGCGTTCCGGATCAATTTGTCACCGCCGTGGAAAATGCGCTCGGCCACAATCTACAACTCGTCCTCACCGAGCAGCCGTCGTCCGCGCAGGAAATTCTGGCGGAACTGAGCACGAACAAATCCGGTCGCGCCAGTGTGGCCGCGCTCGCCATTCATCAATATCAGGACGAGAAGCAGCTGGCATTTGCCGGCGAAATGGCTCCGGGCGAAAAGAGCGAGGCGGCCCAGGCCGGCTTGCAAAACGGCCAGATCGTCCATGCGATGAGCGTGATTCACGCCGAGCCGCAAGTGGAAGCTTTGTTAAAATCACTGCTCGGCCGCACGTTCATTGCGTCCGATCTCGGCACGGCCACGGTGCAAATCCAGAACGGTCATGCCGGCTGCGACTTCGTCACGCTCGGCGGCGAACTTCTGAATCGTCACGGCATTTACACCGGCGGCTACTTGAACAAGGGCAGCAACGGCAAGGCACCGTCCTCAATTCTTGGCCGCAAAAACCAGATCACCGAGCTGCAAGCCGAGTTGGCCGAACTGCAAAAGCTCGTCGAAGACGCCAGCCGCAAGCGCGGCGAACTGTTGCGCGAGCAGACGGAACTGCAGGCCAGCTTGCAGCTGGCGCAGACCGAATTGCGCGTGCAGGAAGTCGCCATCGCCACGCGCGAAGGCGAGTTCAAGGCGTTGCAAAACTCCAACCGCCTGCTCCACCAGAAAATCGAGACGGTGATGTTCGAGGTGCAAAGCCTTGCCGCGCAAGAGGAGGAAGGTTCGCAGAAACGCGAGGCGCTCGCCCTTCGCTTGAACGAACTGGAAGCCCGCGAACGCGCCGGCCAGGAAGCGGTCGTGGCGCTCACCACCGAGTTGGAAAATCTCCGCCAGCAGCGCGATGCGGCGAATGCCGCGTTGACCGAAAGCAAGGTCGCCCTGGCTTCGGACGAACAGCTCGCGTCGTCGTTCAAACTCCAGCTCACCTCGCTCGAACAGCGCATTCGCGAGCTGACCCAGATCGTCGAGCTGCGCAAGAACGAATGCTCTTCGTTCATCGTCCGGCAGGAACAGGCGCAGACCGAGATACAGGAAGCGCGCGGCCAGATTGAGCGTTTGCAGCATGAGCGCGAACAGGTCAGCGCCCAGACCACTGAGCTGATCGGCCGGAAGAATTCGCAAGACGACGAAATTTCAGCGCGCGAGGAAACCTTGCGCGGCCAGCGTAGTCGGCTGACCGAACTCCAGAACTCGCGCGGCGCGGTCGAGGTTGAGTTGGCGCAGAAAAACATGTCGGTGCAGAACCTGCGCGAAAAAGTGCAGCAGAAATATCACCTGAACCTCGACGACATCCGCAGCGAATGCATCACCATCACCTACGCCGACGAAGGTCCGGCCAAAGTCGAGACGCTCACGCCCGAGCAGATGGCCGAAGCTGGCGCGGCGACCGACTGGAGCTCCGTTCAGCGGCAGGTCGAGGCCTTGCAGCAGAAAATCGATGAAATGGGGCCGGTGAACCTCGTCGCCATCGAGGAATACGAGGAGACCGAGCAGCGCCACCAGTTCCTCACCACGCAGCACGACGACTTGGTCCACGCGAAAATCCAGTTGCTCGAAGTCATCAACCGCATCAACACGCAGACGCGCCAGATGTTCATCGAGACGTTCGAGAAAATCCGGGATAATTTCCGTGCGATGTTTGTGGACGTCTTCGGTGGCGGCAAGGCGGACCTCGTTTTGTCCGACGAAAACGACGTTTTAGAAAGCGGCATCGAAATCGTTGCGCGCCCGCCTGGCAAGCAGTTGCAGAGCATCTCCCTATTGTCCGGCGGCGAACAAACGATGGTGGCCGTGTCGCTTTTGTTCTCCATTTATCAGGTCAAGCCCAGCCCGTTCTGCGTCTTGGACGAGTTGGACGCTCCGCTGGATGAGTCCAACGTCATCCGCTTCGTGAAAATATTGCAGCGGTTCCTGGCGCATTCGCAGTTCATCATCATCACGCACAACAAGCGCACCATCGGCATGGCGGATATACTTTATGGCGTGACGATGCAGGAACACGGCGTGAGCAAGATTGTCAGCGTGAAGTTCCACAAGGCCGACGACGCGGCACCCTTGGTGCCGGCGCTGGCCGGAAGCTAGCAGAAAATTGCTTTGGCGAACCGGCGGGCGGCTTTTCGCTCCGCCGGTTTTTCCATGCCCGGCACTCGCGAAGTCCGATCCAAGGTTTGACACAAGAGAACGAGGCTGATGAAGCGCGGATTGCTTTTTCGGCAGGCTCCGTTGCGGGCGGTTGGGTGGGAAATCATCTCCCTTTCGTTTCTTGGTTTGCTTCTGTTCGGGGCCAGGTGTCGCTGCCAAAAACTGGCCGAGCGTTTTATGGATGTCCGCGCCAAACGCACGGAGCACCGACAGCAGCAAAACGACGCTGCAAATGGCGGCGATCCCGCGGATGGAAAACCTTTTTAGACGGAATTTACAGAATGGTCAGAATTGTTTCCGAAGAAATTTTGTTTATTCTGTCGTTCTGGCAAAAATCATTCCGGCTTCACGATGGAAACCACGAAGGCATCGGGCTTGAGATATTTTTGCGCGATGGCCTTAGCCTGCTCCAGAGAGACGGCCTCGTATTTGGCGTCGTCCAAATCGGCGCGCTGCCAGCCGAGACCGTAGAGCTCATCCAATGCCGAAGTCGAGGCCAGATTGCCTAGGTCGGCGCGGGAAATTTTTTTCTGGCCGATGATTTTGGCTTTGGCGCGCTTCAATTCCTCGGCGGTCAAGCCTTCGCTGCGGAGCAATTCGGCTTCCGCGAGCAATTCCTTTTCGACCAGCGCCACCTTCGTCGGTTCGGTGCCGGTGTAAAATGCAAAATATCCTGGCACAAGGCCGGCGAAATTTTGGGCGCCGACGTAGTAAGCCAGCCCAAGCTGTTCGCGGATGCGCAAAAACAGCCGCGAGCCGAGGTCGCTGCAACATTCCTGAATCAGATCGAGCGCGTATCGGTCGTCATCGGCCAGCGTGGTGCCGGGAAAACCGATGACGAGGACGGCCTGCTTCTTGTCGCGGGTTTCCTCAACCCGGATCGGCAACTGGGAGACGGGAGTGGGAAGTTGGGAGCTGGGGGTTCCCCATCTGCCATCTGCCATCTGCCATCGGCCAAACGTCTTTTCCACGGCGGCTTTTATTTCGGTGGCTTTCACATCGCCGAAAATTGCGAGGACGCAGTTGTTAGGCACGACAAGCTTTTGGTGAAACTCTTTCAGGCCCGCGACGGAAACCTTCGCCGCCGACTCCTCGCTGCCAAGCGAATCCAACCCGTAGCCGGCTTCGCCGAACAGCGCGCGGCGCATGGCGAGGCTTGCGCTCTTCAGCAGCTCGTCCTTGCGGGAGCGGATGCCGGCAATCTGGATTTCCTTTTCGCGCTCCAGTTCGTCAGCGGGAAAAACCGGATTTAGGATGACATCGGCCAGCAAATTTAAGCCGGTCGCAAAGTCCTCGCTCAACACCTCCGTGTTGATGCCAAAACTGTTGTTGCCGCCATAGCTGTCAATGCTGCCGCCGACGGATTCGATCTCCGTCGCGATCTTTTCCGCGCTGCGGGTGGTCGTGCCCTTGATGAGCATTTTGGCGAGCAGCATCGTGGTGCCGTTGTTCGCGGCGGTTTCCGCGAGCACGCCGCCCTTGAACACGGCGCGGAATTCCACGAACGGCAGGCGATGATCTTCCTTCACCAGCAGCGTCAGGCCGCTAGGCAAAATGATTTTCTGGATGGCGTTGTCGGTGTTGGACTCGATGTTGGCCTTGGCTTTCGGTGCGGCCCCTTCGGGGAGAAGCGCATAAAGCGTGCGGTTTTCGGGCGTGAGATAATGGCGGGTGACGCGCTGAACATCGGCCGTGGTGACGTGCTTGACGGCGGCTAGGTAGCGCTCGGAGAAATTCAGGTCATTCGCGGCGAGCCAGTTGCCGCCGAGATTTTGCGCCTGGCCTTCCATCGTCTTGCGCGAGGACAGGGTGGCGGAAATAAACTGCTTGATGGCCTTATGCAATTCATCCGATGTAACGGAAAGCGATTTAATTTTTTCGATCTCGGCCAGAATGGCCTGGTTCGCGGCCTCAAACTGATCGCCATCCACGACGGCGCTAACGCCGAAAAGTCCCGGCAATCCGGGGCTATAAGTCCACGCGTCCACATGATGCACGACGCCTTGCTTCTCACGAACTTGTTGGAACAAGCGCGAGCTGCGTCCGCTGCCGAGCAACACGGCGAGGACATCTAGCACCGGCACGTCGGCGTGACGCAGTTCGGGAATGTGCCAGGCAAAATGGACATGGCCCAGTTCCACCAGCGATTCCTCGATGATTTCGCGCGCAGCGGTCTGCTTTGGCTCTAGCGGCAGCACGCTGGGCGGCATCGCCTTCGATTTGCTTTTGGCGTAAGCCGCTTTGATTTGAGCGACGACCTCGTCATTTTTCACATCACCGGCGACGACGAAGAAGACATTGTTCGGCGCATATTTTTCGGTGTAATAATTGCGGATGTCGTCCGGTTTCACCTCATTGAAAATGTCGGGATAACCGATGATGGTGAAACGATATGGACTTTTGGTGTAGGCCGTTTCAAACAGCCGGCGGCTCGCGCGGCGGCCCGGATCGTCATGGCACATGTCCATTTCACGGCGGATGACATCCATTTCCTTTGCCAGCTCATCCGGCGGCAGCGAGGCGTTTTGCATGATATCGCACAAAATATCAATTGCCTTCTCCGCGCCCGTGTTCGGCACGTCAATGTGATAGACCGTGCGGTCGAAACTTGTGTAGGCGTTCATGTAACCGCCCGCCTCCTGCACTTCCTGATCAATCCGGTTGCCGGGGCGCGTGGTAGTGCCTTTGAATAGCATGTGTTCCAGCACGTGCGACAGTCCCGCGCCGAGCCAACGGCCTTCGTGGATGCTGCCGGCCATCGCCCAGGCTTGAGCGGAGACGACCGGCGCGCTGTGATCCTCGCGGACGATGATGGCCAAGCCGTTTTCAAGCGTGGTGAGCCGGACGCCCGGTGGAACGGACGGGATGATGAGAAAATCTTTGGTCATTGCAAATCAGTGTCGAACCGGAAGGGTATTCGGAAATGCGGCCGAGGCAATTCAATTTGGCTCCAGCAAGGCTTCGCCACAGTTGGCTAATAATTACGCGCGTAGCAATCCGGCGGTTTTCAGGAGCAGCTAATTAGGAAAATTACAGAAATTAACTCCCTAAAGATCTGATTTTGTATCTCGCCGACCGGCTCACGCCGGCGGTCCTAGGTCAACTCGTCGCACTTTATGAACACAGCATTTTCAAGCTAGCCGTGATTTGGAACATTGTTACATTTGATCGATGGGGTTTCGAGCTGGGCAATGCGCTCGCCGAGTGGATTATTCCCGAATTGGAAGGCAAAACCGTGCCAAAACTCAAACACGACAGTTCAAGAAACAACTTGATCAGCCGTTATCGGCACTTGCAACGCGTGAAATAGATGCCCGGAAAAAAATTGGTTTTGAGGTCGCGGTTCTAAATTCTCTAGTCGGGTTTCACCCCATAGCCAAACCAACGCAACCCGCGCAATCTTAAGCCGGGCAGTGGGGTTAATAAAAAATCAATTTCAACCAAAACAAAAACCAAAAGGCATGATATTATGTTAAGCAAAGTCAAAATACTGAACGGGTATCCAATTCAAAACACCGACGATGAAACCATTGGTAAGGTCATAGATGTGTATTTCGATGACCGGCATTGGACCGTCCGTTATCTGGTCGCCAACACGGGCAAATGGCTCACCGGTCGGCAGGTGCTGGTCTCGCCCTATGCATTGGTGGCGGTGAATGCCGATCACAAAAATATCGTTGCTGATCTGACCAAAAAACAAATCGAAGATAGTCCCTCACTGGACAGTGACAAACCGGTTTCACAACAATTCGAGTCTGATTATTATGGCTATTATGGCTGGCCGACGTATTGGTATGGTCCTTACAGTTGGGGATATTATCCTTACCTTGAACGTGACCGTTCAAAATGGGGCCAATTAGACCAGAAGGAGAAAGCCTGGGATCATCACCTCCGCAGTTGCCATGAGGTGACTGGCTACCACATTGAAGCCGAAGACGGTGAAATTGGCCACGTCGAAGATTTTATCGTTGACGATGAAACTTGGGAGATTCGTTATCTCGTCGTCAACACAAGCAACTGGTGGGCAGGGAAGAAAGTTCTTGTTTCGCCACTTTGGATTGAGCGGGTGAGCTGGAGCGAACGCAAAGTCGTGATCGATCTTACCCGGCAAACCATCAAGCTCTCACCGGAATACACCGATGCATCTCTGATCACGCGGGATTATGAGCTGGGACTGCATGGTCATTACAATCGCAAAGGGTATTGGGTTGATGAGTTGGTGCACAGTTAACCTTCTGGCGGATTAAATCAAGCGGCCAACGGCGCGATAACACATTTCAACCTCGCCTATTGTATTAATGGCGAGGCTTTTAACAGCTTTAAAACATGAAAACGAATACCCTTACCCCGGATTCCCTGCAAAAGATCAATGCCTACTGGCGGGCGGCGAATTATCTTTCGGTCGGCCAGATTTATCTCTATGACAATCCCCTGCTTAAGCGACCGCTGAAGCTATCGGACGTGAAGCCGTTGGTGGTTGGGCATTGGGGCACGACGCCGGGCCAGAATTTCATTTACGTGCATTTGAACCGGGTGATCAAGAAGTATGATTTGAATATGTTTTATGTGGCCGGCCCTGGTCACGGTGGTCCGGCCATTGTGGGGAATGTCTATCTCGAAGGCACTTGGAGCGAAGTGTATCCGAACGTCACGCAGGATGAAGCCGGGCTGAAAAAACTGTTCACCCAATTCTCATTTCCTGGCGGGATTTCCAGCCATGTGGCGCCGACGACCCCGGGTTCGATTCACGAAGGCGGCGAACTGGGCTATTCGCTCAGCCATGCGTTTGGCGCCGTTTTTGATAATCCCGACCTGATTGTCGCTTGTGTTGTGGGCGACGGCGAAGCGGAAACCGGCCCGCTGGCGACGGCTTGGCAATCAAACAAATTTCTCGATCCGATCAGCGACGGCGCGGTGCTACCCATCTTGCATCTCAACGGCTATAAGATTTCCAATCCAACTGTTCTCGCGCGCATCGAACCGAATGAATTAGAACAATTTTTTCGCGGCTGCGGCTGGACGCCTTATATTGTGGAAGGCGACGAGCCGGAGAAGATGCACGAACTCATGGCGGCCACGATGGAGAAAGCCATTGAGGATATTCGGCGGATTCAAACCAATGCGCGGGACAAAAACGATACGACGCGGCCTCGCTGGCCGATGATCGTGCTCAAATCGCCAAAAGGATGGACTGGCCCCAAAGAAGTGGATGGCTTGAAAATCGAAGGCACCTTTCGCTCGCATCAGGTGCCGCTGCTCGTGAATACCGATCATCCGGAAAACGTGCCACTGTTGGAAAGCTGGATGAAGAGTTACAAGGCCGAGGAATTGTTCGATGCCAATGGCCGGCTCAAGCCGGAACTGCAGGAGTTGGCCCCCAAGGGAAACAAACGGATGGGTTCAAATCCGCACGCCAATGGCGGAATTCTGCTGCATGACTTGGTCATGCCGGATTTTCATGACCATGCGGTGACGGTGCCGTCCCCAGGCGCAAATGAAGGTCAGGACACGATGGTGCTGGGCAAATTCCTGCGCGATGTGGAAAAGCTGAACCAGAATAATTTCCGGATCTTTGGCCCGGATGAAACGCTTTCAAACCTTCTCGGCGCGGTCTTTGAAGTCACCAATCGTCAATGGGACGCGAAGGAAGTGAAGAATGATGAATTTCTCGCGCCGGCCGGTCGCGTGCTGGATTCCATGTTGAGTGAGCATCAATGCGAAGGGTGGTTGGAAGGTTATTTGCTCACCGGACGGCACGGCTTGTTCAACAGCTATGAGGCATTCATCCGCATCGTGGATTCCATGTTTAGCCAGCATGCCAAATGGTTGAAAGTAACGGCGGAACTTCCCTGGCGTCGTCCCATTGCGTCGCTGAACTATCTGCTCGCCTCACACGTTTGGCAGCAGGATCACAATGGCTTTACGCACCAAGATCCCGGATTCCTGGACCACGTCATCAACAAGAAGGCGGACATCGTGCGTGTGTATTTGCCCGCCGATGCCAATTGTCTGCTGTCTATCTTTGATCATTGCCTGCGCACTCGCCATTACGTCAACGTGGTGGTGGCGGGCAAACATCCGTTGCCGCAATGGCTCACGATGGATGCCGCCGTGGTGCATTGCACGCAGGGCATTGGCATCTGGCAATGGGCCAGCAACGACCAGGGCAGCGAGCCGGACGTGGTGATGGCCTGCTGTGGCGACACCCCCACGCTGGAAACCATGGCCGCAGTTGCCATTCTGCGTGAACATCTACCGGCTTTGAAGGTCCGGGTGATCAACGTCGTGGACCTGATGAAACTCCAGCCGGCGAGTGAACATCCGCACGGGTTGAGTGAAACGGATTACGATTCGTTGTTTACCAAGGACAAGCACATCATTTTTAACTTCCATGGTTATCCATGGCTGATTCACAAGCTGACCTACCGCCGGACGAATCGCAATCTCCACGTCCGTGGTTATAAAGAAGAAGGCACAATTACCACGCCCTTTGACATGCGGGTGCAGAATGAAATTGACCGCTTTCATTTGGTGAAAGACGTCGTGGATCGGGTGCCGAATTTAGGCTCGAAGGGCGACTATCTGAAGCAGCAGATGAAGGACAAGCTTATTGAGCACAAGCATTATGTTGATAAGCATGGCCAGGACCTGCCGGAGATACGCAACTGGAAATGGTCTGCGATGGCGGCTGGCAAATCTTCGGCTGAAATTATGGTCGATGACCATAAAGGAGTTCCCGAATTGAATCGTATCAAAGGTCTCAAAAACGCCGATTCTCATAAATGAGCGCAACGCCGGGGATTTTCTAACGGTTTATGTCAGCGGGATTTTGTCCCAGGCCAACTACGAATGTTTTGTGCCGAAGTGTGAACGCAGAAATAAAATCCTATGAATGAATTGAATCCTAATCGCAAGTCGCACGGTGATCCGAATGGCGGCCCGGTTCATCAGGGGCATCCACCTTATTGGCGCCGGGCCCATCGCGATTGGCGCATTTGGTTCTGCGTGATCATGATGCTGTTTGCCATTTTGGTCTATTTGATGACCGGTGACTTACGCTGGCCTTACCATGGTCACCCCCAGCCGATGGTTCCCATCGCCGGTTAAAGCGAGCCTTACGCCGAAGCTAGTGCAATGTAACACATGAACGGGTTACGTTTTAATTCGATGTTTTGGGTTGGTGTAAGTCCACTTGATCGGCGTGGCGGTTTTATTGTAGTGGCGAATATAACGCAGCAGTTTGGAGCGCAGG